>OIFE01000141.1_pt1 | contig 79532 bp, 78 predicted proteins | sample 1581921 | NCBI WGS metagenome assembly OIFE01 (sample SAMN04414075, study PRJEB24778) | human gut metagenome | material: faecal | host: Homo sapiens | reverse complement strand
AGGGTGCGGGTCGATCTGTCCGGGATAATAGCCTATCTGATACTGATACATTTACTTATGCCGGTATCTGCGCCAGACTGTCTGACAATGCACAAGAGCAGAAATACCTGAGAAAGACAATTACAGGTATCCTCCGTTCGGCAACTGGTATGGCGGACTTTGCAGATAAACTGAAAACTGCAGGCATCGAAACCAAAGTGAAAAAATCGACCGGGCAGGTACTGTACCGAGCCGCAGTGTTGGATGGTGCATGGGTTCCCGAAGATGCCCTCGGTTCGGAATTCACCAGCGAAGGAATTGAGTATGCACTGAAGAATGGGGAAGTGCAGATTGCAGAAGACGCGGAGATCACGCTGATTGACCGCTATCAGGAATTGACGATTCAGTATCCAGAAGTTTGTACGGCAGCAGTGAAGTTAAGCAGCCGCCAAATTCTGTCGGCGGGTAAAAACGGCTTGGTTCTTCAGGTTCACGATGACAATGGAAACCCCGCCAAACTAATGGTCAACAAAAGTGAAGTAACAACTTCGCCGGATGGCGAAATCATTTTCAATGTCGGAAACGACTTCTCTTATGACCTGGTTTATGAGGACGGAACCCACGGCACGATCCGAGGCGCAAAGCTGATTCAGCAAATTGATGAAGAAAACAACGTACTGCCATTGGCGGTTGTACTAACAGAAGGTCAGATTAAAACAATGTCTCTGCGGGGAGTTACAATTGCGTTGCCAAGCAAGGGGATAGAGAGGCTGTTTATTCCAGAAAAATATGTAGTATGCAATGCGGCGAATGGACAATGTGCAGTTTCGCTCTACCCGAATCATCAATATAGCTATATTCCAACTAGCGGCGAAAATAAAAGAAATAGCATACAAGGGGATCAACTTGCGGCAATTTTAGGGGTGGCGATAAATCCATCGACAGAAAATACTACACTTAGTCGCAGAATAGCTGCGGTGGAACGTCGTATGGGAATTGAAAATGCAAAAAATCTAGGAAAGGTCCTTCTTGGAATGACAAGCGAAAATATGTATACAGCGGCTGATTACGATAAGGCGATACTAAGCCTAGGCAAAAAGCAAATTGATCTTACGAACAAAATTTCTGCTATGCAGGAAAAGCGAAAAGAAGTTGCTGCGGTTACCAAGAGCTTACAAATTTGCAAAACATACAAGCCTGTCTGGATGCAGTATGTAGAGTTGCCCATGAGTCAGAAATCGGCTTTTTACAGTGGTCATAGTACGGAATTGCAGGCTTACAGTAGTGCAGCAAAGAATTTGGAAAAAGAAGGAATTGACCAATCCGTTGATTTGGATAAAGCGATTGGATTTACTGAGCAACTTGAAAGGAAAATTGAAGAAACGAAAGAACAACTACGCGAGACAAATTCTGAAGAGAAAAAGGCCCAACAGGAGAGGAAGAAGGTTTTAGACATACAGGAAAACCACACGATAAACTGAACAATATTTATTGTTTAGTACAAAGTACAAATTATTGGATAAGTCGAGTTTTATAATAGAGATGTCGATACTATTGCCATCAGATGACGGATATTTGCAGCAAATAGCAAAATTCGTGAGGGAAAGTAAAGCATTTTCGGCAATGGAAAAGAGAAAGCATCTCTAAAAATAGACGGCAAACATTAAATAATATCAAAAAAGGACCGGAAAATCTCTATCGACGTGTTCTCTTACCTTTTGAAGGGAGAGTGGCGATCGTGCGCAGAGTTTCCGATCCTTTGCCTTTATTTAAGCATTTTACTAGCGATGCCGTTCCGAGGGCACCTCCTTATTTTTTGATTCTCAACAAAAAATAAGGAGGACGTATAATGATCCAGCATGAATTTGAAGAGTTACTTGAGCAATTTAGTCAAGATGAACTGAATGAAAAAAGCACGATGAAAGGACAGTTCACTAGCTATATAACCCGCCGAATGGAATGGCACGCAATTCGCTATGCTGCTAAGAATCGACCCAATGTCATTGTGATTTCCTTGGATCAGGCCCCGCGACATCTGACAGATATTGATGCCGAGCAAATGTTTCGGAAGGTTGAGATTGAACTGGCTCTTCAACAGGAAGTACAGAGGCTTTCACCAAAAGAAAAGGAGTGGCTTTTGTGCTTTCTGAAAATGAACTACAAAGAAATTCAGAAACACTTTGGCTGTGGGCATACCTATGTCTATGAGAAGCGCAAGAAGCTGGCTGAAACAATGAAGGCGTTGAAGGAGTAACGATCATGAAGAGCTTTGAAGAACATCTGCGAGGCGCAAAAGCACATAACCGTGAGGATAAAATCTGGCTTGTTACGTGTTTTTCTGGGAAAATGGCTAAGTTGTGTGCCAAGTACGGCTTTCCCGATGATGAAGATATGTTCGTCTACCTGATCGAGCATTTCCTGCGGGACTTGGATAGGTTTGTCATATACGGTGATGACCATACCGTACATAGCGGAGGAAATGGCAGTGGCAACAGATAAGACTCGATATAAGGATGTAAAAGTTCGCATTCCGGAGGAAGAACTGGCTGTACTGAACTGCCGTGTTGCTAAAACAGGTATGTCCAGAGAACAATATATCCGTTGCCTGATTGCAGATACGATTCCTGCTGAATATCCGCCAGCGGATTACAGGCTTATCATTCGAAAACTGGATGAATTGCAGGAGGTGATGGAAGCACTGGTTGACGAGAACCCCGTCAAACGCGATGCAATGAAGCTGTATATTACGCTTCAAAATGTTGCGAGTACGGCGGATGTGCTGCGTAGGGCAGTGATGCCATTTGTGTCAAGACGCGAAAAGAAATAAAAAGTGGGGCTGTTGTATGTGGCAGCCCCATTTTCTATTATATTTGATCCCAGAATTCGACCGCAGGAATATAATTTACTTCGTATGCGGATTTTGTTTTCGTTAGACATTGCAATAACTCCTTTTTGACAATAAAAATACCGCTGTATCGGGTGATACAGCGGGGGTAACAAATATAAAGTGTCCGGCTCCTTATGCGTTAGACGGGGGCGTTTGCTTGGTATCTGCAAATAGAGCTGGAGGTCGTAGCAGAGAACGCATCTGCTGTCCGGCTGTATAATCGGTCTTTTCATATCTCAATACACCTTCATAAAGCTCAATATTTCCCATATTTACGAACTTTTCCGTTACATAAATCCATGCATCCACATATACTTTCATGACAAATTGGTGCGGAATTGGTGCGGAGTGTGGGAAGCAACATTCGGGAAGCGGGTTCATCACGACAGATTATTTGTTAAAAATGAAAGCTGTAAGGAGATCAACACCGTGAGCCATTTACTATCCTGTGAGTTCAATATTGACACCGCTTGCGTCGAGCTAAAATATGCCGATGGCAGCATGATTTCCATTGATACCATCGCCTTAGAGAATGAAGTGGCCGACAATATGTATGAACGCTCTGAGCTGGACTGGCTGATTTATAATGCTCCGGCTGAGTATGCAGATTTGGTGCTGAACGGCGATCCCGTGAAGTATCTGAAAACCGTGACTGTATACAAGCCATTTGAAAATTAACAGATGAAACAAGGCGGGTAAGCACACAAAAATGCTTACCCGTCATTTTTATTGTCTCTGTACAAGATAATTACAGGTTTTTATTTGCTGTTTACACAGGAACAATATCAGCTCTTCTCATTATTCATATCCATTGTACTGTATTTCTTCTCTTGACACGAGAAGAGGCCACCTTTAGGTGACCTCTTCCGAGAGCCCTTTAGAAGGAAAACACTTCTGCGGCTTCTGTTTAAAAAAGTCTTTTCTGAATGGCCTCGGTAATAGTCTGCTCCTCCAGACTCCTGCGGGTCAGAAGTCCAGAAATCCAGCATACCCCCATTACTAAAACAACTGCCAGGACAATGCTGCCCACTGGCAGACAGAAGGGAAGTTGGAATGCTCGTCGGATAGCATAGTATTCCAGGGCCAACACGCCCATTCCAAAAGGTAAACTCCAGCACAGCGCTTTGATTCCGTAGAAAAGACTTTCCAGCCAAATCATCTTACGGAAATCCACGGGTGTGATTCCTACGCTGCGGAGAATTCCATATTCCCGGGCACGCAGTTCCATTCCCGTAGAGAGGCTATTGTGAATATTGGCCATACATACCAGACATAGCAGCAGAACAAACCCGGTACATAAGATTTGTAGAAGCATTCCAAACCGCTGAAGGCCACCCATGGCAAGGGAATTGTAGTTTGCACTGATCACCCCTTGGGGCAGGCCATAGCTGTTGTTTAGGGACCATTCCTCCAATCCGCTGGTTAGGGCGGAAATACTTTCAGGGTGAATGTACTGCACCTGCCAGTAGTATGCACCGCTTCTGCCCAGGTCTGCCTGCCGATTCAGGAATGCTTGGAATACACTGCGACTGGTCACCAACTGTAAAGTAAGGCTTTCCACGGTGTTGGAGGTGACCGTGTTTCCGGAATAAGGGAAATCCTCCGCCAGTGCTGCTACGTGCCAAGTGTCTGCAAACCCGTTCTCTTGTGCAAACTCCATAGAAAATCCAGGTTGTAGATTCAGAGCATTTTTCAGCTGAGTGTAGCTGCCTGCATTATACAGATAGGTGCTGGTGATCATAACACAATCCAGATAATCCGAATTCAAGGAAACTTCCTTGCCTGCCCAGTCGGAAAACTCCTGGTCATCCATGACCAGCAAGGTGGGATAGACGGTGACATTTTGGCCGTCCTCAGAAGTATAATCCTGTTCATCTAAGAGACCGCTCTGGTTTTGAAACCATTTTATTGCGTCTTGGCTCATATCCGCCCAATTCAAAGTGAAGCTGCCCATCTCTCCAGCCTGCAAACCTCCGACCAACCGTACTTCCCCTGTTCCAGCCAGAGCTTTCAGATCATCCGTATAGGTAGCGGTATCCAAGGAAGGATCGTTGAAGGTGATGGTCGCCGTTGCTAAGGGACTGCCTGTCCCGTAACGCACTCCCATGGCACGGTCCACATAATAAGAAAGTCCGGTGCCAGCCAGCAGCATAATTACGCTGAGCGCCAGGGAAAATACAATTGCTCGATACCGTCCCCGGTTTCGCTTACAATTTTTGAGGGCCAAAATTCCAGGAAAGCCGAAAATCTTTCCAGTCAGTTTTCCTGTTTTTACATCATTGGAATGAAATTGAACCTGACCTTCTCCTTGGATGGCATCCATGGGCGTGATCCTGCCGGCTTTCAAGGCCGGTTGCAGTGCACTGAATGCCAGAGTCAAGGCTGCCAGCAGGGCTGCAGCGGCCAGGGGAAGAGGCCGTACCGAAAGATAAAGAGGCTGAGAAAATTGAAACAGTTCCTGTACCTGACTATTCAGGAAAACCAGTGTAATCGCCATTCCTCCACAGCCTGCAATCAGGCCCAAAGGGATGCCAATCAATCCCAGAATAAAGGTTTCATACAAGACGGACTGCCGCTTCTGCGCCCGGGTAGCCCCCACACTGGCCAACATTCCCAGCATTTGTGTGCGCTCCGTCATACTGATGGCAAAGGCGTTTCGAGCCAGAGACACAGCATCCACCAGAATAATGAGAAGTGTTACCGCCATCAAACCGTAAAAGGCAGGCAATAGAAGGCTGCCCGGATAATCTATGCCATAATAAAGCAAGAGCTGCCGGTTTAGATCGATGGTCCCCACGCCTCCAGCATCGACAGGCAAGTCTGCCTGCCATTCCTGGATACTTTCCAGCAGGTCATACAGTTCTCGCCCCAGCGAACTGACAGTATAATAAGCGCACCACAATCCATCCGGGGGGATCTGATCCTCCAGAACTGTAAAGCATGGTTCCCAGGCGAACACATTTTGATCATCAAAACCGCCTGGGTCCACAATAGCTGTAATCGTGAACTGTTTTTCCCCCACAGAACGGAGCATATAGCTGTCCGATAATCCCATGATTCCCGGGCCGCTGGTTTGCCGATAGATCATTTCCCCTGCGGAATCCACCCCTTGTGGGGTCCATACTCGTAACAAATCCAAAGAGACTTGGTCTCCAATCTTCCAACCGGTCTTTTTGGCGAGAGTCTGAGAAATGGCCAGTTCGTTCTCTGTGGAAGGAAGATTTCCTTCCAGACACTCTACCCTCAAAAGCTGGTAAAATGACTGGTTTACTCCATAGAGAGCGGCCCCCCACCTATTGCTGTCGTCCAAGGGAGACACTCCCCAACTGGCTGCCAGGCCCAGTTGGTCAATCCTGTCATCCTGGGACAGATTTTCTACCACCTGTTCTCCAGTCTCAAAGGCTCTGCCATGCCAGGTGCCGTTGTCCTGTGCTGCCTGTCGGTACAGAAGATTCAAAAAGGAATCAGCCCCCGCAAAAACTGCCGTGAGCATGGTCACCGATAAAACCACACCCACCAGAGTCACAAGAGTACGACGGGGATTAGCCCGCATCTGAGCGAGAGTCAAAGTGTGCACAATATTTTTCATGGCCGCACCGCCTCGTCCTGAGCAATATGCCCATCCTCCACAGTAATGAGTCGGTCTGCCTGACAGGCAATCCGTTCATCGTGGGTAATGACCAATAATGTCTGACCTTTTTTCTCATGAAAATAACGCAGCAAAGCCATCACTTCAGCACTGTTTTTGCTGTCCAGGTTGCCGGTAGGCTCATCTGCCAACAGAAGGGCAGGGCTGGTAATCAGGGCCCGGCCAATGCTGACCCTCTGCTGCTGACCGCCGGAAAGCTGATAGGGCAGATGGTTCATCCGATCCTGGATGCCCAGAATTTGGGCCAGCTGTTCCAACTGGTTTTTGTTGACATTGCGTCCATCCAACAGCAAAGGTAAGGTCAGGTTTTCCCGTACATTGAGCACAGGAAGTAGATTGTAAAACTGATACACCAGACCTATCTGGCGCCGTCGAAAAATGGCCAGTGCGTTCTCGTCCAATTTGTAAAGATCGGTGCCCTGTAACCATACATGTCCGGCTGTGGGCTTGTCCACCCCTCCAAGCAGGTGCATGAGGGTGCTTTTTCCACTGCCAGACGGGCCCATAATGGCGACAAACTCCCCTTTTTCTATGGAGAATGACACATCATCCAGTGCCTTTACTTGGGCAGGACCTTCCCCATAATAACGGCTAAGGTGTTCCACACGCAGTAATTCCATATTTCCCTCCTGGTATCAAGACTGGGCAACGCCTTTGTTGCCCCCACATCTTGAGTATACTGGCTGTTTCTTTCCTCTTGATGACTGTCTGGGTGACAGTTTTGTCACAAACTACCGGGATGTATGGGCAATTTGAGGATAAAACGAGCACCAGGGCCTGGGGTCTGATTTTCTGCCACCACACTGCCGCCTTGAGCTCGAACTAATTCTGCCGCCAAAGCCAAGCCGATACCAGCGCTGCCCGGAGCGGCATTACTGCCACGATAAAATCTCCGAAACAAATAGGGCATATCCAATTCCGGGATACCGGGGCCATTATCTTCCACTGTGATCCAAAGATTCAGTACATCCTTGCTCACGGAAATTTTTACCAAGCCTCCTTCCGGGGAATGCTCAGAAGCGTTTTTCACCAGGTTGGTTACAGCCTCTGCGGTCCATTTTTCATCCCCTTCCCACAGGAGGTCTTGAGGACACTCCACTTTTAAAGTCTGGCCACGCAGTTCCAGGGCCACCCTTACCGGAGCAGTAGCTCTATCCAGCAAAGATGGTAGTGAAACGGTTTTTCGTTCCAGTTCCAGGCACCCGGCATCCAACCGGGACAAGGTCAAAAGTCTCTCCAGTAACCATTGCATTCGTTCCAGCTGTGCAGTAAGCTGCCCGGTAAATTCCTGGCGCTTTTCCAGCGGTAGGTCTGGTCGTGCCAGCAAGTCCGCCATAACCAGCATTCCGGTAAGAGGGGTGCGCAGTTGATGGGAAATATTGTCCAGAAGCTGCTGCAAAAATTCCTTGTCATGAGCCAGCTGGGCACTTTGCTGACGAAGGGTAACGGTAATCTTGTGCAGATCGTTCTTCAGAAGGCTCAGTTCTCCTTCCCGATTGTCACGAATATCCAGAAGTTTCCCGCCTGCATATACCGAAGCCAGGTATTCTCCTAATTCCTGCAGCTTTTTATACCGGCTCCATGTTGTGCTCATCCAGAGCAGTGTGGTGAGAAGAACGGACCCGCTCCCTGTCAGTGCTGCCAAGGGGCCACCCAAAAAGCCACAGAGCAGCCCCGAAACAAAAGTCAGAGCCATGCTGAGGGCGATAGGCAGATATAATTCCTTATTTCTTGTCATGGCCATCTACCTCCAGCCGATAGCCCATTCCACGCACAGTGGAAATGAGAGGGTGTCCTGGCATTTCCAGCTTGTCACGCAGTCGCTTGATATACACAGACAAGGTGTTGTCATTGACAAAATTTCCTGCCACATCCCAGATTCCTTCCAACAGTTGCCCCCGGGTGAGAGTCTGTCCAGGATGAGACAGAAAAGTAAGCAGTAATCGGTATTCCAGAGCGGTAAGCAAGATGGGAGTTCCGTTACGGGTCACTTGGCCTTTCTGTGTATCTACCGCCAGTTCCCCCAACCGAACCAACTGCTCCCGATCTCCGGCCGCTCTGCGTAGTACGGCCCGGATGCGGCTGGCCACTTCCCGCAACCGAAAGGGTTTAACGATATAATCGTCAGCCCCCATATCCAGGCCCAGTACTACGCTTCCCTCATCCCCTCTTGCAGTGGCAAAAATCACCGGAATATTCCTGCTTTTAGCAGCAGCACACAGATCGTAGCCGCTACCATCAGGCAAACCGACATCCACCAATAGCAGCTGGTATTCTCCAGTCTCTAAGGCGTTTCTCCCTTGCGCCAGAGTGCCCTTGCAAGTGACACTCCACCCCTCCTGTTCCAGAGAATACGCCAGCCCGGCTGCAATAGTGGAGTCATCTTCAATCAACAATATCCGAACCATTGGGATGATTTCCTCACTTCAAATGTTTAATGTGCCATATTATTTTATCACGGAATAGTACTCTGTGCGTGACTGATCTGTCATCTGATATGTAATCTTCCTGGTAAATACATTGTTTCTGACAACTTTGTCACCTTCCAAGTCATCGAATAGAAAGAAATGCCTCCTATCTTATATGTCAAGAGAGTTTAGGAGGCTGGCCATGAAAGAGTTCAAACATCTTCCCGGTCTGGATTTGATTCGGGTATTCGGAATCTTGGTGGTAGTATTCTATCATTATCAGGTAGAAACCGCCGTTCGGGGACTATGTCCAGCAGATTTTCTTCCCGCTATGGAGCCGCTGGTCCAAGTGGCGGTATACACCATGACTCTCCTTTCTGGATCTTGCTTGTGCTGGCAGGAAAAAAGCCGCAGCTGGTCCATGAAGCGCTATCTTTGGGGACGTTTTCTGGCCATTTACCCTCTTTTCTGGCTTTGCTTTTTTCCCATTTTTTTTTACAGCGATATTATATGTGGCAACAATGAAGGCGTAGCTCCGTGGAAACTGCTTCTCTCTATAGTGGGAGTAGATGGATATTTTCAGTCTTTCACGCCTACGTTTTACAAAATTGGAGAGTGGTATTTGGGTTGTATTCTGTTCCTTTACGCTGTTTTTCCTGTACTTTGGCGCATGATTCGACGCCGGGGAGTTGTTCTCGCCGCCGTAGGAGCTCTCTTTGCCTGGTTGGCTTGTTGTTTTGTGGAAAATCCGGGGCAGCTTTATCCCACATTGATTGGCCAGCTGCCGTTGTTTTTCATGGGGATCTTTTTGGGCGGGTGTCTCCCATCCCTTTGGATTCCAGGAATTTTAGCAGGAATGACCACTTTGGTACTGTATGGCCTTGGGTGTCCTGAATATTGGATTGTAACCGCAGCCAGTATTGGAGTGTTTGTAATGGTGTTTTATTTAGGGCAGTTACTCCTGTTTTGTGGTCCGTTTCTTCAAAAGGCTTTGCATTGGTTATCCCGTCGCTGTTTTGGAGTCTTCCTTGTACATCACTTGGCTATTACCTTGGTGATAGTCCCCGTTCTTGTCAACCACCGTGTAACGCCTCTCTACTGGGTTGGCGGGCTGTTACTTTTAACAGTAGGCAGCTTCGTGATTTCCTTTTTGTTGGATGGATTAAGCAGAAGCATCATAGGAACGCAAAGAATCGTCCTCATGAAAGAATCGTCCTCATGACAAATAGTTGTATTAAGCAAGTTTTACCTCTAAACAATTCTTCCGTGTGTTATTAGATTTTTGCGGTTATTGCGTGCAAATATAAAACATAGCCCCTCCACCGGGTGTATTGCGGGCTCCAATATGCAACGATTGTTGCTCTGCCAGACTTTTTGCAACAGAAAGCCCAAGCCCATAGTGGCCATTGGTCGTACGGCTGGGATCTGCGCGATAAAACCGTTCAAAAATCCGTGGTAAATCCTTTTCGGCAATACCCTGACCGTAATCATGTACCCCGATTTCCACTACATTATTTTTCAGGAGGTTACAACAAATTTCGATGGTGGTATCTTCCTTCGTGTGGGCAATCGCATTGGTAATAAAGATACTGCCTATCTGGGTAAGTGCTTCTTCGTTAGCCATGATTTCAGGGTATGACGCTTCTTCAATCTTGAGACGTAACGGATGACGTTGCTGTTTGGCATAGATCTGGTATTTTTCATAAAGCTGCAAGCAAAAGGTATCAGGTTCAATTGCTGTCAAAACCAGCTTGCGTTCTTGTCTATCTGAATTTGCCAGAAGCAATAAATCTTGTACCAAGTGACTCATCCGCAGAGCCTCGCTTTGCGTTGCATAAAACACTCCTGAAATTTCCGGAGAAGAAGGAATGTGCTTTTGCAGTACCTCCAGCCCAGCACGGATCGATGCTAGCGGCGTCTTTAGTTCGTGCCCTGCTGCTGCAACAAATTCTTTCTGCTGACGAACGGAATTCTCTACCGGTCTTAAAAGGCTCCGAATCAACCAGCTATTGATGACAGCCAAAATAATACATCCTAAGAGCAATAACACTCCGTAGAAAACTGCCTGATGCTGAATAAACGGCAGACGAACGCTCTGGCTTTGCAGAGCCAATATTTCAATTTGCGTTTTATCCTCGTGCCGAAAGTAGAATACATGGAAACGCCCTAAAGCAGTATTCCTTTCATCCTTTTTTGATGTCCACCCGTTTGAAGCCTGGGAGAGTTCATCCGTAGAAAGGCTATGCTCCGAGCGGAATATATTTTCCAATACGTCCGGTGTAAGTCCTCCAGTCGGTTCGAAACGGAATAATGGAGTTCCATTTTCAAAAATGTATATGTTGCCATCCAAATTTTCTTCCAGTTCCTGCAAAGTACTCTGATCAACCTGCCGGGAGGAAAGTAGTTTGATTTGGTATGATTCTATCTGGTCACAAATCTGAGCGTCCAATGAGGCTTCATATCTGTTGCAGGAAAAAAAGAATGTGATTCCTAAACACAATGCCAAGATCAGCCCCGTGATGCCAGTATAAAGGAGAACCAGTTTTAGCCAAAGTTTTTTAATCATGGATGTTCTCCAATCGGTATCCGACACCCCGAATGGTCGTGATCGTCAGGCAGATACCAGCTTTTTTTAACTTTTTGCGTACAAAGTGGATATAGGTGTTCAGATTACTTTCTTCAATCTCAGTGTCATCGCCCCAAACCCGGGAAAGCAGTCGCTCTCTTGTAAACAACTGATGCGGGTATCGGAAAAACACTTCCAAGAGGTTCGCTTCCTTTTTTGATAGTTGACAGTGTCCTTTTGGCCCACATAGTTCCAGCTGATTACAGTCTAATGTTGCATCCTCGTAATGAATTTGGTTGCTTTCCTCCACAGCCATCGCTTGTGAGGGCCTGCGAAGTAATGCGTGGAGGCGAGCTACAAGTTCTCGCATGGCAAATGGCTTGGCCAAGTAATCGTCCGCACCAGCTTCCAGCCCATCCACTTTGTCGTCTAAGCCGCCCATAGCAGTCAGCATCAGCACCGGAGCTGATACTTTGGCTGCCCGGGCCTTTTTCAAAATCGTTAGGCCATCCATCGAAGGAAGCATCCGGTCCAGGCAACAAGCATCATAACAGTTATGAAGAAGAAGTTCCAAGCCTGTCTCGCCATCATGGCAAAAGTCTGAATCAATTCCAGCATCTTGCAAGCCCGCACGCATGATATGGCAAAGATTTTTATCATCTTCTATTATCAAAATTCTCACGATGTTCATCTCCCTAGTTTATTATAACAAACCATTCTTTAATCAATATTTAAATAAGGGTGCTCATCTTAAATTTTGTTTTAACATTGATCTGTTATGATATATACAACCAAAAGCGAAAGGAGTCAACTGTATGAATCGCTTAATCAAGAGCACGGCACTGGGACTTTCGGTGTTGATGGGATGTTCTCTGTGCGCGTGTGGTGTAACGGATTCTTCACTGGGGCAGAAAACAGAAATCAATCCAGGGTTGTGGGTTGAAAAAGAGGTGGCTTTGGAGCCTGATCCGAGTGATATCCTTGCCCTCACAACCACCACTGATGGCCAACTCCTCTGTGCGACCGTCCAGTCAAACGGAGAGGCATCCCAGAAGGTTGATGTGCTTTCTTCTTCGGATGGCTACACATGGGACACCACGCCGGTTTATTCGGTGGAAGTGCCGGGGACTTGCATCGAAGCAAGCCTGACGGAAAGTGGCGTTCTTGTTCTGACCAGGACTGAAGATGAAGAACAGATTTGGTACGGAGCGAAAGAGACAGAATGTTCTCAAGTCCAACCTGCCGATTCTGAAGTAACTGACATCAACAACATTCAATTTGTCAACTCGGATTCTTTTTTGATGGCCGGACGGGATACCAATAACCAGTCCGTTGCAGCTATCTTTTCGCTTCGCGATGGCCGTATGGTTACGAAAGTTGGGGCCGGAACGGAATGGGGGGGATTTGCCCAACACGGGGATGAACTTGCCTTCATATCCGAAACGGGCAAACTATCGACTCTGAAGGCAAATGGTGAGATACAAGAAGGTAATGTCGAGGGACTCGAAAACATCATTGCTGCCTATTGTGATTCACAGGGAAATTACTATTATGCAGACAGCGAGGGAATTTACCGGGTTGCTGCTGGCGGAACCTTAAAAGAAGAAATCACTCCATCCAGCGGGTTTGCATTTTCGGTACAGGGAAAAGTAATCACAAATCTCGTTTACTTTCAAGACAGCTTTTTCTGTGTTGTCAAAGACACGTCTGACGATTCCGCACAACTTTATTCGTATACATTTGATCCTGACGCGACACCGTCAGAGCAGATTGAGCTCACTGTCTGGTCACTGTCCGATTCTCCCACTGTACGAAGAGTCCTTTCAGAATATCAGCAGCAACACAACGATATCGCCATACAGTATACAGTCGCCGGCAGCGATGATCTGGCAACCGAAGATGTACTGAAAGCATTAAATACAGAACTGCTTGCTGGGAGAGGTCCTGACCTAATCGTCTTTGATGGCATAGATGTTACACCTTATATCGAAAATGGCGTTCTGGCTGATTTAAACGAGTCGCTGCAGGAATTTTCAATCTTGGATTCGATTAAAAATGCTTTCTCCGTGGATGGAAAGACTTATATTGCTGCTGCACGGTATGCCATTCCATCTATTTGGGGAACCGCCGAAGACATGGATCAAATTACAGATCTATCTTCCTTTATAGAGTTCGTAAAATCCTGCCCTCCGCGTGATGACTACAATTTGTCCGACAATGCTTATTATACAGCCCTTCCAGAGGAAGACAAATATGCGGTTTCGTTTATGACGCCTCAGGAAATCCTCCAGCTCTTGATGAGCACCTCTGCTTCCGAATTGATTACGGATAACACACTGAATCAAGAGCAACTGCAACAACTGTTCCAAGCCATCGAATCTATCGGCACTTACTACAATATGGCTTCTTATCGCACGGAGCAGGAGGACGATTCGATTGTCTATTCCGACGGCGGAGACTCCATCACCATTTCCGGTGCTTCACGCGAAGTCATTAACAAACGAGCAAGGATTGGACGGAATTTGATTGATTCTCCTGCGTTCCTGGGCTGGATCACTAAAAATTGGGAAGGTCAGGCACCTGAATTAAAATCCGCACCGGGCCTTTGTGAAAGGGCTTATTCTCCGAAGGTCTTACTTGGAATAAATGCTAGTAGCCCAAATCAGGAAGCTGCAAAGGATTTGTTGAAAGCGTTCTTTGCTTCGGATATCCAAAATACGGTTGTTGGAGATGGCCTGCCCGTTATTGAAAGCAGTTTGGATGCAAGAATTGACGCAGCTGTTGAAACATACGGTACAGATTGCGAAATGCTGGCTGATTTCCTCAAAGGCGTAAAAACGCCTGTGATTGTTGATGAAGTAATCGCAGACAAATTGTTGCCGTACGCCGAGGCGTTGGCAAAAGGACAGCAAGATGCTGAATCGGCTACGCAGGCAGCAGAAAAAGATTTGCGCCTTTACTTGGCAGAACGTGGGTAATCGCAGTAGACCTTCTTTGCCTGTATTAGCGGTTCCGACATATTCAAATCTTCAACAGAGCTTTTCATACACATTTTAACTTGTTTATTAAGAATAGGAGAAACTCAAATGAAACGAAATCTGTTTTTATCGGCCATTTTGCCGTTTTCCCTCGCTGTCGCCCTGTGCGCCTGCGGCTCTACTCCTGGGGAAAGTACGCCATCAGAAAAAACGCAGAGCTCCGTTTCACAGGCACAAACGGATTCCGCTGCAACAGGCAACGAAATTTCGATTGGCAACAATTTTTCGATTGAAGCCGGTACAGTTCTTTCGGATGGCTCTATTTATTTTGTGGGGCGTGAAGGTGCCGATGGCTTCTGTGCCTATGTCTCTACAGATGATGGGGACAGCTGGACAAGGGAAGAACTGCCCTGGGCCGACCAGACTGTTGTGGGAATCAAACTGCGTCCGGATGGCTTCATGCTGGGCATGCAGGGACAGCAGGTTGTTTATGCCGCCCGCGGCGAGGACCTTAAAACTGCGGATATTTCCGCGCTTGGAGCAATTGACGGAATTTCTGCCGTTTATCCTATTGATGGTGACACCTTTACCGTAACGGGTGGAAGAACGGAAACTTTCGTGAATGAGGATGGCCAAGAGCAGGAAACTATTCACCCCCTTCCCTTCGAGGATATGGTGTTGCAGTATGATGGCTCGTTGGTAACACAGTGGGGAGAAGGAATCGCTGCGGACCAAGCGGGGTATTACGCGTCAGATGGAGAAAAGCTGTACTATGTCGACTTTGAAACCAACGAGTGCCGTTCTTTGGATGGGGCAGGGCAAATCGATAGCTACGGAGTCTTGGCGACTATTAAGGGCTCATCTTTCTGCCGAAACGGCATTTTCTATTATGTGGACGATCAAGGCATCGTTGCCTACGATACCACCAACAATTCCGAATCACGGATTCTGACAGACACCCTTGCACCTTTTCTGCAGGATGATGTCAGCTGTGTCACATTGATCGTTACAGATCACCAAGCTATCGCTGTTGCAGCAGATCTGAACTCCGAGACGCAGACGGTATATCGCTATGAAATCTAAGCGCAAGCGGTTTGCCCGTCCCATCGAAAAGCTGCATTTCAAAAAGAATACATTTCGCCGAAAGGGGAAAAAAGCGTTCCAAGCATGGATGTTTTTGCTTCCCTCACTGATAGGAATTGGTGTTTTCCTCTTTGTTCCGTTTGGAGAAACTATCCGGCGCAGCTTCACAAACCCTTTGGGAACAAAATTCCTTGGTATGAAAAATTACCAATCCATTTTTTCAAATGATGCCTTTCGTTTGGCAGTAGCAAACACAGTGAGATTTATCCTGGTCTGCATTCCGCTACTTCTCGTAACCAGCTTGATTTTCGCTCTTTTGATACGGAAAATCCTGCCCAAAGGGGAAAAGCTGCAAACAGCTTGCCTATTGCCTATGGCAATTCCGGTTGCCAGCATCTCTTTACTATGGAAAGCTCTTTTCACACAGAACGGTATTTTGAACAATCTTTTGTCCTTTTGGGGAGTACCGGAAATTTCTTTCCTTGATAGCAGTGCGGCTTTCTGGGTACTTGTAGGTACTTACCTTTGGCGGAACATCGGATACGATATGATTCTTTGGCTGGCCGGTTTGGATGCGATTCCTGCCAGCATGTATGAAGCAGCCGAAGTTGACGGCGCAAACAGCTGGCAAATTTTCTGGAAAATCACCTTGCCAAATTTACCGTCTACCATGGGGCTTATCACAATCCTCAGTATTTTGAACACGTTCAAGGTATATCGGGAAGCCTACCTAGTGGCAGGAAATTACCCGGATGACAGTATTTATCTCTTGCAGCATTTGTTTAACAACTGGTTTTCTTCTTTGGATCTTGGTCGATTGTCGGCAGCGGCTGTTGTTGTTGCCCTTGCGCTGCTTCTGGTAATTCTGCCATTTTTGAAAATGTTGCGGGAGGGTTCCGAGTGAAAAAGCGTAAAAAGGCCGTTCGTCTTCCTTATCTGGTATTGGTACCCTTTGCCGCATCTGTGTGCCTGGTGATTTGGATGATCTTTTCTGGTGCGCTTATGAGTACCGATGAAGCAACGCAGAGCCTTGGCGGAATTTTCGATGGGACTTCTGCGGTGCATTGGCCGTTGATTCCCAATTCGCCCACCTTACAGCCATTGATCGAAGTCCTATTGGATACACCAGAATTCTTTGTTATGTTTTGGAATACCTGTATCCTCACATTTCCGCAATTGATTGGGCAATTTCTGCTTGCCAGTCCTGCTGCATGGGCGTTTTCTCGTTTTACTTTTCGAGGTCGAAATCTTCTTTTTACTATTTATACGATTCTGATGCTACTTCCGTTTCAAGTTCTCATGGTGCCTGATTATTTGGTTTTGGATCGGTTGGGACTCATGGATACAGTTTGGAGCATCATCTTGCCCGGTGCCGTTTCCACCTTTCCCGTCTTTATTATGAAAAAGGGGTTCGACGGTATTCCCGTTTCCGTTCTGGAAGCAGCCGAACTGGATGGTGCCGGTGCCATTACAACCTATATAAGAATTGGTCTTCCGCTTGGAATCCCTGGCATCCTGTCCGCATTGCTTTTATCTTTTATTGAAGCCTGGAATGCAATTGAACAACCGCTGGTGTTTTTGAAGAGCCAAAACCTTTGGCCCATGTCCCTGTTCCTCGCCAATATTACACAGGATGACATTGGAATTGCTATGGTGGCCAGTGTGTTTATGTTATTGCCCGTAATTCTGATCTTTCTGTTTGGGCAGAGATATTTGATTTTGGGAATCCAATCAAGTGGAGTAAAGGAGTGAACCGGATTTGAAATCAAGTCCAAAACAAACGGATTATCCTATTTACAGTGAGGGCAAGCTGTCCGAGCGCAAACAATTGTTCCACCTTTCACTTCGGAATCGCCTTCCCGCTCTGCGTCAGACTCCGATTTCGGAATCCGATACTGACTCACAGAACGATGAACGTCAAGCATTAAAAAGAATTGTCGTATTTTTTGCTGTCATGTTGATTCTGACTTTGGTTGCTAGGGGAACCAGCAGTGCAATTCGGCCAGTTGTAACTACACAGCAGGCAAAGGCTGAAACAATTAGTCAAAGCGTTCAGTCGTCCGGCTCTATCACAGCATCCAGTGTGCTTTCGGTATCCTTGCCTGAGGGCATCGTGCTCGACAACATTTTGGTAAAAGAAGGGCAGTCTGTCGTAGAGGGGCAAACACTTGCAACCTGTGACGTGGATGAACTTTCGACAAAGCTGGATCGCGCCAAGGCTTCTTTGCAGAAAAGTAAGGCGGAGTATAACCAACTTTTATCAAACGCAGTGCTGGATGATACGAGTGTTGCACGAACCCAGCAGGCTTTGCTCCGTGCCTATGAAGCAGATCAGAAAGCCTACGAGGAATTAGAAAAATTGCGAGCATCGGAAAATCCGGCCCCGGAAGCAATCAGCACTGCTGAGCAAGCTGCCGATGATGCACATTGGGCAGCACAGCAGGCTGAGTATGATCGTAACAGTGCTTTAGCCTCCTACCAGGAGATGCAAAGACAGAACAATCTTTCTGCGCAGGTGAATCAGGCTTCCGCCGAAGATGTTGCCCTTGACATTAAGGATACACAAGCGGAAATTGAACAGTTGGAACAGCTTGTGAATCAGCAAGGAGTGATCTCCTCGCCCTTCTCAGGCGTTATTTCAAACGTCGAGGCCGAAGTTGGAACGGAAAGTACTCAAACATTCTGCACTATTTACGATACTTCAAAGGGATATCTTTTTGCTTGCGAACTCCCTGCTGCTCAGGCCAGTGATTGTCAAACCGGATTATCTGCTGTTATAAAACAGGGGGACCAGACTGAGACTGCTGCAATTACTGCGATTTCTGAAAATGCAGAGAATGATACAGTAGACATCACCATTCAATTAACCGCTACCGATTGGAAAGTTGGTCCTGCGGATGCAGAAATTGTTCTCAGTGAACAAGATTATGACCTTTGCCTGCCTAACACTGCAATCCATCAAGACAATCAAGGAGATTTTGTTTTCGCTGTTGAAGAAAAAAATACGGTTTTAGGCACCCAAAATGTTTTGGTTCGCATTCCAGTTACTGTTTTGGAGGTAGGTCAATCACAAACTTCCATCGAAGGAGCCATTTTGCCAGAAGACTCTATCGTTGTGCAAAGCACTCGTTCCCTTGAGGCAGGTTCTAAAGTGCGGGTGAAAAATGAAAATGCGTAAAGTATACAAAATCATGTTGCTTGCCGTCTTATTGTCGGTGGCACTATTTTGCCTTACAGGTGCTTATCGAGCAGCAGATCAAATACAGACAGCGTATGCGCCGTATAGCTTTCGATACAAGGAGGCATTTTCGTCTGATCAAATTCAATCAGCCCATAGGTTTCAAGCTGGTGAGGATGGCACACAGTATGCGATGACTCTCTGGAATGAAACAAAAGAAGTGCTGAAAACAGATTTGCACAGTATCGATGCGCAGGTGGTTTTTTATTCCGGCGATGCAGCAATTGTTTTTCCTGCCGTTTATATACAGGGATCAGCACCGGGTGCTGTCGATGTGAATGGCTGTGCTGTCAGTGAATCTATCGCCTTGGATTTGTTTGGCAGTACAGACATTGTTGGTCAAACTTTGCAAATAGGAGACCGTAATGTTCAGATTCGGGGAGTTTTTCAGGGACAGACAAATCTCGCCATTACAGCGGCACAAGAATCTGATATGTTGAAAAATGTAGAGCTTGTAGGCTCACCAGGTGGCGATTTACGAGAAATGGCTGTTGATTACGTCACCGCTGCAGGCTTGGGTACTCCCGATCAAATTTGTACTGGAAAAACCTGGGGCAACTTTTTTGTGGCACTGTGTTCTATCCCTCTTTTAGTCTCAGCACTATGGCTTTTGTTAGTAGGGTTTAGGATAAGTCTGCGTTTCCCATCATGGCTCCGCATTACCATCTGGTTTGCCGTCTTATTTGTGTTCGCACTACTTCTCCCTTATTTATTAGGTCAAATACCTTCTTGGCTGTTACCGGCTCAGTGGAGCAATCTTGGCTTTTGGCCGGATCTTGTGAATATCTTAAATGAGAGGCTTAACGAAACCCTGTCACTCGTTCCCACCACTCGGGATGTTTTCGCCAAAAGGCAGGCAATAGAGTTTACGTTGTGGTTACTCGCTTGCTTGGGAGCTTTAGGATTAAGCGTGCGGGTGTTAAAGCAAAGATGATAATACACTGTTGCCCATCTTGATGATGCCGTGTCCCTCGCTGGCGTTGCGCAGAAATGAGTGAAGCCAATGTTAATAGCCTTTTGCCAGGGTACCATATTGACCAGCTTAGAGAGGTATGGGGGAAGCCTGATACCAGTGAAAACAGCACTGCATGTTGGAAACTTGGGAATGACACTACTCTCGTTGTAAGTTATAAAAATAATGGTATAGTTGCGATTTGTGGCCTTAAAGACGATAGCGGTGCCTCCATAGAAGAATAACAAATTCCAGTTTGATAGCCCGGCTGATTTTTCGAAATAGTTATTTGAAAAAGTCGAAGCCGGCCCATCAACCAGTTATGTACGAAAATAAAACGAATATATATTTTGATCCTGCACAGAATCGTGCAGGGTCATTTTTGTTGATATGTTCTGAAAAATGCTATCCGCGTGGCATGGCTACTTGATGTATGTCAAGTGCAATGAACTAAAAATAGTGATTGTGGAAAAAAATCAAGAGAACGTACTCTTATAGTATAGAGCAGCAACGCTCATACAAGGATGGCAAGTGTACCAGTGTTTTTGTACATTTCCCTTATGAATTTGCCCCTTGTACAATGAAAAAACAAGGAGGCGTTCGAAATGACAGACTATATTGGGAATTACAAGAATCGACCGCGCAGGGTGGTGTTTTATGGTCGCGTTTCAACAGAACATGAGGAACAGCTATCTGCGCTGGGAAATCAGATGGAATGGTATACAGACCTTGCATTACGCAATCCCAACTGGACCGTTGTGGCGCAGTACATAGACGAAGGCATAACCGGTACCCAAATGAAGAAACGTCCATCATTTATGCGGATGATAGAGCACGCAAAGGAACACCGCTTTGACTTGATTGTCACCCGTGAATTGTCGAGGTTTGCGCGTAACACGGTGGATGCGTTGAATGCTACGCGAGAACTGAAGCAATACGGCGTGGAAGTCTATTTTGTAAATGATGGCATCTGGACAATGGACGGTGATGGAGAAGTTCGCTTGACCATTATGGCGAGCATTGCCCAAGATGAAAGCCGCAAGACCAGTGAGCGCGTAAAAGCCGGACAGAAGATGAGCCGTGAGAAAGGTGTACTCTATGGCAGCGGTAATATTATCGGTTATGACCGTGTGGATGGAACTTATGTAATCAATGAGGAACAGGCGGCAACGGTGCGCAGAATCTTTAATCTGTACGCCGAGGGGCACGGAGAAACGACTGTTGCCAAAATGCTTATAGAAGAAAACCGCAAGGATGGCGGTGGTGGCCTGAGCTGGACGGCGAGCAAGGTATCACGGGTACTCCGCAAGCCCACTTACAAGGGCTATATGACCTATAATAAATCCCATATTGATGACTTCCTCAGCCATAACCGCATCAATCACAGCGAGGAGGACTTTGTTCTTGTAAAGGGAAACTTTGAGCCAATCGTCTCAGAGGAGCTATGGGAAACCTGCAATCAGATCCGCAGTAAGCGAGCTGCATTTGTCAAAGGAAAAGATGGTCGTGCCCATAAATTTGGTGTGTCCTTTCCGCAGAACAAATGGACGAAAATCCTGTTTTGCGATTGTGGGATGCGATTCCAAATCGAAGGCTACGATAAAACGGCCAACGGTGGGAAAAATATGCGGCTTATCTGTGCACGGTCGAAAATGTTCAAAAAGAAAGATGCCGCCAGAGCACTGAACGGTATTCCTTGTCCGGCACCATACGCATCTGAATGGAAGCTGGAATTGATGGCAAGGGAAGTGTTCCGTACAGTTTGGAAAGAAAATGCCGAGGATATACTGGGTCTTTTGCGGATGTTGGATGCAAATCTGAACACTACCGGCACACCGAATGATGGAAACCAGCTGGAGAACAAGCTCTCTGCGCTGAATAAGGAATTGGACGATCTTGTCAGCCAGCGGGCAAGCCGAAGCATAACTATGGATGATTTCTTAAGCAAAAGTACGGAAATCAACAATGAGATTATAAATGTCGAAGGCTTACTGCAAAGTTCCATACAGGAACAGCGTCCTAAAGCAAGGTTAGATATGCACAGCATCGAGGCCGCACTCAGCGATGATGCCTCTTTTCCGGATGGTAAAATAGAGCCGGGCTTTCTGGACAGGTATGCCAACCGGATTGTAAAAAGCAATAACCGCTACATTTGGATGTTGCAGTTGATGAATGTGCAGCAGATCATGCCTATCCAATCGGAAAGGCAGCCGATAGCGATGGTTACCTATAAAAGTGGCGTTCCCTATGATATTGAGCAAGAGCAAATCGGCAAGCAGGATAAAGAAAGTGCTGGACTCGATTGCGCGACAATATGTCGTCCACAGGATTTCTTTTTGAACATGGGCCGAACCACAAGAAAGCGTAAGTTGGTGGAATGGCTGGAAAGCTGTCAAGAAAATCAGGTGAGCGTGCTGGATGAAAAGATACCACTTTTGAGTTTTGCGGTTGACTTTGTGACAGCCTATGAGTATCAGAAAGCGCGTGGGATTAAGATCCACCCCGGTTTGTGGAAAGATATGCGTGTGGATATATTTCTGGTAAAAAAAGAAAATTGAAAAAGTTGTGGAAAAAATCCGATTCGCTGTTCTCTTATGTATTAGGAGGTTCCAAACCTCCGAAAAAGTGAATAGCGTCCTCTGCTGTACCGCATTGGGGAAGCAGCGCCATGACTGGATTCCACGAGCGTGCCAAGATGCGAGAAAACATATCGCATGGCTGCAAAGTGATGCGAGGCAAAGCGCCGGGAAGGGTTGCCTGTCTGGAATTTGCAGAGGGAGAGAAACGCACAGCTATAACGACAGATCGTGCCGTGGAGGAAATACTTCCACGGCATTATTGTGTCGTTATGGAATGACGCTAGATTTGCTATTTGAATCAGTAAATGGTAATATTATAATTCAGATGAGGAATAGACCGTGATGGCAACTATTCGGGAATTCCGAATGGTTCAAACAGATGACATCTGACAGGTTCATCGAAGGGAAATTATCGCAATTTGTGGCTTATTGCGCCTTTCGGCTGCTTGAACAATTTTTACTTCAGAATATTGTCTAACTTTTTGGGGTCACTTCATTTTGTACTATTATAGGGAAATTTCCAACTTGCTATTTGTATCGATAAATGGTACTATATGACTATACTAATGTCATTTGAATGGTTAGAAATAAATGACTTCTGAAGGAGGCTTTGGCGAAATGGGAAGATTCGTGAATCCGGATAATAGTGCGTTTCAAGTTGCACTGAATTCAAAAATTTATATGGATAAAACGGGTCTGCTGGAATATACCAACAGCGTTCTTGATACACCAGAAGCATATATCTGCAATAGCCGCCCCCGGAGATTTGGTAAGTCCTATACGGCTAATATGCTGGCAGCCTATTACAGCAAAGGCTGCGATTCAGAAAAGATGTTCGATGGGCTTACAATCGGCAAGAGTAGCGACTTCAAAAAGCATCTCAACAAGTATGATGTGATCCATATAGATGTACAATGGTTTTTGTCCAGTTGTGCAGACATCAAAAGTATTATATCCTACATTACGCAATCGGTTTTGGAGGAACTAAAAGAGTACTACCCTGAAGTTCTTCCTAACGAAGTGTTGACATTGGCGGACGCTTTGTCGCGCATCAGAAACTCGACCGGTCAGAAATTTATTGTGATTATTGATGAATGGGATATTCTGATCCGAGATGAAGCAACCAATAAGGCTGTTCAAGAAGAATATATCTATTTCCTGAGAGGCTTATTCAAAGGTACAGAGCCGACAAAATACATTCAGCTTGCATACCTCACCGGCATTCTGCCAATCAAAAAGGAAAAAACGCAGTCGGCCTTGAATAACTTCGATGAGTTTACCATGGTCAGTGCCGGCACGTTGGCACCTTTCATTGGCTTTACGGAAGAAGAAGTTAAGAATCTTTGCGAGGAGTACCACAAAGACTTTGACAAGGTAAAAAAGTGGTACGATGGTTACTTGCTGCGGGATTACCAAGTTTATAATCCCAGAGCTGTTGTCAGCGTTATGCTGAAGGGAGAGTTTAAGAGCTACTGGTCGGAAACGGCTTCCTATGAAGCAATCGTTCCCCTTATCAACATGAACTATGATGGGCTGAAAACGGCAATCATTGAAATGCTTTCCGGTGGGGAAGTTAAAGTAAACACGGCTACCTTCAAGAACGATACCGTTAATATCCAAAGCAAAGATGATGTTTTGACATATATGATCCATCTTGGCTACTTGGGATATGACCAGAACCGAAAAACAGCGTTTGTTCCGAATGAGGAAATCCGGCAGGAATTGACACTTGCGGTGGAAAGCAAGCATTGGAATGAGATGTTGCTGTTCCAGCAGGAGTCTGAGAAGTTGCTGGATGCGACATTGGATATGGATGGCGATGCAGTAGCCACTCAGGTTGAGAAAATCCATGATGACTATGTTTCTGCCATCCAGTACAACAATGAAAACTCCTTGAGCAGCGTCTTGGCGATTGCATACCTGAGCGCTATGCAATATTACTTTAAGCCAGTTCGAGAGCTGCCCACAGGCAGGGGCTTCGCAGACTTCGTTTTCATTCCAAAACCGGAGTACCGAAATGACTATCCGGCGCTTGTTGTGGAGTTGAAGTGGAACCAAACGGCGGAGACTGCGATGCAGCAGATTAAGGAAAAGAAATATCCGGATTCGCTGCGTGGCTATACAGGAAATCTTCTCTTGGTAGCTATCAACTATGACAAGAAAACGAAGAAACATCAGTGCCTTATTGAAAAAGTAGTATAAAGATCATGCCGTGGAAGGAACCTTCTTCCACGGCTTTTCTATACCATGATTGAGTCATTGACTTGTACATTTTGAAAATACTGAATGCAGTATTATACTGATGGGGAAGGAGGGAAAACCGATGCAATATGATAAAGCAGACCAGCAAAACTGCCCGCGCAGAGTCGTGTTCTATGGGCGCGTGTCCACGGAACTTGAGGCGCAAATATCAGCACTGAAAAATCAAATGAACTGGTATCTGGAGCTTGCAGAACATCATCCGAATTGGACGGTGGTTGGGCAATACGCCGATGAAGGAATCTCAGGTACTGGCATGAAAACCCGGCCTTCTTTTATGAAGATGCTGCGAGATGCACGGAAAATGAAGTTTGACCTAATCGTGACCCGCGAGGTTTCCCGTTTTGCCCGAAACACGGTGGATACTTTGGTTACGACCCGTGAGCTGAAACAGTACGGCGTTGAAGTGTACTTCGTCAATGATGACATCTGGACGATGCGTGGCGATGGAGAAGTTCGCCTGACCATTATGGCAAGCCTTGCGCAAGATGAAAGCCGTAAAATGAGTGAACGCACCAAGGCGGGCATTCAGACGTCACAGAAAAAAGGCACCTATGTTGCGGGACCGACACCGTTTGGATATAAGCGTGATAAAAAGGCTCATACGCTTGTGGTGCAGGAAAGTCAGGCAGAGACTGTCAGAAAAATTTTTGCTTGGTATGCTGATGGCATAAATGGCACCGAGATAGCCCAGACACTAACGCAAGAAGGCGCACCGAATAAATCCGGAATGCCACAATGGAGCGCGCGTCAGGTTCTCTCAATCACCAAGAATACGATTTATAAAGGGTATTTGACATACAACAAATCGCATATTGATGATTTCCTCAGCCATAAAAGCATCAAGAACAGCGAACAGGATTACATTCTGGTGAAAGGCAGTTTTGAGCCAATCATTTCAGAGGAACTATGGGATAAATGTCAGCGCCGCAGACATGCATGGCAGTCGTACAAAGACGGCAATATAACGCAGGCTTACTTGTATGGAAAGAGCGAACACGCCGACAAATGGGCTTGCCGCCTGTTTTGTGGCTGCGGAGCCAGAATGCGGGCGTTCCGCGCAGAGAAAGGCATTGTTCGATATATCTGTTATCAGCGGTCGCTGAGGAATGTAGCCCCCAAATGCAGCGCCCCCAATGTGCAAGCATGGAAGCTCGAATTGATGGCGCGAGAAATCTACAAAAACGTTTGGCAGGATCACCGGCAGGATATTTTAGAAGAATACCAGCAGGAACAAGAAAACGGAGCTGCCGATAGTGAAAAGGTAGAGGAAGCACTCAGCTGGCAAGAGTCGTTCCCAAACGATGAAATCAGCCGGGAATTTCTGGACAGATTTGTGCCGAGAATCTTCTCCATCGATGGACAGAAATTCATCTGGGAACTAAATCTATTTCAAGAGTCATGCACTGTTCAATGCAATGTGCGCGGAACGTACAATTACCATTCGATTTCGGCGGAAAAAATCATGCCGGGAAAAACAAAAGCGAAGAAAGGGGATGGGGCCGTCAATAGGATACTTGAGGATGCAAACAGTACGCGCTTTTGGGTACATACCTATGATGACGACCCAATAAGCAGGCAGCAATTAAAAATCCCCGCAAGTAATTTGCAGGTTGGTTCTAAGCGCCGCAATGGCTTCCAATAGGGGTACATCCTTATAGGAATTGGCGTTGCTGCGTGCTTTGGACGGGAATGTGGAAAGACCTGAATTCTAAGGTCAATCTATAATAACCTGTTAAGTCCCTAATTGCTTTTATCGCAATTAGGGACTTTTTTTATTGTTTTGACCGTATGAATACATTTTCGCAAAAATGTACAGGGTTTCGGATGTACATTTCGGGGCCCGAATTTACCCGAAAATCTACAAGTCAGGAGCACGCAGAACTATGAGTAAAAGTGCAGTTCCGTACCTCTATGGTGCGGAGAAAACCATACCAATAGAGCAGCTGCATCCCTTTGCAAACCACCCATTCCATGTCAGGCACGACTTGGAAATGAAGGAGCTTATGGACAGCATCGATGAAAGCGGCATCATCCATAGCATATGCCGCACGCGCACCTCCCAACTTTTGTGTTCGAAAACGAAAGCGAAAACAAAAGTGGAGGTAATTATGAGATTACGTGATAAGGTAAAAGAACAAGCTATGCAGATGCGAGAAGGCGATAACCAGCGCAGCCCATTAAAGGGCAGATTCACCCGTTTTATCAGATAGAATGAAATGGCATGCCTCCGAATATTACAGGAAGCATAAACCACGGGAAAATGTAAGCCCGTTGGACGATGTGGAAGATCAATTGTATGACCCAGAGGTGGATGTTGGTTTCGTTATGCGGAGCTCGTTGCGGACGCAGAGCGGTTACGCGCACAACTTACAGAAAAGGAAAATGAAATCTTGGCGTTGTGCTTGAAGATGTCCCGCAACATGGCCGCAAAGGAATTGCATTGTTCGGAATCTAATATCAATAATGCCATTAAAAGAATTAACAAGAAGGCACGCCGCTAAAGTGGAGGAGAAAAACTATGTGTTCTTTTGATTATCATTTTCGCAGAGCAATGGAGTATGAAGATGACTTGGTGTGGATAATGGCTTGCTACTACAATTTAATCCACGCTATTTGCCTGTTTTATTACTGGGACAATGAAAGCGAGTGCATGAACATGATGGATCATTTGATGTCTTGCTTTTGGGAAGATCTGCGGGAATTCGTGGAAAAAGAAAAGATGGCTGAAAACAAAGAAAATAATAAGTGAAATACTTGCCTTGAGTACATAATGTCGCTTGAAAATGGACCAGTAGGGATAGCGCTTTAATGCCATCCCAGGGCGAGTGTATTTCAACCAGTAATTCACAGGATCCCTGCTCTGCCAGTTCGCTGGCAGAGCTTTCTTGTACGAAAAAAGTAGACAGAATTACTCCAACCAGAATGTGTTCTTTAGATCCTCAATGATATCATAGGGATAACACTCAGCACAGCCATCGTGTGTTTCCATGTAGTCGATCAATTTCCGCGCAAGAACAGTCCCTTGCTGGCTATGTCGTACCGTGGGGTGTCTTTATTAGTCCAAATCGGCAGAACAGTGCGTAAATGTACGAAACACCCCGTATATCGCCGAGTGCTTTGGGGCGTTCGACTTCAGCACCGATTTTTTCAATATTTCGGAAAGCCAGCAATACGGAACTCCAGGTAAGACTTTTGCTGTTCTCGCGCCGGGTGATCCACAGCTCTTTAGTAAATTTGCCGTGGCGTCCCATTTTCAGATCGTAAGAGAATGGCAAGCCGGAAAGCGTTGTAAATGGGTAATTGCGAAAAGCAACAATGCAGTTCCAAAGAGTTTTCTCGGAGGGATTTTCTCGCAAGCGCTGCACAGCAATATAACGGCGTTGGCGTTCGGCACCGGTGCTTAGGTTGTCTGCAGCGGTTTCGGCAGGGAAGTACAGTCCTTTGCTGTAGGGTAGGTAAGAAGCCACCGAGGATGTGGAAAGCTGCATATCCCGTGCAGTGAAGGCGATAGCGTCCTTATGAGGGATGCCTGCCTGCTGATACGCAGAGAATCGCTCATTGACCCGAGCGGCTATGTCAGATCTATATACGCCGGCAGTGATCAATAGTTTGCGCACCTTGATGGGGTTCAAAGCCAGCTCGTCTGCAATCTTCTGCAGGGAAGGGTGGTTCTCCCCAGAACCGTATAGCAGCACAGCCTGCTGCATCTGGCGGCGGAGAAGTTCCTGCGCATCGTGATTCAATTTTCTTGGATTCGGGGCATCATCTGAATGAAGTCGATTTGATGACAAGGCTTTATCAGTGTTGCAAGCTGTTTTCACGAAATCTAGCTCCTTGCTGAAATGGGGTAGGAGAGAGGGGGGCTACAATTGAAAGCCGGGGGAATGGGCTTTGAGTCAAATACAAGCTGTGCAATTGCACAGCGTCACAATCTATACAGATGTCTCTTTAAACAGCCGTGCAACCCATGCACGGCTGTTATAGGTTATTTCAGCTTATCAATAATTTCATCGGCACTCATGCCCTCGGCCAGAAGCTTCTTCAGCATGGCCTCTGCCTCACCGCGCTTTGCAGCCTCAGCAGCCGCAGCCTCAACAGCGGCCTTCTTGGCCACCAATTTAGCCAACTCCTTGTCGAGCTTCTTGGCTGCAGTCTTCTTGCTTTTTAGTTCTTCCCTCAGCTCTTCGATATTTGCAGCAACAGCTGCAATCTCATTCGCTGCAGCATCCTTGTCAGCCTGCTTTTGAGCAATAAGCGCTGCATAATCAACTGTCAAAGATTTCTTGTTTTTGCTACCTTTAGTTCTGGGCATAAGTACCACCTCGCCATTCAAGTTTATATTTCGAGTATAGCATTATGGTTTGGAAATTGCAAGGGGTAGAAATTGTAAAACGAAAATGGTGTGAGCAAGATGGGGCGATGCCAACACGTTTCAGCCCAGAACGTGGACGCGTTTTTTAGTATGGACAAATGAATAGAGCTATTTACGGTTAGTGTTTAAGGTTACAAACACCTGCAAGGAACAGGCCTCTTGCAGATGGAGCAAGGATGTCTGGCGAAGGTTGATGGCGTATAAAGGATTCTGGAAGAACTTACAGAGAAGGACTGTGGGGTGAATAGTTCTTGTTCCATGCTTCTCTCACGTTCATCTCACCTTTCAGCTCAGTTTTCCCTGCTCTTTGATATTGACAATTTCATTCACACAGAGCCCGCATTGCCGGAATTTTCCAAAAGCGAAATCTGTTTTAATCTGACTTCGTGATAGTCCCCCAGAAATTCTGTTGACAGAAAGAGTTCTACACGTTTTTTTACATCTTCTAAATCCATATAATCCTGCCCAAACGCAATCATATTGGCATCATTATGTAAGCGCATCGCTCTTGCCACTTCATCACAATATCCGACCCCACACCTGATCCCTGGAATCTTATTTGCCGCAATAGATATTCCTATGCCCGATGCACAGATAACAATTCCCTTATCACATTTCCCAGATGCGACAAGACGAGCAACCTTTTCAGCATAAATCGGATAATCGCAGGGGATGTTTTCATCCGTTCCCACATTGAAAACTTCATACCCCAAGTCCATTAGTTGCCTTAAAATTTCATTTTTGTAACTCAGTCCTTTTCGGTCATTGCCAATTGCAATTTTCATAATGATTCCTCTATTCTTTAGCTTTTAAGTAAGATCTAAATATATCCAAATTATCCTTAGTCGTCAGTTTAATATTTTTATCTGAACCTGTCGCAAAATTAAGCGTATATCCCAAATCAACCATCATAGTGTTCGTATAAGAAGAGCCGTAGATACCTATCTTTTTTTCAAAAGCCTCCTGATATGCACGATCCAATAGCCCAAATTTATAAGCCTGCGGTGTAGAAACCCTTCTCAACAATTCTCTCGGAACATATTGTTCCGTTGTTATATTGTCTTTAGAAGCAACAAATATCTGCTCATTATACGGCATAGAGGTGACAGCGTTTCCCTTTTCTTTGGCAATATTGATTACATCAGAAAGAACAAAATCCTCAACTAAGGGTCTAACACCATCATGTATAACAATCACATCGTCCTCAGTAGCTTTTCCTTCCAACGCATATACACCGTTGCGAATTGACTCTTGCCCTGATTCTCCTCCGGATACAATCAACTTGAGCTTTGTTATCGCATACTGTTTCGCATACGCTCGCAACACATCATGCCAGCCATCAATGCATACCACAACGATTTCATCAATCATCGGATGATTCTGAAAGCTCTCCAACGTGTAGATTAGAATTGGTTTGTCATATACATTAATAAATTGTTTGGGAATATCTTGCCCCATTCGATGGCCTGAGCCACCGGCAAGCACTATTGCATAAGTCATTTTTGTTATTTCCTTTATTTCAACCAATGTGAATTCTCTTTTTTCAGATATGCTTTGAACAAACTCAGATCATCTTTTGTGACAATCTTAATGTTCCGGTCAGAACCAGCCGAAAAGAACAGCTTCTCTCCCATATCTACCATTAATGTATCTGCATAAGAAGTTCCACCAATCCCACGGTTTTCCCGAAATGCTTTCTCATAAGCTTTCGTAATCATATCCGCACGATAGGCTTGAGGGGTGGATACTCTTCTAATCGTCTCCCTTGGAATATATTGTTTTGTAGTTGACTCGTTATTCTTATCAATTATAAAAATTTGTTCATTGTAAGGAAGCGATGTGATTGCATTTCCTTTTTCAGATGCCACTTTAATAACATCCGTCAGAACAAATTGATCCACCAAAGGACGGATTCCGTCATGGATGACTACAATATCCGAAGCATTCAATTCAGGCTTCAAGTTAAGTAAACCATTTTTTATAGATTCCTGTACCGTTTTTCCTCCATCAACAATCCACTTCAGCTTTGTTATGTTATGCTGCTTTGCATATGCTTTTACCACATCACTCCATCCCGAAAGTGATACCACTTCGATTGCATCTACCTGAGGATGCTTTTCAAATGCATCCAATGTATACATTAAAATAGGCTTGTCATACACATTAATAAATTGCTTTGGAATGTCCGAATCCATTCTACTCCCCGATCCGGCCGCCAAAATGATTGCAACACAACTCATCTAATGTTCCTTTCTTATTCAACATCAATATCCAGAAGTTCATCCATAAACATCTTCATGTATTTCTTATCCCAGATTGTAATTCTCAGAAAACCTGCAGAATCACCTTTTCCGCAGAAAATCAAGATATTACGTTTCTTCAATTCCTCCGTAATGTATTCTGCAGTCTTATGCTTTGGGGTCACACAGATAAAGCAGCCCTCTGTAGGGATATACGAATAGGCTGCATCATCCAGTGCTTTCAGGAGATATGCCTTACCACCTTCAAACTTGGTATATAACTCATCTAGAACGCGGTCAAAATTATCCACAATTGCTTTACCAAACGCAATCGCTACGCCATTAACTGTGTAATGGGGTTTCAGATTATTGATGTATTGAATATTGTTTTTATTTGAAACAATCGCACCAATTCTAATTGATGGAAGAGATAGCATTTTAGAGAATGTTCTCAAAATGACTATGTTGTCATATTTCTTAATCAGTTCCAACGAGTTCTTCTGGTAGAAATAGGTATACGCTTCATCAATACATACCATTGCATTAAATTTCTGCGCCTTTTCTACTACTCGCAGGATCTCATCTTCCGGGTATGCATTACCTATCGGCATGCTCGGATTTACCAACGACACAATCGATGTATTTTCATCAATCTTTTCAATCAACTTATCAATATTGAAAGTATAATCGTTCTCATAATGTACAAAGACGGTATTCATTCCAACCATATCTGCATATACCTTATACATGCCAAAGGTTGGTGTAACACAAAGAAGATTTTTCCCGGGCTCACCAAATGTTCTGATGACATAGTTCATTGCCACAACGCTACCATCTGTAAACGTAACTTCATCTGATGAGACTCCCAGCAGCTTTGCATACTTTTCCCTAAACTCAATTTCCTCTGGATAGAGTGAAAGGTAGCTGGGTGTAAGTTGATTCATCACTTCATCAAATAGCCACTGCGGAACACCGTCTGGGTTTTCATTCTGATCCAGTCGAATATAATTTCCTCGGCCTTCCGGTTGATTTGTTCTAAAAAGGTTTTTAATAATTGGATCCACATAATACATAATTAATTTGCTCCTTTTTAATTGCTTATTAACATCCTCTTTATGTAATTGTTACAAACCAAGTAGCTCTACTACTCGCTTGCTACTATTACCATCATGATACTTAAATACTTTTGTAAAAAGTTTTTTTCTATTTTCCCCGTATGGGTCTTTTCCTGCCGCAATGTCTGCAACGAACATATACAAATCTTTACGATTTTTTATCTCATGTCCGGCCATCAGTTCATGTGGATCAGCCACTACAATTCCTCTTGTATAGCTATCCAAATCACTAAGATCATAGGCAATGGGTTTGTCTGCATGCAAAAAATCATATGCTGCCGATGAATAGTCGCTGATAAGAGCATCAACGTCCTTCATAAGCCTGTAATTGTCAATGTTCTTTTTCTTTACATCTATTCCTGTTAACACACAAATGTTTGACATATCATAGATTTTCAAAGATTCCAAATCTTGCTTTGGATGAATTTTGATAATCAGCAACGTATCCGTTTGATTAAGGAAAGCATTTAACTCTTGATACTCCTCTAAACTGTCAATCAGCGGAACCCCTAATGCTTGTTGCTTGTTGCTGTCGTTTCTATGCCCAATATTCTGTCTGAATGTTGGCATCCACAAAATTGTTTTACTATACTTCTGGGCAGTTACTTTTTTCAAATCCCCTTCCTGCTTAGTATAAAAAACATCGTGAGATGGGAAACCACATATTTTCAATCTTTTATCAGAACCGTTCCACAAAAGTTGCTTTGCATCAATTGGTTTCCACCATTCGGATGCCGTGAGGCAATAATTCAAGTCTTCCGGCAAATTAATGAGCCCCGTACAATCCTTAAGAGCAACCGAACCGTGCATCATATAGATCGATATCTGCTCTTTGCGAAGCTTTTTTGAGCAATCCTGGTCGCTAGTAAACCACTTTGCAATCCACTTGTAATAATTTTTCTTTACACCTGGCTTGTACTCCGCATACCAATCAACATTGTTAGGTAGCTCTTGTGGGACTGCCTCTGGGTGTTTTATCGCCCAAACAATCTTATATTTTTTATTATATCCATTCTTAATAAGATAATTATAAAATGCCCCACCGTTACTATCGAAATCATTATGACTTTCAATTACAATAATATCTTGCAGTGGTCTATTTTTTAAAACCACACCCAGAATTTCACGAATAATAATATCAATTTTATATACATATATAACTTCAACCGTGTGCTTTATTCCATTTTTCCTTAAATATTGAAACGCATTCATATTGTCATCCTTTATTTTTAAACACAAACAGCAGATCCATAATCATATTCTTATATTTTACTACAACTGCAAGAATTACAAGAATTATCGAATACCGAATATATATGTTTCCGTATAACAAAACGAGTATCAACATCAATATCAAAGTCACTATTGACACTGCAAATATTAGTTTAATATCATAAATGGCATCTTCACTTTGCTCTTTTAAAACCTTTTTATAGAACAAGTAATGTATATATGCCAGAAAAACATAGCAAACCAATGTTGTATAACCCGCTGCATAATAGCCATACATCCTGATAAACACAAAATTCAGGACTAAATTCAGCACAGCACATATACAAGTTGCTGTCGATATCCATTTTGTTTTTTCATAATAATACTCAATCGTACTGAATAACGAATATTCAAATATAAACAGTACAGAAAGCGCAATCGGAGGTATCACATAAATAGCATCTGTATATTTTTCTCCGGCAAATATGTAAATCACTTCAGGAGCAAACGCCATCACACATATACATAAACATGCAATTAAAATGACCAATCCATTCGCAACTTTTTTTATGTTGCTCGTCTTTTTTGCTGCAATTGATTTGTAGATATATGGCGTCAACGAATTATTGACTGCTGTCATCACAAGCACCATCATACTAGAAATTGTGTATGCTACACTATAATACGCTGCTTGAGCATTACCAACCATTCTTCCAATCATTAAACGATCTGACTGGTTAAGAACATAATTTGACAAATAGTGAGGAATCAATGGAATATTGAAGCCGAGCGCATAATGCCAATACTTTTTATTATAGAATTTCTTTCCTCTACAAAACAGCAACACTAAAAGTGATAATCCCGCTAGACTTTTCGCCATCATGTCCGTATAAACGCGGGCCTCTGTTTTATAAGAAGTACTATTTACAGCAATAATACCTCCTCCTAAAGAAAAAGCTGTCATTACAATTGTCAGAACAACATATTTCTTATACTTATAATCGAATCTTTGCTTTGCACTCCACAACTCAGTTGCAGGCATGAAAAACAGCTCAGCAAACATGGCAATCATCAACACTGGTGACAATTCAAAAAGGTTTGACCAAAAGGAAGGAGCAATAAGATATACAACACAAAAACCAAATGTAATTGCAATAATCAATCCCAGTTGCGATGAAGTAAAACCGTCAACATCATTATTAAAAAGAATCAATCCCTTTTGATATCCACTCAAGAATATATTAAGTGAGGTAAATATGATTAAAATAGATACCCATGATTGAAAAATCGAAAATTGTCCATATTGTTCTTCCGACATTACTCTTGTAAATATCGGAGTAGACAATAATGCCATTCCCTTATTTACAATACTGCAAACTGTATACCATAATGATGCCTTCACAGGTAACGACAGGCTTTCGTATTTTTTCAATATTTTTTTCATTTCAATGAAAATTTCCTTGTTCCTTTAATTTCAAATAATGTTCTTTATCTCTATACTTAAATACTGTTGCTGGGTGGCCACCAGCAATTCCAAAAGCGGGTATATCTTTACATACGACCGACCCAGCCTGTATAATGGCCCCTTCGCCAATCTTCACCCCCCCAAGGATGATTACATTATTACCCAACCATACACAATCTCCAATATAAACGTCTTTATCCAAAAAACTTTCATCGTAAGGGATTTTATTCCCTTCATAATTATGGAATGATGTTATAATCTGACATCCAACTCCAGAATGAAAATAGTCACCTATTTTAACCTTTCCATTTCCAGATATACCCATTCCATTAAAGTTCACATATTCACCAAGATATGTATTGTTTGTCACCCATGATTTTCCCCCACAGTACAAGCCATTACCACATTTCGCAGCTTTTTTGCGAATACACCAAGGATAATATTTCTTAGCCATCATCTGTTTCACCTTTGTGATTATACCCATTTTAAATCTCCTGCTTATCTTCTATAAAATATAAGATTTCTCGTGCTGAATATGATTGAAAGAATCATATACATATAAATATAGAGCGTCGTGCTATCAAAAAGCATCACAAATAATAGCGCAATCAAACTTGCATTACATAAAACCTTATATTTGACCATCGGGATTTTGTTAATTTCCTTTGCAAACCCAATTATCATATTCCAAAAAGAAACTGTTAGTACAATTCCTCCATCCAAAAGATTCTGAACAAGTTGATTATGAGCATAATTAAACCCACTTGACCAAAATGTACTAAGTAATACACCGTCTATACCATAACCTGCAATCGGACGTTCTTTAATTTTTTCTAAAGCACTTTGCCAAACAAATCTTCTTCCATGGATGTCAAAACTGGGAATCAAATTTGGATTTATCGCGGAACAGTAAATAATCAAAACACTTAAAGCAATCATAAAAAAAACATAAAGTTCACTCTTTTTCGTTAAAAGTTTTGACAATTTCCATTTATATATAATAAATGCAATCAGTAAGCCAACAAGAGTAAAAGTGGCAGATTCAGCATCTGTTGTCAACATCGTATAAAATGTAACTATTAGGAGATATACATTTCTCTTGTGATTATCATGGTATAAAAGTTCAAATAGCACTCCTACAAGTATTGCAAGAATCCCATATTGTGATACCACCTGTATATGTCCCAAGAAAATCACATGATAAATTCCATTAATATACGGCTGACTAGCAGCCATTATAGCATTCACTGTAAACTCAACGCACATTACATTTGCAATTGCGTTTAGCAATTTTTGAGGGTTCAATTTCAAGTTTAGAAGCATAAAGACGCATACGCTCGGTGCGGCAAACAGCTGCTGCAAACCACTTGAAAGATTTCTCCTACAGAGAATTGTAATAATAATTGATAGAATAAAATATCCGCCTGTTGATAGAACCCATCTTTTAAATTTCCCATCAAGTACGCCTTTTCCTTTCGCTGAATGCTTTATCCATTGCATCCACGTTAGGAATACCGACAGCCACATAAAAGCAGAACACACTTTGTGATATAGTGGACTTTCACTAATAAATCCACGTGGAAATAAGAATCCAAATACAACCAAATACATTAGTATTGAACGTTTCGATGCCAACCTGTATCTCTTCATTGTTTTTCCTACTTTATAATTACCTTATTCCTTAACACTTTCAGCTTTTGCGCATTTTCCTCGCCTATTATTCGCACTATCTTTCTCTTCCATTTTTGCTTATTTCCCGCCCAAGTTGCTGCATAATGATGGATTGACACTGTATCACTGCAAAGCAAATTTTTTGTATTTCCCGTTGAGAGTGGATCAAAAAATTTTGATGGATATACTGTTACGCCAGACAAACGAGTAATTTCATCATCATTAACCTTTCCAAATGAACGAATCACCCTATCATTCAGCCATGGACAAGCAAATGTATTTTTCGCTTGGTCGGAAAATTCTATCGTATCATAACATTCCATCATTTTTTGTACCACTGGACTTGATTTTTGGGCACCAAAACCAAGCCCAGTGGTACATAGGGATTCAGGTTGCTGAATCCCTATGTAACACTGATTTTCTAATAGGAAATCAGGCTTTCTCAGAAGTTCAACATCGGTATCTAGGTAAATTCCACCGTTCTCATATACAACCTTTAATCTTGCATAGTCCGAGACAAACGCCCATGCTTTTGCTTCATATGCAGCTTTCATAAACGGATGACAGTTTACGTCAAAATTTGACTCATCCCATCGTTTGATTTCGTAATCCGGGCAATACTTTTTCCATGTTTTAATGCAATCTAAAACATCTCTCGGTAGTGGTTTTCCGCCAAACCAGCAATAATGAATTATTTTGGGTATCATCTTACTTCCTCTACTATTATATGTTATTTAATTCTTTTGGCTGGGACACCTGCAACAATTGCATGGGCTTCTATGTCATTTACTACTACAGCATTCGCACCAATAACAGCACCAGATCCAATATGAACGCCTTTTGTTATCGTAACATTGGCTCCACACCAAACGTGATCTTCAATAATTACTGGCCTTGCAGTAAGTTCACCTGTCACGCCATTACCACCTATCACATGATCATGATCGATGATAACAATATTATTAGCGAACATACAATGATTTCCAATCGTTACCTTCTCTGCGCAGGTTATAGAGCAATTATGATTAAAAAACACATTGTCTCCAATCGACAGTTTCCCATCATTTACAGACTTTAAATATAGCGGACCTCTGGACATTAGAAAATGCCCAATCGTGATCGATCCATTGCCTATAATTTCAGTCTTGAAGGCTCCCCTGATTGAATTGACCCATGTTGCTTGGATTTTCCCATGAGCACAAACTTTGGCACAGAACATCTTCCATGCACTCACTAAACCAATGTAGAACTTGTGAAGTATTTTCATAAAACTCCGTACAAATCCATCATAAACAAATTTGTACAGATGCAAAAGCTATTTTTACAATTGGTTTATGACAGATGTAATATCTATATATTTACTTTTTCCAAATGGCTCATAAGAGGCCATTATAAACTCATGCTTGGGGAACTGGTGAATAAACGTGTACCCCCCTGAATGTTTTTCCATTGCTTACAGGTAAAGAACAGTTTGTTCTTAAAGGCAGTTTCATATATTTATTCACCTCCGTTTCCGTACATCCATTTTGATCATTGAATTTGACTAACAACTTATTCCAGTTAATTCGTTGAACACGACGTTCCCATCTTTCTCTTGCCGCCTGTTCGCTGTGATAATGTAAAAAGAATAGTTCAATCGAATTTTTACCATTGGACAGGACACCAACAGGATAGGAGCCAAATCTCTTATCTCCTGAAATCTGCGGCATATCTTTCCAACGAGATTCTTCAGGCTTGATGAAAGTTAATTTTCCATTGACATAACCTCTCAGGTCGGACAAGAACTCAATATAATCTTTCGCCATAAAGAACATCCCAACTGTCGGAGATTCTTTTGGTAAGTTATAGCTTTCATAAATCATGCCTCCCTAACAGTTATTGGAGATAATCGTAAAATCTGTAGACTTGAGTTGCCTTTTTCTGTAATTGGCCAAACCAAGTCGCCAATGCTTTAATACCTTTAGTCTTAATCCCTCGTATGTAGGCATAACTGTCTCCCTCCATATAACTAATTCTGGCTGTCCTCAACAAGTATGCTATACAACTTTTTTAACTTTTCTGCTCCACTTTTAATATCATACCCTGCCATTTTTATATCGTTTAAAATGGTCTCTTTGCTATCGTTACGATCCTGCAAATTCAAATTTCTAATGTCATAAGCCCATGTTTCCGGTTTTTTTCTTATTGACTCAAACTTCACGAGCGATGTAATGGCACATTCCTTTGTCACTGTATCTGATACAACGCAGGGCAATCCAGCAATTTGCCATTCAATAACAACCAACGGAAGTCCCTCATACAAACTAGGGAGCAGCATTATATCAAATGCAGAAAGGTAGTCAGATACATTTTCAATAACACCCGTAAAGATTACATTATTCTCCAGCTCTAGTTCTTTTACCTGATTCTTAATTTCGCCTACTTTTTCTCCCGTTCCGACCAGCACCAGATACGAATTTCGGTTTTTCTTATAAAACTCACTGAAAACGCGAAGCAAATATTTGTGATTCTTTTGCCGATTAAATCGTCCCACATGACCAATTACTAAAGCATCTGATGGAATTCCAAGTTTATTTCGATATTCAGTTCGCTTTTTCGGGTCATATTCATACTTCTTTAGATTTCGTCCATTTGGAATAATCGTAACCTTCCGTTTTCCGAACATCCATCTTCCTGCATCCTGTCCGCATGCAAAAGCAGTTGTATAGTTTCTGTTAAAAACCGGCCGCAAAATTTTATCAGCCTTCTGATTTTCACAAGTCGTATTATGGCTATGAGCAATTCTAACTTTGCATCCCGCCAACCTTGCTGCAACAAGTTCAACACTCATAATTGCACTGCTGCCATGAACGTGAACAACATCTATTTTCTCTTTTAAAATGTATCTATATAATGCAAAAAAATATTTAACGATATTCTTCTTTCTATAGGGGATTGAAACTACTCTACAGCCACTATTCTCTACTTTTTCGACTACACTTTTTTCAGGATTATTCGTTGCCAGCACTTGAATGTCCATTCCCGATTTATCCATTGCTGTCATATACTCCACAATGCAGCTGAGTATACCATCTGAGAATAATCCTCCTGTTGGAATTTGAAGAATCTTCACTGTTTCTTACTCCCCCTAATCTTTTTATCTCTTTTCGGTAAGGGAGATACTATATGTTACCCCCCCCCCAACGATTTTCGCTCTAATCAACTGACGCTTCACAAACTGTCTAAACCACTTTTTTGTGCAGTATTGCATAACAAGAAAATTAAAGTTCTTGCCTTTTGTGTAACCATTAAAAAATGCTTTTCGATTTTTTGGTCGACTTGTTGGGGCCTTTAACTGTGGATTGGATTCATATACTCGGCCTGATCTTCTATTCTGATTGCATTTTTAGGGCACAGTTCTTCACATGCGTGGCATCCAACGCATTTATTTGTTTTACACACCGTTCTCATATATTTTCATCCTGTAGTTCAGAGCAGATGCGCTGAATTATTGCTTTATCAACTGATTCCGAAAATTTTCTGGCAAACAGATTCTTATTCGTTTTTAAAGATTGATAATCCTGATTTCTGAATGTATATGGATTTCCATTTTTCCCACGTGTCCAGTCTATGAGTCGAACATTTTCTGTCATTCCATCTTCCGGGCAATAAATTCTATCTTTGAATCCACAATTGTAGGCCACAGTCTGTACAAACAACTCATCCGCACAATTTGTGCAGGAAAAAACTTTTGTAATTTTTTCTTTTTGTTTTAATAGTTCTGCTATGAGGTCATCTGTGATACTTACCCAGTTCGAGCCATATTTGACCGTCCAATCCAAATTCTTTACACGGTTTACGTGTAACAAAATCTGCATCACCAACGATACACGCTCCCAGAAAGTGAAGAATTCATTTTTCCATTTTTGCGAATATCTTCTTCTATAATTTTGGAGATAATGATAATATCTCGTTCTTCGTGAGATTTCCGGATCATTCAGCAATTTTTCGTTATCGTACAGAATGAATTCTTTTCCCTGATTTTTCTCAAAGAACGTATCAATCTTCCGATTGCTCTTTAGCGGCAGATCTGCACCCGAAACCAGGTGATAATAATCATATTTCTGCTGATACGCTTTTTCAAACAGGAAAAGTTCAACCTGAACCTGCGAAAATCCGCCCCAGAATACTTCATATTTTTGAAAAAAGTACACCTTTGACTCAGCTGTAAGATTCGAGAAGTCTTTTTCCGAAAAAGATTTGCTCTTCTTATCAATATGAACATATATATCGTGATTTTCTGCGTCCAGAAGTTGAATTAGCTGTTTTAGCTGCCACCAATTATTATGAGCTATAATCAAAAAGGCATGTCGCATTTTCTAATCTTCACCATTTCTCTTTTACTTCACCAAATCGTCCACGATTTTTCCCAGTTCTTCATTGAACTTAGCATTGTTGCTACTCATGCCATGTCCCATGCCTGTAACGATCTGGTCATAATTCGTGATAACATCTCCCAGCGTATTGATGTCTTCCACCGGAATAATCGTGCCCATTCTCTGTGCCACATTTCTTGCAAACTCCACCTGATGATCATTAACGTGCTCATTGAACTGGTGCTGGCGCGGCACAACAATTGGTGTCTTACCTACTTGCAGCGGCATAATGAAGCTTGCTGGACCACCGTGTGTGATCACGATTCGGGCGTCTGCCACATTTTTGACCATCTGCTGATACGGAATCAGCTTGCTCCACTGGCAATATTTCGGCTCATATGTACTAAAGCCCGTTTGGATTATTACATCATCTTTGATAATGCCATCGCGTTTCAGTTCGTCCACTTTTTTAATTAGTCGATTAAATGGTTGCTCGTGTGTTCCTACCGTCACAAAAATCATTACTTCTTACCCCTACTTAGAAAATACTTCCGAGGTTGACCGCTTTCGGATAGACCTTTTTCTGCTCTTCCCATTGCACAACAAACTTGTCCACAATAGGATAAACCATCTTACCCGTCATAGTCGGCTTATCAATTCGGTCAAAGACTTCAATATAGACCAGTTTTGCTCCCATCATTTTTCCGATATAGAAGAACGGAACCGCAACTGCTGCACCGCAGGAAATAATTAAATCTGGCTTTTCCTTACGCAACACATCCCACGCAATTTTTGTATTTTTAATGAGTGCCTTAATGCTACGGTTTGTCGGGAAGTAACAAGGGTATACCTTTTCTCCCTCTAAAAGGCTTCTTGCATCTTCCTTATCGAATGTCACCCAAAAGCGATTTTTATTCTTCCAAAAAGGCTTTAACATATAAAGGTGAGTCAAATGGCCGCCAGATGACCCCACCAGACACACGTTAATGTTTTCTTTATCATTCATCTGTTTTCATCCTCACTCTTTGTGTTCTCTTTTATCTCAACGCCACAAATCAAATCTCTCTCCAGTCTCAACATATTCTGTTCACTGGTATTTTGCCCCACGATCAGCGAGCCACCCATAGAGTACACATGTGGCTTAATTTGTATCATTCTGCCAATCCCATCCAAACCTTACCACAAATGTTGTGTCTATTCGTTATGAACAGAAACAAGCCCACGGCTTATTGCTCAACAGCAACCAACCCGCGGGCTTAAATTATTCTTCAAGTATTTTTCATTCGCTTTTACAGGGCACAGTATAGTTTATAAAGCACCGCTGATAACCTTCACAATTCCTCTTTCGGACACTTTAACAAATGAGATACTTGAAGGAGAATTCAAGCCTCTAAAAAGTATCATCCATTTTGAGAATTGAAGGTTGTAGATTCTAAACGATGATAATATGTGACTTTATATAAAACTGACACCTCTTTTGACCCCTCACCCGTAAATCCGATTCATTTCATTTTGCTTCCACTCCCAGCAAGAATGTGCATAGCGTTTTAGCGTGATATCAGGATTTGAGTGCCCCATCAACTCACTCAGCGTTTTTACATTGCAGCCAGCTTGCAGGCAGGTTGTTGCAAATGTATGTCGCAGCGCATGTGGGCGGACAACAGGAACTTGAGCCTGCTTTAAGTATCCCTGCAAGCTCTTGTAATAGCAGCGCGGTTCAACTGGTCTAAGGTTGGAGTCTGATAGAAACCAGACTTCATTACTCTGTCCGACATATTCTCCTTCTAGAAGGCTGAGGATACCTGTTGGGATAGGAATGTCGCGCTCGGAACTTTGCGTTTTGGGAGATTGCGTTACCAGGGTGGTTTTTCCGGGTGCAATATAAATTCTCTTGACAGTGCGCCGAACAGAGAGAACACCGTTTTGCAAGTCGAAATCACCCCATTGCAGCCCGCACACTTCTCCGATACGCAGACCCATCTGCATCATCAGCAGCATACCAAGCCTCCTAGGTGTTGGCGAAGAGCAAACATAAGCACAAACAGATTTTTGTTCCAAATTATTTAGAACCGAAGTGTTGGATGGATTCACAGCTGGAAGTTTGAGATCAATTTCAATGGGACGCATAGTATGTAGATGTACTGCATAGCGACAAATTCTCCGAACAAGCATCAAGCATTCTTTGCTCATTGCGTTGCCTAGGGTCTTATGGTTTTGGTCTGCAGGCGCAATAATTTCCAGAAGACTTTTTTCTAGAATGCTTTCGTTCAAGGCTTGAACACGATATGGGCCAAGCACAGGCAAAATGTAGTGTTGGAGCGTGTAGCGATAGTGTGCTGCTGTAGAGGATTTGACACCTAAAAAAATGGAGCTTTCCCAGGTGCGAGAAAGCTCTGAAAAAGTTGGATTTTCGACATTTAGTGCAAATTGTTGCACCTCCATCTTTTTGATGGTAAGTTTTTCCTTTACTTCATTGTAAGAATGCCCATAAACGTACCCCCAGATTGCGGTCCGATCAGCCTTTCGCCCCTTAATATAGCGACCCTCCCAACGACCATCTTTCCGCTTTCTGATGTTTTCTCCGCGCTTTGCCATAATGCTCCTCCTTGAAAAAAATTGTAATGATGTGGCATTGATTTTATCTGTTTCGGCTATCCCATAGGAAAAAGTGTGCCCAATATAGTGAAAGTGACAAAAATGTATTCGAGTACAGTTTGGTATAACTTGTATTGTTGAAAAATGTCGCATTGTGTGGTATTATATCTATACATATTATATATGGGCTTCTGTGGAAATGGGTATCATCCATTCTCAAAATGGAGGATATCTTGCCATATCTCTTTGGAAGGCATGACAAGGTATACTAAATTAATGGAGAAAAAGAATGAAAAAAACGATCTCGGTATCAATGTTTGGACAAAAGCACCTTAGCCGAGAGGGTGGAGTTGAAATAGTCGTTAAGGAACTTTGTACCAGAATGGCTCAAAAAGGGTGCATAGTTACCTGTTACAATAGGTCCACTCATCATGTAAGTGGAGAAAGGTTTGATAACTCCAACGAAATAGAATATAAGGGCGTTCGCCAGAAATGTGTTCCGACCATTGAACGGCGTGGACTTGCAGCGGCAAGTTCTTCCTTTTTCGCTGCTCTTTTTAGTGCTTTGGGTAGGTATGATGTGGTACACATCCATGCTGAGGGGCCTGCGTATTTTGCATGGCTACCGAAGTTGTTTGGTAAAAGGGTCATCGTTACAGTCCATGGACTTGATTGGCAACGCGAGAAATGGAATGCAGGGATTGGATCTAGATTCATCCGCCAGGGTGAAAAAAATGCAGTAAAATATGCAGACGAAATTATTGTTCTAAGCAGAAGTGTTCAGAAATATTTTCAAGTCACATATGAAAGAAAAACTGTATTTATACCAAATGGTGTAAGTAGACCTCATATTAAAGAGGCCGCATTGATTTGTGAAAAATTCGGGCTGGAAAAAGGAAAGTATATTTTGTTCTTGGGACGATTGGTTCCAGAAAAGGGAATCCGATATCTTATAGAGGCGTTTAAACAGGTCGAAACAGAAAAAAAGTTGGTGATCGCAGGGGGCTCCAGCGATACAGATTGCTTTATGAAAGAATTGAAAGTATTGGCAAAAGAAGATAAAAGAATTGTTTTTACGGGATTTGTCCAAGGAGAAATTCTGAGTGAGTTATATAGCAACGCGTATTTATATACACTCCCGTCAGATTTGGAGGGAATGCCATTAAGTCTTTTGGAAGCGATGAGCTATGGAAATTGTTGCTTGGTTTCAGACATTCCGGAATGTACAGAGGTTGTTGAAAATAAGGCTTTAGTATTTAGAAGAGCAGATGTCATTGATCTCAGAAGAAAAATTCAAGAAGCGTGCGATAAGCCTGAAATGGTTTTGAAGCTAAAACATCAAGCGGCAGATTTTATTTGTGATAAATACAACTGGGATACAGTGGTAGATAATACTTTGAAATTATATATGGAAAAAGTGACTCACCGTTGAAAGCAGAGGAGACGAAAATGATTCCACGCATTATTCACTACTGCTGGTTCGGTAAAGGGCAAGTGCCCTCTGCAGTAAAAGCATGTATCGAAACATGGAAGAAAAATTGCCCAAATTATAAAATTATGGAGTGGAGTGAGGAAAACTTTGACATACGCTGCAATACATATGTGAGCGAAGCATACGATAGAAAAAAGTATGCTTTCGTTGCAGATTATGCAAGGCTATATGCACTTAAAACATATGGTGGAATCTATCTAGATACGGATGTTGAAGTAAGAAAAAGTCTAGATGAGTTTTTAGACTATCATTTTGTAGTGGGATTTGAGTCCATTGAACGAGTGGCAACGGCTATTATTATGGCAGAAAAGGAATGTGCTACCATTGAAGAGTGGCTGGATAGCTATAAGGAAAGAAAGTACATTGTTGATGAAAAGGCTGATGACACAACAAACGTGGTATGGTTGACAAGTAAATTACTTCAACAAGGGCTGATATTAAATGGCAAAAGGCAAATACTTGAAGGCGGGAAAACGATAGTATTTGAAAAGAATGTGTTCTGTCCATATTCGGTAGGGGACAAAAAGAAGACATATGCAGACTCCTATACCATTCATTGGTGTGATGGAAGCTGGGTTACAGGGAAAAATAAATGGAAGTTGAATGCTATTAGGGCACTAAAGTTTGTTATCGGGACAGAAAACTATGAAAAGATTCGTAGAAAGGTAAAAAAGCTGTGGGCGCAACGAAGAAAACACTCTCTATAGTAACACCTGTATATAATAGAGCAAGGCTGATGGAAAGAGTTTTTGGTAGCTTAATCTTGCAGACCAATGAGGAATTTGAATGGATTATCATTGATGACGGCTCAAACGATAATATTGAAGAGGTAGTGAAAGGCTTTTTACAAAAGGCAAGCTTTCCAATCTTATATTTGACGCAGTCGAATGCAGGTAAATGTGCGGCACTTAATTATGCCTTTTCTAAATGCGATACAGAGTTGGTAATGGTCCTTGATTCTGATGACTACTTGGCAGAAAATGCAGTAAGCCAAATAATTGCTTTTTGGCGCACGGTAAAAAAGCAAAAAGATTGTATTGGAATTGCATCATACAAGCAACAGGAAGATGGAAAAATATCGGGGAGATTATTTGATCCCACAATAAAAAAAGCAACATTAAATAGATTGAATTATCATTATCGTAGGCATGGGGAGTTGGCGCTGGCGTATAAAACGGAGCTTGTTAGAAGGCATCCATTTATGGTGAGCAAAGGTGAAAAGTTTTCATCGGAAGAAATCCAATACAATGAGTTGGACCGTGAGGGAATGCTATATTTACTCAATGCAGTGACTATGATTATGGAGTACCAACCGGACGGATTAACTAAAAATTATTGGAAATTATGGATGGAAAACCCGATGGCAACCAAAATGTTGTTGAATTCAAAATATAGGCATACGCTAGAATTGGATCCGGCAGATGTTTTAATTAAAAAGATAAAAACGATTGTACAATATGATATGCTTGCTAGTCGTTCTTCGTCTTTTAAATTGCGGCAGGCGCCTAACAAAGCATTGGCAGTGTGCCTCTATTTGCCGAGTGCTTTATTAGCAAATAAGATGATAGGATAAAACGATGAATAATTGGGAGAAATTGACACTTAAAATCGATCAGTCGGATTTCTTAAAGGGTGTCGCAATAATCTTTGTGTTGCTGGGACATATAGGGATTGTTGATAATGGAGGAAGTTTCGGCGTTCATATATTTCTGATTCTATCCGGATATGGACTTTATTGCTCATTTCAAAAAAATGGACTAAGCAATTTTTGGAAAAAGAGAATAATTGGTGTTTACTGCCCGTATTTGTTTTGGACAATCATCACGATGGCAATGACTATTATCACAAAGAAACAAGTGACAATACTACAAAATGTTGTCACATTGTTAGGAATGGATTTTGGAATGAATTTGGATCCAACGATGTGGTATTTGTCATATATTTTTGCTTTTTATTTCATATTTTGGGCAACGTTGAAGTTAGAGAAAAATAAAAAATTATCGATTACAATTGCAATGGTTTTGACATTTGCAGTTGCGGTAATAGGATATAAGGCTATAGTATGGCATAGAGGAACAATTGCGTGGGCGTACTTTATATCGTTCCCATTTGGCGTTTTATGGGCAAAAAACAGACAGCGCATCGTTTCCAACAAAGTATGGGGGCGCGTGTTGATTATAATAGTAGGACTTTGTAGTGCTTTCGTTGTAATAAACTATGGCAAACAACACATGCGCATTGAGCAGTTTTTATTTAGTATGGCTGGGGGATATGGAAGTTTAGCACTATATATGCTTTTGCGTGAAAAAGTCCCTGCTGTAGTTACTGAGTTGGGACAGCAAATAGGTAAAATATCTTTCTTTATGTATTTAAACGAATGGTATGTACTAAATTGGATCGGCAATAAAAATAGTGTTCCACGGGACTTATGGGGCGTAGCCGTTATATTAGTTAGTACTGTAATGGCAGTAGTCACGGAAAAATGTTGGAAACTATTTGTTGAAGGGGTACAGACTCTGGCAAAAAATGGGGTTAAATGAGGTTGCAGATAAGGTGATGACAAATTTCCAGGGGTTATATTATATCTATTTCTTTTTAATAGTGCTTTCCAAAGGAATGGGCTTTGAATCGGACAACATATGGTATAAAGTGTCTTTTGCTATAGGGACAGTTTTAATTTGCTTAAAACTGTATAATGAAACTTACAAAAAAAGAGAATTGATGTCAATGTGCATTCTGATAGCCATTGGGTTAATGGATGTTGCGTTCGGAGGATATACAGCAATTCTTTTTACGGCCGTCGGAATAATTGGATTAAAAGGTGTAAATACAAATCGAGTTATCAAAATAGCCTTTTGGACAAAGACCGTAACCTTCATCTACAAATTCATAATGTCCATGATAAGAAGAGGGCCCGAAGATGTACTTGTGTTTCTGAGAGACGGAAAAGAAATAAATAGATTGACATTTGGATATCAACATCCCAATATGGCGCATGAAAATCTCACCGTCATTATAATGCTTTTCCTTTATTTATATCATGACAAGTTACGTAAGTGGCATTATGTAGTACTGATGCTGCTTGAATATGCTGTATATAAATGTACTTTCTCAAGAACGGGGATTGCTGTTGGTATATTATGTATTTCTATTTCGATATTAATTAGAAATAGAAAACTTAGAAAAGTGATAATGAAGGGGACGCGGCATATTTATGTGCTATTGATTGGTTGCTCTATTGCGTGTCCGATGCTGTATGGAAAATTTAGTGTCATAAATTTACTAGATGAGAGACTGACAGGACGAATACGTGCGATAACGGCACTATTTGAAACCGCGCTTCCTGGAGCGGTGGGAAATGCTCGGCTTGCTGAACAAACAAATTTTGATAATGGATATATTACGCTTTTGTATCTTGGAGGAATCCTAGCATTTGGGTGGTTTATGTATTATCTGATGAGGGCGTATAACAAAGCGTTCGTGGAGAACGACTATTTAAAATATGCACTCATGTTAGAATTTGCAATTTATTATATTACAGAAGCGTTCTTTTGCAATATAGCGTTAAACATGGCCCTGCTTTTTATTGGAGATGTATTGTTCGAGAAAGAGCTGTGTTGTTTATGTACTAAAGAGGAATACCATGGGGAAGATTGTAGTATTAACATTTAATAAGGAAAAGGGCGATAAATATATACTTGAAGAGCTAAATGCAGTGGAAGGAATATCTGCCTTTCCGGTGCTGAGAGATGTGAATTTCTTTGAAAAGTGTGTAAGAAGAATAAACTTTACATTACTTCCACGGCATATTGACCAGTGGCTTTCAAAAACATGGAAAAATCAAATAAAATCAGATGATATCGTTATATGCATGGCTGCTTTTTGGTCGCCGACAATTCTGAAAAGGATAAAATCCAAATTCAATTGCAGATGCATTAATTACTACTGGGATAAAATAAATGTGGCCGGCTATCCTGTTATATATGATAAAGCGTATGAAAATTGGACATTTGATTTAGAGGACAGCAAGCTATATCAAATGAAATATAATCCGCAGTTTTATGTTAATGATATACAAATTTCAAATAGAAAAATTAAATATGATGTGATGTTCGTTGGTGCAGATAGAAATGGAAAATTAGAAAACAGAGTAAAAATGGCAAATGAGTGCTACCAGCGTATGAAGAAAATGGGATTGACGACCTATTTTCATTTATTGACGAACTCGGACAAGGCTGACAGGGAAATTGTACGCCACGAGTCAATAAGTATGAGAAATCTTTTGCAAATTATGCGACAAAGTAAATCTGTACTTGAACTTGTAGAGCCGAATGAAGAATGGCTTACGCTAAGGCCATTTCAAGCGTTATCCAACAACGTCAAGCTGATTACAAATAACAAAAAAATTGCAGATTATGATTTTTACTCGCAACAAAATATATTTGTGATCGGAGAAGACCGATGGGAAGATTTAGCAAAGTTTCTTAATAGTCCGTTCGAATATGTTCCTGCATTGGAGTATTACTCCGTTTATAATTGGAGAGATAGATTTGTTACAGGCTAATTAACGATAAGCTTGCCGGGGAGAAGTGGTATTGATGATTATCGCCTTCATCAAAGAAAAAGTATGGCTGAATATAAAGCTTGTTGCGCTGAAAGTGACATGGAGAATACACAATAGACATAATTCAACAACGGTAACGAATTGGTTTGATGAGAGTATTGTGAAAGTAGGCAGGGAGACCTACGGAGAGCTTTATGTTAAGCAATATGGTGCAAAAAACGAGGGCTTGACAATTGGCGCTTATTGTTCAATCTCATCAAATGTGACCTTTTTACTGGGAGGTAATCACGAAAGCGGTAATATATCAACATTCCCGTTTACAGCGAAAATGATAAGAAGAGAAAGCGAAGCGATAAGCAAAGGACCTATTAGCATTGACGACGATGTTTGGATTGGTTATGGGGCAACCATACTTTCTGGCGTTCATATTGGACAGGGGGCGATAATTGCCGCTGGAGCAATTGTGACAAAAGATGTTCCACCCTATGCCATTGTAGGCGGTGCGCCAGCCAAGGTGCTAAAATATCGTTTTAGTCCTGAACTGATAGCGGAATTGTTAAAAGTAGATTATGGAAAACTGACAGAGGCAATGGTTCGTGAACACATTGATGATTTGTACAGCAAGCTGGAAACAAAAGAGCAGTTAAAATGGATGCCTCAAAGAACTGAAGAGATGTAAGGAATGCATCCGCTTAAGTGTGTATCAACTAAAAATCATAAGGATAAAAAGATCAAGTAAGGAGCGATAAAATGCAAACCCCCATTATATCACTATGTTTGCCAACGAACGGCATTATTGAATGGGTATTTCCGGTGCTTGACAGCATTTATAACCAGAATGTAGATAACGCGCTGTTTGAAGTTGTAGTTACCAATAATGGTGATAACGATAAGTTTGATGAAATGATGACAGAGTATGCGGGCAGGCATCCCAATTTAATCTATAAAAAGACCAACGCATACATGTTTTACAATCAGTTGGAGGCATTAAAGCTTGCATCGGGTACTTACTTGAAGTTTGTGAACCACCGAGCAGCTTTTACCGAGGGCGCCTTAATGCAATTGATCCATGTTATTAAGGAAAATGCAGAAAAAAAGCCCGTGCTCTATTTTGGAAACGGCGTGTTTAAACAGGACCGCTACGAGCTGCAGAGCTTTGATGCTTTTGTGCGTGAGCTGAGGCGGTATGCATCGTGGACAACAGGTGTCGGAATCTGGAAAGATGATTATAATAAGATCCCGGAGGATGTGAAAATTGATAAGATCTCGCCACACTCCTGCATACTTTTTTCGGAAAGAAATAAAAGCTCGTATCTGATTGAGAACTTTGAATTCTCGCGTGAGGTCGATACAGATCACAGCAAAAAGGGGACTTACGATTTGTTCCGGGCTTTTGCGGTAGAAGAAATCACCATAACACTGAACCTGTTTATTGATGGGAACATTACAGCGAAAACTTTTAAGGCAGTCAAAAGTGATTACAAAGAGTTTGTTGCAGACTTATTTTTGACATATGTGATTCGGAAAAAGCCCTGCTCGTATGATCTGTCCGGGTTTGACGACGCAATGGGAATATTCTTCACAAAAAAAGAAATTATAGCAAGGGTAATAACCTTGTTTTTCCAGAAAGCTGCTAATAGAGTTGTGAAAGGAATTCGGAAATGATTAGTTTTAATGTGCCACCTTTTGTAGGAACGGAATTTAAATATATGCATGAGGCCGTTAATAATCATAAAATATGTGGCGATGGCCCATTTACACAAAAGTGTGATCGGTGGTTGGAAGAACGATTTAATGCAAAAAAGGTTATGCTTACTACAAGCGGATCAACAGCGCTTGATATGGCAGCTTTTCTTTGCGGCTTGAAACCGGGGGATGAAGTAATTCTCCCGAGCTTTACTTTCTCCAGTACAGCAAACTCGTTTGTACTTGCAGGCGCAACGTTGGTGTTTGTTGATATTCGACCTGATACGATGAACATTGATGAAACAAAGATAGAAGCTGCAATTACCGAAAAGACAAAAGTTATCTGCACGGTACATTACGCAGGCGTTGCGTGCGAGATGGATACCATCATGGACATAGCAAAGCGGCACAACTTGATGGTCGTAGAGGATGCTGCACAGGGCGTGATGAGCAGCTACAAAGGCAGGGCACTAGGAACGATTGGCGATTTTGGCTGTTACTCATTCCATGAAACGAAAAATTACTCCATGGGTGAAGGTGGTGCGATTGTTATCAATAATCCGGCCTACATTGAAAAAGCTGAAATTCTTCGAGAAAAAGGCACTAACAGATCGCAATTCTTCCGTGGGCAAGTTGCAAAATATAACTGGGTGGATTTCGGAGATAGCTACCTTCAAAGTGACTTGAATGCTGCATTCCTTTGGGCACAGTTAGAAGTCGCAGATCAAATCAATGAGAATCGCCTTGATACGTGGAATCGTTATTACAACGCATTTGAACCGTTACAGGAACGGGGCGTTATTGAATTGCCCACGATTCCGGAAGGGTGCGTACACAATGCACATATGTTTTACATTAAATGCCGGGATTTGAAAACGCGTCAGGCTTATATAAAGTTCATGAAAGAAAATGATATTCTTTGCGTTTTTCATTACGTCCCGCTGCATAGCGCACCAGCTGGTGAGAAGTTCGGCAGGTTTGACGGGAAAGATGAGCATACAACCGCAGACAGTGATCGTTTGGTCAGACTGCCGATGTACTACAACATGGAAAAAGAAGATTGCGACAAGGTGATTGAGAAGACACAGAAGTTTTTCGGAGAAATGGTAAAATGATTGCATCTGAGACACGATACTTTATAAATGATAATCCAAGAGGCGTTGGGGTCAAGCAACTCTCAAAAAATATAAGCTGGAACTTAATGAGTTTGTTTTACAAAGTATACTTGGCAGCAATTTCTCCCAAAATTGTGGATAAAAAATATAATGTTTCAATTTGTGCAGTCTTTAAAAACGAAGCCGTGTATCTAAGAGAATGGATAGAATTTAATCATCTTGTTGGAGTAGAACATTTCTATTTATACAATAACAATTCGGACGATGACTATCTTTCTGTATTAAAGCCTTATGTGAAAAATGGCATGATTACATTGCTTGACTGGCCATATAATCAAAAGCAAATGGAATGCTATGAAGAGTGCATTGAAAAATTTTCTAGTGAGACAAAGTGGTTAGGATTTATAGATATCGATGAATTTATAGTTCCTAAATCGACGGATTCCATTTATGAATTTCTTCGGCCTTTCGAAAAAAAGGCAGGTTCCGTCAATATATATTGGAAACTTTTTGGAACATCGGGAAAAATCAATAGAAATTTGACAGGGCTTGTATGTGAAGATTTCACGGTGTGCTGGCCGAAATATTGTGACATTGGAAAGTGCTTTTATAATACAGCGTTTGGTTTTGACAAAAATTGTAAAAAAGCGGGTTGCCTGCATCATTGGTTTTGGGCAAACAATAAAGGTGTCAACATTCCACCTGTCAATATCTTTGGCCATATTTGTGTTGGGAATCGAAATATTGCGGATTCTGATGATTTTCCCATACAAATAAACCATTACTTTACAAAATCGTATTCTGAATATGCCAAGAAACGCGCAAAGGGTGATGTTTATTTTAAGATTAATCCACATGATGAAGAATACTTCTACGAGCATGAAATGAAGTGTACAACAACAGATTATTCGGCGTACAAATTCCTTGTGAAATTGAAACTTGCGATGGAAACGCACAACCAAGACTAAAGGGTTAGAGAAGCAATGAGTGATACAAATAAAGGCAGTAAAATTGTAACCGGTGTTCTTTGGAGATTTGGTGAAAAGGTCACGGCGCAAATGGTATCTTTTATGGTATCGATTGTTCTTGCGCGATTGTTACTTCCTAATGACTATGGAATTGTCGCTATAGTGAACATATTTATATCTGTTGCGGAAGTATTTGTTACCAGCGGACTGGGAACGGCACTGATTCAAAAGAAGGATGCAGATGAAACTGACTTCTCAACCGTGTTTTGGTGCAATATAGCGCTGTCAATATGTCTTTACGGTATTGTCTTTGTGCTATCACCATTAATTGCATCATTTTATAACATTCCGTCTCTCACTGCGGTATTGCGTGTGTTTAGTTTGAGGCTACCGATATCGGCAATAAATTCGATTCAAAACGCCTATGTGTCGAGAAAGATGGACTTTAAAAAATTCTTTTTCGCTACATTGATAGGAACAATAATTTCGGCAATTGTTGGAATTGCAATGGCGTATAAGGGATTTGGCGTATGGGCCTTAGTAGCACAGTATTTAACAAATTCCACAATTGATACAATGGCGCTGTTTGTGATTGTGAATTGGCGACCACAGCTGAAATTTTCGCTCAAACGGGCCAGACCCTTGGTGAGCTACGGCTGGAAAGTTTTAGCGACAGATTTGCTGGGAGTTATCTTTAACCAGCTTAACGCGCTCATAATCGGTAAAGAATATACATCAGAAGACCTCGCTTACTATACACAAGGTAAGAAGATACCCGATCTAATTAATAGCAATATCGGATCGACATTATGTGCAGTATTATTTCCGGCAATGTCGTTAAGCAATGATAAGGAAGAAATAAAGAAAATCCGACGTAAAAGTCTGAAAATGATGGAATATGTTATGTTTCCATTGATGTTTGGACTTATTTCAGTTGCAGACAAAGTGATTTTGGTTTTAATGACGGAAAAGTGGATGTTTACGGTTCCGTACGTTAGAATTGCATGTTTATCCGCGATAATCGGTACACTTGGAACAACTCTAATCCAGGAGGTTAAAGCTATTGGGAGAAGTGATATTACGCTTAAAATTGAATTAATCAAAAAGCCTATATTCTTTGTAATCGCAATAATTGCAATGAAAATTGGTGTTATGGCGATAGCTTGGACATTGGTTATTGATGAAATAATAGCATTTTGTTTTAATGTATACCCTGTAAAAAAATATATTGGCTTTAATTTTAAGATGCATCTTCAAGATGCGTTGCCATCTTTAATGTCAGCTATAGTTATGGCTACTGTTGTGATTTGTGTTGGATTTTTGGTTGAGAACACGCTAATCGCTTTAATTATGCAGGTCTTTATTGGTGGAGTGGTTTACGTTGCATTGTCGATAATCACAAAGAACGAGTCTTTCGGTTATTTAAAAGAGTTGGTTACATGTAAATTTAAACGAGGATGACGTGATGAAAAAAGAAGTTAAGGCGCTGATAAAAAATGGACCTTTTTGTAAAGTTCTAGATAAAATAGAAGAAAAAAAATGTCATAGGGCATACTTGAAACGTATAAATACAATAACGAAACAAGGTGCGTACATAGTGCATGAAATAGAAGAAAGTCTCAATGATAGCGGGCTTACTTTTTTCGCGACTTGTGGAACACTTTTGGGCTTGATTAGAGAGGGACGACTACTGAAAAATGACTATGATATGGATTATGGAATTTTAATAGAAAAACCAGACGATTGGAAAACCCTTTCAGTGGCATTAAGTAAAATTGGATATAGAAAAATACGAGAATTTTCGCTAAATCAAAGGGTTACAGAAGAAACGTATAAAGGAAAAAACGGAGTGGAAATTGATTTCTTTGGGCACTTTATAGAAAATGGGGCGCTTTGCTTTTATTCCTATGATAAACTACCTGGAGTTGAATATCCTTCAGATGATTCTTGGACGGCGTTTAGATTGGTGAACGGAACATATCAAGGAACGAAAAAAATAGAGACAGATATTGGAACTGTTACAGTTCCGCTCAATGCGGAAGAATATTTAACATACAATTATAATGACAACTGGAAAACTCCTAATCCTGATTTTAAAGCCAATACGGGAAAAGGATGTACGATGATAAGTGGGCAATTTGGCAAGATTAAGTGTTGATTATTGCATTTGCGTAGTGTTTATGCTAACTATGCAAGAAGAGGTGAACGTTCATGCAGAAAAACGTCGCAATTATTATTGCCGGAGGATCCGGGCACAGAATGGGTCAGGATATTCCCAAGCAATTCATCAATGTGTATGATAAGCCCGTTATTATCTACACCCTTGAATCATTCCAGAAACACCCGATGGTTGATGAAATTGAGGTCGTATGCATTGAGGGGTGGGAGCAAATCCTGTGGGCATATGCGAAGCAATTTGGAATTGACAAATTGAGGTGGATTGTACCTGGGGGAAATAGTGGCCAGGAATCTATACGGAATGGAGTCTACAATCTTCAGGGAAAATGTAAGAACGGTGACATTGTCATTATTCATGATGGTGTACGCCCACTGGTTGACGGAGAAATATTAACAGACGTGATTCGTACAGCACAGAAGTACGGAAACGGTGTTACGTCGCGCTCTGTTAATGAACAAGTATTCCTAGTAAATGAGAAAGATGATACAACATCAAGTGCATATATTCAACGTGAAAAGCTTCGTATAGTTGCGACTCCACAAGCATATGAATTCTCCAATCTATTTGCACGGTACAAAGAAGCTTTTGAAAAGGGGATTGGTATACATGGTTCGTCCTACACAAATACAATGATGGTTGAATTGGGAGAAACATTACATCTTGCCTCCGGATCGGATCGAAATATTAAGTTGACCACAAAAGATAATTTGGAAATTTTTAAGGCTACACTTACAGCAGAACAGGATTCGTGGCTCAAGTGAAAAGAAAAGAGGGGAAATATTTAATGACTGATTTGGAGCAAGAGGACATCCGCAGGGTAGCAGAACTCCCTTATGACTGGAAACGATTGAATAATAAGACAGTAATGATTTCAGGTGGAACAGGATTTATAGGCACGTTCATTTCTGATGTTATTCAGTACCGGAACGAGAAGTACGGCGAGAATATAAAAGTTGTATCAATCTCAAGACGTAGTGTTGGAAAGAATAAAAATGTGGTATATATGAATGCAGATATAACAGAACCGATTCAATATAATGAAAAAGTTGATGTTATTTTGCATTTGGCGTCTAACACGCATCCAAAACAATACCGGGTGGATCCTGTAGGAACGATTACAACGAATATTATTGGTTGTGATAATCTGTTAAAGCTAATGGTGGGAAAACATGCAGAGAGATTCCTATTGGCATCTTCTGTGGAAATATATGGTCAAGGAACAGAGGTACCGATGAGAGAGGACTTCTGCGGATACATTGATTGTAATTTGGCTCGCTCAGGATATAATGAAGCAAAGCGTACTTGTGAAGCACTGTGCGAGTCATATGCGGCTCAGTACGGTGTGGATTGTGTGATTGCCCGCTTGGCTCGAACAATAGGAGCGGACAGAAAGCATGATACGAAGGCGATGGCACAGTTTATGGAAAAAGCCGTTGCTGGTGAGGATATCATTTTAAAATCAAAAGGAGCACAACGATATTCCTATTCGTATATTGCAGACACCGTAAGTGGTATCTTCAAAATTTTACTTGACGGTAAAACGGGAGAAGCCTATAATGTCGCAGATGATGATGACGGGTACACACTGGGACAGTATGCAGAGTGCATAGCAAAATTAGCAGGGCGCGATGTTGTTTATCGCATTGAAGAAGATTCTGCGGCTTCCAAAGCAACGTATGCACTACTTGATACACAAAAAATAAAAAGTCTGGGATGGGAGCCTTTATATAGCGTTCGAGATGCGCTTGAGAGGACCTATCGAATATACATGAATAGTCCTGCAAATAAAAGTCAATAGTTTTTTAGAAAAAATCAAAAAACAGTAAGCGATCACTTACTAATGAACGTTATATATTAGACTGTTTCTGCTCTCTCAAAATGTCCACCGAAAGATCTACTTGCGTGTCCAGCGATTGACCGGTGAAGCTGCAATTAAGGCATTGAAAGAAATCGAACGGGTGCTGCACAATGCTTAAGGATGCAACGAGTTTCAAAAAGATTTACATAGCAGCCGGGAAGACCGATCTTCGCAAAGGAATGGATTCACTGGTAGCAATAGTCAGTCTGCAATTTGAACTTGATCCATACGAGACGGATATTCTATTCCTGTTTTGTGGCAGCACTCGGCGTCTAATAAAAGGTCTTGTGTGGGAGGGAGATGGTTTTGTTCTGCTCTCGAAGCGTTTGCAAAACGGAGTATTTCAGTGGCCGCGTGACAGGTAACCGCTCAAGCGTTGGCTAAAATAGCAGAAATCTACCATCTTGAAGGCTTGCTGAAGGATCTCTCGCCAGAAGAACGTGCGCCGCCGCCAACAGGAGCTTGCTCCTTTGGTAGAGGCTTATTTCGCATGGGTAAAAGGGCAGAACCCTTTGCAGATTGGCAGCAAGAAAACCTGTGATGGATTGGCTGCTGACCGTTCCAAAGGAACAGGAACAACAGCGGCGGCATGAACTTGAATAATTTTCTCCGAAAGGTGCTGGGCGCGGTGTCCGGCATCTTGTATAATGGAACTGCGGAAGGAGGTTTTCCCGATGACAAGAAGCGAAGCAATCAAAGTGTTTTTCTTCAAAAGCGTGCTGCCCGTGTCCGTGGCGCTGATCTTGTACTGCATCTTCAAATCCGCCTGCATGAAGAACGGAGAGCTCGACTATGTGTGGCTCTGGATACTCTGCGGACTGCCGTTTGGCCTCCATCGGATGTGCCTCTGGATCGTGCCGGGCGGCGGCTCCCTGGGTGGAGGAATCGCCCTGTTTGCACTGAATTTTATTATTGGTGGCGTGATCGGCGGTTTCGTTCTGACGTGGCGGTTGATTGTGGCGGTATGGTATGTGCCACTGACGGTATGGCGGCTGATTGTTGGATGATTTTCTTGCGTCATGGAAATATGGGAAACTTCTGGGTGAGGGCAAGAAATAATGATTAGAAGCCAAGAAACAGGAGCATGGTTGTTATATAAACTAAAACCACTTTCCTGTTTCTTAATAGATACGTATGTTAACCTAGTTTCTGTATATAGGGGTGTTAATATGTATAAGTTCGCGTTCCTCAGGGAAAATACTCTCGTCAAACTTGTCCTTGAACTCTTGAAGGTCTGATTTGGAATTAGCAGAATGATAGAAATTAGTAATAATAAAAGAAATAAACTGATACGGTGTCAACGCAGAAGAAACAGGTATCCGACAATTCTTATACTGTCCGAGCGTTAAATGGGAAGTCGGATGCTCAAGGGGACAGCGGACAGCATCGTCATCGTCAAAGTCAAATCGAATTGGGACAGTAACTATCCGCCGATCCAGAATATCAACATATAACTCGTCCTCTGCGTACAATTCTGGCTCGTTTTGAAATGCAATCAAGTCCGGCGCAGGGAAATAAGATAACCGATGTGCAACAATTCGATCATTGGAAAATCTATACAATAACGTTAAAAGAGCGCCGTCAATCATTTTAATGTTATATATTTTCTTTTCCAATGCTGCCTGATACATCTCAGCATATGTTATACTTTTTAAGAAAATAGAGTAATCTTTGTTTGCAACACCGATTTCTGTCACATTGTGCGGAAGAGTTACTATGGATGGAAAATTTTGCGCATCACAAAGTCCGGATTTAATTACCCCTGTTGTTAGTGCTGTTACCTGGCTATATATGTCTCGCGGTTTAAGCATATCATCCTCACTTTTCTCCCAAGAGCATACGGAGTTTCGCTACTTGCTCCTCTCCCAAGTCTTCAAGGAAAATCTGCCCGCTTTCCAGATCAGCTATCAATCCAGCCATGTTGGTTTGACTATTTCGAACGCGCATTTTCTCTGCTTCGCTCATATCACGATTAACAACATTCATATGATTGCGTTGGCTTTGTGTTGGATAAGTGAAATCAAGCGTGAATCCATGAGCTTTGACCTGTTCGTATTCGGAAATAAGACCATCCATATTTTTCCCAACACCAAGGACACGAACCCAAGCTTTACTTCTTGTGATTGCTGTGAATAATTGATTTCTTAGTTTGGCAAGGTCGAACGGTGAGTCAAAACAGACTTGCGAATTTACAACATACACCATCGCAGCTTCGTTTCCTTTTGCGCGATATATCCCAGTAAATGCAACAGAATTATTGTCATCTGCAAAAAATACATCTGGGGCGGTATCGACACCAGCGGTATGCGAAGCTATTCCCTCTTGAAACAGCAATGCCCTGATCGGCGCCACTATTTTTTTTGTTGTCAATGGATTAGGATTAATGACAATAATGTCATCGGGCCTTAATTCGTCGTTTTCGAGGTTTTTCTTTATCTCGCTCGCAACCCACCTATCTTGCGCTTCTTGCGTTTCAAATGACTTAAAAACAATCAAATCATCAATATCAGAATGCTGCTCCAAAAACTCAGGGCTTGACATAGAGGTTCTTTGTAAAATAACTCGATGTCCATCTTCTAGACGACCATCAGCCACTTCATACCCTATGTCATTCCATAAGCTACTTTGGTCAAACATCTGAACCAATCCAGATGCGCCTTGTGTTTCTGGCTTCCTATAGATTCCAAAACCAAGAGCGTGTGCAGTGACTAGGGCAGGACGAGAGTTCCTGTAGCACTTTTCCAAGATAATATCTTGCTGGGGGCGTCCTTCTTCAAAAGGAGCAAATTTGACTCGTGGGGAACCATCAGGAGCTGTTCCAAATATTTTTTCCGGAGAAGGTAACGATTGCGATCTGAGATTTTGCAATTCGTCATAAGCGTAAACCAATCGTTTTGGCTTATTGAGCATTTCATAGCAAAGTCTCAAAAATGCAGGAGAGAAATCTTGAGCTTCGTCAACAAGAATTACATCATACAACGGCTCAACAGTTTTTGCTTCTTGTAACGCCTTTTCGCAGACTTCACCAAATGGATCTATTCGTCCATATTTATCACGAGCTGTCATAAAATCACAGTATTCGACATTGTTAGTTTCGCAAAAGATGTAGTAGATACCTTTTCGCTCACCGCCACCCGGTGCGCCCCATGCATGAATAATATTTATATTCTCCCAGTCGGGTTCGTCACTAGTTTGCTCAATATAAAATGTGTTGATTAATTGTCTAAGCTGTCCTTTTAGAGAACGCGTATTAAATGTTACTGCAATTTTCCACTCTGGATGCTGTGCATGTAGATACGCAGCCTTTAAAGCTAATACAATGGTTTTGCCGGAGCCTGCCAATCCACGGATGCGTTGTACTCCATCTACCGTTTCGATAACGGCTCTGCTCTGCTGATTATCCAAATTAGCTATTGAGTCCTCGAGAGAACGAATTTTTGCCCCACGCGATTTTGGGTTTGCTATTTCTCTTTTCTTTTTGCCTTTTCTAATGGTGGAGATTGCTTGCAGAACTGATACCACTTTAGAATAGTATGAATTATCAGCCCAGGTGCATTGTGATAGATTGCTTTCTAATTCGTGCGCATTAACACAAAGCGGATAATCATCATCATGCTCAGGACAACGGACTAGTCCAGGGGCAAAAGTAATTACATATATGTCCACACATAATGTTCTTTTGTTTACAAGTTGTTTGTAACCCTTGAGCTTCGCTTCAATTTTATTAGCACAATCATCTTGAGCTTCTTCATATCCGTTAGTATTCTTGCCTTCAATCAAGTTAAATGCAACAATTCCTTTTTCAGGAGAAATTAAGAGTGCATCTATTGGATATGCTCCGTCTACCGTTCCGATGATGGGATATCCAATATAAAGATAGCCATCTATGTCTGAATGCGTCTGAAAAAAATGCTTTATCGCTTCAGACGCAGTAGGCTTATTTGTAGTTCCTGTAACAATCGTAACCATGGCGGAACTCCTTACATCAATTATTCTTACTCAGCCATATAGCTAACTAATTAGATGTTACCATTTCCTGCTATGCAAATCGATAAATCTAATCGTTTTCATTATACCATAAAAATAAGGTTTCGCAATCCACAAAAGATTTTGATTATAAAAAAGCGGGAGTACAGCCAATCGGACGAACCGAAAAGCTGTACTCCCGTTTTGCGTGACAGAAAGTGTTTGAAATTGAGTTTTTTCTCTATATGCCAGTAAGCAACCCTGCACATGAGAAATCATATAGGCTCCCTTCGAGAATACGGATACAGGGAATTATTCTGCGGTTTTTCCACCCTTATCTTCACAGATTTTAGATCGTTTGGAATTGTAATACGGACAAGCGACCAGACACGCCCGGAAACTCTGCTTGCAGCCATGAATACATTTTTTACAGATATGGTTATACTGCCGCCTGCCGTTCTCGCCCAGGAAGAACGCCCATTCCAGCCGCCACTTCTTGCTTCGGCTCATAGGCAGTCATGCTCCGGCACATCACGGCCGGGCTTCTTGCCCTCCGGGGGCTTATGCTCGGCACACTCCCGTTTGGCATCCTCCAGCCGTTCCCGGATGGAAGACTTCTCCGGCGTTTCCTGTTTTGCGTACTCCTGGGCCTTTTCCAATTCATCGCCGCGCCTGCCGTTGTTGATGACGCCGTCAATCATCCCGTAGGCATCCTCCAGCGTCATTTCTGCCGTGCGGAGGAAATTGTCCTGCTCTGGCTGCTGTGCGAGGACAGCAAATGCACGTGTGCCGTTGCCCATAATGAGGTATTTTGGTGTTGTACAATAAAAGATGACATTAGGGCCAGATAATGCTGCTTTTTTAAGCTGTGATATTCACCCGCCATTTTTCACTCCACCTTTTTAGATTCTTAGACTTCTTAGGCTTCTTAGACTTCTCAGAATCTATTATCGTACTTAATGGAGTTGATTTCTAGCCGGGGAATTATTGATCGCATACATTTGAAATTTGCTGGAGCCGATTTTGGCTCCAGCTTTATTTTTGCCTGACGGTTGTGGTTGAGCGCTTACCCTTGTATCAGCCATTAGCCATTAGCCATGCAACTCGCACCTGTAGCGTACTTATGTTTTCACAAGAGTATAGTCGCAAGAAGAGGGAAAAATTGCAACTATACGCTGCTTTCTAATTTCGAGAATCTCGAATGGCGTCTTGCATAAAACCGATAAATCGCTTTGTGGAGACAGTAGTATGTGGTAAACAGGCAAGGCCTATGGTTAAATGTTGAGGTGGGTTCAGTGGAAGAATTCTTACATCGCTCCGTTTGATTGCTAAAGCTTCATTGATTACAGTGATTCCCAATCCTGCCGCGACCATTTCATGTGCAGCAAAACGGTCAGAAGTTGTAAATTTGGTGTTTACGTGTAACTTATTCTCCTTTAAAACTCTCGAAGAATCACTATCACTATTTGGATAAATATCGATGTATGGCTCGTTTATCAAGTCAACAAGATCAAATCGCTCCTGCTGGCCGTATTTGGAATTTGCAGAAACGACAGCAACCATTTCTTCCTGCTGCAGCATATACCATAGCATATCAGAGTGTGGTTTGCTAACAACGCAAATATCCACTTTTCGTTCAGCAACAGCGTGACAAAGTTCCTCATTATAACCCCAGAGCATTTCAATTTTGATGTTCGGATATTGTTGAACAAACCGAACAATTTGCTCTGTTAAGAGGGGATAACTAGACGAATATGCAGTTCCTATGGTTAGTGTACCAATTTGCAAACCATTGATATTTGCAATTTTCTGGGTAAGCTGTTCATGATCATGAAGGAAGGTTCGTATGTCTCCAATAAGAAGTTCGCATTCTTTCGTGGGCTCTACACCACGGCTGTTACGTACAAGAAGGGGAAAGCCAACTTCCTGTTCAAGACCAGCTATAATACGACTGATCCCAGAGATTGTGTAGTTTGACTGTGTTGCGGCAGCAGATATACTTCCGGCATCTATTATCTTTAGCAATAATGCCCATTTTTGCGAATCCATACTAACACCTCGCTTTGACACTTTCGCAAATTAGGTTCATCATTTTGTCGCTTTACGAAAAGTATACATTGTGATTTAATAATAGTCAAGAAGCCCGTCAAAGAAATCACAATAGTTTGGCGAGCATCCAGTGACACAGAGTCTAGCTTTTAAGCCGGCAAAAGTTGGTACGCTGTTGGTGCAAAGTCGCTGGAAAGGAAATAGAGAATGAGTGGGATTGTACCCTTTGTTAATCTGATTGCGGATGATGTGCAAAGGGGAAAATATAGTCAATAACAAGGAGGCTCTCTATGGACAGTATGGTCATTTGTCTAATTATTTTTGCGGTAATGATCATTCTATTTTTCAACCGTAAAATCCCCATGGCATTCACCAGCATGGGCGTTATCGTTGCACTATTTGTAGCCGGATGCGTAGACAAAGCAACAGTATTCGCGGGCTTCGGCAACAACAACGTCCTTACGATGGCGGGTATGTTTATTGTTGCTGCAGGTTTGTCCCGCACGCAAATGGTCAACAACATCACAAAACTGCTGTATCGCGTCACGAATGGATCCTTTACCAAGGTACTGGCCTCGTACATTCTCGTTATCTTCTTACTTGGTCAGTTTGTTCCCAGCCTTCCTGCAATGTTTGCAATGGTGTACCCGCTAGTCATCAATATGTGCAAACAGTTGAAGTGCAGCCCCTCTAAGATGATGTATCCTATCGCCGTTACGGTCGTGTCTACATCGTTTGTTCTTGAGCCTATTGGCCCTTATGCTGCATGGTTCGTCACTCAGAACGGTTACCTGGAATCTTATGGCTGGACGGGCCCTCTGCTGAGCATGTGGAGCGAGACTCTGGTATTCTTCCCGACTGCAATTGTCACCTTGTTCCTGACGATTTTTGTTCTGCCTAAACTGATGCCTGATCAGCCGGAAATCGAAACTGCAGAAATTACTGGTCCAGACATCACAAATAATGAAGCACTGGATCCTGTCCGTGAGTTCCTAGGCTATGGTATCTTCGTTGCTACTGTTATTGGTTTGATGCTTGGTCTTCCTTCCTGGGCAGTTACTATGGCAGGTGCTACGGCAGTTGTCCTCTCTGGTGTTCTCGATGAGCAAACTGCACTGCTTCGCATGAACATGAGCATGGTTCTTCTTTATGCAGGCGTTACTGTTATGGGCGAGGCACTGGGCAACACTGGTGCAGCACAGCTTCTTGGCGATCTGGCTGCAAGCATTCTGTCTGGTGTGCATAACGGTTACATTATCGGTGCTGCTTTCTACATTGTTTCGTTCTTGATGACCTCTTTCCTGTATAACAGGGCAACGACTACTGTTTTGATTCCTATTCTGATCATCACCTGCAGCTCCATTGGTTGCGATCCTCGCGGTCCGGTTATCCTTTGCTCTCTAGCTTCTATGTCTTCTCTTATCACCCCAATGCCGAACCCCGTTGTTCCTATGGCAATGCAGGCCGGTGGTTATACTCAGAAGACGATTCTTCGTGTAGGTATTATCCCTGCAATCGTTCGCGGTATTGTTGGCGTGCTGATTGCAATGACGCTTTTCCCGGCATTTGGTTAATCACTTTTGAGATAAACAGGAGGGTGAGTTATGAAACGATTTGAAAACAGAGTTGTAGCGATCACGGGCGGTGGCTCCGGTATGGGTAAAATTTCAAGTATTCGCTTCGCACAAGAGGGTGCAGCTATCGCTGTCGTTGACATCAATGGCAAAACGGCACAAGCGACGGCTGACGAAATCATTGCTTCGGGCGGTAAGGCAAAAGCTTACGCTATGGATATCACCGATGAGGAAGCTGTCAAGAATCTCTTCGATGATATTGTAGCCACTTTTGGCCGGATCGATGTCTACTTCACAATTGCTGGCATTAGCCCGATAGGAACTGCTGTTACCACTACATATGCTGATTTCAGAAAAGTCGTTGCACTTGACATGGACAGCGTATTCCTTGGCAGTAAGTACTGCATTCCGCATATGATTCAAAATGGCGGTGGCGTCATCTTGAATCTGGTTGGAACCTATGGCATTCGTCCCACGCCGAATAAGCTTGGCTACTCAGCCGCTAAAGCAGGTGCATTAAGCATCACTCGTTCGGTTGCAATTGACTTCGCACGTGATAACATCCGCTGCAATGCAATTTGCCCTGGCTTTGTGAACACACCGCTGAATAACGGCTTCGAAGGTGAAGCACGTCAGCGGTTCCTGAACACATATCAGCCGGCACCTTTTGAAATCCAGGCACAGGACATTGCAGAAACAGCGTTGTTTCTGGCAAGCGATGACGCACGTGCAATCACAGGTCAGGCGATAGTCGTAGACGGTGGCACAGAAGCAGCTCTTTATCTGAATTACAAGAGACCTTCTGCAGATAAATAAGCAAAATTATCTAACAGACGGCAGAAGAGTATACAATGGTGTATGCCTGCTCTGCCGTCTGTCTTTTTAATTGAAAGGAAAACTGATATGAGCAAGATGATTTTGGCGCCAAAATATCTCTGGGATGGTATTAGCGATAACGTACTGGAAGGTAAAGCAGTCTTAGTTGATGGCTCAAACATCGTTAGTGTTGATGGAATTGAAAGCATTAAGCAGGAAGCCCCCGATGCAGAGATTCTGCGGAATGACAATTGGTTGATGATGCCTGCATTCGTTGATGCGCACGATCATGGGCGAGGTATGTCCCCGATTTCTTTCGGAACTCCAGACCGTGCGCTGGAAATGTGGCTTCAAGACCTTAATAAGCTGCCGGCAATTCCTCATTACGAAGCTTGTTATTATGATGGCATGCGCCTTGCATCTTCGGGCGTGTCGACTGTATTGCATAGTCACAACCCGAATAGTTTTGCAAAGATCCGTGAAGAAATGGTAAATGCTGAGAGAGGATATAAGGCCGCTGGTGTCCGCAGCATACTCTGCCCTCTGTACTTGGATCAAAACAAGCGAATTTATTATAATCGTGATGAATTTATCGCTGGCCTGCCAGAACCTTTGCGTACGAGCTTTGCTGCAGGAATTCACGATAAGATCATGAGCATGGATGAGTACCTGGCGCTTGTGGAAGGTATTTGCACTGATTTGGCAGAGGACATTAAGGAGGGGTGGACTGAAGTCCAGCTTCATCCCAATGGCGGACAGTGGTGCAGTGATGAAGCCCTTCTCCAGATGAAGGAGTATGCGCTGAGTCATGGAATGTACATTCATCTGCATTTGCTTGAAACCCAGTACCAAGCAGAATATGCTCAAAGGACCTGGGGCAAGAGCTTTATTAAACATTATAAAGATATCGGGTTTCTTGGCCCATGGGTCTCTTTTGCACATGCTGTATGGCTGGATGATGAAGATCTCCAAATTATCGCCGACACTGGCGCACATTTGATTACCAATCCATCCTCCAACCTACGCCTCCGCAGCGGAATCTTTAACATGAAACGTGCTAATGAGCTGCATATCGACTGCGGTATTGGCCTTGATGGATGCGCTTTTGACGATGATCAGGACTATTTACGTGAAATGAGAGTTGCGTGGTTGAATAACCATTGCAATGGTGTTGACGGCGAAGTAGATTATCACGATGTTCTGAAGATGGCAACTTCCCGCGGAGCAAAAATTTCTGCAAGCCCGTTGACATTTGGTACTATTAAGGCAGGAAGCAAGGCTGATTTCACAATGCTGGATATGCAGAGCGTAATTGCTCCCTATGCCGATCCGGGAATTGATCCGTTGGCACTGGTCGTTCAGCGTGGCACTCGCAGCAGTGTAGCAATGACCTGTGTTAACGGCCAAATCACCTGGATGCAAACACCTGAGTTTTCTGCCAAAGAAAAAGATGCAGAGCAGAAGATTTGCTCGGCCATCCATGAGCTTCGCGCAAAGGACGATGGTAAACGGAACAACAGTGTAATCTTGCAGCATGTGCACGACTTCTACGCAAATACACATTGAGCTGTGGTGGGAGGAACTACGGTGAAAAACAAGTCAATACGAAAAAGCGTATTCATTCCAGCTTTTTCCTGTGTTTTGTTGGCGGGTATTGTTGGTCTGGTAAACAATCAGCTCTTGATCTCTTTCTTCAGAGGTGCATTCGAACTCGCATATAATAATCTGAGTTGGTTGTATCAGTTGATCGTTCTTGCCATCGTCATAGTTTGTGTTCTTTTAACCTTCACAAAAGTAGGCAATATCCGCATTGGCGGCGAAAAGGCAAAGTCTAAATACAACTTTTGGTCATGGTTTGCTATGTCCTTGACAGGCGGCATAGGTGCTAGTATTGTATCTTCCAGCATCTCTCAGCCGATTACGTTTTTGCAGAGTATATGGGGTGAACTGGATGGATATGGTATTCAGCCAGGGTCTCCTGAAGCAGTGCTGTTTGCAATGGGACGTTCTTTCCATGAATGGTCGTTCTTCCCGTATGCATTTTACGGTATTTGCGGTACTGCAATCGCTTATTTGTGCTTTAATAAAAAGCAGCCTGTTTCTCTTTCCAGCTTGCTTGTGCCGCTTTTCGGCGAAAAAGTAAAAAAGAAGTGGTTCTCGTCTCTGATAGACTGTGTCAACATCCTCGCATTAGCACTTGCTCTGGTTGGTACCTTAGGCACTTTCATCGGTTTGTCCAGCGCCTGTTTCAAGTTTGTCTATAATATCCAACCCAGTCATTTGCTGATGCTGATCGTCATGGCTGTTACGACGGTGATTTATCTTCTTTCTTCGTTAAGTGGTGTTGATAAAGGCATTAAGTTCTTCGCCAATCTGAACTTCCGATTCTATATGCTTCTCATGGCCATCGTAATTGTTCTTGGCGGTTCTGCAGCATATATCCTTAACACCTCCACTTCCGCAATCGGATACTGGCTGCAGAATCTTCCGCTTTGGAGTTTTGACACCGGTACAATGGGTGGCAGCGCATTGCTTCAGTGGTGGACGATTTATAACTGGACGTTCTGGATGGCATTTGCGCCGGTGACCGGTGTATTTCTTGCTCAGCTTACATATGGCCACACCATTCGCGAGGTTATGATCGTCAACTGGATCATGCCTAGCGTGTTTGCAATTATCTGGTTTAGCGTTTTCGGCGGTTGTGCCGTGAACTGGCAGGTTAATGGTATTCTGGATATCGCATCTGTTATGGCCGATAATGGTACTTACGCCGGAATTTGGGCCTTCATGAAACAACTTCCGCTGTCGCAAATACTTATCCCCATCACGCTCTTTATTATGCTGATTTCTTTCTCCACCAGTGCCGACAACAGCGTTTCTGCTATCTCCGCGCTTTGCACGAAGAACAGTAAAATTGGCGATGAGGCACCTTCTATTCTGAAAGCAATGTGGGGTATTGCAATTGGTATTCTTGCGTATCTCCTTATGGCATATGCTGCTGGCAGCAAAGGCAATGATGGCGTACGTTATATGGTAGTTGCTATTGGAGCAGTTCTTTCTATTTTCATAATTCTGATGATTGCCGCAACGATTAAAATGTTCTTTTTTGATTTGCGCACACAGCAACCTTCGCACGACGAATAGAGTTGCCATCCGGAAAAGAACCATCATGATTCTGTACCCGTACCTCATTGCCATCCTCACGGGCATCTTTTGTTAATACGAGGAAATCTACCACACTGTTGCGAATGCCTGTCTGACATCGTGTAAGACGCAGCAGCTTCGGCTGCTTCGCTGTGGTGGTTGATGCAGGAATCCCCCCGCTTTAGCCGTGGGGAGAATGTCAAATCCGAACGTTTATATGAATAGTGGATGCCCGTTATCGACTGCATAGCCAATAACGGGCATTCTTGTGTTTTAGTTATCCTGTTCAGTGTTAGCTATCAGCCTATCAAAGTCGCTCTGATACAGTTGATCTTGAATGATGCGGTACTGCTTGGTAAAGGTGTCCAGCACCTGGGGTGCCCACTGACGGAACTGCGTGGCTCTGCTGGAGTTAATCCAATAGCCTACGGCAATGATGGCGGTCAGAGAGTAAAACTTATAGTGATATGTTTTTTCGTTGTCCGCAACTTGTGCAAAATTTGCACAAGTTGTATTTTCGGTCAATTCACCGCCTTCATATACATTTTTCAAGTGCTTTGTCACAACGCTCCGATCCACATCAAAAAGCTGCGCAATGGCCTTTTGTGTCAGCCAAACATCATGATCCTGTACCCGTACCTCAATGCCATCCTCACGGGCATCCTTTGTAAATACGAGGAAATCTACCGTACTGTTGCGGATTTGCAGCTTATCCTTTTTGGTGTCTGCCACGTCGTTTCGCCTCAATCTTTTTTGCTTGTTTTCTTTCCCAGACTTTTGTACGCATTGTACTGGCTTTTGCACCGGGATGGCCTTTAAGTCAAATGACTTTATTTTGTGCCAGATGTATCGTGAAGGAGCCTTGACTTTGGATGCGGTGTGGCAGCTTCGCCGCGATGATAGAAAATTGACTTATACACGGCAGCAAGCGGATAAGTCGATTATCTGCCGTAAAGAAGTTATAACGAAAGATCAGTTTATTGATTTGATTCAGGATGCGACAGTTCAAATCCTGTTCTAAGAGCAATATGGTAGAAAAGGGGGGCTTTCCCAAATTTTGTGTAAAGTTCAAACAGCTATAAACAGAACAGTTTTTAATATGAGACGGCAGACGGCGAATCCGACTGACGCCTTAATAACAACATAACGCCGGCAAGAGGGAAAATACATCATCTGCGGAATCTATGCTACATGGTTGATTCTTTCGTATACGCCGTAGGATATTTCTCCATCCGGAACAGAATCGATCTCTGTGTAGTTCTCCAAAGAGCCACTAACTATTTTGCTCTGGTCCAGTACAAAATAATCAAGTCCGTCCTCTAGAGCAACCTCCTCTACCTCATCCAAGTTAATCTGATCAGCGTTTATAGGCCCGAAGCATGGAGACTCCGCAGATTTCCATTCGGCATAAAACCCATACGGCATCATGATTGTTGCATCATACTGACGGACATACATGGCCAGATCATGAGGAAAAGCAGCACGACAGGCTTCACCGTTTTGCTCTGCTAGAATAATATCACAGGTTTTCTCAACAGATGCGGGTACCTTATACAGGTTCGCAGCTACTTCCCAAGGCCAGCCGATGTCTACCTTAGGGTAGATGGTGTTATACTGACGAGTGGAGGACATTACGCCCAAAGCTAATACCGCTATAAGCGCAGCTTTGGCTGCCGGACGTTTGGCCTTCCATAGACTGTCTGCAATGCAGTATGCAACGATTAGGTCGAACGGTAATGTCCAGTAAAAGCGGCATATCTGTATATAATCGCGTCCCTCGGCGTAGCTACCTACGAATGGGGAAAGCAGGATAAGCATTCCCAATGCAGTCGGAGCCAAAAGAAATGTGATAGTTCGTTTGTGCTTTTCGTCGTCAGATAAAATGAGATAAGCTATAGCAAACAAAAAGGGAAGAAAATAAAACCCACGGGACGTAGCAAGATTAAATACATCAAGTGCAATTAAAAACAATTCATATAAACGATTCATTTTTCCTGCCTCCACCAGTTAGCGAGTGATGTAGTAAAGAGCCAGACAGGGAATGGTGCAAATGCCTAACTTGATGCAGAAAAGCAAATTCCGCTTTCGGACAAAATGACACAGGCCAAGTACGCCTAAGAGGAAGGGAACCATAAGGAAGGACGAAGCTGCTACCATACAGCCGGCCCAGGCCGTCAGGGCTAGCAGAACCCAGAGCTGCAGCTGATGCTTTTTGTTGGTTTCGTTTTCGAGAATAAGGAACAGGTACAGAATAAACGGGCAAATGAGCACAGCGGTCACAGTTTTGCCGTACCAGCTGTACATAAGCAGCCACCATTGTCGAACGCCGCCTCCACAGCTACCTAGCTCATAAGCAATTTGTAGAAATAGTAGACTAGCAAGGGGCTTTTCTTTTTCGCCACCAAACATGTCCTTCAAAATCAGGTACATGATGATATAGGCAACAGGTATAACAATAACAGGTAGGAGCGTCCGACAGAGAATGGATGGGTGAATGCCTGTAAGTTGGGTCATTGTGGCCCATATGATGCCCCAGAGTGCGATTTTATGGTGAGGCTCGATTTGATCCAAAATATCAACTTGGCGACCGGTTTGCGGCTCATACTGGTTGATGGTGTTGGTATAAAGGGCTGTTGTAGATTGAGCTAAGTAATCTGAGTCATCGAAGGCAAGAAAATATCCAGTCACGGTGCGGGCTGTCTGTAACACAACCATTACAATAACCAGCGTCAATAAGATCCGAGCTGTCCGGGATAGTTGCAAGCCCCTTGCAGGGAATAGTGCCATTCGACCGTGGGTATATCGCACCAATACGCCGGCAACGGTCAACAGGATCATTACTGCACTCCACAACACAGTAAGGGTGGTAAGAGATGTTTTAAACAACAGCGCACAGGGCAAACCAATGATCTCATATGTACCCCAAGCAGTGGCAAGTCCTGCTAGATATGACACAGGAGAAAGTACGCTCCGCTCAGGGAAAAACAACCCGCCAATGCCTAGCGGGACGATGAGCATAAGTAAGTAGAACCAGACCACTTGTAAAGCAAACATAGTAAGCCCCCAACATTTTCATGAAATATTATACATTATAACATATTGTCCGGATGGGCGCAAGACAAGTGGCGAACGGGCGTAAAGAGATGGGCTTATGCGTCCTCGAATTGTCCGCAAGTAGAGTATGGACAATTTGAGAGAGCAAGAACACATTAATACGCATGATAGGTTAGGTTGACATATGCGCGCGATGTGTTATACTGGTGGCAAGGCAAAATCTAATACATCCTAACCGATACCTTACCACTGCGAGGTGACCCATGGCAAACCAGAACACCGATGTCGCTGATTCCCCAGAGCCTATGTATCACCAAATTATTAGCACTTATCTTGATAACAAGTCTGTCACTGATACTGCAGCAAAATGCAAAACCAGTGCAGTCAAGGTTCGCAAAGTGCTTATCACCGAGGAACTGTGGTCCAGCCGGACAAGCATCGAAGTACAGCAATATTTGAATCTTGGTAAGACGACGGCACAGATTGCGGCAATTCTTTGCACCACGGAGAAAGCTGTGCAGCAGTATCTTCCATATACGCGTGGACTGTATGGGGGAGAAAACCCCAGTGTGTCGGCGGTCAACAGTGCGCGCTATCGAGAGCGAATACGTATTGCCAAAGCCAATGTCCTGAAAAAGACGCGAAGTCTGGCCGAGGAAAATCATTGGCCGGATATTTTGGAATCGCTGAGCAAACAGGAGGGAAGTACCATGTTGGAAATTACCAATGATCAGTTTGATAATGAATACCTTCGCCTGCATCTTGAGTTGCTTGACAGCGACGGCAGTCCTGTGGATGCTGAAACAACTTCTGTGCTGCAGAAGTTTGGTGACGTTCAATACGGCAAGACCATTACGCGCGACATATTGGTTTCCAAAGATATGCCGCTGTGGGCGCTCAACTATGCAATTCAGCGCTGCTTTGGTTGGCAAAACAGCCATCTGCATAGGTTTTGCCTGCCGGATGCACAGTTTAGAGCACTGGCAGACAACAATACCAAGAACTATGCAAGACTTGTTGGCGTGGTATTTCGCTCGCCATGGATGGATGAAGAAGAGCAATTCTGGGCGGACGATTATGAGGATGGGAGCTTTAAGACTTGGTTAAAGCGTAAGTATACAGCTCCTTATAAGTCTCTTTGCTATGGGGAAAGCCTGTACCAATGTGAGCAGGATGTGGCTGAATTAGAACAAAGATATGCCTATTGCCGTGTCCAACGCACACGCTATGATAATGGTTCTGACTTCTTTGGCGACCCGGAGGCTATCAGCAGAGCTGAATATCTTCGATTGAAGGCAAAGGCACCGCTCAAAACCAAAAAAGCAACAAAGTATGGACATTTTGAGGTTAGTTATAAGGAAGTCCATAAATTTGCGGAAATCCCATTTGACAGTATACGGTGGTTCGGTGAGTCTGTTCAAGCTGAATCCTTGCTCGAGCGCCTCCCGGTTGGAGAAGTACTCCATCCACTGCGCGACTGCACCAAAATGCCTGTAAAGCCACCGATGCAGTTTAGTGAATTCATGACCGCTGAACAGTGCGATGAGGTCGCACGCTGCACAGGTTCGGATAGCCCTGTTGCGCAGCCGCATGTTCATCCGTTTACAGATACGCTCTATTACAACTACGATTTCGGTGATGATTGGCATGTGCAAATTACGGCTAGTCAAAATGCCGATGACCTAATTGAATCAAAGCGGCTGACTAGTGAAGAATTAGATGAGGCGGTTTTACAGCTTCGCAGCAAACGCCGACCGGTCTGCATTGCCCAAAATGGTCTGCCTGTATTCGATGATGTGGGCAACATTCATGGGTATGCGGCATTCCTGAAATGTATCAGCCGCGATATCCGCAAAAAGGTGTACGCAGTTGATGATATTGAAGAAGACGAGGATTCTTCGCCTTATCCTTATCAGGATAAGCAGGAAGTTCTCGAATGGGCGAAAAGCCTTGGATGGAGCAAGCGTAGAGTAAGCAACAAAAATCTGCTATAATGACATAACCCGCGGCAGCGTCAACGCAGAAAGTACGGCTGACTTCCTGCAAGACTTGGATGACTACCTGTTCAGGTGGTAAAATTATCAGCAAAAAGCATACGATTTTTGGGTACATTTTGAGGGTCAAAGCGGGGTACTTAAGAGCCATCAAAAATCCGCAGGGGTAAGCAGCATGACGAAGAAAACATCGCCTGCTTACAGAGCAAGCAAAGAGGAAACTATTCCAATAAATTGCATTCTTACAAAACGATATACTGCAGCCATAAAAGGGAGACTTCTATGATTCGTCACATTTTATTCTGGAAATACACTGACACGGTTAAAGCGGAACACAAAGAAGCGGAAGCACTGGCGTTCCTGCAAAAATCCGTTGCGACAATGGTCGGTCATATTGATGGCCTCCGCTGTGCAGAAATCAATGCGAACACTGCCGGCGGGGAGTATGACCTCGTGTTCTATTCTGAACTGCGGGATGCAGATGCTTTACAAGCATTTCAAAATCATCCGCTGCATATTGCCCACCGGGAACGCTGCAAGGCGCTTGTGACAGACCGTTTGTGCGGAGATATGGAGGCAGATTGAAGATGGTTCTGTACTATTCCGGCACGGGCAACAGCAAATATATTGCAAAATGTATCGCGTCCGCGCTCGAAACAGATTGCCTCAATCTTAATGAGCGCATCAAGGCGGAAGACACCTCGTCTGTTCAGACAGAGGAAAATGTAATATTGGTCACGCCCACCTATGCTTGGCGTATTCCGCATATTGTTTCCGGCTGGTTTGGAAAAGCGGAATTGGTTGGCGCAAAGCGCATCTGGTTCGTGATGGATTGCGGCAGCGAGATTGGCAATGCAGCAAAGTACAACCGGGAGCTTGCCGCACGGAAAGCCCTTACCTACATGGGCACGGCCCAAATCGTTATGCCGGAGAATTATATTGCTTTGTTCTCAGCACCGGACAAGCAGGAAGCAAAAGCGATTGTCGAGAACGCAAAGCCCGCTATCCGAAGCATCATTGACTGTATCCGTAATGGGATGGAATTTCCCGCACCGCGAAATAATTTGTATGACCGCTTTATGAGCAGCGCGGTAAATCCCATTTTCTACAAGAAAATCGTCAAGGCAGATGCTTTTACGGTAAGTGATGCCTGTATCGGCTGCGGAAAATGTGTGCAGCTGTGCCCATTGAATAACATCCGTCTGGATAAGGATAAACCTGTTTGGGGGTCAAATTGTACACATTGCATGGCCTGTATTTGCTATTGCCCGAAAGAGGCTATCGAGTATGGCAAAAGAAGCGTGGGCAAACCGCGCTATCATTTTGAGGCTTTGGGCATGGCTGAGAACGAGCGTTGAATGAAGGCGTTTCAAATGACGCACGAACAATATAAAGATGCAGCGCAGTATTGGGGTAAAAAAGCGTCGGCATCTATGCCGGAAGCCGAACTGAAAAACGCCTGCCGAGATCAACGCATTGTTCTCGGATTTCAAGGATGGGCACGGCAGCAGACAGACAATCGGTTTTTGATGATACAGAACGGATTAACAATACGGGTGCTGCATCTCATTCAACAGAGTATTGCGGAGAAAGTCGGCGTACCTTGTGGGAACCTAATACTTCTCGTTAAATCAGCGCACTTTTATATCCGGGACAGAAATAAAGTGCTGGCAATATTGCACCAAGAGTGTTAAATACTGTTCAGTCAAGAAAAAGTCTAAATACGGGAAAGGATTCTCGTTTGAAAGTTTCCGCTTTAAGCAATGACTTTCAAATGCAACGCTGCGCTCCCTTTATCGAAGAATCCCCGCAGAAAACATCTTGCGTAAACGGTAAGATGAAAGTTGTAGTTTTATAATAGCCAAAGGAAATTATGCGCCATTTCCCAGCTAGGGTACTATTTTCTGGAAGTTCACATGAACCGGTAAAGTCCTGTGGGTTCACAATCAATGAGAATGTCGATCTTAGCAGATTTTTTCTTGTAAGAACACGAGATTCATGGTATCATAGGAACAATATGAAGCGGAACTCGAAGAGCTCAATCAGCTGATGCAAAAGCGAGATGAACTACGCAACAAAGAGCTGCTTCAGGCCATCGAGCAAAGCAAGCGCTCATTCGTGGAAATCATGGATTCCCTCAGCACCGATGACTCCCAGGATTAAACCTGGAAGCCATCGAGAGTTAATTTTTCAGGAAGTTCACCTTACAAGAATTTTTAAGGAAATGACGGGCATTGTTCCCTCGGAATACCGCAGCAGAATCTGCCCGCATGACGCTGAGCCGTAAAAATCGTGTACAGGAGGGAAAATCAATGAAAAAAGAAACCTATGCTATGTACGGGGACATTCTGCGGGAGGAGCTTCTTCTGGCGATGGGTTGCACAGAGCCGGTTGCCGTTGCCTATGCCGGAGCCATTGCCCGAAGCGTTCTGGACAAGCCGCAAAGCATCCGCAAATGCGAGTTATATGTCAGCGGCAACATTATCAAAAACGTAAAAAGCGTCATTGTCCCCAACACGGACGGTATGAAAGGGCTGGAAACCGCCGTTATCCTGGGCGTTATCGCCGGGGACGAAACAGCGGGGCTGCAGGTAATCTCCAACGTGACGGCGCTTCAGCGCGAAAAAACCAAACAGGCATTGCGCAGCTGCCCTGTGGAGGTACATACAGCGCCCAATGACAAAGTTTTTTACATCGAGGTTCGACTGACGGCGGACGGGGAAACCTCCTGCACGGTGATTGAGGATTTCCACACCCATATCACCCGCGTGGAACACAACGGCGTACAGCAGCCTTTGCCGCATTGCGGGGAAGCCGCACAGGAAGCGGCGGAAACCGACCGAAGCCATATGACGGTGGAGGGAATTCTGGAGTATGCCGAAACGGTAGACTTGGAGGAGGTTCGTTTTCTGCTGGAACGCCAGATTCAGTGCAATACCGCCATCTCGGAGGAAGGGCTGAAGAACAGCTGGGGCGCACAGGTCGGACGCACGATCCTGAAGGCAGAAAACGCCGACGTCTATACCCGTGCGGTAGCCGCCGCAGCGGCAGGAAGCGACGCGCGTATGAGCGGGTGCGAGCTGCCGGTGGGCATTGTTTCCGGCAGCGGAAATCAAGGTATGACGGCATCCCTGCCGGTCGTTGTCTATGTAAAAGAAATTGGTGCCACGCAGGAAAAACTGCTTCGGGCGGTGCTGATTTCTGATTTGATCACCATCCACCAGAAAACCGGGATCGGTCGTTTGTCCGCATTCTGCGGTGCCACCAGCGCCGGCATCGGCGCAGCGTGCGGCATTGCATGGCTGGACGGCGGCGATTACGAGGTGATTGCCCATACCATCGTCAACGGGCTGGCAATTTTGTCCGGTATGGTGTGTGACGGCGCCAAGCCGTCGTGTGCCGCCAAAATTGCAACGGCTGTACGCAACGGTCTGCTGGGATACCAAATGTACCGGCAGGGCTGTCAGTTTTACAGCGGCGACGGCATTGTGACCAAGGGCGTAGAAAACACCATTGCCAATGTCGGGCGCCTTGCCAACCGTGGTATGCGCAGCACTGACTGCGAGATTTTGAATATTATGATCGGGAACTGAACCAAAGGGTGTTGCCTTAAGAAATACGGCACAGCCCCGACGCAGCAGCCCCTCCCTTGCCTTGCGGCAGGGGAGGGGCTGCTTGTATTTTGGGGCAGCACTTCACCAGCTATAAAAGATGTAAAATTTATGACGACTCGTTGCGTAAATGCCGAAAGCTATGGTATGCTGGTTAAACAGGTGAGAAAAGGCCGTGTGACAATTGAAGAAGCAGCGGAAGATGCTGGAATGACAGTAGAGGAATTTAAGAAAGTGATGGAAAACACCCCGCTGCAGGCGGTCTAAGAAAAAACGTATAGAGTAAACTGTTAAGCCCTACAAGGCTCAGATCGGTTTGATACCGACTGAAAGCCTTGTAGGGCTTATTTTTTTACGTTTTTTCAATTTTATTTGTGAAAAATGTTGTCCAAGACTTGACATCGGCCGGTTATGGTGACTACAAGGGTCAATGGGAGTTTCCGGGCGGCAAAATCGAGCCAGGTGAAACCCCGCAGCAGGCTCTGAAGCGGGAAATTGAAGAAGAACTGGACACGGAAATCGCCGTGGGGAATCTAGTTGGGACAATCGAGTATGATTATCCGGCGTTTCATCTTTCCATGGACTGCTTCTGGTGTGAAGTGGTTTCCGGCGAGCTTGTGCTGAAAGAAGCGGAAGCCGCGCGGTGGCTGACAAAAGATGACATTGATTCCGTTCCGTGGCTCCCGGCGGATCAGACTATTTTGGATGTTATCAGAAGTTCAATGCAGCCAGTGAAACCACTCCATACCAGCGAATATGACAACGAACCTCTGCAGAGATGCTGAGGATGCACAGATTGCTGCTTTGCCTGCGATCCCCAAGGAAGAGCGTCCGGCCATTTTGGACGAGCTTCGGAAAGAAAAAGGCAAACGGAACGAGAATCTGCTTTCCAGACTGAAGCCGGAGCGTCCGCCGCCAAAGTCTGCGCCGCCGAAACCGCCGGAACCTCCGCAGAACGAGGAACCCGCAGCACCGGAGCCGGTGACACCCTCCCCACCGGAGGAGGAAATCGAACCTGCCAGCAACGGACCACCAAGTTTTCTTCAGAAGATACAGGGGCACAAGCGCCACCTCTCGGAGGAGGACATGGCACGGTTGAAGGTATCGGTGGACAGCCGGTACCGAGACCGCATTGCAAAAAGTGGTTCCATCATGCTGTGCGAGTTGCAAGGCGCAGCAGAGGATTTTATGTTCCGATGGGGCATTATTTTCCAGAACTATCCGGATGTTTTAACCAATGAAACCAGCAGGAAAGAAGTTTCTGCATTGATCGACCGAATGACGACCTACCTGAACACTGTAAAGGAGATGTAAATATGTTGAATTCCAACCTGAACCTCAGCACCCTGCCCGAAAGCACCTTTACCTACCAGTTCGTGAACAGCGCATTGCTCTTCCCCTGCATGGAATACCAGCGCCTTCTGCGCACGGAGAAGGTGGCATCCATTGCGGAAAACTTTTCGGAGTACGTTGCAAACGAACCGAAGGTCAGCTTCCGGGACGGGCGCTTCTACATCTTTGATGGGCAGAACACGGTAGAAGCACGTCGAACCTGCAACGGTGGTATGGAATTGCCCATCCGCTGCAAAGTCTTCTACGGCCTTACCAAAGAAGACGAAGCAACGCTGTTTGCGATTCAGATCGGCAATGCTACCTGCCTGACGGCGGGCGAACGACTTCGTGCAAATCTGGTGGCCGAAAACCCGGATGCACTTTACTTTGTGGGGATCACGTCGAATGCCGGTGTGGAATTTGCCTATGACGGCATCCGGGCACCCTGGAAAATCTACTGCATCGAAACGGCATACGAGCTGTACAAACAGTATGGCTGTGAGCGCTACGTCGAGATGCTTCAC
>OIFE01000138.1_pt1 | contig 80031 bp, 68 predicted proteins | sample 1581921 | NCBI WGS metagenome assembly OIFE01 (sample SAMN04414075, study PRJEB24778) | human gut metagenome | material: faecal | host: Homo sapiens | reverse complement strand
CTATCGAAAAAGGTCTGCGTTTTGCTATCCGTGAAGGCGGCCGTACCGTTGGCGCCGGCGTTGTTTCCGAAGTAGAAGAGAAATAATTTTTCCGGCATAGTAATGCAAAATACAAGACCGGTCAGCTTATGGCCGGTCTTGATTTTTAAGACTGATTGTCAAAGAAACGCTTTAGAGTAACTAAGCACTGTTTGTGCAGAAAAAATTTGCGTCAGACGGATATTTATAGTTGACATAAAGTGTTAACTGTGTTACTCTATATTAGCGACAATTTGTGATTGGTTTTATTATTATGTACGTAAGCGAGGTGTAACTAAATGCGTAACCTGATTACTTTGGCTTGCACTGAGTGCAAACAGAGAAATTACCAAACCAACAAAAACAAAAAGAACGATCCTGATCGTATCGAGCTCAATAAATATTGCAAGTTCTGCAAGAAACACACTCTGCACAAAGAGACCAAATAATATTGGCTCGTGCGTAACCGGGTAGTAATAGCAAGGATGTGACAAGATGGCCGTTCCGGAAACTACAGACACTGAGAATAAGGGCTTTAGTATTACCACCTTTCTTAGTGAAACTAAAGTAGAATTAAAAAAGGTTACCTGGCCTACCAAACAAGAGCTTATTGCTAACACTATAGTGGTAATTATTGCAGTTGTTTTGTGCGCAGCTCTAATCTGGATTATTGATTCCATCTTTAGTATGTTATTCCGCATGATTTTGCAATAATGAGCTGTAAGGCTTAAGTAAGGAGGGAAGGGGAAGCGTTGCTTTCCGTTTATCATGGAAGAAGAAAAGCAAGGAAAACATTGGTATGTAATCCATACCTATTCTGGCTACGAAAATAAAGTACGCGCAAACCTGGAACGAAAAGTTCATTCCTTGGGTATGGAAAATGAAATTTTCCGTATTGAAATACCTACGGAAAAAGAGGTTGAAATCACTTCGGATGGCAAGAAAAAAGTTGTTGAGCATAAAGTTTTCCCAGGCTATGTACTGGTGGAAATGATTGTAAATGAGCGCAACTGGTATGCTGTCCGCAATACTGCAGGTGTAACTGGTTTCGTCGGTTCTGATTCTACCCATCCGACTCCGCTTACAGCTGAAGAAGTAAGGCAGATTATGCCTTCGATGGGTATGGATGTTGAAGCAACTGAAAAACCCGCAAAAATTGATTTTCAGTTACATCAGAGAGTCCGCATCAAGACTGCGCCCTTCATGGATTTTGAAGGCACAATCAGTGAAATCAACGAAGAAAAGGGTAAACTGAAGGTACTCGTTGATATCATGGGACGCGAAACTCCTGTTGAAATTGACTTTACACAAGTTGAAGAAATTGAGTAAGGAGGTGTAATTAAATGCCGAAAAAAGTCGTTAAAATGGTAAAATTACAGGTACCGGCTGCTAAAGCTACTCCGGCTCCTCCGGTAGGTCCTGCACTTGGCCAGGCTGGTGTTAACATCATGGCCTTCGTTAAGGAATTTAACGCACGTACCGAGAAACAAGTTGGCCTCATCATTCCTGTTGAGATCACTGTATTCGAAGATCGTTCCTTTACTTTCGTAACCAAAACCCCTCCGGCTGCAGTTCTGCTGAAAAAAGCTGCTGGTCTGGAAAAGGCTTCTGGTGAACCTAACAAAAAGAAAGTTGCTAAACTGGGTCGTGACAAAGTTCGCGAAATCGCAGAAAGCAAAATGCAAGACCTCAATGCTGCAAACGTTGAAGCTGCTATGAGAATGGTAGAAGGCACTGCACGTAGCATGGGTATTGTAATCGAAGACTAATTTTAAGTAGTCTTCTCAATTTAGTGGGAGGCAAAAGCCGCTTGTACCACATAGGAGGATTTTATAACAATGGGCAAAAAGTATGATGACGCTTTGAAATTAATCGAAGCTGACAAATTCTACTCTCCGAAAGAAGCAGTAGCTCTGGTTAAGAAAACCGCTGCTACCAAATTTGACAGCACTGTTGAAGTTGCTTTCCGTCTGGGCGTTAACCCTAAATACCCTGATCAGCAAGTTCGTGGTGCACTGGTTCTGCCGAACGGCACTGGTAAATCCAAGACTGTTATGGTTTTTGCTAAAGGCCCCAAAGTTGCAGAAGCAGAAGCTGCCGGCGCAGATTTCGTTGGCGGTGAAGAATATGTTGATAAAATCAAGAACGGCTGGATGGCATTTGACGTGTGCATCGCAACCCCTGATATGATGGGTCTTGTTGGTCGTCTTGGTAAAATCCTTGGCCCTCGTGGTTTAATGCCTAACCCGAAGGTTGGTACCGTTACCATGGACGTAACCCGTGCCGTTAAGGAATCCAAAGCTGGTAAAATCGAGTATCGTACCGATAAATCCGGCAACGTACAAGCTCCTATCGGTAAAGCATCCTTTACTGAAGAGCAACTGTTACAAAACTACATGACTTTGGCTGATACCCTGGTTAAGGTTAAACCGGCTGGTGCTAAAGGTCAGTACATGAGAACTATCACTATGTCCTGCACCATGGGCCCTGGCGTTAAAGTTGATGTCCTGAAAGCTAACAGCGACAAATAATTGTAGTTTTACTTAATTTTACTAAATCAGAAGATAATCGGGCCATAGACAGCAGGTGCCACGTGCGTAAGTTTTAACTACGCCTGCCGAGGCTGGAGCGTGAAGATATATTAGACCTTCCGACCTCCGGCTACGGCCGAGAGGTCTTTTTGATTTAATAAAAACATCAAAAAAAGGAGGTGCAATCTAAATGGCAGTTATTAGACCTGAAAAAGTAGCTAAAGTTGCTGAAATTCAAGAGTTGCTTTCTAACTCCAAATGCACTATTTTAGTTGACTTCTGCGGTTTAACTGTTGCTCAGGATACCGAGCTGCGTCGCAAAATGCGTGAAGCTGGCGTTCACTACAATGTAGTTAAGAACACTCTGCTGCGTATTGCTGCAGAACAAGCTGGTATTGAAGGTCTGGAACCTTCTCTGGAGAAAAACACCGCTATCGCTGTTTCCCCGGAAGATCCTGTTGCAGTTGCAAAAATCGTTTGCGAATTCGCAAAAGAAAACAAAGAACTGAAAGTTAAAGTTGGCGTTCTTGATGGCAAAGTTATCGGTGCTGAAGAAATCAAAGCACTGGCTTCTCTGCCGCCGAAAGAAGTTCTTATTGCCAAGATGCTGGGCAGCATGAATGCTCCTATCAGCGGTTTTGTCAATGTACTTCAAGGTACTATCCGCAATGTCGTATACGCTCTGGAAGCTGTACGCAAACAAAAAGAGTCCGCTTAATTTGCGGCATGCTGCATAAGGCAGCTTAAAAAATAAAAACTTACTTATTATTGGAGGTAACTATAATGAATAAAGATCAAATCATCGAAGCTATTGAATCCATGACCGTACTCGAGCTGTCCGAACTGGTTAAAGCTCTGGAAGAAAAATTCGGCGTATCCGCAGCTGCTCCGGTAGCTGTTGCTGCTGCTCCGGCTGCTGGTGGCGAAGCTGCTGCAGCTGAAAAAACTGAATTCGACGTAATCCTGACTTCCGCTGGCGCTTCCAAAATCGGCGTAATCAAAGCTGTTCGCGAAGCTACTGGCCTGGGCCTGAAAGAAGCTAAAGAGCTGGTTGACGGCGCTCCGAAAGCTATCAAAGAAAAAATCTCCAAAGCTGACGCTGACGCTCTGAAAGAGAAACTGGAAGCTGCTGGCGCAACTGTAGAAGTTAAATAATCTTGCTGCTACGCTAGTAGCACAATAGATTGTTGATTCATCTGCAATCCGACTCCCGATGCACTTAGGTGTGTCGGGAGTTTTTTGATTATAAAAAGCTTTTTAGATTGTATACCTGTATCTAAATTTCAAATTTACCAGCATTTTGTGATATAATTATATCAAGTCTTAAAATAGCAAACGAATTGAGGTATAAAAAATGCAACGTAATCCATATAGTGCCGGGGCGGTAAAGTTTAGCTTTTGGTTCCAGGAGTTCCGCAAGGCGGTTTTTATGCTTGCTGATGGAGCAAGCCTTGCCGAGATTAAGAAGCTTAGCCAAGAAACTAATATTTTTGCTGCATCATCACCGGAAAGAGCAAAGCTTATTATGAGTAATGTAGCAAAGCGTATTGAGGCATTAGATCCTTCGTTTATACCACTGTTTGTGCGTAGTGATGTTGTGGGCCAGAAGCTACTATGCCTGATAGCTTGTATGTGTACAGATACTCTGTTTTTCGATTTTGTTAATGATGTTATTCGTGTAAAACTGGCATTAGGATTAAATGAGTACGGTGATAGCGATGCCAGAAAATTTTGGGATGACAAGCAGATACAAAGCGATAAGGTTGCTAATTTAACGGAGGCAACAAGAAAGCGTTTGCTAAGCACCTACAAGCAATATTTATATAATGCTGGAATTACAGATGGCAATGTGGGATCGAGAAAAATTATTGTTCCCATCATCTCAGCTGATATTGTTGCATGGCTGCGTGAGCATGATTTGCAGCCGGCTTTGGCAGCGCTGACAGGTGAATGATATGAAAAAAACATTTGAGCAACGAGTTGATGAGCTTGAAAAGATTATGGAGAATCAATCTTTCTGGCTGCGTGATGGCAGGGCGAACGAGGTTAACTATTGGGTATTTGATTATCCTGCCAGCAAGGAGCTGGCGGTGCGCGAGGTTGTTAAGCGTTTGGTAAAGCACAGTGAGCAAAGCTATCGCGAATATCAACTTGTGGAGTATGATATTTACGACTACATAATTGATACGCTTCAAAAAGAAGGCTATCTTGAAGCAACTTACATGCTGGAAGAATCTGCTGGTATGCATGTTGTAATAGATTCAGTCTTTGAACTCCTGCAATTTAATGAGCGAGATAATTGGTTTATTAAGCATGTTCAGGAGCATACGCCAGATAATGCTATTGTGCTGCTAACTGGAATTGGGAAGGTTTATCCTCTTTTGCGATCGCATAAGATTTTAAATAACCTTAGTATGGCATTTCGCAAGGTTCCTGTAATTCTGTTTTTCCCAGGTGTGTACGATGAACAAGAGTTACGACTGTTCGATGAACTTAAGGATGATAATTATTATAGGGCCTTCCGTTTGGTTAGGTAAGCAAGGGGGTACTAAAAGATATGTTGATTAAAGATATGTTCCGCAAGCCTATTGACCGTAATATTCAAGGTGTCATTGTTGTTGGCGAGGATGGCTTGAATGACGAGAAGAATGAGCTGGAAGAATACGTTGTTACGCGTGAGCTGCAACGTCATTTCAAGGAATTCTATGAGAATTACAAGCAGGGTATTATCGGTAAAACGAGAAAAAATGGTGTTTGGATTTCCGGCTTTTTTGGCAGTGGTAAATCGCACTTTCTGAAAATGCTATCCTATCTTCTGGAAAACAAGCTGGTCTCTGGCAAGAGAACCTTAGATTACTTTAAAGAAGACAATAAGATTCAGGATGCTATGGTGATGGCTGATATACAGCTTGCTGTTGACACGCCGACAAAGGTTATTCTTTTTAATATTGACTCGAAAAGTGAGCAAACCTCCAAGCAGAGTAAGGATGCTATTGTTAATGTTTTCCTCAAGGTCTTTAATGATATGCTGGGCTTTTATGGTGCTCGTCCGGCGATTGCCGACTTGGAAAGGGCTTTGACAGAGGATAGCTGTTATGCAGCTTTTGAAGATGCTTTTTTTGCTGTCAGCGGTCATGCCTGGAAGGAATACAGACATAGATTTAACTATGAGCTGATGCATGTGGCGCAGGCATTGGTTGATATTCAGTATCAGAATATGTCTATGGATGCAGCTACAGCCTTGTGCAAACAGATTATGCTTACCCCCTACCAGATAAGCATCGAAGATTTTGCACGCATGGTACGAGCATGGTGCGATAAGATGGGCAATAATCAGCATATTATCTTTTGTGTCGATGAGGTAGGGCAGTATATTGGCGATGATTCGCAAATGATGCTCAACCTGCAGACGATGCGTGAGGAATTGGGCAAGGAATGTCAGGGACGTGCCTGGGTAATTGTTACCAGTCAGCAGGATGTTGACTCTATTATGGAGATGACAGCGCGTAAGGGTACGGACTTTTCTAAGATTCAAGGTCGCTTCGATACTCGTCTGTCCTTGTCTTCCGCCAACGTAGATGAGGTTATCAAAAAGCGTCTGCTGGATAAAACGGAACCGGCAGAGCAGACATTACGCCTGCTTTATGATGAAAAAAAGGTAAGCATAAAGAACAAGATTAAATTTGACAAAACACCGGAGATGAAGCTTTATGAAAGCAGAGAGAACTTTGCTGAAATCTATCCCTTTATCCCGTATCAGTTTAATCTTTTGGGTAAGGTTCTGAACTCTATCCGTACTCATGGTGCTTCAGGTAAGCATTTATCTGAGGGCGAGCGCTCTATGCTGGCGCTGTTCAAGAAGGCTGCAGAACGCTTGCAGAATAAAAATGATGGTGCTTTGGTGCCTTTCTATATGTTTTACGATGCATTGGAAAACTTCCTTGATTCAGTGCACAGCCGTGTAATTTCTCAGGCCTTAGATAATAAAAATATTAATCCTGCTGGCGAAGCAGATTGTTTTGCTGTAAACGTGCTCAAGGTACTCTTCCTTGTAAAGTACGTTAAAGAGTTTCCGGCAACCACTATTCCTAATATTACCAGTCTGATGGTAGATAATGTTGATGAAGATACTTATGAGCTGCAGCAGCGTGTAGAAGCTGCTTTGAAGGTCCTTATTAAGGAAACTCTGGTGCAGGAGCATAGCGGTAACTATGTTTTCCTGACAGAGGAAGAGCAGGAAATAGGTCGCGAGATTGAAAGGCAGGAAGTAGAAACAGGTGAGATTCAGCATAAGATTTCTGATTTGATTTTTAATGATCTGTATGCTGAGGCCAAATATAAATATAATGCCTTTAATGGTCGCTATACCTTCTGGTTTAATCAGTTGGTTGACAACAGACCGCATAAAAATAATCAGAACTATGATATCGGCGTGCATATTCTGACTCCGTATTTTACGGATTATGATGAGCATACACTGAATGCTATGTCTGGTGAAGGCAAGCAGGTGTTAGTAGTATTGCCGGCCTTTGGCTCTTGTATTTCGGAAATTAATCGTTATTTAAAAATAGAAAAGTATTTGCAGCATAATCCCTTAGGCAGGGGTGATCGTTTTGCTACAATAAAAGAAGCTAAGTCACGTGAGCTGCGTGAGCGCATGGATAATGCACGCCTGTATCTGCAGGAAAGCCTGCGTGATGCTGATATCTATGTTAACGGCTCCAAGGCGCAGATTAGCAGTAAGGATATTACTGTGCGTATAAATGAGGCTTTGGGTAAGCTGGTGGATACAGTGTATTTCAAGCTGAAATATATTGATACAGCGATGGGAGCTGCTAATGTTCTTGGTATGCTGCGCAACGATAAACAGGGAACTATAGCTCTGGGTGAGGCTGCTATTCCGAATCATCTGGCACTGGATGATGCGAAAAGGTATATCGAAAACAATACAAGGATGCATAACAAGATTTCCTTGAAGACAATTAAGGATTACTTTACTAAGGCGCCTTATGGTTTTATCAATGATGACGTTGAGTGGATAGTTGCCAAGTTATTTAAGGATGGTGACTTAGGAATTTACTACCAGCAGCAGAATGTAACTTTGCTGAACCACACTGCAGAACAGATTACGGAGCTGCTGACGAAGAAAGGCTTCGTGGAAAAGGTTATGATTGACCTGAAGCCTGTTGTGCCGAAGAGCAAGCTGAAGACGGCAAAGGATGTGGCGAAGGAGCTGTTTGGCTATACAGTTATTTCCGATGATGCTGACAGGATTATGAGTGAAATCCAACAGGAAACAAAAAGATTATTAAGCCGTTTTCGTGAGCTGAAGAGCGAGTATTATGACAAGGCTAAATATCCGGGCAAGGATATCGTACAGGACGGTATTTCTGTTTTGTGTAAGCTTAGCAGCCAAGATAATACGCTGGATTTCTTTAATCATGTTGCAGATAATGAAGATGAGCTGGAGGAGCTTGGCAGCGATTATGCTCCTATTAAAGAGTTCTTTAAGGGCGAGCAGAGGAAAATTTTTGAAAATGCTTTGAAGAAGCTGAAGATTTATGAAGACAGCAGGGTGTATATTGTTGATAGTGAATTAGAAAGTATTGTTAAGCAGATGCAGAACATTGTCAGCGTTAAAGCTCCGTATGGTATGATTCGCCAGCTGCCTGATTTAATCAGCAAGTTTGATGATAAGTATCTTGTTATATTGGAAGAAAAAACTGAACCTGTACGTAAAGCAATCCTAGATAACAAGAGTCAGGTTATGGATCATCTTGCCGGTAAGCCGTATGCAAAAGTAAAAGAAGCTCTTTACGCTAATGAATTCCAAAGACTTTTGGATAAGGCTGAGAGCAGTAATGATGTTTCTCGCTTGCGTAGCTTGGGCGATCAATCCGATGCGTTGAAGGAAAGATTATTTAATGAAATGCATGAGCTGGATAGAAAATATGCGCCTAAACCTGAACCGCCTAAGCCAACACCTAACCATAATCCTACTCCCAAGCTACCTGAACCGAAGAAAGAGGTCGTTAATACATTCTTGAAGCATGTTGTACATACTACATCATGGCATATTGAATCTGAGGCTGACATAGACAAGTATTGTGAGCAGTTAAAGAGACAATTAAAAGAAAATATGCGCGAAGGCTTGATTTACAACATTAAATTCTAACAGAAAAGCTCCTGCTTCCGTTGGTGGAGGCAGGAGCTTTTGTGGTATAATAATTAGTGATTAGTGTATAGAAGAGGACGGTGAGCAGATGAAGCTGGAAGAAATTTTTGCAGGGGAATCTAAAAACTTAGAGTTCAAGGAAAGCCTGCCTGTTAAAAGCAGTAAATATATGAAAACAATCGTTGCTTTTGCCAATGGGCAAGGTGGCAAGCTTATTAACGGAGCTGCGCTTTAATATTTATAGAAAACAAGCTACAGAACAAGCTCGTAAAACAGAACAAGCTAGTGAAGAAAAAGCGGGACAAGGTGCGGGACAAGCTTCTGAAACAGATACAAAAGCGGGACAAGGTGCGGGACAAGCTTCTGAAATAGATATAAAAGCGGGACAAGGTGCGGGACAAGCTCTTGAAAGTGAAGAAATTATTTTAGTAGATTTTCTGGCGAAGAATCCTAGAAGTAATATCAGAGAAATAGCACAAAACTTAGTTTTAAGTAAGTCTGCTGTGGATAGATTGATAAAAAAACTTAAAACTAAAAAAATTATCGAACGCGTTGGAACCAGCCAAAAAGGTTATTGGAAGGTTTTAAACTAACACAAGGAGATGCACACATGGATAAGACAGCAATAAAAAATTATGCAATCTGGGCAAGAACAAAGCTCATCGAGGATATAAAATACAAGGCAAGCCTGCTGGGGATTACGGAAAAGGGGATTGCAGACGCTTTGCCGCAGTCCACGACGCAGGAGCAGTATTTTGATATCGGTACGAGAGAGCCTTATGCTATCAGAGGCGTGCAGATTGCGCAGCGCCGGAGCCTTGCGGAGGCTATCAAGAAAAAGGCGCAGGAGAGCGATTATCTGACTGCCTATAACAGCATAATCGAAGAGGTTGCCTATACGTGGTTCAACCGTTTTATTGCTGTGCGCTTTATGGAGGTCAATGACTATCTGCCATGTAAAATCCGTGTTCTGAGCGCAGTGGATGGCCGTCAGGAGCCGGATATTGTGCAAAATCCTTTGGATGCGAAGCTGGATTATACGAGCGCAGAAGAAGAGCTTATCAGCCAGCATCAGATGAACAACGAGGGTGACAAGCTGTTTAATATGCTCTTTGTCAAGGTGTGCAATGATTTGAGCAAGGTACTGCCGCAGCTGTTTGAAGCGGAGCAGGACTACACTGAGCTGCTTTTAAACATCTCCTACACGGATCAGGACGGCTTGATCTATAAGCTGATGCATGACATTCCGGAAGATAACTTTGATGTGAACGCAGTGGATGAAGAGGGCAAGCCTGTTGGTCAGGTTGAAATTATCGGCTGGCTGTACCAATATTACAACACGGAGCCAAAGAACGAAACCTTTGCACTGCTTAAGAAAAATGTGAAGATTACCAAGGAGCGTATTCCTAGTGCAACGCAGCTGTTTACGCCGGACTGGATTGTACGTTATATGGTGGAAAACAGCCTGGGTAGGTTAGTGATTAGTGGTCAGTTAGTAGTGGATAGTGGTCAGAGTTTAGTGGATAGTGAAGAGGAGCGAATTGCTAAAGAGAAGGAGTTGGCGGAGCGTTTTGGCTGGAAGTATTATTTACCGGAAGCGAAACAGGACGCAGATGTTCGCGAGCAGCTTAACCAACTAACCACTAACAACTATTCACCAGAAACTATCAAGGTTATCGATCCTTGCATGGGCAGCGGACACATCCTTGTCTATGCCTTTGATGTGCTGATGCAGATTTATACGCAGATGGGCTATACGGACAAGGATGCGGCGCTGTCGATTTTAGAGAACAACTTATATGGATTGGATATAGACAAGCGAGCTTTCCAGCTGGCTTATTTCGCTGTGCTTATGAAGGCGCGTCAATATCACAAGTTTATATTGAAAAAGCAGCCGCAGTGCCACATTTACGCGATTGCAGAAAGCAACGGCATCAACATGAAGCATTTGGCTTATTTTGGTGCGCAATTAGATGAGCTGGCAAAGCCTGTGGCCTTGAACCAGATGCAGGAGCTGATTGCAACGCTGCACGATGCCAAGGAATATGGCAGCATCATCAGCGTAGCAGAATATGATTGGGACTTGCTGCATCAGTTTGCTGCAGAATTTGATATCAGCGGCGAAATGAACCTGTTCGATAGCTTTGGCATTGAAGCAACGCAGCAGCGTCTGCAGGAGCTTGTTGCTGTGGGAGAGGTGCTGGCGCAGAAGTATGAGGTTGTGGTGACGAATCCGCCGTATATGGGAAGCAGTGGCATGTGTGCTAAGCTGAGTGCTTATGTGAAGCAGAATTATCCTGACAGTAAGAGTGATTTGTTTGCGGTGTTTATCGAAGCGTGCCATGATATAACAGCAAAAAATGGTTATCAGGCCATGATAACTCAGCAATCATGGATGACTTTGCCATCTTTCTATAATTTACGTAGAAAAATTATAGAAAAAAACAATATAATAAACTTGTTACATTTGGGATCACATTCATTTAATGAAATTAGTGGTGAAGTTGTTTCTACTGTATCTTTCGTCGTAAGTTGTGATAAAATACAGTGTTATTTTGGTAAATATAAGGATTTGCAAAACGGCAATAGCGAAGAAGAAAAAATGATAGACTTTTTATCTGATTCTAAAACTTATGTTGCTAAGCAAGATGATTTTCAACTAGTTCCTAATATGCCTATAGTGTATGATTCATCAATAAAATCATTAGAACCATTTAGTAAAATGCAACCGTTAAAATCTACAGTTATTGCTAAACCGGGGATGCAAACAAGTGATAATGATAGATTTCTAAGACTTTGGTTTGAAGTAGAATTATCGAAAATAGGATATGGACTAGAACACGAATTGGCAAAGAAAAGTAGCTATAAATGGTTTCCTTATAATAAGGGAATTGGTTATAGAAAATGGTATGGAAATAACGATTATATAGTAAACTTTTTTAATGATGGTGAAGAATTAAAATATTGGCTTATTCATAATCCAAAGGATCCTGGAACAAAGCATTGGTCAAGAAATATGAGAAATTATGAGTATTATTTTCAAGAAGGAATTACGTATACTGCAATTGGACAAAAGTTTTCGGCAAGATTGAATGGCAAGGGATATTTATTTGATACTAAAGGGCCTACTATGTTTGGAAAAAATTTAGAATGTGTTTGTGGATATGTTAATTCTAAAGTGTTTGACTTATATAATAGGATGTTATGTAAGCAAATGACCAAGTCAGGTGATTCAGTAAACTTAGCTCCTTTTGAATATAATTCTTCATGTCTTGAAGCAGAAAAAGTTGTTCATCAAAATATTTCTCTCTCCAAATCCGACTGGGATGCCTTCGAAACCTCATGGGATTTCACCAAACACCCTTTAGTAGTGAATAGTGATCAGTGTATAGTAAATAGTGAAAGTTCGGCTAATACTCAACTAACCACTAACCACTCTTCACTAGCAACTAGTGGTCAGTGTATAGTGAATAGTGATAGTTTGGCTAACACCCAACTAACCACTAACCACTCTTCACTAGCAACTATCGCGCAAGCATACCAACGTTGGGAAGAAGAGACAAACGCTCGCTTTGCGCAGCTCAAAGCCAACGAAGAAGAGCTCAACCGCATCTTCATCAACATTTATGGCTTGCAGGACGAATTAACTCCGGAGGTGGAGGATAAGGACGTAACCGTGCGCAAGGCTGATTTGCAGCGCGATATCAAGTCGTTGCTTTCTTACGCCGTGGGCTGCATGTTTGGCCGTTATTCGCTGGATGTAGAAGGCTTGGCTTACGCAGGCGGCGAATTTAGTGATCAGTGGGTAGTGATTAGTGATCAGTGTTATAGGCGAGAGGTGGTAGAAAAATATGTCGCTCAAGAGTTACAAAGAGCTTACGGTATGGCAGAAGTCAATGTTACTGACGGAAGAGATTTATCGTTTAGCGAGGTTATTGCCGAGAGAGGAGTTATATTCACTTTCGGATCAGATGAGAAGAGCAGCAGTGTCGATTCCATCAAATATCGCAGAGGGACAAGCAAGAAGCTCTACGAAGGCATTTGTGAGCTTTCTTTCAATAGCGAAAGGATCAAATGCGGAATTGGAAACGCAACTTATGATTTGTGTTCGCCTGAAATACTTAACGCAATCACAAGCGGAAGTAGCGTTGAACTTGTGCAGCGAGGTTGGCAAGATGCTGACAGTATTGATTGGCAAACTATACACTATACACTAAAAACTAATCACTATGGAGCTGATGAGGACAACGTAATCCCCATCACTGATGAAGATTATTTTGAGGATGATATCATAGGTCGCCTGATTGCCTGGCTGAAGGTTGTTTACGGAGCAGAAACGCTGGAAGAAAACCTGCGCTTCATTGCGGAGGCACTTGGCACATCAGGTGATACGGCGCGTCAGAAAATCCGCAACTACTTCCTGAAGGACTTCTTCAATGATCACTGCAAGATTTATCAAAAGCGTCCTATTTATTGGCTTTATGACAGCGGTAAGCAGAACGGCTTTAAGGCTCTCATATATATGCACCGCTATGATGCTGACACCTCCGGCCAGGTGCGTGCAGAATATCTGGGCAAGATGGAAGAAACCTACGAAAGCGAAATCAACCGTATGCAGGATATCATGGATAATGGCGCTGGTCGTGAAGTGGCGCTGGCGGGCAAACGCAAGGAGAAGCTGCAAAAGCAGCTGCATGAATGCCGTGACTATGATGCTGTGTTGGGACATATTGCTCTTGCAAGCATCGCTATTGACCTCGACGACGGCGTGAAGGTGAACTACGTCAAGGTGCAGACTGCAAAGGACGGCAAGCTGCTGCCGATATTGGCGAAGATTTGATAGGGAAAGGAGCAGGATCATGTATATTGATTATTTGTACTTAAGTAATTTTACTGTTTTTAAAACGTTGAACATTGAGTTTAGCAAAGGTGTGAATATTTTTATTGGTGAAAATGGTACTGGTAAAACACATTTGCTGAAGCTTTTATATGCAGCCTGCAAAGCAGCAGAACCACAAATTTCATTCCCTCAAAAACTGGTTAACTGTATGCTGCCAGATAATTATCAAATTTCTCGTCTAGTTAACAGAGACGCTAAAGATGCTAAAATAGTTATTTCTGCTGAAGAACAAGGGCTGGAAGAAAAAGTTAGCACTCAACTGCATTTTAGCAAGCATAATAAAAAATGGAATGCTACTGTAGATGATGAAGAAGAATGGGAGCAGAAGCTAAATAAATCTAATGCCATTTTTATTCCTGCCAAAGATATTCTCTCTAATTGTTACCAGCTTAATTCAGCAGTAGCAAGAAGAAACGTTAAATTCGACGATACATATATTGATATCATTGATGCAGCAAAGGTTGATGTTGGTAATACTGTTGAAACCAATATGATTTGTGAAGATATAGAGCAATATGGCTGGCAGGATAGGCTTTTGAAAAAAATTGAAGCATTAATTTATGGCAAGGTATTTTATGATCCTCAGAAAGATGGTTTTTACTTACGTAATGCTAATAGTAAATTAGAGTTTAATCTTGTAGCCGAAGGTATACGCAAATTAGCTTTGCTATGGCAGCTGTTGAAAAACTCTGCTTTGGAGAGAGGTTCTATTCTGTTTTGGGACGAACCAGAAGCCAATATTAATTCTGCTTACTTACGCAATATTGTAGAAATCTTGCTTGCTTTAGAGCGTCATGGCGTACAAATCTTCCTGAGCACGCATAATTATATGCTGGCAAAATATTTTGAAGTGTTGAAAGACGACAGCGATACAGTGCTCTACCATTCCTTGTATAAAACAGAGCAAGGCATTGGTTATGAATGTGGCGAAGCATTTGATGATTTAAAGAACAATGCGATTATAAATTCCTTTGATAAACTTCTTGATGAGATTTACGACATGGGAGTGAGCAAGCATGAATAAGGTGTTTGTGGAAGAAAATGGCGTTTATCAGATAGATTGTACGAAAGCTCTTTGGGCAACTGATGCTGTACATGAAATCTATCGTGCGAATAAGGTAGGCTTAAAGGATATAGATTTCATTATTGAGCAAGAAGACAATATACTGCTGTTAGAATACAAAAATGCAGCTATTGGCAGAGCAGTAGAACACGGAAGTAATTTTAATCCTAATGCTGAGAAAATAATCAATAATATACCTGAAAAATATTTTGATACTCTGCATTATTTGAATTTATTGGGAAAAACTAAGAGAAGGCACTACGTTTGGGTTTTAGAATATCCTCACGGAAGTTCTGTTGCACGCAAAATGCTGCGCAATAAGATAATGAAACAACTGCCATTTCAGCTACAGACGAGTTTGTCAGATAAAGTTAAGCTTATAGAAAGCTTTGATGTGCTGTCTATTGCAGAGTGGAATGAAAAGTATGGTGAGTATCCGCTCAGAAAGGTAGAGGAAAAATAAAGAAGAATAAATATTAACTATAGAACTTTTTATAAACTCAAATGAGTCTGTTTAATTATGGAGGTGTTTATATGTCAAAGAAAAATAACGACTTTTTTGTACAAAAAAAAGATTGGTCTGAAGTAAAAGATAAATTGCTTGCATGTTATTTAAAACCATACATAACGAAAATTCTTTGCACTAATAAACCAATAATATATGTTGATTGTTTTGCCGGTCAAGGTATGTTTGATGATGGCAAGGCTGGCTCTCCAATAATTGCATTAGATATAATTGAGCAATGTAAAAATATTACTACAATCTCCAATCCAAATATTTATGCTTATTTTATAGAATTGAATCATTTTCAAAGACTTAAGGAAAATATAGCAAGGTATCCTTATGCAAATATCAGTATAGGCAAATATGAAAATAATATTCGTGATATTTTATTGAATAAGCAAGGTTGTAATGTATTCTTATATTTAGATCCATATGGAATAAAAGGCCTAAAATGGAGTTTGTTTGACTCTTTTGCTCAAATGAACTTTAATACAATTGAATTGTTAATAAATATGAATTCTTTCGGATTTATAAGAGAAGCATGTAGGGTATTTGATATAAAATTTAAAGAAGAATTTATATTTGAAGATTTAATAGAATATGAGACTACAACGCTAGATAATTCAACAAAATCAATAGATGAATTAAATGAAATTGCTGGAGGGATTTATTGGCAGCCAATTATTCAAGAAATGAAAAGCGGATTTATTAATGGATATAAAGCTGAAGAACGCTTTATGGAAGAATATTGTAAAAATATGTCTAGACAATATAAGTATGTATTAAATATGCCTATTAGAATAAAACAAGGTCAGCATCCTAAATACCGATTAGTTCATGTCACTAATCATCCTGAAGGATGTATACTTATGGCTAATAATATTTGCAAGAGATGGGAGGCCATGAGAGAAATACAGAATGGTGGACAAATGCTATTATTTGACGAAGACTACGAAAATAATACAATAGATGATCAGATTATTAATAAATTTGCATATGAATACTTTTCTGGAACTTCTAATGTCAAAAAGTTATCGGAGGCGCAGGCTGGCTTTTATGTAAAGTATGGGCCAATTTGTTCATTAAATAAAATAAATGATGCACTAAAAAGATTTGAAAAAAATCATCAAATAGAAATTTTGAGAAATCCTAGTTATACTAAAACTGGAAAAGTAACAACATTTATGACAGAGGGGAAAGGGCGAACGGTATCAATAAGATGGTTGAAATGAAAAAAGTAAAAAAATTTATTATGCGAAGAAGTTTGATCTATAAGACAAAAGTAGAGTATGGTGATTACACAATGAATCACATACAAGGATGTTCACATGGTTGTAAATATCCTTGTTATGCTTATTTATTGAAAAAACGTTTTGGCGTAATAAAAAGTTATGAAGAGTGGTGTGAACCAGCTATAGTAGAGAATACATTAGAATTATTAGATAAGGAATTACCTCGTTTTAAAGAAAAAATACAAATGCTTCATCTTTGTTTTACTACAGATCCGTTTATGTACGGATATGATGAAATAAGTGATTTAAGTATTGCTGCCATTAAAAAGTGTAATAGTTATGAAATACCTTGTTCGGTTTTGACAAAAGGCGTGTTACCCAAAGAACTGATCTATTGCTCAAACAAGAATGAATATGGTATTACGCTTGTTTCATTATCTGAATCATTTCGGAATTTAATGGAACCTAATTCTGCACCATACAAGGAAAGAATAAATGCTCTTAAATATCTCCATAATCAGGGATTTAAAACATGGATTAGTATAGAACCGTATCCTACACCAAATATAATAATCCAGGATATTAATGAAATATTAAATGAGGTAAAATTTGTAGATAAGATAATTTTTGGGAAAATGAATTATAGTTCGCGTGTTACTGAATACAAATCTAATAATGAATTTTACAATGAAATGTCTTTGAAAGTTATAGAATGGTGCAACAAAAACAATAAAAGTTATCATATAAAAAACGGTACATTTACATTATAATATATTTCAGCGTAGTATCGAAGGATTTGCAGTGATTGCAAAAATGCCAATGTTCCTGTATCTCAGTATATGGGGAATATTATTATACAATTTTCTGTTCATGAGGAGTTGCTTGTGCGTTCTGCGACATTAAAGAAAGCAGAATAGGCAGCGAAAAGGTAATAAAAAACTAAAGATAGGGTGACAGAAAAGGTGACAGAAAAGGTGACAGATAAGGTGGCAGATAAGGTGACAGATAATCTTCCTGAAAGGTGTATCAAGGTGATTGCATGGCTTCATTAAATTTAAACCAAATTGAAGAAAAACTAAATAACGAATTTGCAGGCGAAGGGCGCAGACTAGTGTTCTGGTACGATGATAAGGCAGATTTTGCTGACGAGGTGGATAACCTTCAGCTGAAAAACGCAAAAGTATATCATCTGACGCCAACCAATCAGTTCCGCACTAAGGTTCTTTTGGAGCGCGAGGATACGCAGAGTAATTACCTGTTGTACGCGCCTTTTGCTAAACCCGAGGTGTATTGCAACCACTTGGAGGACACCCTGCTGTACTCCAAACGCTTCTATGCTGACAGAATTTCTTTGATTTGCGCAGATCTGGGGATTGACGAAGCCTTTAAGCCTGTTTTAGAAAAGTACAGCAAATATTTTGCTGCCAAAGAACGCGTGGAGCGCTTCTATGGGCTGGGCGTAGACAGCTATGATGAAAAGACGATAGAGCTTGCCCTTCTGTGCTGCATCTGCAAAACGCGCGTATTATCCTTTGAGGAAGTGTTAAGCAAGATTCTGCTGGTAGAGGATGAAGAGAACAATCCGTATTTGGAGGAGATGTTGAAGTATAACCTGCAAGAAGCCTTTTGGCAGCAATGCAGCGACAGCTTTGGCTATGCGTTGACAGACAAAGCCTTGGACAAGCTGCTGCTTTCCCTCTTTGTTACCTATGCAGATAAATACATTGCTGGTAAAATTCCTGCCAGCTGGGAGCCTTTCATGTGCAATAAGCAAGGCAGCGTAGTAGTATTCCTGGATAGCTTCATGAACAACGTGCAGTGCCGTGACAGGTATGCGGCGCTGGCAAGCTATGCGGCAGGCAAATTGCAGGCAGAAACGGCCCTAACAGCTTTGGGAGCAGAGGCTGTGGTACAGCTTGATGCTTTTATTGACTGTGATAAGGTTATAATCCAATGGCTTGTAGAGCATCTGCTGCTGGAGGATCTGTCTGCATGTTTAGATGGCAAAAGCATTAAGGAAATCTGTGAGCTGCGCAGTAAAATGCATTTTGCTGATAAAACGAGAGCGCAATATGCCCTGTGTGCAAGTGCTTATGAGCTGATAAGAAACGTAAGGTATCAGCCGGAGCAGGGCTTCAATAATATTCTTGAGAAGTATCTTCATGAGGACTGGCAGGTTGATTATTGGTATCGCCAATTCTACACTGCTTATGACAGCTTGAAGAACGCTTCTGGCTTTGGCAAGCTGCAGCAGCTTATCGAGAATATTTATAGTAATATTTATCTGGGAAAGCTATTACCGGTCTGGAACGAAGACGCGGTACAGGCAGCAGCTCAAAAACAAGCTCCTTCGCAGCGTGATTTTTATAGCCGCTATATAAAAAATGAACGTGACCGCATCGTAGTGATCATTTCTGACGCTTTACGTTACGAGGTTGCCAAGCAGCTTGAGCAGAAGCTGCAGCATGAGGAACGCTGCAAGGAGGAAAAGCTGGAAGTGCAGCTTGCTCTGCCACCGTCGTATACAGCGCTGGGAATGGCAGCGCTTTTGCCGCATGAACAGCTGGCGATGGATGAAGGTTGTCGTGTGCTGGTGGATGGGCACCGGTGCGCTAGTCTGGATGAGCGTGAGAAGCTTTTGCAGGCGGCAAATTCTGCAAGCCTGTGCCTGCAGTTTGATGAATTGAAGAAGATGAAGCGTGATGAGTTGCGCAGTGCCTTTGCTAATAAGCAGGTTGTGTATATTTATCATAACCAGATTGATGCGCGTGGCGATGCAGCTAAGACAGAAGATGAAGTTTTTGTTGCTTGTCAGGAGGCTGTGGATGAGCTTTATACTATGCTGTGCAGGTTACCTGTAAGCGCCAGCATCGTGAAGTTTATTGTTACAGCTGACCATGGCTTCATCTATCAACGTCATGCTGTCAGTGAAAATGAAAAGATACCTGTAAATGGAAACAATGCTATGGTAAATCATCGTTTTGTCATTGGTGAGGCACCGCAGGGAAATGGCGCTGGTGCGATTAGCCTGGGAACAGTGCTTGCTAATGATGATGCCAGGTATGTTTCATACCCAAGGGGAGCGCAGATTTTTAAAACCGCTGGCGGTGGCACGAGCTATGTGCATGGCGGATCGTCGCCACAGGAAATGGTGGTACCGGTGCTCTGCGTGAAAATGGATAGAGGTCACGTAGAAACAAAGCAAGCAGAAATCAAGCTGCATACCTTGCTCAAGAAAATTACCAGCAGGGACGTTAACCTTATTTTTGTACAGACTGAGCCTGTCAGCGAAACAGTGAAGGCTGCATCATATAAGCTTAGCTTTGTTGATAGGAATAATAAGCCTGTTTCTAACGAATGCCTGTTGACTGCAGATAGCGCAGACAGCGATGTGTCGCAGCGCATGGTTACAGCAAGATTTTCTTTCATTAACACGGAATACGACAGCCACGCTTCTTATTATCTTGTAATGAAGGATGCGGATACAGACATAGAAAGGTTGCGTCAGGAATTTGTTATAGATATGCCTTTCATGGGTAACTTTGGGTTTGATTTCTAGAGTGGAGTTGAGATAAATGGATACGCAAGACACCCGTGAGATTATAAAGGATAAGCTGCGTCAGAACTTTGCCGGCAAGATAGTACGCAAGGATTTGACGAAAAAGATTAAAGAGGGAGCTAATGTTCCGGTTTACGTGTTGGAATTTTTGCTGGGACAATATTGTAGCTCTGATGATCCTGAGCTTATCGAAAAAGGCGTTGAAAGCGTTAAGCATATTTTGGCAGATAATTTTGTACGGCCGGATGAAGCGCAGAAGATTTTGTCGCAGCTGCGTCAGCGTGGCAATTATACAGTGATTGATCGCATTACGGTAAAGCTTGATATCAAAAAAGATGCTTATTTTGCTGAGTTCTCCAATTTGGGTTTACGTGATGTACCTATTGAAGAGGATTATCCTGCTAAATTCGATAGACTGCTTTGCGGTGGCATTTGGTGTATCATTCAGCTAAACTATGAGTTTGACGATGAGGATTATCGCAGTGTAAATCCGATTCAGATTGCAAAGCTGACGCCGATTCAGATGCCGCATATTGATATTGAAGAATTGAAGGCAGGCAGAAAGGCTTTTTCACAAGAGGAATGGCTGGATGTGATGCTGCGTTCTACAGGTATGGAGCCTGACGCGTTGACAGAACGCGAAAAATGGCTTTTGCTGGCACGTATGCTGCCATTGGTAGAAAATAATTTTAATATGTGCGAACTTGGTCCGCGCAGTACTGGCAAGTCGCATTTATACAAGGAGATTTCACCAAACAGCATACTGGTATCAGGTGGTCAAACTACGGTTGCCAATCTGTTCTATAATATGGGCAGCAAAACAGTTGGTCTGGTTGGGATGTGGGATTGTGTAGCCTTTGATGAGGTTGCCGGTATCAAGTTCCGTGATAAAGATGGCGTGCAGATCATGAAGGATTATATGGCATCCGGATCTTTTGCTCGTGGCAAGGAGGAGAAGGCAGCATCTGCTTCTATGGTGTTTGTTGGCAATATTAATCAGAGCGTTGATGTGCTGTTAAAAACCTCCAGCTTGTTTGATCCATTTCCGCCAGAGATGGGACAAGATACAGCCTTTTTAGATCGTATGCATTGCTATATTCCGGGATGGGAAGTACCAAAGTTTCGTCCGGAGCACTTTACGGATGATTATGGCTTTATTACAGACTATCTGGCAGAGTTTTTGCGTGAGCTGCGCAAAGAACAGTTCAGTGATGCTTTGGACAGATTTTTCCGCCTGGGTAAGAATTTGAATCAGCGTGATACTATTGCTGTGCGTCGGATTGTCAGCGGTATGGTTAAGCTGCTGTATCCTGATGGGGACTTCACTAAAGAGCAGCTGGAAGAAATTCTGCGTTTTGCTTTAGAGATGCGTCGTCGTGTTAAAGAGCAGCTGAAAAAGCTTGGCGGCATGGAATTTTATGATGTCAACTTCTCATATATAGACAATGAAAGCTTTGAAGAAAAATATGTAACTGTTCCTGAGCAGGGTGGTGGTAAGCTGATCCCTGATGGAATTTGCAATCCTGGGCAGGTGTACACAATAGCACAAGGGCGGTCCGGTATGATCGGGGCATTTCGTCTGGAATCGCAGATGCTGCCAGGAAACGGAAAGTTCCAGCGTACAGGTTTGGGTTCTGATCGAGAGGCGAAAGAGGCTACAGATACTGCATTCAATTTCTTGAAAGCTAATTGTAGGCGCATTAGTGGTAACATAAGTATTACAACCAATGATTTTATTATTAACTATCAGGATTTGCAGGGACTGGGGATTACTAGCAATTTGGCTTTGCCGTCTTTGGTGGCGATGTGCTCAATTGCTTTAGGTAAACCAGTTGTGAGTTCTTGTGCGATACTTGGCGAAATCAGTATAGCCGGCACAATGCAGAAGGTTAATAATTTGGCTGATACGTTACAGGTATGTCTGGACAGTGGTGCGAAGAAGGTGCTTCTGCCGCTCACGTCAGCAGCAGATTTGGGAACGGTACCTGCTGAGCTGATAGGAGCATTTAGTTTAATTTTTTATAACAGTGCTGAGGATGCGGTATTCAAGGCGCTGGGAGTAGAGTAAATGAAAAGAGGCGGTCACAGAAATGCGACCGCCTTAGTTGTCTTTGTGAAGGAGAAAGACGATGGATAAATACAGCGAATATAAAGATTTGACACCGATAAGTAATGCTGAAAATGTTGAAGAATATCTTAATGCCTTAAAATGGGCTTTAGACCAGAAAAAGATAACAAATATTGCGCTTGCCGGACCGTATGGCTCAGGTAAAAGTAGTATTATAGATACATTCTTAGAAAAACATAAAGACGAAAGTTTTTTCCAAACCTATACTTCAGAAAACAATTCTTGGATAATAAAAAAAATAAAATCTTGTATATTACAACACGATAAAGTTTGTCGATTTAACGAAATTAGTAAGAAAATTTCTATGGCTACTTTTATAGAAGCTAACAGTAATGGGCAATGTAAAAATGAAGCACATGAAAATGAAGATGAAGCAGCTAAAAAGATTTGTATTAGTGCAGATGAAGTTGAAAAAGGTATATTGAAACAGCTTTTTTATACCATTGATCCTCAAAAGATACCACAAAGTAGATATAGAAAACTACACCCTATAAATTTTAGTAATATCATAACTAAAGTTGCAATATATTCCGTTATTGCATTGATGTTCATTTATATATTTTATTATGAAAAAATGGCAGACATATTTAGTGGAATTAGTGCAGTGTTATTATTGACTGAGATGTTATGGGTTAAATATATAGCTGCGGTTATTATTTTGCTTTTTAGTATCTGGGCAATTAGTAAAATTGTTTATGATTTTTCAAGTAAATATAGTATCAAAGGTATTAAATTATCATCTAATATAGATATACAAAAAGAAGAAGGAGTAGGGGAATCTGTTTTTAATAAAAATCTAGACGAAATAATGTACTTCTTTGAGACAACAGAGTATCGTTTGATTTTTTTCGAGGACTTAGACAGACTTGATGATAGGACTATTTTTGTTCATTTACGCGAATTGAATAATTTGTTGAATTGCAATGAGAACATAAAAGGAAAAGTGGTTTTCATATATGCTGTTAAGGATGATATTTTTACAAAAGAAGACAGAACTAAGTTTTTTGATTTTATTATTCCTGTAATACCTATTATTAACTCTACAAATTCAGGAGAAGTATTACAACAATTTCTACAAGAAGCTAAAGAACATGGAATAAAGCATGATATTTCGCAGAACTTTGTATTGGATGTTGCTCCATATATAGCCGATATGCGTATTTTGCGTAATATATATAATGAATTTGTTGTTTATAAAAGAATTTTAAGGGATAACCAAGGAATGGATTTAAAAGATGAGCAGATGCTTGCAATAATAATATATAAAAATCTATATCCAAATGATTTTGCAGCTATTCAGAATGAAAAGGGATTGATAAAAGAAGCTTTTGAAGCAAAGGGAAAATATATTGATGTTCAAAAAAACAACTTACAAGAGATTATTAATGAAAGATCAAGTAAACTTGATAGTTACAAAAAAGAATGTTTACAATCAATTAGAGAAATAAAGATTGCTATGATGAGCGGAATTATGGATAATAATGGCATTGTTGATAAGGTGAATGATTTTCAGGCTAAAGAAATTTTAGAAGATAGCTTTGATATGAATAACATCGCAAAGCTAAATTCTGCAAGGGTATGCTATTTTTCATTTGGGTATAACTATGAACAAAATAAAGTAATGAGTGATATTTCTGGAAAAATAAAACCATATTTAATTAGAATAGATAGCGTGAAAAATATTCATGATATAGGGTGTGAGAATTTACAAAATGAACTTGAGAAATTAAATAAGCAAAAACGGGATATATCTAAAAAAACATTAAGTTATATTCTGGAAAGAGGTAATGATTTAAAATTTGATGATATTATTTCTGATAATAAACTACTAATGTTTCTTCTTCGTAGAGGTTATATTGATGAAAAGTACGCCAACTATATTAACTATTTCAAGGGAAATACTATAACCAAAGATGATATGAACTTTATTCTTTCTGTAAAAAATCAGGAAGCAAAGCCTTGGGATTATGCTATTACTAAAACTGATATGGTTATACGTCGTTTGCAGGAATATGAGTTTGAAAGAAAAGAGATTTATAATTTTGACTTATTAGAGCAGTTATTAGTAGGGGGTAATGATAATGTAAAACTAGAATTATTCTTTAAGCAATTGGCTGATGAGAATATCACTAGCTGGAAGTTTATTGATGAATTTATTGATAGAACAAATCATATTAATGAGTTTATCAAAGGCTTAGCTAGAGATTGGCACGGTATGTGGTGGTACATTACACAGCAAAATACTATTACTTATGATAGGCAGCTGCACTATTTATGCTTATTATTGTCTAATATAGCTGACGCTGACATTCATGATTATGATGTAAATAATAGCATGAAAGAATATTTTGAGAATCATGCTGATATTTTACAGAAGTTGCAGGAACAGCTTGGCTCTGAGAAAATTAAAAATATACTCCTGCAGTTAAAGCCTAAATTTAGTGAATTAAATATAGATGGGATTAAGGATAAGGAGATCCTTGACGCTGTATTTGACAATGCTATGTATGAGATAAATTTGCCTATGGTGAAAAATGTTATTAAATTTAAAAATAGCACGCTGATAGATAGTTTTGAAGCGCAACCATATAGTGTAGTTGTGCGCTTGAATGACTCTTTGGTTAGTGGGTATATTCAGAAAAATATCAATAAATATGTCGACGATATCATTTTAAAGCAATATAGTCCAGCAGATGAATTAGAGGATATTTTAGGTTTAGTGGAAAAACTGTTTGAAGAAGATGAGGATGAATTGATTGAAAAACTAATAAGGCATGAATCATTTGTAGTTGACGATATAAGCAGATTTTTATGGGATGAAATTGAAAAATTTAAAGACAGTGTTCATGTTGTCTGGAAAGCTTTGCTGGAAAATGAAAGAATTGTTGTATCGTGGGAAAATACAGTAACTTATTGGGAATGTTATAACTTTGATGATTGCTTGAAAAAATTTATAGCTGATAATGTATATACGCTAAAAGAAGATGACAAAAAATATTGTAAAGATTCGTTTATTAGTGAACTTATACTGTGCGGTATGCCTATTAGTGTATATGAAGTTCTATTACCTGTTCTACGTATGAGTGAGTTTAGTATGAGTTTAACTGATATCCCAAAAGAAATTTTAGGAATAATGGTGCGTTGCAAGTACTTTGCTTTCACTCCTGAGAAATTTAGGGAGATGAAGGATATTGATGAATCTTTGGCGGTTGAGTATATTTCATTGAATCAAGATGAAGCAATTGAAAATACTAATGATTTAGATATAGACTCATCTTTATTAAATGAAATATTAACATCTGCTAATATTACTATATCAAATAAAGAACAGTTTCTTGAGGTTTTTGGCGTAACGTATATGACAGCAGAGATTGTTATGTCAATTAATGAATTAAAATTGAAGATAACAAAAGAAACCTTCGACGTCGCGTGGAAAGTTGCAAATCATGATGATAGGTTGAAGTTGTTTTTTGATCATCTGAGTTTATTTACAGCTGATGACTTTGAAAGGTATTTTTCTGAAATAGGAGGGGAGTATGCTACTTTAAGTGATAGAACGAAAAGATATCAACCAGTTATAAGTTGTTCAGAAAATAATTCGAATCTGGTTGAGCGTTTAAAAGAAGTAGGTTATATTACTAGTTATAATGTAGAGAAAAAGGCTAATAGCAAGGAGAAACAAATTAGATGCGTCATAAAGAGAAAAAGCTAATATTCTAACATGAAAAATGACATTATAACATTATTGCGTTATAATGATAAAAAATATGTTAGAAAGGAGATAGCGAGAAGGAAATATTTTTGGTATAGACGCAGTGTGCCAAAAGTTTTATGATTTTGCTGGCTTAAGTCATTTGCTTGTCGATGCTTACGATTATATTTTGGTAGAAATAAATGAAGTAAAATTCCTTGCTATAGCTCCTGTTTATGAGCAACCTACGATTCCTACACTGGTTAATCATATAAAAAAATAAGCAGTGAGAAAAATTTACCTGTCGTTTATCATCATGTTGTTGATTCGTCTGCAATCCGACTCCCGATGCACTTAGGTGTGTCGGGAGTTTTTTGATTTTCTGCATCAAAGAATATATAATATTTGAAACGGAACCAGGAGGTGAGTAGGGGATGCAAGTTAATTATCAAGGCAATCGCGACGCAAAAGTAGTCTTGCTGCAAATAATAGGAGAACACGAGTTGCCGTTTATCGAAGAGGAGCTTTCACATATAAAAGCTATAACGCAGAGTACAGATTTTTTGTTTATTACAGTGCAGGTTGATAGCTGGAATGACGACCTTTCGCCATGGGTGGCAGAGCCGATTTTTGGAGATGCTGCATTTGCCGGCAATGCGGAAAAACTTCTAACACGTATAAAAAATGAAGTAATTGTTCCGTTATTAAGTGAGTATCAAGATATAAAGATTTTTGCTGGCGGCTATTCTTTAGCTGGATTATTTGTATTGTGGGCAGCCTATCAAACAAATTTATTCGAAGGTATAGCAGCAGTATCTCCGTCTGTGTGGTTTCCTAAATTTGTTGATTTTGTACATAACAACAAAATATTAACCAATAGAGTCTATTTAAGTCTTGGCGATAAGGAAGCAAAGACACGCAACCAAATTCTGGCACAGGTGGCAAATGATATTTATGATGTGTATCACTCATTAAGAGATCATAGGTTGAGCAGTATTCTTGTTTGGAATGAGGGAAGTCATTTTAAGGAACCTGCTTTGCGTATGGCAAAAGGATTTGCATGGTTGATGAACAATGAAAAGATTCACTCATAAGAACACCCATAGATTGTTGATTCGTCTGCTATCCGATTCCCGATGCACTTAGGTGTGTCGGGAGTTTTTGATTTTGTGAATGAAGCATAGTCATAGTGCAATTCAGCTGCTTCTTATGCTATAATATAAAAAATGACTTACTATATTGCTGTGTAAAAATGATAGAGATTTTTTATAAAGGAGTTTCATATGCTTACAGACGAAAAACGTAAAAAGCTTTTGGCCGGTGCACTGGCGGTAGTTATGCTGACAGGTGTTGCAGGCTGTGGCAACGATAAAGACAGTGAGTGGAAGAATGACAACTCTGCTCAGAGTAATCAAGATGAAAAGAAGGATGAAGATAACGGCGGCGGCTTTTTTCATGGCTTCTTTCCCTGGTATTTTATCGGCCGTACCTTTGGCGTAGGCCCGATGGCAGGTGTGCGAACTGCGCCTGCAGCTAACCAGAAGCAGAATACTGCACCCGCAGGTTCGTCTACTAATCCTAAACCAAACGCTAACACCGCCAATGGCTCTACTGTGCAACAGGGAACTGCAGGAAGCACGCAAAGTTCCAAGCTCGGCAGTACGGGCACTACAGGTAAAAGCGGTATCGGAAGTGGCATGAGCCGCTCCAGCGGCAGCGCAATTTCCTGAGGTGATGAAGATGTATAAATATCGTAAGCCTGATACCTGGCTTGATAAAATTGATTTGAATATTATGCCGTATGTGGATGCGCCGGAGTGGAAAAACCGTTATCCTACTATCAGCGCGCTGCTTATGAGCAATGCCAATAAGCGTGAGCTGCAGCGCATCAGTGCCGGCCTTACAGCAGCATTGTCACGCCTGGCAGAGGCTTTGCGTACCAATAATAATGGCGCAATGCCCTTTAATCTGTTTAATATGACGGATAAGCTCACACCGTATATCCTTGCGGATAACTCGGATTATGTGAGCTATATCAGCCGTCTTGACTTTGTAAAGAATACTGACGGCTGCTATAAGCTGGTAGAGATCAATTCGGATACTCCTTGCGCCTTGCCGGAAACATTTTATGCCAACAAGATAGCAGAAGCATATTTTGCTAAGGAGTACGGCCTGCATTTGCAGCCGCGTTCGGATGGTGAGGAGCTGGCAGAGCCCTTTTTAAAGCTGTTGGAACAGCCTAAATATGCAGATAAGGATGTAGTGCGCATTGCTTTTGCTGCTGATAAAAGCTACAGCGAGGACTGGGCTAATGCCAAATTCTTATTTGAGCGCGTGCAAAAGGTGCTGCGTGATCGCATTTTGAGCAAGCAGCCATTCGTTTGTCGCCTTGTCGGTTTAGATGAGCTTATAGTACATGATGACGGAGTTTACATTCCCAATGAAATCTTCAAAAGTAAGGAAGATAAGCTTGATATACTGTATCGTCTGCATCCGCTGGAGCTTTTGATGGATGATGAAAGCGAGGATGGCTATCCTGTTGGCTTAAAGCTTATGGAGTTAGCTAATTTCGGTGCTGTTGATCTTGTTAATCCGGTAAAATCCATTGTACTGCAGAATAAAGCACTGCTGGCACTGGCATGGTATTTATATCAGCATCGTCTGTTCTGGACACCGCAGGAGGAAGAACTGTTGGCTGCGCATTTAACGCCGACCTATTTGGACAGCAAACCGCTGGCAGGTCAGCGTTATATTAAGAAGCCTATCTTTGGGCGTGAGGGTGCAGGCATTGCTATTGTAGAGCCTGATGGTGCGCTGAGCTACGAGGCGGAGGAATGCGATGACTGCGATTTGATTTACCAGCAGTTTGTTCCTTCGGCTGATGTACAGCAGGAAACAGATAACGGTGAAGCAACCGGCAAGTATACTTATTCCTGCTTTATCATTAACGGTAAAGCGTCGGAGACCTTTGTGCGTTTGCAGCCGGGAGAAATTACCGGCGTGGAAGCATATTTTGTACCTGTTCTCGATGAAATATAAGAATTTGAGGAATATCCGAAATGAATATCCAAGTATATCAATCTTTTTTGACTGTTGTACAGTGCCGCAGCTTTACGCAGGCTGCGAAATATCTTAATTTTACCCAGCCTACAATCAGCAATCATATCAACGCTTTGGAAGAAGAATATGGCGTTATTCTTTTCACAAGAGATGGCAAAAACGTTTATCTGACGCAGGCCGGAAAAAACTTTGTGCCGATAGCACAGCAGCTGATGGCTGATTATCAGAAAAGCCAGGAGGTAATGCGCCAGTTTCAAAAGAAGAATTACAGTCTGAAAATAGGCGTTTCTACCCAGGGCATAAACTTTTATCTTTTGCCTGTGCTGCTGAAGCTCAAAAAGGAATTTCCCGAGCTTGATATAGAGGTCAACCGCTGTATGACTGTAGAATCGACAATAAATGATGCTTTTGTACAAAAGCTGTATGATTTTGCCTTTGTGCATATTGATGTGCAGCCGCTTTATACCAAGCGTGTACAGCTTTGGAATCAGCCGATGGTTTTTGTAGCCTCCAAAGAACTGTATGAACAGATGGGAGAAAACAATAATATTTATGATTATCCCTTTATTGCCTATCCTGCAAGCGAGGTATATTATAAGCATCTGAAATCTAAGGTTGATTTCACGCGTCTGCAAAGTATATTGACCTTCAGTGATTCGGAATCCGTGCTGATGGCAGTTGAGCAGAATCTGGGTATAGCTTTGACACCGCGGGTAAAAGTAATGAAGGAACTGCAGCAGGGAACATTAGTCGAATTCCCGGTCAAGTATTCGGGAAATATGCCTATTTCGGTTCTTTATGATTATGAATTTAACTTTACCTTGCCTACGAAACGCTTTTTGGAGCTTTTAAAAGAGTCGCAGGAAAAGATAAAGGGTTAATTTACTTTCTGTTCTTTATATAAGAATAATTTATCAAAACACTATAACAGGAAAAGTAATCTTATTGACTTTTTAATTTAGGACTTCTTCAACGTGTTTGAAGAAGTCCTAAATTTTTAGTATAAAAAAGCGCATAATTAAGCAAATGTCCACGAAATATAGTACAAATTTTGTATACAAAATACAGAACGGCGAATAAATTGCTTATGTATACAAGAAAAATTCCAATAAGTATAGATAAAGAAAAACTGTTGAGATAATTAAGCTATAATGATAAAATTTTTATAGATAGCGTTGCTTGCGCAAAATTAAGTCGGCTATATGACCGGCAGAAATGAGGGTATTATGTCAAAGGATATGCAAAAAACTGAAGAAAAAACAAATAGGCGTATGCCAACCTTTACGGAATCCGTTATTCCTATTATTGCCATGATGGTTATTCTGACTGTCGGCAAAGGTTATCTGGGTTACGCAACCGAGCCGCTGCTGCTTTTGGTAGCTGCTATTGCCGGCCTGATTGCTTACCGCGTTGGTGTTACCTGGGATGAAATGATGGACGAAATCTGCCAGAAGATTGCCAAGGGCATGCCGGCAATCCTGATTCTGACCTGCGTTGGTGCGCTGGTTGGCACCTGGATGGCTTCCGGTACTATCCCGATGATGATTTATTATGGCGTACAGATTGTAAACCCGACCTTTATGCTGGTAACAGCTTTCCTGATTACTGCAGTTGTATCTATCGTAACCGGTACCTCCTGGGGCTCTGTTGCTACCATGGGTGTTGCACTGATGGGTATCGCCAGCACTTTGGGTGTAAACCTGGCAGCTACTGCTGGTGCTGTAATCGCCGGTTCTTATTTCGGTGATAAAATCTCCCCGCTGTCCGATACCACTAACCTGGCACCGGTTGCAGCAGGTTCTACTCTTTATGAGCACATTGCTCACATGTTCTGGACTACCGTTCCGGCAACTATTATTTCCCTGGTTGTTTATGCTTTCGTAGGCTTAAAGGGCAATATCGGCGGCGATGTTTCTTCCGAAGCAGTAAGCACCATGCTGACTCAGCTGGATGGCATGTACAACTTTAACATTCTGCTGATTCTGCCTGTACTGCTGATTCTGGCAGGCTCTATCTTTAAGAAACCGACTCTGCCGGTTATGATGGCTTCCACTGTTTTGGCTGGCGCTGAAGCATTGATTTTCCAAAACATCAACCTGAAAAATCTGCTGCTGGCTACCGTAAAAGGCTTTAAAATTTCTATGCTGACAACTCCCGGCTTTGACCCGGCTACTGCTGCTCCGCAGATTATCAAGCTGTTGAACCGCGGCGGTATGGCTGAAATCATGGGCACCACTCTGCTGGTATTCTGCGCATTCTGCTTTGCCGGTATTATGAGCAAGGCCGGCTGCTTGGAAGTAGTACTGCAAAAAATCCTGACCTTTGCTAAGAGCACCGGTGACCTGATTGCTTCCACCGTTGCATCCTGTATTACCATGGGCCTGTGCACCGGTAACTCCTACCTGTCCATTCTGATTCCCGGTGAAATGTTCCGTGATGCTTATAAAGCAAGAGGCCTTGCTGCTAAGAACCTGTCCCGTACCTTGGAGGATGCAGGTACTGTATTTGTACCGTTGGTTCCCTGGTCTGCAGCAGGTGCTTATATGACCGCCTGCACCGGCATTGAAACTCTGGATTATGCACCGTGGGCAATTCTCTGCTACACCGGTTTCATTATCGCTCTGTTCTACGGCTACACCGGTATCGGTATTGCTAAGCTGGAAGACGAAAAGAAATAAGCCGGCTGCGCAAGTATGTCGGCAGTACTGAGCAACTGCTTAGTACACAATGAAAGGAAAAGTGACACATTTTGATTAAGTTAATTAGAAACGCTGACGTTTATGCACCTGCGCATCTTGGTAAAAAAGATGTGCTGGTTATTGCAGATAAGGTAGTGCGTATTGCTGATAAAATCGAAGGCTACGAAGGTATGCCTGAGGTTGAGGTATTTGATTTCAGCGGCAAAAAGCTGTTGCCCGGTTACATTGATATGCATATGCACATTACCGGCGGCGGCGGTGAGCAGGGCCCTGCTTCCCGCGTACCTGAAGCAATGCTGAGCCAGATTACCAGCTGCGGTATTACTACTGTTCTGGGCCTGCTGGGTACAGACGGTGTAACAAGAAGCGTAGAAAACCTCGTGGCTAAGGCACGCGCACTGACGGAAGAAGGCATTACCGCCTACTGTCTGACCGGTGCTTACGGTATCCCTTCTCCGACCATTACCGGTTCTATCGAAAAGGATATCATGATGGTTCCACCGATTATCGGCACCAAGATTGCAGTAAGCGATCATCGCAGCTCTAATCCTCAGGGACCTGAGCTGATTGAGGTTGCTACCGCAACCCGTCGCGGTGGCCTGCTGGCTAACGTTGCCGGTCTGGTAACCATGCATATGGGCTCCGGCGTCGGCAAGCTGGACCCGCTGTTTTACGCATTGGACCATTCCGATGTTCCTGCAAAGAACTTCCTGCCGACTCATATGCTGCGTACTCGCGAGCTGATGGAAGAAGGCGCAAAGCTGGTACGTCGCGGCGGCTATTTCGACATGACTGCCGGCAGCACTGATGAAGATATGGAAATCGGCGCAGAGCAGATTATGGAAATCCTGAGCTGGGAGGGCATGAGCACCGATCATCTGACGATGAGCAGTGATGCTTTCGGTTCTCAACCTAAGTTCAATGAAAACGGTGACTGCATCGGTCTGACCTACTGCTCTCCTAAATATCTGCATCTGACTATCAAGAGTCTGGTGCGTCGCGGTCTGCCGTTGGAAGAGGCTATCAAGCTGCTGACCTCTACACCTGCCGAGCTGCTCGGCAAAACCGGCGTTAAAGGCTGCGTTGCAGTCGGTGCGGATGCTGACCTGCTGGTGTTGGACGAAAACCTGGATATCGACGCATTGTTTGCTAAAGGCCAGGTTGCACTTCTGGATAAAGAGATTGTACTTAAAGGCCGCTTTGAATAAGCTGCGGCTATGCGAATACAGACACATCGAAGATGGTGTGTCTGTATTTTTTTGACAAAAAATCTTGACAAGTTGCGTAATTTATGATAACATATCATACTACATCATTATTATTTTTGCAGGTGTAAATTTTGACAACAAATACTGCCGGGTCAGTGGTTGAACGGCGTATCTTGCTTATAATGAAAGATGAGGCAGATCATCGAAGACAACTGACAAGGTCCTTGTGGTAAGAACCTTGTTGTTTTTTTTGTCACGCATGATTCGCCGAGTTTAGTGTGCTGATAATACAAGAAGGGGTGAGGAATTACATGTTTAAACCGGTTCCAGTAGGTGATAGGACTCGGTATAGTTATGCAAGAATCAATGAAATTTTGGCAATGCCTCATTTGATTGATATCCAGAGAAAATCCTACGAATGGTTCGTTCAAAAGGGCCTCATGGAGATTCTGCATGACATTTCTCCTATTAAAGACTTTGCAGGTAATCTGGAGCTTTCCTTTGAAAGCTTTGAATTAGGAACTCCTAAATACAGCGTTGAAGAGTGCAAGGAGAGAGATGAATCCTATTCTGCACCGATGAACGTTAAAGCACGCCTGATTTTCAAAGACAAGGAAAAAGGCGAAATTAAGGAATCCTCTGTATTTATGGGCGACTTCCCGCTGATGACCGATACCGGTACCTTTGTTATCAACGGTGCTGAACGTGTTATCGTCAGCCAGCTGGTGCGTTCTCCCGGCGTTTACTATAGTGTAACTATGGATCCCAGCGGTAAGAAGATTTACGGTACTACTGTAATTCCTAACCGTGGCGCTTGGATTGAATATGAAACTGACATTAATGATATTATTTCTGCTCGTGTAGACCGTACCCGTAAGGTTCCGGCAACCGTGCTGCTGCGTGCTCTGGGCTTGTCTTCCAATGATGAGATCCTGGCTTGCTTCGGCAATCATCCTGCGCTGCTGGCAACTCTGGAAAAGGATACTACCACTAACAGAGATGAAGCTATGCTGGAGCTTTACAAAAAGCTGCGTCCGGGCGAGCCTGTTATTCTGGAAAACGCCGTACAGCTGATTGAAAACACCTTCTTCGACAGCAAGCGTTATGATCTGGCTAATGTTGGCCGTTATAAGCTCAACAAAAAGCTTGGCTGGCGCAACCGCCTGAGCGGTACCGTACTGGCAGAGGCTATTGCTGATGAAGAAACCGGCGAAATCATCCTGCCGGCAGGCACTAAGATGACCGATGAAAATCTTGATAAGATTGCAGAAAGCGGCATTTATAACGAACGCGGTCTGCGTGCTGTCAAGATTCAGAACCATGAAGAAGAAATGCTTCTGATGTTCACCACCGGTATCGATGAAAAAATGCATACCGTTACCAATGAGGATGTATTTGCTTCCTTTAACTATTTGCTGAACCTGATGGATGGCCATGGCACCGGCGATGATATTGACCATTTGGGCAACCGTCGTGTACGCTGTGTTGGCGAATTGCTGCAAAACCAGTTCCGTATCGGTCTCTCCCGTATGGAGCGTGTAGTAAAAGAACGTATGACCATTCAGGACAACGAGGTTATTACCCCGCAGGCTCTGATTAACATCCGTCCTGTTGTTGCTGCTATTAAGGAGTTCTTCGGCAGCAGCCAGTTGTCCCAGTTCATGGACCAGAACAACCCTCTGGCAGAGCTGACTCATAAACGTCGTCTGTCTGCCCTCGGCCCCGGCGGTCTGTCCCGTGAGCGTGCAGGCTATGAAGTCCGCGACGTACACAACTCCCACTATGGCCGTATGTGTCCTATCGAGACGCCTGAAGGTCCTAACATCGGTTTGATCGGTTCTTTGTCCACCTATGCTGTTATTAATGAATACGGCTTTATGGAAACTCCGTACCGTGTTGTTGATAAAGAAAATAAACGTGTAACTGAAGAAATCAGATACATGACTGCGGACGAAGAAGATAAATATATCGTAGCACAGGCCAACGAACCATTGGACGATGACGGCTACTTCCTGGGCGAGCGTGTTACCGCCCGTGCTAAGGATGATGTCCTCTCCATTACTCCGGATAAGGTTGACCTGATGGACGTTTCTCCTAAACAGGTAGTATCTATCGCAACCGCGCTGATTCCGTTCTTGGAGAACGATGACGCTAACCGTGCTCTGATGGGTGCGAACATGCAGCGTCAGGCTGTACCTCTGCTCTGCACTCAGGCTCCGATTATCGGTACCGGTATGGAATACAAGGTTGCTGCCGACTCCGGTGTCTGCGTTCTGGCTAAACGTGCCGGCGAAGTTATCCGCGTAGTAGGCAACGAAATCCGTGTACGTGCAGAAAACGGTGAAGTGGATGTATATCCGCTGCTGAAATTCAAACGTTCCAACCAAGGTACCTGTGTTAACCAGCGTCCTATCGTCTTTAAAGGCGATAAGGTTACAGAAAAGCAGATTCTGGCTGACGGCCCTGCTACCGATCACGGCGAGCTGGCTTTAGGTCACAACGTAATCGTTGCTTATATGCCTTGGGAAGGCTATAACTACGAGGATGCTGTTCTGCTGAACGAGGATCTGGTAAAGGCTGATATCTTTACCTCTATCCATATTGAAGAATATGATTGTGATGCCCGCGATACCAAGCTTGGTAAAGAAGAAATTACCCGCGAGATTCCTAACGTATCCGACGAAGCTCTGAAGGATCTGGATGAGCGTGGTATTATCCGTATCGGTGCTGAAGTACGCCCCGGCGATATTCTGGTAGGTAAGGTTACTCCGAAAGGCGAAACCGAGCTGACTGCAGAAGAACGTCTGCTGCGTGCAATCTTCGGTGAAAAGGCACGTGAAGTACGTGACAGCTCCCTGCGTGTACCGCACGGCGAAGCAGGTAAGATTGTCAGCGTTAAGGTATTCAGCCGTGAGAACGGCGATGATCTGCCGCCGGGAGTAAACGAACAGGTTCGTGTACATATTGCCCAGAAACGTAAGATTTCCGAAGGCGATAAGATGGCAGGCCGTCACGGTAACAAGGGTGTCGTTTCCCGTATTATGGCACGTGAGGACATGCCTTTCCTGCCGACCGGCGAACCGGTACATATCGTACTGAATCCGTTGGGTGTACCTTCCCGTATGAACATCGGACAGGTACTGGAGAACCATCTGGGCTGGGCAGCACGTGCGCTGGGTATGGAAATTGATACTACCAACCTGGCAGCTAAGCTGAATGCCGTTGAAAAAACCGGCGCAGCAGAAGGTACTCCGGAATTTGAAGCAGCCTTCAAGGAAGAGCTTGCTAATTCTGAAACCGCTAAGAAATTAGAGCATTACGGATACGATTATGAAAAATATGGTATGCCGGAAACTGTTGAAATTGATAAATTCGGTGGCAAGAGCGTAAAAGCAGTACAGATTTCCGTACCTGTATTCGACGGTGCGCATGAGCAGGATATTGCTGATGCACTGGAGCTTGCAGGCATTGATAAAACTGCTAAGACCACTCTGTATGACGGTCGTACCGGTGAACCCTTCGATAACCCTGTTACCGTTGGTCTGACCTATTACCTCAAGCTTCACCATTTGGTTGATGATAAGATCCATGCCCGCAGCACTGGCCCGTACTCCTTGGTTACCCAGCAGCCGTTGGGTGGTAAAGCACAGTTCGGCGGCCAGAGATTTGGTGAGATGGAAGTTTGGGCGCTGGAAGCATACGGCGCTGCTTACACCCTGCAGGAAATCCTGACTGTTAAGTCCGATGACGTTGTTGGCCGTGTTAAGACCTACGAAGCAATCGTTAAGGGCGAAAATGTACCTGATCCTGGTATTCCTGAATCCTTCAAGGTACTGGTTAAGGAATTGCAGTCCATCGGTCTGGATATCAAGGTTCTCAACGAGGACGAGGAAGAGGTTTCCTTGCGCGACGATGAGGATGACGATATTGCAACCACCGCTCGCGAGGTTGATTTAGACATCAACGGCCAGGTTGTTGAAAACGCACCTGAAAAGCCTGTTGATGATTATGCTGATAATGACGCTACCGAGGATGATAGTGATTCTGGGGACATCATTGCCGATATGGGTAATTTCACTATTACCGATAATCCCGATGGTGACTTAGATGATCCGACTAATATGTAAGAGAAGGGAGCGAATGATTCTTGATCGACGTAAATAATTTTGTGTCTATGCGTATCGGTTTGGCTTCTCCGGACCAGATTAGAGCCTGGTCCTACGGCGAGGTAAAAAAACCCGAAACCATCAATTACAGAACCCTGAAGCCGGAACGGGATGGCCTGTTCTGCGAAAGAATCTTTGGCCCTACTAAGGATTGGGAATGTCATTGCGGCAAATATAAACGCATCCGTTATAAGGGTATTATCTGCGACAAGTGCGGCGTTGAAGTTACCCGCAGCAAGGTTCGTCGTGACCGTATGGGTCACATCGAACTGGCTGCGCCGGTTTCCCATATCTGGTACTTCAAGGGTATCCCTAGCCGTATGGGCTTGATTCTGGATATTTCTCCGCGTAGCCTGGAAAAGGTTTTGTATTTTGCAAGCTTCATCGTACTTGACCCGGGTGAAGGCACTGACTTGGTTAAAGGCCAGCTGCTGACCGAGCCTGAGTACATGGAAAAACGTGATAAATATCCTGAAGCAGGCATCCGTGTAGGTATGGGTGCACAGGCTATTAAAGAGCTGTTGGAAGCTATTGATCTGGAAGCTTTGACAGAGCAGCTGCGTCATGAAATGAAGGAGCTGAGCGGTCAGCGCCGTGTGCGCGCTATTCGCCGTCTGGAAGTAGCCGAAGCATTCCTGAAATCCGGCAACCGTCCTGAATGGATGATTATGGATGTAGTTCCGGTAATTCCGCCTGAACTGCGTCCTATGGTACAGCTGGATGGCGGTCGTTTCGCAACCTCCGACCTGAACGATCTGTATCGCCGTGTTATTAACCGTAACAACCGTCTGAAACGTCTGCTGGAGCTGCATGCGCCCGATATCATTGTCCGCAATGAAAAACGTATGCTGCAGGAAGCAGTAGACGCTTTGATTGATAACGGCCGTCGCGGCCGTCCGGTTACCGGCCCCGGCAACCGTCCTCTGAAATCCTTGTCCGACATGCTCAAGGGGAAACAAGGCCGTTTCCGTCAGAACCTGTTAGGTAAACGTGTTGACTATTCCGGCCGTTCCGTAATCGTTGTAGGTCCTGAGCTGAAAATGCATCAGTGCGGCCTGCCGAAGGAAATGGCTCTGGAGCTGTTCAAACCCTTCGTTATGAAGCGTTTGGTAAACAGCGGTGAAGCAACTAATATTAAGAGTGCTAAGCGCATGGTAGAGCGTGCTACCAACGCTGTATGGGATGTTCTGGAAGAGGTAATCAAGGAGCATCCTGTACTGCTGAACCGTGCACCGACTCTGCACAGACTGGGCATTCAGGCTTTCGAGCCTATCCTGTCCGAAGGCCGTGCTATTAAGCTGCATCCTCTAGTATGTACCGCTTATAACGCCGACTTTGATGGTGACCAGATGGCTGTCCATCTGCCGCTTTCCGTTGAGGCTCAGGCTGAAGCACGTATGCTGATGATGTCCGTAAACAACATCCTGGCACCGAAAGACGGCAAGCCTGTTGCTGTTCCTACACAGGATATGGTTTTGGGCTCCTACTATCTGACTATTGAAAAGACCAGCAAGGATGACCCGAACGTTAAGGGTGAAGGAACCCGCTACAGCAGCGTGGATGAAGCTCAGCTGGCTTACTTCCACCATGCGGTAGATCTGCAGGTACCTATCGAGGTTTATATTCCCAACAGCGAAATCTATGATGAGGAAAAGGGTGCAGCTGTCGGTGAAACCGGTATGTCCCTGGTAGTTACAACTGTAGGTAACACTATTTTCAATGGCGAGCTGCCTCTGGAAATGCGTTACTATCATAAAGAAAAAGATCAGGTTGTTGAGAAGCGCTTGAATGCTTCCGGTAATGTTGTGGAAACAACCGTTGAAGTTGAACGTTGGCATCTCGGCAAGCTGATTGACAAGAAAGAATTGGGCAGACTCGTTGCTAAGGCTCACAAGCTGTACGGCAACCTGCGTACTGCCGAGATTCTGGATATTGTTAAGAAAATGGGTTACGATAATGCTTGTAAATCCGGTATTTCTATCGCAACCTCCGATATTCAGATTCCTGCTGAAAAAGAAGTTATTCTGGAAGCAACAGAGCATGAGGTTGATAAGGTTGAGCGCCTCTTCCGCCGTGGTTTGATGAGCGATGACGAACGTTATCGTAAAGTAATTGACCTGTGGAACGAAGCAACCGATAAGGTTACCGATAAGCTGATGAAATCCACCATGAACAAGTTCAATCCTGTTTCCATGATGGCTGACTCCGGTGCCCGCGGTAACAAACAGCAGATTCGTCAGCTGGCCGGTATGCGTGGTTTGATGGCCGATCCTTCCGGTCGTATCATTGACCGTCCTATTAAATCTAACTTCCGTGAAGGCCTGACCATTTTGGAATACTTCATTTCTTCTCATGGTGCTCGTAAAGGCTTGGCCGATACCGCACTGCGTACCGCTGACTCCGGTTACCTGACTCGTCGTCTGGTTGACGTTGCACAGGACGTAATTGTCCGTGAGGATGATTGCGATATCGTTGGTATGAACCTGGTTAAGGAACGCAGCCGTCTGAGCAAGGCTGTTCTTGGTGCAAGCCAGAACAAAATCCGCGAAAAGGTTATGGGCCGTACCCTGGCTTCCGGCGTACTTGATGAAGAAGGCAACCTGATTGCTGAAGCAGATACCAACATCACCGAAGAGCTTTTTGCTAAGCTCAACGATGCAGGCGTTGAAGAAATTAATCTCTATTCCGACGAAGATATGAACGGTGAGGATATCGAAAATGTCCGCATCAACATCAGCGATACCTTTGCTCATAATGTGCTGAAGGAAGCAATGATGCATAACTTCAACGGCAAAGAGATAGCAGCAGATATTGTTAACGGTGCAGGCGAGGTGCTGGCACATACCGGCGAAACTATGACCGAAGACATTATCAACGCTGTTCTGGCTGACGGTACCGTTAAGGAGCTGCGTATCCGCAATAACGAAATTGCCGGCATTGAGGTTGAGGCAATTACCGAAGGCAAAAAAGAGAAAACCATCATTGAAACCCTGCATGACCGTATCATTGGCCGTAACCTGGCTGAGGATATTCTGGATGAAAACGGTGAAATTCTCTATCATATCAATGAATATGTTACCGAGCCTATGGCAGAACGTATCTGCCAGCTGCGTGAAAAGGTTAAAATCCGCAGCGTACTTACCTGTAAGGCTAAGTTCGGCGTTTGCCGCAAATGCTATGGACGCAACCTGGCAACCGGCAAGAACGTTGATGTTGGTGAGGCAGTCGGCACTATTGCCGCACAGTCCATCGGCGAACCTGGTACTCAGCTGACCATGCGTACGTTCCATACCGGCGGCGTTGCAGGTGCAGACGATATTACCCAAGGTCTGCCTCGTGTCGAGGAGCTGTTCGAAGCACGTAAACCGAAACATCCTGGCATTCTGTCCGAGGTTGCAGGTCACGTACACATTACCCAGGAAGGCAACAGCCGCAAGGTAACCGTAATGGCACTGGATGGCGAAAACCAGGAATACCAGATTCCTTATGGTGCTAAGCTGTCTGTTGTTGAGGGTGAGGAAATCGCTAAGGGCGACCGTCTGACCGAAGGTTCTCTTAACCCGCATGACGTACTGCGTATCAGCGGCGTGAAGGCTACTCAGAACTATCTGGTATCTCAGGTAGTAGGCGTTTATAAGTCTCAGGGCGTAGATATCAACAGTAAGCACATCGAGGTTATGGTTCGTCAGATGATGCGTAAAATCCGCATCGAGGAATCCGGTGACACTACAATGCTGCCGGGTGAAGACGTTGATGTGGCAGAATTTGAAGAGCAGAATACCGAGATGCTGGAAGCAGGCAAGACTCCTGCAGAAGGCCGTGCTATCCTGCTGGGTATCACCAAAGCTTCTTTGGCTACCGACTCCTTCCTGTCCGCTGCTTCCTTCCAGGAAACCACCCGCGTACTCACCGATGCCGCTATTAAAGGCAAGGTTGACCCGCTGCTGGGCCTGAAAGAAAACGTTATCATCGGTAAGCTTATTCCGGCAGGTACCGGTATGAGCCGTTATCGTGATATCAAAGTTAAATATAATGTTCCGATGCCCGAAGTTGCAACTGCTGAAACCGCAGCAGAGGAAACTCCCGATAAGGAATAACGTATAAGCAAGCGCGCCTCAAAGCCTCAAGCTCTGAGGCGCTTTGCTCTTTAAGGAGAACGAATTTATGCTGATAAAAAAATTCCCTGTTCCCTGCCGCGTGGATTATGTTCCTTCTCCCTATGAGCCGGATGAGGACGGCGTGCAGGATGTCGGCTATTATAACGGCAAGCTGAGCGATGGCCGTGCCTATCGCCTGGAATGCTGGCGTATGGACGATATGCTGATGCTGACAGTGATGTTTTCCGACCGCTGCCTTGAGGGCTACAGACGTGAGGATATGGCGCTTTTGCTGGAGCTGGACGATATCGTATGCTTTACAGGCACCAGCCGTAAGCTGCAGGCCACACGCACGGAGGATGACCGCGGACAGACTGTATGGGCCATTAATATAATGCTGGCCAATAAAAAAGGCACCTATGCGGAAATTGTGCCGTCATTGAACAGATATATCATGTAAGACAATCGCTGCTGCAGGCAAAGCCTCGGCAGCGATTTTTTCAGTTAAAATTAATTTTACATGCCTATACTGCATTGTGATACAATAGCTGTAACGGAGGCGGAAGCAATGAAGATTTTATTAGCTGAGGATGATATAAATTTAGGCAAGCTTTTGAGCATGCTGCTAAAAAACAAAATATAACTGTGAACTGGGTGCAGGATGGCGAGGCTGCCTATGATGCTGTGTATGCCGACGGTTATGATGTGCTGGTGTTGGACTGGATTGATGCCTTTTTTAAGCGGCCTTGACCTGTGCAAGCGCCTGCGTGAAGAGGATTATCAGGGGAAAATATTGCTGCTGACGGCCAAGGATACATTGGCGGATAAGGTAGAGGGATTAAACAGCGGTGCCGATGACTATCTGGTAAAGCCTTTTGAGCTGGAGGAGCTGGTGGCACGTCTGAACGCTCTGTACCGCCGCCAGGGACAGTACAGCGCGGAAAAGCTGCGTTATGGTGCTTATACTTTGGAAAGCTCTACCTATTGCCTGGCATACGGTGAGCGCCGTGTGGAGCTGCGCCCGCGTGAATTTAAGCTGCTGGAGCTGCTTTTGCGTAACCGCGGGCAGGTTATGCCGCGTGCGGTGCTGCAGGACCGTATCTGGGGCATTGACAGCGATGTGACGGACAACAATCTTGATGTGCATATCCGTCTATTGCGTAAAAAAATTATGGAGCTGAACGGAGAAGAAGTGATTAAGACGATGCGGGGCGTGGGCTATTATGTGGAATAAGCCTTTTGAAAAGCTGCGCCGACGCATGACCTGCTTATATGCAGCTATCTTCGGTGCTTTGATTTTGGTTATTGTGGCTGCTGTCTATACCTTTATCTGGTGGGAAATATTGGCGCATGAAAAGGAAAATCTTGTAGCGCAGATTTACCATGAGGGCGAGGAATGGGTGGAGTCCGAGGAGGCTCCCTGTTCTGAAGCAGCTATCCGCAGCGGGAAGATGCTTGCATACTTTGTGAATGCAGATGGCTCGAAGGTTATTTTAAACCAGCTTGGAACAGGTGAGGCAGGGCAGGAGCTGATGAGTCATAAAGATGATTGGCCGAAGAAGCTGAATACAGCGCGCCTTTTGCGGATGCATGGAGCAAACGGAGAGCGTTATCGTTATTTGGCTGCTGTTGCTCCTGTTATTGATGCTGACAAAAGTTGGATTGTGCTGATGGCAAAAAAAGCTAAGACGATATAATACTACGTAGCTTATAGGTGCTTGCAATGTGTTATTGCAGGCACTTTTTATAATCTGCAGATATTCTGCAAGATAAAGAATAATTAAGTTTAAGATATTATGCTATAATAAGAAAATGATAACTGAATTGGAGGGGGAAGCATGCACAATAAAAATTCCGCTATGGCGTTTATCGTGCTGCTTGGTGTTGTCAGCTTGTTCAGCGATATGACACATGAAGCGGCGACAAGTATTAAGGGAGCGTATTTATTAATTTTAGGAGCAAGTGCTTCTACCATCGGTTTTATCTCCGGCATAGGCGAGCTTTTAGGCTATGGCCTGCGTTATCTTTTTGGTCGATTAGTTGATAAAACGCACAACTATTGGGGCTTTATGATTTTAGGCTATGCTGTAGACGTTTTTGCGGTGCCGGCATTGGCGCTTGTGCATCGTGACGGCTGGATAGCCGCCTGTGTACTGCTCGTTGTTGAGCGCATCGGTAAGGCGATAAAAAAGCCTGCGAAGAATACTATTCTTTCCTTTGCGGCTTCACAGGAGGGTGTAGGTAAAAGCTTTGCTATTCAGGAAGCCCTGGATCAGCTTGGTGCTTTTATCGGTCCTCTGCTGCTTTATGTAATAATGCTTTATAAAAATGGTGATGAATACGAGGTATATAATGCAGCCTTTGCTTTTCTGACGTTGCCGGCAGTCTGTACAATTGCTTTTTTACTGTTTGCTAAAAGCCGTTTCCCGAATCCGGAAGCCTTTGAGCCGGAAGCTAAGGAAGAGAAGAAGGATAGCTTTGTAGGCAAGAAAAGCTTTTATTTATATCTCGCAGGCATCAGCTGCTTTGCTTTCGGCTTTGTAGATTTTCCGCTGGTGACTATGCATTTGGCAAAAAATAAGCTTTTTGATGACAGTATTTTGCCACTGCTTTATTCAGGCGCAATGCTTGTGGATGCGGTTGCAGCACTTTTCTTTGGCTGGCTGTTTGACAAAATGCGCACGAGAGCACTGGTTATTTCTACAGCTATTTCAGCTTTCTTTGCAATTTTTGCCTTTGGTATGACTTCGCCGGGAATGATTATGCTGGGCGTTGCTTTGTGGGGCGTAGGCATGGGTGCTCAGGAATCTATTATGAAAGCAGCAGTTGCCACTATGACCAGTAAGGAGCATCGTGCCAGCAGCTACGGTGCGTTCGAATTTTTCTTTGGCTTAGCGTGGTTTTTAGGCAGCTGGCTGTTGGGAGCTGTTTATGATTACTCATTGAATACCTTCATCATTGTTTCTGTAGCGGCACAGCTTATCGCTTTACCCTGTTATCTGTTAAGCGAGCGCAGCTTTGCACGTGAAAACTGCTAACGAATTGCTTCAAAAGTTACACTCCCTTATGTATTCGTGTATACATAAAAAAATGTTGAAAAAAGGCTTGCGTTCTTCAAAAAGTGTGTTATAATAGCGTACATAAGTAAATAACGAGTGGATGATGTATATGGGAGAAGGCACTGCCTACCGAAGGAGCAAAACTCTCAGGTGCTTAATTTTAAGCAGGAACCGTATGCTGACACAACTCTGGAGAGTCCCTTAAATGGGCGCCGAAGGTGCAAAGATGTCTTCTGAAATTCAGAAACGTCCTTATCTCTCAGGCCAGTGGACAGAGCAAAGCTTATGTGATGGCGCTATTGCCTATCATATGTCATTGACTTTTACCGGAGTATTTTTTGTATACTCCGGTTTTTTATTTGCTTATGAATAATTAATGGGAATTTAAAGGGAGATGTTTGAATCATGTTGGAAATTTTGAATGAAATTGATGCGTTTGTCTGGGGGCCGCCGCTGTTGGTACTTTTGGTTGGTACCGGTATTCTGATGACCTTCCGTTTGCAGTTGCTGCAGGTTTTCAAGCTGCCTCAGGCCTTAGGCTTGATCTTCAGTGCCAAGAACGATGGCAGCGGTGACGTAAACAGCTTTAAAGCATTGTGCACCGCACTTGCTGCAACTGTCGGTACCGGTAACATCGTTGGTGTTGCAACTGCAATTAAAGCAGGTGGCCCGGGAGCATTGTTCTGGATGTGGATTGCGGCCTTCTTCGGTATGGCAACCAAATATTCCGAATGTCTGCTGGCTGTAAAATATCGTACCGTAGATGCCAACGGCAATATTTCCGGTGGCCCGATGTACTACATTGAAAATGGTCTTGGCAAAAAATACAAACCGCTGGCTGTTATGTTTGCTGTATTCGGTGTTCTGTGCGCATACTTTGGTATCGGTACCTTTGCTCAAGTAAACTCCATTGTTGAAATTACCCAGATTTCTGCAGGTATTCCTGTTGTTTACACCGGTATTGCTCTGACTGTTGTTGTTGCCGCTGTAACCATCGGCGGTCTGAAATCCATCGCAACTGTTGCTGCAAAGGTAGTTCCGGCTATGGCTCTGCTGTACTTCCTGACTACTGTCGGTATCATGATTGTTTTTGCTGATCAGGTTCCTGCTGCAATCGCAACTGTATTGAATTCTGCTTTCACTCCTACTGCTGCTCAAGGCGGTTTCCTTGGTGCAACCGTTATGCTGGCAATGCGCAGCGGTGTTGCTCGCGGCGTATTCTCCAACGAATCCGGCTTAGGTTCTGCTCCTATCGTAGCTGCTGCTGCTAAAACCAAATGGGCTGCAGAGCAAGGCTTGATTTCTATGACCGGTACTTTTATTGATACTATCATCATTTGTACTCTGACCGGCTTGTCTCTGGTTGTCAGCGGTGTATGGTGCGGACCTCTGAACGGTGCTGCAATGACTGAATCTGCCTTCACCATGGCGTTCCCTGCATTTGGCAGCATTCTGCTGTTGGTTGGCCTTGTACTCTTTGCTTTCACCACTATCCTTGGCTGGAACTACTACGGTGAACGTTGTGTAGAATATCTGATGGGCGTAAAGGCAATTCTGCCGTACCGCATCATCTTTATCTGCCTGATTGCCTGCGGTCCTTTCCTGAAGCTGGAAGAGATTTGGGTTTTGGCGGATATCGTTAATGGTCTGATGGCTATTCCTAACTTAATCGCTTTGATTGCTTTGTCCGGCGTAGTTGTTGCCGAAACCAAGGCTTATCAGAAGCATCTGGCTGAAGAAAAGAATAAATAAGTAAGCCTAGTATTTCATCTTTATATAGCAAAGCGGCGTTGTGCGACTCTCCCCAGAGTTCCCACAGCGCCGTTTTGTTATTAAAAAAAATCAATAAACATACTTTAGTTTACAGTTTTGCATGTATGCGTGTATACATTGCTGTAAGCTCTTGAATTTTGTTTAATATGTGTTATAATCAGATACATAAGTAAATAATGAGTGGATGAAGTACATAGGAGAAGGCAATGCCTACCGAAGGAGCAAAACTCTCAGGTGCTTATAAAAAGCAAGAACCGTGTACAGACACAACTCTGGAGAGTCCCTTGAATGGGCGCCGAAGGTGCAAAGATGTGCGTATACACATCCTTATCTCTCAGGCCAGTGGACGGAGCAAAACAACAATTATAGCATAGCTATCAGGGCCGTTGACAAACCGGAGTATCAGATAATCATACTCCGGCTTTTTATTTACTTAGGGAACTTTGAAAATGAGAGGGGAAATCATCATGTTGGAAACATTGAATGCAATTGATTCGTTTGTCTGGGGTCCGCCGCTACTGGTGCTGCTTGTAGGTACCGGCATTATGCTGACTATTCGTTTAGGCTTGCTGCAGGTATTGAAACTGCCGCAGGCATTGAAGCTGATCTTCTGTGCCAAGAATGATGGTCACGGTGATGTAAACAGCTTTAAAGCTCTGTGTACTGCACTTGCTGCAACTGTTGGTACCGGTAACATTGTCGGTGTTGCTACCGCAATTAAGGCCGGTGGCCCCGGTGCATTGTTCTGGATGTGGCTGGCTGCCTTCTTCGGTATGGCAACCAAATATGCGGAATGCCTGCTGGCTGTAAAATATCGTACTGTCGACGCTAACGGCAATATCTCCGGCGGTCCGATGTATTACATCCAAAACGGCCTCGGCAAGCAATATAAACCATTGGCAATTATGTTCTGTGTCTTCGGTATCATGTGCGCATACTTCGGCGTAGGTACCTTTGCTCAGGTAAACTCCATTGTTGAGATTACCAAAATCTCTGTTGGTATCCCGGTTATCTACACCGGTATTGCTCTTACCGTATTGGTTGCTGCTGTAACCATCGGCGGTCTGAAATCTATCTCTAATGTTTCTTCTAAGGTTGTTCCCGGCATGGCAGTAATTTACTTCTTTACTACCTTGGGCATTTTAGTTAGCTTTGCGGACCAGGTTCCGGGCGCTATCGCACTGGTTATTGAAAGTGCCTTCACTACTACTGCTGCACAGGGCGGCTTCCTTGGTGCAACTGTTATGCTGGCGATGCGTAATGGTGTTGCCCGCGGCGTATTCTCCAACGAATCCGGCTTAGGCTCTGCTCCTATCGTAGCAGCTGCAGCAAAAACTCATTGGCCTGCTGAACAAGGTCTGGTTTCCATGACCGGTACCTTCATTGATACTATCATCATCTGCACCATGACCGGTTTGTCCTTGATTGTTACCGGCGTTTGGAACGGCGATCTCAACGGTGCTGCCATGACTAATGCAGCCTTCAGCTCTGCATTCCCTGCCTTTGGTACTTGGTTACTGTTGGTTGGCCTGGTGCTCTTCGCCTTCACTACTATCCTTGGCTGGAACTACTACGGCGAACGTTGTGTAGAATATCTGATGGGTGTTAAAGCAATTCTTCCGTACCGCATCGGCTTCATCATTCTCGTTGCCTGCGGCCCGTTCCTGAAACTGGAAGAAATCTGGGTTATGTCCGATATCGTTAACGGTCTGATGGCTCTGCCTAACCTGATTGCTCTGGTTGCTCTTTCCGGTGTAGTTGTTGCTGAAACTAAAGCATATCAACAACATCTCAAGGAAGAATCTGAGCTGGTTCCGGCAAAATTAGCCGAAGAAACCAATCATTAAGTTTTCCCAATTAATTTTATATAGGCAGCGGCACTGTGAGACTCTCCCCAGAGTTCCCACAGTGCCGCTTGCCTTTGCGCTTGCACAAAAGATAGCAGTATGCTAAACTAGCCTTAGAGAGATTACTTACAATCTTTTAAATCAAATGTATCAGTAACCAACTACGTGTATATTTTTCGGTGTGCCGGTTGGTTTGTCAGTATCAGTAGATGAAAGGAAGTGCGCAATGAGCATTATCGGTAATATTATCTGGTTTTTATTTGGCGGTATTTTAGCAGGCATTATCTGGTATCTGGTAGGTCTGTTATGGTGTTTGACGATTATCGGTATTCCTGTCGGGCTGCAGTGCTTTAAGCTGGGACGATTGAGCTTCTTCCCCTTTGGCAAGGACGTAGTTTTGAGCGGCGAAACAACCTCATTGCTGTTAAATATTTTCTGGCTGATTTTTGGCGGTATCGAGCTGGCAATTACGCATGCGGTTTTTGCTGTAATTTTGTGCTGTACGATTATCGGCATTCCTTTCGGTATGCAGCATTTTAAGCTGGCTAAGCTGGCACTGCTGCCGTTTGGAGCACAGATTACGGATAAATAAGCGTTAATTTTTAATGCAAGAGCAGTTCATGCAGAAATTTTATTCACGATTTCTTCAAAACTTTGCCCTTGCTATGTCACAGCAATATAGTATACTATGAGTGTAGCAAAAAGTTGCTACACCCTTCCCATCAAATTCATCATAAACAGCTTTCCTAAGAGAAACAGCCTGCAATATCCCCTGCAGGCTGTTTTCTCGTTTTCTAAAGCTCGTGTTGCTTTGTTGGCATTAAAATTGAACGTTTTGATTTATAAAAATAAGCCGTAAACGTGCCTTAGCGTTTATGGTTTACTTTTTTAGCATCATGGTTAACCTTGCGATAAAAGAAGGTTGACTAATCTTTTTATCACGTATATAATTAGTAAGTACACGAATTTATGATGGAGGCACTGTTGTGATTAGTATAAAGAATTTGAAGCATTACTATACAGATGCTGATGGCAATGAGGTAAGGGCGCTGGACGGCGTAAGCCTGGAAATTAAGCAGGGCGAATTTGTTGCCGTTATCGGCGCTAACGGCAGCGGTAAATCTACGCTGGCACGTCATTTGAACGCTTTGCTGCTGCCGACTGACGGCACTGTGCTGGTAGATGGCATGGATACTGAAGATGAAAACAAAATGTGGGATATCCGCCAAAAGGTGGGCATGGTGTTCCAAAATCCCGACAACCAGATAGTTGCTGCGATTGTGGAAGAGGACGTGGCCTTCGGTCCGGAAAATATCGGCGTACCGGGACCGGAAATACCGAAGCGTGTAGCAGATTCATTAGCTGCTGTAGGCATGACGGAATATGCCAAGCATGCACCGCATCTTTTGAGCGGCGGCCAGAAGCAGCGTGTGGCTATAGCAGGTATTCTGGCGCTGCAGCCGGAATGCATTGTGCTGGACGAGCCTACAGCGATGCTCGACCCGCAGGGACGCAAGGAAATTGTGGGCACTGTACGTAAGCTTAATGAAGAAAAAAAGATGACTATAGTTTATATTACGCATTACATGGTGGAAGCACTGGCTGCTGACCGCGTAGTTGTTATGGAAAAAGGTCATATCAGATTTATGGGCACTCCGCGTGAGGTTTTCAGCAGAGTTGATGAGCTGGAGGCCTTGGGACTGGAGGCTCCGCTGGCAGCGAAGGTAGCCAGCGAGCTGCGCAAAAGCGGTGTAAAGCTGCCGCAGGATATTATTACAGATGAGGAGCTGGCGCAGGCATTATGTCAATAAAACTTTCTAATATATATCATACATATTCCAAAGGCACGCCGTTTGAACGCCTGGCGCTCAATGATGTGTCACTGGAGATTTCCAAGGGCGAAATAGTTGCCATTATAGGACACACAGGCAGCGGCAAGTCTACATTAGTACAGCATTTAAACGGCTTGCTGAAGCCGGATAAGGGCAGCGCAAGCATTGATGGCATTGATATTACTGCCAAGAGTGCGGAGGCCAAGACTGCACGCCAACAGGTTGGCATGGTATTTCAGTATCCCGAGCATCAGCTGTTTGCGGAAACTGTTTTTGAGGATATCGCCTTCGGTCCGCGTAATAAAGGCTTTGCCGAGGATGAGGTAGAAAAGCAGGTGCGTGAGGCTATGGCCTTCGTCGGCCTGGATTATGATACCTATGCGCAGCGCTCTCCCTTTCAACTGAGCGGCGGCCAGATGCGCCGTGTAGCTATTGCCGGCGTGGTTGCGATGAACCCTGATTATCTGGTTTTGGACGAGCCTTCCGCAGGCCTGGACCCGCGTAGCCGCAATGCAGTATTCAAGGAAATCATGTCGCTGCACAAGAGCCGCGGTATTGCGATTGTGCTGGTAACGCACAGCATGGAGGAGGCAGTAAAATATGCTGACCGCCTGCTGGTTATCAATGCCGGCAAGGTGCTGTTCGACGGTACTCCCGCAGATATTTTCAAGCAGCATGCCGATAAACTGGTCAAGGTTGGCGTAGATGTGCCGCAGGTTTACAAGCTGGCGGATTTACTGCGCAAAAACGGCCTGGCAGTGAAAGAGAATATTAAAGACGATATGAGCCTAGTTAAGGCGATTAAGCAAGCAAAGGGGTGGAAATAATGCTGACAGATATAACCTTAGGACAATATTTCCCCGGTAACTCCTTTATCCATAAGCTTGATCCGCGTACTAAGCTGTTGGCTACCTTGATTTATATCATTGCTATTTTCTTTGCGGCAACGCCGTTGGCTTATGGCATTTTGACCGCCTTTGCAGCTGTGGTAATTCTTATATCAAGAGTACCATGGATGCTGGTCTTCAAATCACTGAAGCCTATCTGGATTATTGTTATTCTGACGATGCTGATTCATATGTTTACCGCTCCCGGTGAGCACATTGTTTTTACCTGGAAGTTTTTGAGCGTAACTGCCGAAGGCATCGATATGGGCGTAAAGATGGCTGTACGCCTGATTCTGCTGCTGCTGTTTTCTTCGGTGCTGACCTTTACGACATCACCGATTGTACTGACAGACGGTATTGAAAATCTGCTGCGTCCGTTCAAAAAGCTGGGTGTCCCTGCGCATGAGCTGGCTATGATGATGACCATTGCTTTGCGCTTTATTCCTACATTATTGGATGAAACAGACCGCATTATGAAGGCACAGACCTCTCGCGGAGCTGATTTTGCCAGCGGCAATATCTTCCAGAGAATGAAAAATATGTTACCTTTGCTGGTACCGCTGTTTATCAGTGCCTTCCGCCGTGCCGACGAACTGGCAGTGGCTATGGAAGCACGCTGCTATCGCGGCGGTGAAGGACGTACACGCATGCACGAGCTGGTATATGCAGGCCGCGATTATCTGGCTTTTGCTTTGATTATTATACTGGCGGTTGGCCTCGCAGTATTGCGCTGGGGGAATGTATGCGTACAATAAAGCTGGTTGTAGCCTATGACGGCAGTGCCTATCACGGCTTTCAGAAGCAGAAAAACGTGCAGACGGTGCAAAATGTTTTGGAAGAAGCGTTGACTATGCTGTGCGGCGAAAAAGTAGTAACCGCAGGCAGCGGGCGCACGGATGCAGGAGTGCATGCTTTGGCACAGACGGTGACCTTTACTACGAACGGGCGCATTCCCTGTGCTAATCTGGTGCGTGCGGCGGCAAGCCTGCTGCCGGAGGATATCGTGGCAGTGAGCGCCGAGGAGATGCCGGAGGGTTTCCACGCGCGCTTCAGCGCACAGTGGAAGACGTATCATTACAAGCTGATTGTCAATGAGCACGTCAATCCCTTTATGGTGCGTTATGCCTGGCAGCTGCGTCAGCAGCTTGAGGTTAAGGCCATGAACGAAGCGGCGGAGCTGCTGCTGGGAACGCATGATTTCAGTGCCTTCCGCAGCAGCGGCAGTGTTGATACTTCGCCGATAAAAACAATTTATGCTGCCAAGTGGCAGCAGCAGGGAGAAGAGATTCTTTTCCGCATCAGCGGTGACGGCTTTTTGTATCACATGGTACGCAACATAGTCTGGTCCCTAGTACAGGTGGGAATGGGCAAGCGTACGGTGCAGGATTTTGCCGCCGAGCTGACGGCACAGCGCTGTGAATTCCTGAACGAGCCTGCTCCGGCACAGGGTTTATACCTGGCGGAGGTCGGTTATCGGGAGTATCCGCAGCTTTAAGGGAAAAACTCTTGGAAAATGCTAAAATTTTAACAAAAATACTTGACTTAAACTCTTAAGTTGCGTATAATATATCTACGTGATTTTCCGCTTGATTTCACTAGCCCCGAAATACGGTGAGAAGATCGCAACGAACTGTATATTTGGAAAATATCTAGGAGGGACACAAGCGATGAAATCTTTTATGGCTAATCCGTCTAACATCGAACACAAATGGTACGTTGTTGACGCAGCTGATAAAACTCTGGGCCGCCTGGCTGCAGAGGTTACAAAAGTCCTGCGCGGTAAACACAAACCGACCTTTACCCCGCACATGGACACCGGTGATCACGTAATCATTATCAATGCAGATAAGGTTGTTCTGACCGGCAAAAAACTGACTCACAAAATCTATTTCCGTCATTCCGGTTATCTCGGCGGCGACAGCTATGTAAAAGCTGGCGACATGCTGAAGAAAAACCCTGTAAAAATGGTAGAGCTCGCTGTTAAAGGCATGATTCCGCACAACAGCCTCGGTGCTCAAATTTTCTCCAAACTTCATGTATATGCTGGCAGCGAACATCCGCATGCAGCTCAAAAACCTGAAGTAATGGAAATCAACGTTAGATAATATCCGGGAGGGAACAAATAAATGGCAGTAGTTACTTATAACGCAACTGGTCGTCGTAAATCTTCTGTTGCTCGCGTTCGCCTGGTTCCGGGTGAAGGCAACATCGTTATCAACGACCGTGAATTGAACAAATACTTTGGTCTGAAAACCTTAGAGCTGATTGTTAACCAACCGCTCGAAGTTACCGAAACCAAAGGCAAATATGACGTACTCGTTAACGTAAACGGCGGCGGCATTTCTGGCCAAGCTGGTGCTATCCGTCACGGCATTGCTCGCGCACTGCTGAAAGTTGACGCTGAATTCCGTCCTGCACTGAAAAAAGCAGGCTTCCTGACTCGCGACCCGCGCGAAAAAGAACGTCGTAAATACGGCTTGAAGAAAGCTCGTAAAGCTAGCCAGTTCTCCAAACGTTAATTTTTGGTTTACTGTCAAGCACCAATCACAAACACAAATCGCACAAATTACTCCGCAACTGTTTTGGTTGCGGAGTTTTTGTGTTTCCGGGCTAAGCTGATTCGGATTGAAAATGTAATTTTAACTAAGCGTTTTGTTTCAGTAGTCGTAGTAAACGAAAATAGCACACCTCATAATGCTTTCGGTATTTCAAAGGAATTTACGGTTTATGAATATAAGTTGCCTCATCAAACAGTATAATCAGATATTTTGGAATTGTGCTTTGTTCAAATGTTAATAAGTTTACATAAAAAAATGCTCGTGGTTAAAATTATATAAAAATGTAATTTTCGCTTGTCAAAAACCTATGAAACATATATACTAAAACAAATCGGTCTATTTTCGGACTGAAATAGTATATATGTTTTGAAAGGGGTATTGTTTTGTTTACAAGTATGTTTTTTTATTTATTCATCTGCCTGTTGCTTTTTGGCATTGGTGATGTGTTGGGTGTTGCAACAAAAGCAAAGGTATCTGCTGTATTTGTCAGCCTGATGCTTTTCCTTGTTGGTTTTATGACAGGTGCTCTGCCGCCGGATATTATTAAGCTCGCAGGTCTTACTGACATAGGCAAATGGTCTTTGATTTTCGTAGTATTCAGCATGGGTACCAGCCTGAATATTAAGCAGCTGATTGCTGAATGGCGCACAGTTGCAGTTGCTGTTTTATCCATGATTGTTTTGATTGCCGGCAGTGTTGTGCTGATTCCGGTAATCGGTTATCAGGAAACTATTGTCAGCATTCCTATTATCAACGGCGGTATCGTTGCTACTCAGATTATGACCAGCGCTGCTATGGATAAAGGCTTTGCTATGGCTGGCTGCTTTGGGTACTGTTTTATACGCTGTACAAAAATTCTTTGGTACTCCTGTTGCTTCTTACTTTGGCCTGCGTGCTGCTAAGGAAGCATTGGCGGAATTCCGTCGTACCGGTGTTAATCCTTATGCATCGAAGGAAGAGGTGCATGGCGGTGCAGCTCCTAAAGAAACCTTCTTTGAAAAACACAAAAAATTCTACGGTCCTTTTGCTTCACTGACTATTGCAGCCTTATTTAGCTGGCTGGCATTTGTTATCGGTAAATATACCGGCCTGAGCGCTACCATCTGGGCTTTGATTTTAGGTGCCGTAATGGGCAGCACCGGCCTTGTTCCGCCGAAAATCCTGGATCATGCAAAATCCTCCGGTATCTTTAACGTTGGTGTATTTGCGGTAATTATTCCTTCTCTGGCAAAAATTAAAGTCAGTGATTTGCTTGTATTGAGCTTTAATACCATTATGGTATTTATCGTGGTATTTGCTGTACTTTTCCTGTTCTTCTATATTCTGCCGCTGTGGAAAATCCTGGGCAACAGAAACCTGGCTATGGGCGTAGCCGTAATGCAGCTTTTGGGCTTCCCGGCAACCTATCTGGTAGCAAACGAAATTGCTATCGCTACAGGCGAAACGGAAGAGGAAAGGCAGGTTGTCAACGATGCCATTATGCCGAAATATCTTGTAGGCGGTTTTGCTACCGTTACTACCTTCTCGGTAATTACTGCCGGTATTTTAGAGAAATTCTTGTAAGTTGGTAAAGGAGAATAGCAATGAAATTTGATGCACAAAATTATCCGTATGCTTCTAAACGTAGTGTTGTTTATGCTAAAAACGGTATGGTATGCGTAGGTAATCCTACCGCTGCTTCCGCAGGTCTGCAAACCTTGCTTAAAGGCGGTAACGCAATTGATGCCGCTATTACTGTTGCAACCTGTCAGCCTGTAGTTGAGCCTACCGGCAATGGCCTGGGCAGTGACTGCTTTGCACTTATCTGGTATAAGGGTAAGCTGTATGGCATTAACGGCAGCGGTCCGGCTCCGATGGCTGCTTCTATCGCCGCCCTGAAGGAACGCGGCTTTGATAAAATTCCTCCCTATGGTGTTGAGCCGATTAACGTTCCGGGTGCTGTAGGCGCATGGATGGAAATTCATAAAAAGTTTGGCAAGCTGCCTATCAAAACTGTTATGGAACCCTCCATCAACTATGCGGAAAACGGCTATCCTGTTTCTCCGAACATGAGCCGCCTGTGGGAAGAGGCTGACGGCTTCTATACTAAATATAAAGACAGACCGGAATTCAAAGGCTGGTTTGATACCTTTGAGCCTAACGGACATTGGCTGCAGCCGGGCGAAGTATTCAAGAATCCCGATATAGCTAAAAGCCTGCGCTTGATTGCCGAAACCTATGGCGATGCTTTCTATAAAGGTGAGCTGGCAGATAAGATTGATGCTTTTATGCAAGAACATAACGGCTTCCTGCGCAAGAGCGACCTTGAAGCCTACAAGCCGGAATGGGTTGAACCGCTGAGCGTTAACTATCGCGGTTATGATATCTGGGAGCTGCCTCCTAACGGTCATGGTATTACAGTACTCATGGCATTGAACATTCTCAAAGGTTATAACTTTACCGAACGCGATACTGTAGAAACAATGCACAAGCAAATCGAAGCTATGAAGCTAAGCTTTGTTGATACTAAAGAATATGTTGCCGAGCCTTCCTACATGAAGGTTACTGCCGAGCAGCTTTTGAGTGAGCGCTATGCCGCAGACCGCCGTGCTCTGATTAATGATAAAGCGCTTGAGCCGGTTGTAGGCGACCCGCGCTACAGCAGCACTGTTTACTTCTGCACCGCTGATGCCGAAGGTAATATGGTCAGCATGATTCAGAGCAACTATCGTGGCTTCGGCAGCGGTATCGTTGTACCAGGTACTTCTATTTCCTTTAATGACCGTGCCGAGAACTTCTCTTTTGATGAAAACCATCCGAATGCTTTGCAGGGTGGCAAGCGTCCGTATCACACCATTATTCCTGCCTTCATGACCAAAGATGGTCAGGCTGTTAGTGCCTTTGGTATTATGGGGGGCTTTATGCAGCCGCAGGCTCATGTTCAGGTGGCTATGAACATGATTGATTTCGGCCTGAATCCGCAGCAGGCGTTGGATGCGCCGAGATGGCAGTGGATTGGCGGTAAAACTGTAGAAGTGGAACAGGATACTCCTAACCACATTATCCGTCAGCTGCAGCGTATGGGCCATAACGTTGTGGTTCAGCCGGATCCGTATCATATGGGCCGCGGACAGATTATTATCCGTGATGAGGATGGCGTGCTGTGCGGTGCAACCGAAAAGCGTACAGACGGACAGATTGCCTGCTTCTGATTTAACAGCAGCTTAATAAAAAACTATTTCCCCGGTATTGCGTGTTTGCGCAATATCGGGGATTTTTGCAATGCTGAAGAAGTTAAGCCTGCCGATATCTGTATTAAAAGAAGAAGCTCTTTAAATTTTGCAATATCTTTGTGAAAAACAAAAATAAAAAAAGGATTTTGGATATACTTGCAAGAATTAATAATAGTTACGAAGCTGTGTGAAGGAGTGAAAGCAAATGATAGTAGGCATAGGCTGTGATATTATCGAAATAGAACGTATTGCCCGGGCAATAAAGCGTGAATCTTTTATCCGGCGAGTGTTTACTGCTGAGGAAGCTGCCTATTGTCAAAGAAGAGGACAGCAAGCGGCGGCAAGCTTTGCAGCACGTTTCGCTGCTAAGGAAGCAGTGCTGAAAGCATTGGGAACCGGTCTGAGGGAAGGCTCCTTGCAGGAAATAGCCGTAGACAACGATGTGTTGGGCAAGCCTTTGGTGCAGCTTAGCGGTCACTTTGCAATGCTGGCAAAACAGCTTGGAGTAAAAAATATACAAATCAGCTTGAGCCATAGCAGAGATTTTGCTGTGGCCTATGTGATAATGGAGGATGACAAATGAAATTAGTAAATGTACAGGAAATGAAACAGCTTGATCAACTGGCGACAGCGGAATATGCTGTACCGGGAATCTTATTGATGGATAATGCAGCGCAGGCTGTTGCCGATGCTGTTAATGATAGCTTGGATGAGCTGGATGGCGAAAGCGTAGTTGTTTTTTGCGGTGGCGGCAATAATGGCGGCGATGGCTTCGGTGCTGCCCGCTGGCTGCAAAATTACGGTGCAAGAGTGCGCGTTTTTGTTGTAGGCAAGGCGCTTGATGCTGTGACCGGTGATGCTGCTGCAGAGCTTGCAATGCTGCAAAAAACTGATGCTAAGGTAGAGGCTGTTGCCGGTGAGGATGACTGGGTGGTAGCTGAGCTTGCTGCCGCAAAGGCTGATATTTTGGTTGATGCTTTAGCAGGAACCGGCTTTCATGGCGAGCTTGAGGGCGATTTGCTGCGTGCCTGCAGATTACTGAATGACAGCGAAAAATATATTGTAGCAGTTGACGTACCGACAGGTGTAAATGCAGACAACGGCGCTGTTTCTGAAAATGCTGTACGTGCGGATAAAACCGTGACGATGGCTTTGTTAAAAACCGGTCTTTTGCTCTATCCCGGCCGTGAGTATTGCGGTGATATTGAGCTGGCAGATATAGGTATGCCTGCAAAAATGGTAGAGGAATGTGGCAGCAAAAAATATCGTCTGACAGACGATATTGTGCGCGAGCTGCTGCCGCTGCGTAAAGCAGATGCGCATAAGGGCGATGCAGGACGTGCTGTTATCTGTGCCGGCAGTCCCGGCTTCACCGGTGCAGCTGCTTTGAGCAGCTATGCCGCAGTTAAGGCCGGTGCAGGCCTTGTAGCGCTTTATACTCCGCTCAGCAGCCGTGATGTGCTTGCAGGCAAGCTTACTGAGGTTATGGTGCACGGCTTGCTGGAGCGTATGCCCGGTATCCTTGGCGGCGGCGCAACAGGCGATGTAGTTAAAAATGCTAATGCTGCCGATGTACTGGCAATCGGCCCCGGCTTAGGCACAAGCGAAAGCACACAGCAGGTGGTGCGTGATATTCTGCTGCAGGTGCAGACACCTGTTGTTATTGACGCGGATGCATTGACAGCATTACAGGGACATACGGAAATTCTGACACAGATGCAGGCAGCAAAGGTGCTGACTCCGCATCCCGGTGAGATGGCACGTCTTATCGGCAAGGAAATCAGTGAAATTAATGCTGACCGTATCAATATTGCCGCACAATATGCTCAGGAATGGAATGCTGTGCTGGTGCTCAAGGGAGCACCTACCGTTATTGCCTGCCCGGATGGCACTGTTTATGTCAACAGCACAGGCTCCAGTGCTTTGGCTACAGGTGGCAGCGGTGATGTGCTGACAGGTATCATTGCCGGTCTGGCAGCGCAGGAGATTACTCTGCAGGAGGCTGCTGTGTGCGGTGTTTATCTGCACGGAAAGGCTGCGGATATCAGCGGTATTGATATCGGGCTGGCAGCAGGTGAGCTGGCGCAGTTTTTGCCGGAGGCTCGTTGTGAGGTTTTGAAGGGTAATTAATGCTTTACCGGTAATTTTGTTTACAGACTTCTGTAATTAGTGTTAAAATAAATTGTTGAAGTAAAATCTTCGGTAAGAGTGTGTAAGTTTGCGAGGTGGAACTATTGCGCAAGATTTTCCTGCTGACGCTGCTGGCCTGCTGTATGCTTTTAGGCGCGGTTGCTCAGGCGGCGCAGATAACAGATGTAAAATGGGGTGTCAATAAAGCAGACGTTCTGCGTATTGTTGTTGATGTAACGGATACTGCAGGCTATGCTGTTGATATGGAAGGCGATACGCTGAATCTGACGGTGAATGCTGATAAGGGAGCGCAGGTGCCGCATAGTAAGGCTGTAAAAAGCTCTTTGGCTGATTCCTTGAAAATTGTGGATAAAGGCAGCTATACGGTGGTGCGTGTACCGCTGAAACAGCGCCTGCTGGAAAAAAGCTATAAGGCTTTCGTCTTAAAGAAGGATCCTGCAACAGGCCGTCCCTTCCGTGTAGTGCTTGATGTTACGCCGCGCCAGGCTTCCTACAGCGGTTCCGGTGTTGCAACCACCGTTGTAAGCAACAGACCGGTAGTAAGCAATCGTCCGACAAAAAATAACAGCAGTATCAAGAAAAATACCGTTATAAAAACAAGTACCGCAGCGGATAAGAAAGCGGACAAAAAGAAGAGCAGCAATAAAAATAAAAACGATAATAAGAAAAACACTGCTGTTGCCAAAACAGAAACAACAGTAAATAAACCGGTTAATAAATCTGATACTGATAAGCTTGCGGTAATCAAAGGAAACGGCAGGTTCCGCACAAGCGGCGGTCTTGACGGTAAAATTATTACCTTAGATGCAGGCCATGGCGGCAGCGATCCGGGCGCTATCGGCAGTGATGGCACCAAGGAAAAAACCATTACCCTGTCTATTACTAACATGGTCAAGGAAATACTGGAACAAAAGGGTGCCAAGGTTTATATGACGCGTACTACCGATGTTGATGTGTTCGGACCTAATGCCAGTGATGCAGAGGAACTGCAGGCACGTGTAAACGTTGGCGAAAAATATAATTCAGATATGTTCGTCAGCCTGCATATTAATTCTTCGGTAAATAAGAATATCGGCGGTTTTTCTACATACTATTATCCGAAAACCGATAATGATCTGCGCTTAGCTAAAAATATCCAAAATAAGCTGGCAGCTAATTTCGGTGTAGATGATTTGGGTGTACGTCAGGCAAACTTTTATGTTATCAAGCGTATCAGTATGCCGGCAGTTTTGGTAGAAATGTGCTTCATCAGTAATGAAAAGGAACTGACCTTGATGAAGGGACAATGGTTCCAAAAGAAGACGGCTCGTCTGATTGCTGAAGGCATTGAAAAATATTTTGCATAATACGGAGGCGGCAAGAATGAGAAAGCTAATTTTATTGATGCTGCTTTTGTGTGCAGTAATAGCAAGCGGTTGCAGTGAAAATGTTCCGCCGAAAGAGGATGCTAAGAATGCGACAACTGCTGCAGTGCAGGAAAAAAAGGATATCAGCTTTATTGTTTATCGTGCAGCTTCCGATGGCAGCGAAAAGCTGTTACCGGAAAAAATTATGATGAAGGATAACGGCAAAAGTTTGCCGGAAAATGCTTTGATTGCTTTGGTGACTACTAAACCGCAGGACGCGAAGATGGATGATGTTGTACCTATCGGTACTAAGGTGCGCAGTCTTAAAATTGAGCAGGACGGCACTGCCTATGCTGATTTTACGCGCGAGCTGGCAAAGAAGGGACAAGGATCCTATGGTGAGATGATGCTTTGCTACGCTATTACCAATACCTTGACAGAGTTTCCGGAAATTAAACGGGTACAGATTCTGATAGAAGGTAAAAAGGCTATTACCTTGAGTGGTCATATGGATATTGAGGATCCGCTGACGCGTAATACAACTTTATTGTAAAAAACAAAGAAGCGGTACTGGTAAGTCTGGTGCCGCTTTTTCAAATTATTGATTACTATGGCAGGTGTTTTCTTTCCTGCCAAATGTGAGGAGAGTTGGTTATGGAAATTTATTTGCAGGACAGCGCTGCAACCGAAGCCTTGGGAAGGCTTTTGGGCAAGCATGCAGCAAGCGGTGACGTTTTCTGCCTGAGCGGTGACCTGGGCGCAGGCAAAACACTGCTCAGCCGTGGTGTTGCTGTGGCCTTGGGAGCAGCTGCGGAGGATGTCAACAGTCCTACCTTTGCTATCATGAATGTTTATCAGGGGCGTGAGCTGGAAATAAGACATTTTGATTTATATCGCCTCAACCGTCCGGAGGAGCTGGAGGACATCGGCTTTGAGGAATATGCCGGAGGCGATGGCGTAACACTGATTGAATGGGCCGAGCTGTTTAAGGAGGAGCTGCCGGAGGAATATCTGCAGATTACTTTGCTGCATGATGGTGAAGGCCGCCGTGCCGTGCTGCAGGCTCAGGGTGAAAGATATGAAAAACTGCTGCGGGAGGTAGAAGAAGATGCTGACTTTGGCAATTGATACGGCCACCAAGGTGTGCACGATTGCATTATGCCGTGATAAGGAAATTTTAGCTGAATATACGATAAATATGGGGATGACACATAGTGAAGGCTTGCTGCCGCAATTAGACCAGCTGCTGCAGCGTACCGGCGTACAAAAGCAGGATATTGAGCTTTTGGCTGTCAGCATGGGACCGGGTTCCTTTACCGGTCTGCGTATCGGTCTGGCAACGGCAGAGGCTATGGCTTACAGCTGGCAGTGCTGTCTGCACGGAGTTGATACTTTAAAGGCTATGGCTTATAATATCCAGCTTGAAGGCAGGGTGCTGTCACCGGTGCTGGATGCGCAAAAGGGCAATTTTTATCAGGCCTTATATGAATGGCGTAGCGGTGAGCTTGTGGAGCTGGCACCTGTTGAGGTTGTCAGTGCGGAAAAAGCATTAGAAAGAATTGCGTTGCAGGGAACCACTGCGTTGCTTTTGGGCGAGTGCACCAAGCTTGCGAAAAACGGTCTGCCTGATTTTATCAGCGTGGCACCCGAAGCATTGCGTATGCCTAAAGGCAGCTCTGTTGCTTTGGCTGCCTTGGCAGAATTTGATGCAGAAAACGATAAGAAAATTTTTGGCCTGGAGCCATACTATATCAGAAGATCGGAGGCTGAGGAATTGTGGGAGAAGAAGCACAAGCAACAATAAGCTTCAGAGCAATGACGGAAGCGGATATTCCGGCTTTGGTTGCTATAGAGGCACAATCCTTTTATGATGCCTGGAATGAAAATATGCTGCGTAATGAAATAGCCAACGAGCTGACTACCTATCTGGTGATGGAATATGCCGGCAAGCTGGTCGGTTATGCAGGCTTCTGGCTGGTGGCAGGCGAAGCGCAGATTACCCGTGTGGCTGTTGCCGATGAAGAACGCTGCCAGGGCTATGGTACGCGCCTGACGGCAGCCTTGGTGAATAAGGCTTGGGAGCTTGGCGCTACGGCGATGACGCTGGAGGTGCGCGAGGGCAATATTGCCGCGCAGAAGGTTTATCTGACCTGTGGCTTTGCCAGCGAGGGCATTCGTCCGAATTATTACGAAGACAATCATGAAAATGCAGTTATAATGTGGCTGTATAAAGAAGGAGCAGGCCATGAATAAAGAGCAGAAGGATGTATATATTTTAGGTATTGAAAGCAGCTGTGATGAAACTGCGGCTGCCGTAGTAAAGAACGGGCGTGAGGTACTGAGCAACATTATCTCCTCCCAAATCGTTATTCACCGCAAATTCGGCGGCGTTGTGCCGGAAATTGCTTCCCGTAAGCATATCGAGAATATTTTGCCTGTTATTGATGAGGCTTTATCTCAGGCAGGCGTCGGCATGGAGCAGATAGATGCTGTTGCCGTTACCTATGGACCTGGTCTGGTCGGCGCGCTGCTGGTCGGCCTTTCGGCCGCTAAGGCGCTGGCCTGGGCAACAGATAAACCGTTGATAGGTGTCAACCATCTTGAAGGTCACGTATTTGCCAACTTTTTGGCAGACAGTGAGCTGAAGCCGCCGTTCATGGCGCTGGTTGTCAGCGGCGGACACACGGCATTGCTGAAGGTTACCGGCTATAACAGCTTTGAGCTTTTGGGACAGACACGTGATGATGCGGCAGGCGAAGCCTTCGATAAGATTGCCCGCGTTATGGGGCTGCCTTATCCCGGCGGTCCGGAAATCGAGCGTTTGGCATTGGGCGGCAATGACCATGCTATTGATTTTCCGGTAGCACGTCTGGATAAGCCTTATGAATTCAGCTTCAGCGGTCTGAAATCTGCCGTAATCAATTATCTGCACAATCAGCAGCAGGCAGGACGTGAGGTGAACCGCAGCGATGTTGCGGCATCCTTCCAGAGAGCTGTTGTTGATGCATTGGTTAAGGAAGCGGTGCATGCAATGCAGCATACGGGCTACAATAAAATTGTGCTGGCCGGCGGCGTTTCTGCCAATAAAACTTTGCAAAACACACTGGCAAAGGCTATGGAGGAGATTGGTGCCCAGCTGGTGCATCCGACACCGATTTTGTGTACCGATAATGCTGTAATGATTGCCTGCCGCGGTTATTTTATGTATCAGGCCGGCAGCTTCAGTCCATTGGACTTGAACGCTAATCCATCATTGAAATTAGGCTAAACAAGTGTCTTTTATAGTGCATAAGCCTGTGGATATTGTGGATAAACGGGCAATATCCACATATAAACGCATTACTGTTGTGGAAAAGCCTGTGGATATAGTGGATAAAATAGTGGATTAATCAGATAAAGCTGTGGAAAGGACAACAGCAGGAAGAAGAGGGGAAACATGCTGAGCAATTTAACAGCAGAACAAAGAAACAGTTTACAAGCTATGCCACAGGTACTCGGTCTGGCTGCAGATATAGCACATGCTGCTGTGACGATTTATCTGCCGGGAGAGAATAAAAAGTTTTTTAATGTTTATAAGCAGGAGCAGCCGATGACACAGGTCGGAAATGTGCGCCCGGATATGACGGGCAGGCGTGTACGTGCGGTTGAAGAACCTCTCGTTGCGCGTGTGCTGCAAAAAAACGTGCCTGTTAACGGCAAGCGTGAATGGGCTTTGGGCATGTTCAACAGTCTGAAGGTTTTTCCGCTGCGTGACAGCCGCGGACATTGCTACGGTGCCGTCAGCTTTGAAAGTGCTGCTCCCGATGATATTATTATTGCTCAGTCGCTGGAGCTTTTGTGTAATCTGCGCCAGGATGTGAGCAATAACAGCAACTATCGGCGACTGCTGCCTTCTGACGGCATTATGGTAGTAGATGCCAACAGAGTTATTGTTGCTGCCAACAACCGTGCGCGTCATATGTTTGATGTTATGGATATTTCTCATCTTGTCGGCTGTCGTACTAATGATGTTGCTATCAACTGGCCGTTGGTCGGTATGGTTATGGAAACAGGCACGGCGGAAAGCAAGGAATTTACGATGCATGGCATTTTGCTTTCTATACGTATTCTGCCGGCCATTCCCAGGCCTAAGGCCGGTTGTGCTATTGTCATTTTGCAGGATATCACCGAGCTGCGTAAAAAAGACGAGGAACTGCTGATAAAATCTGTGGTAATTAAAGAGATTCATCACCGTGTAAAGAACAATCTGCAGACTATCGCTAGTCTGTTGCGCCTGCAGGAGCGTCGCGCGCAGTGTGAAGAAACCAAAATAGTTTTGCGTGACTGTGTTAACAGGGTCAACAGTATCGCTATTGTGCATGAGTATCTTTCGCAGCAGGATACCGGTCTGATAGATGTCGGTAAGGTGGCCAAGGGAATTTATCAGGCAATTATCAGCAGTATGCTGCATCCGGAATTTATCCTGCATGCCGATTTCAAAGCAGATCCTGTACAGCTGCCGTCTGATAAGGCAACAAGCATCGCTTTGATTCTCAACGAATTATTGCAGAATACTATAGAACATGCTTACGAAGGACGCATGAGTGGCAGCCTTAAGGTGCGCTTTGCGGAAGAAAGCAAGCGTTATGTTTTATCGATTGCCGATGACGGTGTAGGTCTTCCAGAAGGATTTTCTTTAAACAGCAGCCGTCAAAGCTTAGGATTGAAAATTATCAAGACTATGGCGGAAGCAGACCTGCAGGGAAGCTTTAGCTTGGCGAATCGTGATGATGGCGGTACACTTGCTTTAGTAACAATTCCAAAGGGGGGATTGGAAGATGTTAAATAAACTGAGAATATTATTGGCAGATGACGAAGCTATTTTGCGTCTTGATTTACGCGAAATGCTGGCAGATGCCGGTCATGACATAGTAGGCGAGGCAGCCAACGGACAGGAGGCAGTAAAGCTTGCTGCGGAATTGAAGCCTGATTTTATTATCATGGATGTTAAAATGCCGATTATGGACGGTATTACCGCAGCAAAAATTATTGCTGCCGATAATATTGCGCCGGTATTGCTGCTGACAGCTTACAGTCAGCAGGATATTGTTGAGCAGGCATCGGATGCAGGCGTTATTGCTTATCTGGTTAAGCCTGTACGTGAGGAACAGCTCTTCCCGGCGATGGAGATTGCAGCCAAACGCTTTCAGGAAATGCATAAGCTTAATCTGGAGCTTGATAAGCTGAAGGAAAGCCTGGAGAACCGTAAGCTGCTGGACCGTGCCAAGGGTATCCTGATGGCAGCGCACGGAATGACAGAGCAGGAAGCATATCGTAAGATGCAGCAGTTCAGTATGGCAAAACGCATAAGCTTAAAGGAGCTGGCGGAAAGCATTATTGCAGCTGCGGCCAAAAGACAACAATGAACTGAAAGGGCAGTGTGAACTGCTCTTTTTTTATGCCCAAGCAAAAATTTGGGCCTGCGAAGCAAAAAAACAAGGCGCTGAAGCGGAATTTTGAGGGCGTGAAGCAGAATTTGCGACAAATTTGTAAAAAACAGTGAAAAAGTACTTGCAATTTTTCCTAATATGGATATAATAAGAATTGTGGTTAGCACTCAGAGTAAATGAGTGCTAATAACCAAGAAGCAAATTACTCTCACGTAAGTAAGAATACTCGAAAGGGGTTATAAAAATGTTAAAACCATTAGCTGATCACGTAATTGTAGAGGTTGTAGAAGTAGAAGAAAAAACTGCCAGCGGCATTTTCCTGCCGGATACCGCAGTAAAAGAAAAACCGCAACAGGGCAAGGTTCTGGCTGTAGGCAGAGGCAAATACAGCGACAACGGCACTCTGATTAAACCCGAAGTAAAAGTTGGCGATGAAGTTATCTTCGCAAAATACAGCGGAACTCCTGTTAAACATCAAGGTAAGGATTACCTGATTCTCAGCGAGCGCGATATCTTAGCAACAATCGAAAAATAAGATAAAAACTGTAATTAATTTGTAATTGAATTTTCAAAGGAGCGATATAAAATGGCTAAACAAATTCTGTTTAATGAAGAAGCTCGTCGTAGCCTGGAGCGTGGCGTAAATGCTCTGGCTGACGCTGTAAAAGTAACCCTCGGTCCTAAAGGCCGTAACGTTGTACTGGAAAAGAAATTCGGCGCACCGACCATCACCAATGACGGTGTAACCATTGCCCGCGACATCGAACTGGAAGATCCGTTTGAAAACATGGGCGCACAGCTGGTTAAAGAAGTATCCATCAAAACCAACGATGTTGCTGGTGACGGCACCACCACTGCTACCGTTCTGGCACAGGCTATGATTAACGAAGGCATGCGTAACGTTGCTGCCGGCGCTAACCCGATGGTTCTGAAAAAAGGTATCAAAAAAGCAGTTGACGTACTGGTTGACGAACTGAAAAATGTTTCCCAAAAGGTTGAAACCAAGGCTGCAAAAGCACAAGTTGCTTCCATCTCCGCAGCTGATGATGAAATCGGTAACCTGATTGCCGACGCTATGGAAAAAGTTGGCGACGACGGTGTTATCACTGTTGAAGAATCCAAGACCATGGAAACTCATCTGGAAACTGTTGAAGGCATGCAGTTCGACCGTGGCTACATTTCCCCGTATATGGCAACCGATGCTGATAAAATGGAAGCTGTACTGAGCAATCCGTACGTATTCATTACTGATAGAAAAATCACCATGATTGCCGACATTATGCCGGTTCTGGAAAAAGTTGTTCAAAACGGCGGCGAACTCTTAATCATCGCTGAAGATGTTGAAGGCGAAGCACTGGCAACCCTGGTTGTTAACAAACTGCGTGGCACCTTCAAGGCTGTTGCTGTTAAGGCTCCTGGCTTCGGCGACCGTCGTAAAGCAATGCTGCAGGATATCGCTACTCTGACCGGTGCAACCGTTATCAGTGAAGAAGTTGGCCGTAAACTGGACAGCGCAAGCATGGCAGACCTTGGCCGCGCAGGTCAGGTTCGTGTAACCAAAGAATTGACCACTATCGTTGATGGCCTGGGTGATAAAGATGCTATTGCTGCACGTGTTGCTCAAATCCGTGCACAAATTCCGGAAACCACTTCTGATTTCGATAAAGAAAAACTGCAAGAACGTCTGGCTAAACTGGCCGGTGGCGTAGCTGTTATCAAAGTCGGCGCTGCTACCGAAGTTGAGCTGAAAGATAAAAAACTGCGCATTGAAGATGCTCTGAACGCTACCCGCGCTGCTGTTGCCGAAGGTATTGTTGCCGGCGGCGGTACTGCTCTGCTGCAAGTACAGCCTGCTCTGGCAAAAATTAAAGCTACCGGCGATGAGAAGACCGGCGTAGAAATCGTTAAACGCGCTATTGAAGAGCCTGTTCGTCAAATCGCTTACAACGCTGGCCTGGAAGGCGCTGTTATCGTTGATACCATTAAACGCAGCCGCAAAGGCTATGGCTTCAACGCTCTGACCGAAGAGTATGTTGACATGATCGAAGCAGGTATCGTTGACCCGACTAAGGTTACCAGAAGCGCACTGCAAAATGCTGCAAGCATCGCTGCTATGGTTCTGACCACTGAATCCATCGTAGCTGACAAACCTGCTAAGGAAGGCGCTGCTATGCCGGCAATGCCTCCGATGGGCGGCGGCATGCCCGGTATGATGTAAGCTGCAGACCGGATGTCAAAACTGTATAATATAGCTTGAGTAGGCTATAGATAGCACACTCTGTTACTTATTTGGTAGCAGGGTGTGCTTTTTTTGTTACATAAAAGCTGCAGTAAAAAATTTTACTGGCATTAGTGTATTCTAATTATGTTTTTTTGCTGGCAAATATGCTATAATAGTTTCATTCTATAGACAGAAGGAGCTGTTGATAATGGGTGAAGCTGCAGCCGAAAAAGATTTTTACTGGAAGCTGTTCAAATCAACCTTTATAATTAGTGCCTTTACTATCGGCGGTGGTTTTGTAATCATTCCGCTGTTGAAGGCCAAATTTGTTGATGAGTATAAATGGATGGATGATAAGGAAGCACTGAACCTTGTGGCGATTGCGCAGTCTGCGCCGGGTGTTGTGGCAGCCAATGCGGCAATCAGCATGGGCTACAAGCTTGGCGGTATCCGCGGTACGCTTACTGCTTTGCTGGCAACTATTCTGCCGCCGCTGATTACCTTGAGCGCCATTTCCTACGCTTATGATGCCTTTGCACATAACCAGTATATTCAGCTGGTTTTGAAGGGCATGCAGTGCGGTGCGACGGCTATTATTATTAACGTTGCAATCGACCTGCTCAAAAAAGAGCTGAAGAAAAAATTGGCACTGCCGCTTTTGATTATTGTCGGTACCTTTATTGCCAATTATTTCTTTAATGTAAATCTGATGTATGCAGTCGTTGTGGATGCTATTATCGGCTTCTTCCTGCTGCGTGACAAAAAGTACGCGTAAGGAGGTAGCGAGATGTATATTTATTGGGAGCTTTTCTGGAGCTTTGTCAAGGTTGGTGCCTTTTGCGTTGGCGGCGGTTATGCTTCTATGCCGTTGATTCAGGCAGAGGTTATTGAAAATCATGCATGGATGACTATGCCGCAGTTTATTGATATTTTTACAATTTCGCAGATGACACCGGGTCCTATCGGTATCAATGCAGCGACGTTCGTCGGTACAAAGGTTGCAGGCTTGCCCGGTGCTATTGCTGCGACTGTGGGTTTTGTTTTTCCGTCGGTGTTCATTGTACTGGCACTCGCAAAATTATTCTTTAAATATGGCGATATCGGTCCGATTCGCGGTATTCTGAACGGCCTGCGTCCTGCGGTTGTGGCACTCATCTGCTCTGCCGGATTGAGCTTTGTAATGCTGGCGCTGTGGAATACGGAAACTTTGCCGAAGGATTTTACCAAGGTGGATTTGCTTGGCTGTATTGTTTTGCCGATTTCCCTGTGGTGTATCCGTCATAAGGTAAGCGTTATCCGTACACTGTGCATGAGCGGTGTTTTGGGCTTGATTTTGGGTATTGCGGGTATTCGCTGATAATTAATGTAATAGCGCGCTGCGCTGTGAGCTTCGGCTTGCGGCATGGCGTGCTTTTTGTTACACTCATGTTAACTTAAGTAAATTAACGATTGACGCAAGCGGAATTCTGCTATATAATAGATACAGTTAACCAATGAATAGTGTCGGTTAACTACTAAGGTTAGGGATGTGAATTACAATGCAAAAGATTATTGCACTGGCCGAGAAGGTTTTGAACGGTCAGGATATTACTAAAGAAGAAGCTGAATTTTTGATTAACGTGAGCGATGATGACACCATGCTGCTTTTGGCCATGGCTGACAAGATTCGCCAAAAATATGCCGGCGATGCTGTTGACTGCTGTGCAATCATCAACGGCCGCAGCGGTAAGTGCAGCGAGAACTGCAAGTTCTGTGCACAATCCGCACATTATCATACCGGAGTTAAGGAATACGGTCTGCTGAGCGAAGAGGAAATCTTCAATGCAGCTAAAAAAGCTAAGGAAGCAGGCGCTGTACGCTTCTCCATCGTTACTAGCGGTCGCGGACAGAGCAAGGCCGATGACTTTGAAAATATCTGCCGTACCCTGAAACGTATTAAAGAAGAACTGCACATTGAAGTTTGCGCTTCTTTGGGCATTTTGACTGTAGAGCAGGCAAAAGAGCTGCGCAAAGCCGGTGTAACCCGCTATCATTCCAATTTGGAAACCGCAGGCAGCAATTTCCCGAATATCTGCAGCACTCATACCTATGCTGATAAATTTGTTACCATCAAAAATGCACAGGCTGCCGGCCTGCGTGTTTGCAGCGGTGGCATTTTAGGACTTGGCGAAACACGCGAGCAGCGTGTAGAATGGGCCTTCACTCTGAAGGAGCTTGGTATTGACAGTGTACCTCTGAATATGCTGACTCCGATTCCGGGCACTCCGTTTGAAAACAACAAACCGTTGCCGCCGCTGGAAATCCTGCGTGCGTTCGCTGTTTTCCGTTTTGTTCTGCCGAAGGCACAAATCCGTACCGCAGGCGGTCGCGAAGTAAACCTGCGTGACCTGCAGGCACTAGCACTCAATGGCGGTGCAAGCGGCATTATGATCGGCGGTTATCTGACTACTGCCGGCCGCGGTACTGACCGCGATATGCAGATGCTCAAGGATCTTGACCGTCCGCGCAGCATGCCGAATCTTGATTAATTAGTTTTCCATGAATTTTTAATACAATCTTACACCTTAAAATCTCAAAAAGATAAGCAGGCTGGAGTTGCGACCAGTCTGCTTATTTTTTTATGCGTGCGTGATAACGCACCGTCTTCTGGATCACCAATCAATATCATCAATCCATCATTTATTTGCTTACGCACTGCCCTCTACGGCAAATTTTATGATATAATATAATTTACTAATGACTTTCAAGAGGTGAAGCAAAATGCAGTCACACTTTCTTATTATTACCGGTATGTCCGGTGCAGGCAAAACGCAGGTTGTGCGTACCCTGGAGGATTTAAATTTCTTTTGCATAGACAATTTGCCTGCCACTCTGATTCCTAAGTTTGCGGAGCTTTGCCGTCAGACCTCGGAGGAAAAGGTAGCTCTTGTTGTTGATATCCGTGGCGGACGTTTTTTTGATAAGCTGCTGCAGGTTTTGGATGAGATGGAGGCCAGCGGCCAAAAATATGAGCTGCTGTTTCTGGATGCTTCCGATGCGACACTGGTGCGTCGCTACAAGGAAACGCGTCGTCGTCATCCCTTGGGCGAGCGCAATACCTTGCTGAAAAATATTACCTGTGAGCGTGAATTGCTGGATCCGCTGCGCGAAAAGGCTACGCATATTATTGATACCTCGACGCTGACTACGGCACAGCTGAAGGCTAAGGTAACGGAAATGTTTGGCGAGGGCTCTTCTAAAGAGCGTATGGGCATTGTTGTGCGTTCGTTCGGCTTCAAGCATGGCCTGCCGCTTGACAGTGACTTGGTGCTTGATGTACGCTTTTTGCCGAATCCGTTTTATGTGGAGGAGCTGCGCAATATGACTGGTAATGACCGTCCGGTAGCGGATTTTATCTGCCGCTATCCGCAGACCTTCCAGTATCTTAAGCTGGAGGAGCAGCTGCTTGATTTTCTTGTACCGCAATATATTAACGAAGGCAAGGCACAGCTTGTTATCAGCGTAGGCTGCACAGGCGGACAGCACCGCAGCGTTTTTATTGCCAATAAATTGTACGAATATCTGCGTGAAAAGGGTTACAGCGTTGATGTGACGCATCGTGATATTCCTCACAGAAAGTAAGGGAGGAGCCTAATGGGTTGGATTAGTTGGCTGTGTCCCGGCATTAATTTGAAGCGCTGGCTGCTGCTTTTTGCGGTAGGTGTACTTTTATGTGCTTTGGGACTGGCTTTATTTTTTAATTATCAGCTGATGGGCAAGGCAGAAGAACTGTTCTTCCAGATGACCTATCTGACAACAGGACGCTATTCAAACGGCCTGATTATGACGATGGGCGTGGGCTTTCTTATCGTGGGCTTTGCTATTATGGTGTACGGAACACGCCGCTTGATCAGTTCGGTAGTATCTGTTGTAGTGCCTGACAAAAACGGTTCATTGATGGAAACGATTTTTATGCAGCGTAAGCTGACACGTGGCCCTGCTATCACTGTTGTCGGTGGCGGTACCGGTTTGTCGACGCTGCTGCGCGGCATGAAGTATATCACTAATAATTGTACGGCCGTAGTAACAACTGCTGATGACGGCGGTTCTTCCGGACGTCTGCGCAAGGAGCTGGGTATTATTCCTCCCGGTGATTTGCGTAACTGCCTGACGGCTCTGGCTGACCGTGAGCCGCTGATGGAACGTTTGATGCAGTATCGCTTTCAGGGCGATTCCCCGCTTGCAGGGCATTGCTTCGGCAATCTGTTTATTGCGGCGATGGCACAGGCCGAGGGCGGCATGGAGGCCGGACTCAATGCTACGAGCCAGATTCTGAAGGTACGCGGCAGGGTTATTCCGTCTACGCTGGAGGATATCCGCCTGCAGGCGCGGATGACTGACGGCAGCGTTGTGACAGGCGAATCAGAGATTCCCAAGGTGCGCAAGCATATTAAGAAGATGATGATGCTGCCGACGGATGCACAGGCGGCAAACGGAGCTATCGATGCAATTTTAAATGCCGATGTGCTTATTTTCGGACCTGGCAGCCTGTATACCAGTGTTATTCCTAACCTGTTGGTTGAGGGAATCCGTGATGCTGTTGTACGCTCGAAGGCAGTTAAAATTTACATCTGCAATGTTATGACACAGCCCGGCGAAACCGACGGCTACGGTGCTTATGACCATGTGCAGGCATTGGTTGACCATGTCGGTACACAGTTCTTGGATTACGCTATTGTCAATTCCCAGGATGTTACTTCGGAGCAGCTGCGTCAGTATGATGCTGAAGGCTCGCGTCCTATTACGCCGGATATTGATAAAATCCGCAGTCTGGGAATTACGGTTGTGCCGGCGCGCTTGATAAGCAAGGATGATTTGGTGCGTCATGATCCGCGTAAATTAGCGCGTGTACTTATTGCTTTGATTTATCGTCTGCGTCTTTTTGGGCGCGGTATGCAGTTTTTTGATTATTTCTTTATGCGTGCAGGCATGAAGAAGCTGTATAAACAGAAATAAAAACAGACGCTGCAGCCTTGTCGGCTGAGAAGGGAGGAGTCTGCTTGTCTTTTTCCAATGATGTAAAAAATGAATTATCTCGTATAGAAACTAACGATGCGACCGGTGACAAAGCAGAGCTGCTCGGTCTTTTGCGTATGAGCGGTGCAATTGTTATCCGCGGTATGAATATAGGTATCCACTTTTCTACAGAAAATGCTGCTTTGGCCAGACGTGTACTGCAGCTGTTGAAAAGCAATTATCAAGTGCAGACGGAGGTAGTTATTACCCGTTCACGCCGCTTGAAGAAGAATAACCGTTATCAGGTACATGTAGTGCCGGCGCCGCAGGTAAGCAAGGCGCTGAACGAGCTGCAGCTCTTAAGTGTAGAGGGCGATTTGAAAAATCCGCTGCTTTCGCATCACGAAGGCAAGCGTACCTTTTTGCGCGGAGCCTTTTTGGGCGGTGGCAGTATCAGCCGTCCGGCCAGCGATTACCATCTGGAGATGGTGACAGGCAACGAGGATTTTGCACAGACGATTATTAAGGTTATGCAGAGCTTTTCCTTGAAGGCCAAGCTGACCGACAGAAAAAATGAGTATATTGTTTATCTGAAGGATGGCGAAAGCATTATCAGCTTTTTGAGCGTTATCGGTGCGCATAATGCGATGATGGAGCTGGAAAATGTCCGCATTGTCAAGGAAATGCGCAATAATGTTAACAGAGCAGTTAATTGCGAAACTGCGAACCTGAACAAGGTGGTTAAGGCTGCCGTGCGTCAGGTAAGCTGCATTCATTATATTGATGAGCATATGGGACTGAGCGAGCTGCCTCAGGGATTGCAGGATACGGCGCGTCTGCGACTGCAGTATCCGGATGTATCGTTAAATGATTTGGTGGAATACTCCGGTGGTCTGGGTAAATCAGGCATAAATCATCGTTTGAAAAAGCTGCAGGATATTGCAGTAGGTTTAGGTATGGAATTGGAGAAAGCAGATAAATGATTAAGAAAGTATGCTTAGTATTCCTGGCGCTGGTTGTCGTACTTTTGGCGGCTGCAGGTGTTGCATGGAAGCTTAACGGCGAGCGTTGGCAGCAGGAATATGCGGCCTTCAGAAAAACTGGTGCGCCGGTACTGATGTATCACGCTGTCGGTCTGGAAGAAGGCGCAGACTGGCCAAAAACGCTGATCATGAAGCCGGAGCTGTTTGAAGCGCATTTGAAGTACCTGAAGGAGCAGGGCTATACGATTGTGACGGTAGCAGAGCTGGCAGAGCGTCTGCAGCAGGGAAAAAGTGTAGATAAGTATGTTGCCTTGAGCTTTGATGATGGCTATAAGAATAATCACAGTGTAGTGCTGCCGTTATTGCAGAAATATGATGCCAAAGGTTCTTTCTTCGTCATCAATAGGGACATCGGCGATGAGCTGCATATGAATGAGCAGGAAATCAAGGAGCTTATTGCTGCCGGTATGGAGCTTGGTTCGCATACCTACAGCCATAATCCGTTGGCTGCTATCGATGAAAAATATTTGGTGTGGGAAACGGATACGTCACGTTATTGGCTTAAGAAAAAATTTGACGGCTATATCGTACGTACTCTGGCTTATCCTAACGGCAGCTATAACGATAGGGTTATTGATGCAGCAAAAAAATACGGTTTTTACAGGGCGCTGACTGGTCATGTAGGTGTCAATACAGCGGCGACTTATCAAAAGGCACCTTTCGAAATGTACCGCGTAACCGTTGCTGATGACGGTAACGGACTTGAAGGCTTCAAGAAACGCTTGGAGCAGGCATATTTCTTCGGCTTTTTGCAGACCAAGGGCATTGATATCAATATTGTGCGCGATATATTTGTGCGCTAAGTAAAATTTAGGGAGGCGGTTGTCTCCCTTTTCCTTTGCAAGTAAGGTTAACCGAAAAATAAAAACAGGTTGACAACAAGGAAAAACTAGAGTATTCTATAAACTATGAATTATGACAGATGTCATAAAGGCTTTGGAGGCGTGTGATATGCATTTAAAAACAAAAGAACTGATTTTATGCGCACTGTTTATTGCGCTTATAACTGTGGGAACTTTTATAAAAATTCCGGTAGGCACTGATGTCTATACACTGCAGTTTTTATTTACCTTATTGGCAGGACTGCTGCTCGGACCGCGTCTGGGTGCGATTGCCGTCGGCACTTATGTTGTCATGGGTCTGGTCGGCATTCCTGTTTTTGCATCAGGCGGCGGCCCGGGATATATAGCGCAGCCGACTTTCGGATATCTGCTTGGCTTTATCGTGCAGGCTTGGGTAAACGGAGCCTGGGCACGCAAGGCTAAGCAAATTAATTTCCGTAGCCTGTTGGAAGCAAATCTTGTTGGTATGGTAATTGTTTATTTGTTTGGACTCGTGTGGTTCTATGTAGTATCCAATTATATAATCAATGCACCGATTTCCGTGTGGGCAGTTATCTGGTACTGCGGTATTCTGCAGGTTATTCCTGATGTTGTGCTCTGCGTTGGTGCGGCAATGCTGGGTGTGCGCGGGTATAAGGCCGGTATCTGGCTGAAGGCATAAAAAAGCAGTCCTGACAACCTTTTTTAGGTTGCGGGACTGCTTTTTGGCCTTTAAAAGGCCTTTTGCAGGAAAGCGTCGAGGGAAGACTCGTTCATGCTGCCGACGATGCGTGCAATTATATGTCCGTCGGCGCTGATGATGTAGGACGCCGGAATAGCGTCAATGCCGTAGGCTCGTCCGAGTGCCTGATGATCACCGTAGGCAGCGGGGAAGGTGTAGCCCTTGCTTTGGATGAAGCGTGCCGGTTCCTGTTCATTATCATCTACACTGAGGATGACAAAATGCATTCTGTCCTTATATTCGACATATTTCTTTTCAATATGAGGCAGCTCGCCGACACAGGGAGGGCACCAGGTCGCCCAAAAATTGATAAAGACAGGCTTGCCCTTTAAGTCACTTAGGCGCATGGTTTTGCCGCTGCCTAACTCTTTGTAGCTGAAATCGGGTGCGACTTCGGCAGCCGAGGCAGCAGCGGTGTTCATCTGCGGTTTGCTGTCGGCAGTTTTATCGTAGAAGGGGCAGCTGCAGCCTGCAGTAAATAATAGCAGCGCAGTCATAGATAAGGTGAGCAGGATTTTTTTCATGTTGACCTCCTTATAAGAATAAGAGAAAAAAGTGTATATAAATTAAAATTTTTTTCCGAGAGAAATTGCCTTTACCGGGCAGACCTTGCGGCATTCACCACAGGCGATACATTCGCTGTCACCTACATGCCGGCAATCCATTTTGCAATGCTCCATACAACGGTCGCAGTTGATGCACTTGACGTGGTTAACCTTCATGCCAAAGAGGGATATTTTATTAAAAAGCCCATAGATGGCACCTAAAGGGCAGATGAAGCGGCAGAAGGGGCGATAGATGAAGATGGCTGCCAGTACGGTAAGACACAGCAGTGACAGCTTCCAGATAAACAGCTGGCCCAAAAGCTCACGAATCTGCGGCTTGAAAAATGCCAGGGGCAGAGCAGCCTCCAAAGTACCTGTGGGGCAGATAAATTTACAGAAGGCTGGCACGCCGCTGCCGGTGAAATGATAAAAGGCTAAGGGCAAAATAATGAGAAAAATCAGCGCGATAAAATATTTCAGATAGCTGAGCAAATAGGTAAAGCGGTTGCGCTGCAGTTTAGGCGTAGGAATTTTGTAGAGCAATTCCTGCACGAGGCCGAAGGGACAGCCCCAGCCGCAGATAAGACGCGCAAAGATTAACGCAAAGAGCAGAATGAAGCCCAGCACATAGAAGGGAATGCGCAAAAATACACCGCTGAGCGAGCTTTGCAGCGAACCAAGCGGGCAGGCGCCCAAGGCTCCGGGGCAGGAATAGCAGTTTAAACCTGGCAGGCAGATATTCTTGCTGCTGCCCTTCCAGATATTGCCATCGGTAAAGCCTGCAAAATTGCCGTTATATAGGAGGGCGGTGCAAATTTGTACAAGCTTACGTTTAACCAATGCCGATACACTCCAGACAAATTGTCGCTGCCTTGCGCCAGACGGCAAGATATTCTCTGTTGCAGATACCATACGTCAGCATGGCGGCAGCGCTCAGAAGGATTAAAATACGTGTTATTTTCATAGCAAGCAGACCTCCTATATAATTACTAAGAATATTCTAGCATATACGATGAAATTTTACTATGAATGCATGACTATACATTATTGAGGTTGGGTAGCAAATAGCAAAAAATAATATTAAATTATTTCTATCCGCGTGTTGAATGATTCCTGACAGGTGTTGTATGGATAAAAGCGTATAAACAGGCTATAATAAAACAGATAATGCAATGAAAGAATATAGGTCGCGAAATAGTATTTGTAAATGAGCAATTTAAAAAAATCCTTGCAAAATAGGCAAAAACAAGGTAAAATAAAACAAGTAATAATATATTTTTTTGGAGGTAATCGTTATGCGTAAACACATCAAAACTGTTAATAAAGCAATGCTGAACAAAACTCTGCGTACCGGTGGCTGCGGCGAGTGCCCGGCTTCCTGCCAATCCGCTTGCAAAACTTCCTGCACCGTTGGCAACCAGGTTTGCGAACACTGCAAATAATATCTGAGCTTAATGCAGCTCCCTGTCTGGTGCAGGGGGCTGTTTTACTATCTATGCAAAAAGAAAGGTTGGAATACATGCTGATACATAAAATGCGTCTTGATGATAATATGGCTGTGCTGGATATCAACAGCGGTGCCGTTCATCTTGTAGACGATGTTATTTACGATTTACTCGATTATTATGATGGCAGCAATGATGCTGAGGCTATGGCTGCTTTGAAGGATAAATACAGCGAAGAGGATTTGCGCGATGCATTGGAAGAAATGCACGGCCTGCAGGATGAAGGTCTGCTTTTCAGCCCTTCCTTTGATGTGCCGCCGACTTTTGCAGAAAAGCCGATTGTAAAATCCCTGTGCCTGCTTGTAACTCATGATTGCAATCTGCGTTGTGGTTACTGTTTTGCTGACACCGGTTCTTTTGGTGGCTGCCGTCAGCTCATGAGCAAGGAAACTGCAGAAAAGGCTATCGAGTTTGCTATTGAAGGCAGTAAGAAGCGCCATAACCTGGAGCTGGATATGTTCGGCGGTGAACCGCTGATGAACTGGCCGGTTGTTGTTCATATTACCGAATATGTACGCCGTCGCGAAAAAGAAACCGGTAAGAATATTAAGCTGACGCTTACTACCAACGGTACTCTTTTGAATGATGATAATATCAAATTCCTCAACGATAACCGTGTTATGCTGGTTCTGAGCCTGGATGGCAAGAAGGAAACTCATGACGCTATGCGTCCGTTCCCGAATAAAGCTGGCAGCTATGATGCAGCTGTACGCGGCTTTAAGAAGGTAATTGACAGCCGTGAGGGCAAAAACTACTATCTGCGCGGAACCTATACCCATTTCAGCACCCATTTCTGTGAGGATGTGCTGGATATGACTAAGGTTGGCAAGGAGATTTCCGTAGAGCCCGTAGTAGGCATTGATGAACCCTGGGTATTGACCGAGGAAGATCTGCCGGTAATTTTCGATGAATACGATAAGCTGGCGCGTGCATATCTGGAGCGTCGTCGTGAAGGCAATCCCTTTGACTTCTTCCATTTCAATGTAGCACTTGATAACGGTCCGTGCGTAGCTAAGCGCTTGGCAGGCTGCGGCGCCGGTCATGAATACTATTGCATTACCGCTGATGGCGATATTTATCCGTGCCACCAGTTTGTCGGCCGCGAACAATATAAGATGGGCATCCTGGATACCGGTATCGTTAAACCTGAGATGGTGCAGAAGTTCCGTCATACCCATGTTCTTACTAAGCCGGAGTGCAGCAAATGCTGGGCACGCTTCTTCTGCAGCGGTGGCTGCCACGCCAATGCGGATTTAATTAACGGCGATATTACCAAGCCGTATGAGTATGGCTGTCGTCTGCAAAAGAAACGTCTGGAGAATGCTATCATTGTTCAGGCTGTTCTGTCTGCCGAAGCACAGGAAGGCGAGGACCTGCGTCCGCATATTAATAACTTCACTTACGAAAAATAACAGATAGTTTCTCGTGCGCTCTGCGAAAGCAGAGCGCATTTTTTTGCCGGATAATAGTGAAAAATGCCAGCTGGAAACAAGCAGGAAATTTGCTGCTGAGAAAGAAAAAAATCTCGAAAATTTTTCGGGAGAAAGTGATTTTTTTACGCAAAATTTGCCGTTTTTCGGTAGAAAATCTAACTTTTTTTGAAGTTTTTTCAAGAAATTTTAAAGGCCGTAAAGGCGATGATCAAGCATGTTTCTTTTTCCACGAATCCTAGTGTTTCACGAAAAAATCTCAAAAAAGTGCCGAAAAAAGTGTTGACATAACCTAGGTCACGTGGTATTATATACAAGTCGACGCGATACGGCAACAAAACAAAAGCCAAAATCGCTAGGCACTGAACCTTGAAAACTGAACATAAACCTAGAAAAAAGCGAATGTGCGGGTCGAGCGCGAAAGCGCAAGACCAAGTCAAATAACTTCTTTTTTAAATAATAAGAGCTAGATTAGTTCTTCAATAAACTTTATTGGAGAGTTTGATCCTGGCTCAGGACGAACGCTGGCGGCATGCCTAACACATGCAAGTCGAACGGAGATTATTTCGATAATCTTAGTGGCGAACGGGTGAGTAACGCGTGGGCAACCTGCCCTCTAGATGGGGACAACATCCCGAAAGGGGTGCTAATACCGAATGTGACAGCAATCTCGCATGAGGATGCTGTGAAAGATGGCCTCTATTTATAAGCTATCGCTAGAGGATGGGCCTGCGTCTGATTAGCTAGTTGGTGGGGTAACGGCCTACCAAGGCGATGATCAGTAGCCGGTCTGAGAGGATGAACGGCCACATTGGGACTGAGACACGGCCCAGACTCCTACGGGAGGCAGCAGTGGGGAATCTTCCGCAATGGGCGAAAGCCTGACGGAGCAATGCCGCGTGAGTGATGAAGGAATTCGTTCCGTAAAGCTCTTTTGTTTATGACGAATGTGCAGATTGTGAACAATGATCTGTAATGACGGTAGTAAACGAATAAGCCACGGCTAACTACGTGCCAGCAGCCGCGGTAATACGTAGGTGGCGAGCGTTGTCCGGAATTATTGGGCGTAAAGAGCATGTAGGCGGTTTTTTAAGTCTGGAGTGAAAATGCGGGGCTCAACCCCGTATGGCTCTGGATACTGGAAGACTTGAGTGCAGGAGAGGAAAGGGGAATTCCCAGTGTAGCGGTGAAATGCGTAGATATTGGGAGGAACACCAGTGGCGAAGGCGCCTTTCTGGACTGTGTCTGACGCTGAGATGCGAAAGCCAGGGTAGCGAACGGGATTAGATACCCCGGTAGTCCTGGCCGTAAACGATGGGTACTAGGTGTAGGAGGTATCGACCCCTTCTGTGCCGGAGTTAACGCAATAAGTACCCCGCCTGGGGAGTACGTCCGCAAGGATGAAACTCAAAGGAATTGACGGGGGCCCGCACAAGCGGTGGAGTATGTGGTTTAATTCGACGCAACGCGAAGAACCTTACCAAGGCTTGACATTGAATGACCGCTCCAGAGATGGAGCTTTCCCTTCGGGGACATGAAAACAGGTGGTGCATGGCTGTCGTCAGCTCGTGTCGTGAGATGTTGGGTTAAGTCCCGCAACGAG
>OIFE01000134.1_pt1 | contig 81012 bp, 93 predicted proteins | sample 1581921 | NCBI WGS metagenome assembly OIFE01 (sample SAMN04414075, study PRJEB24778) | human gut metagenome | material: faecal | host: Homo sapiens | reverse complement strand
TTGGTAAAATGTTATTAGAGGAAGAGACAGAGTGCTTCTGCTTCTTAGCAGGACATGAGTCATTCGCAGCAGCTGAGGGTGCAATCGGTATCGCTGAGAAAGCAAACAAAGTACGTCAGAAACCATTACGTGTTATCTTAAACGGACTTGGAAAAGATGCTGCACAGATTATCTCCCGTATCAACGGATTCACATTTGTTGAGACACAGTATGATTACAAAGCTGCAAAATTAAATGTTGTATATGAGAAAGCATATTCCAACGGACTTCGCGCAACTGTAAAATGCTACGGTGCAGATGACGTTCAGGAAGGTGTTGCAATCATGCATCATGAGAACGTAGGTGTTTCCATCACTGGTAACTCTACAAACCCAACACGTTTCCAGCATCCGGTTGCAGGTACATACAAAAAAGAATGTATCGAGCAGGGTAAGAAATATTTCTCAGTTGCTTCCGGCGGTGGTACAGGACGTACACTTCACCCGGACAACATGGCAGCAGGTCCTGCTTCCTACGGTATGACAGATACCATGGGACGTATGCACTCTGATGCACAGTTCGCAGGTTCTTCTTCCGTACCGGCTCACGTTGAGATGATGGGTCTGATCGGAATGGGTAACAACCCTATGGTTGGTGCTACAGTTGCTGTTGCAGTTTCTGTAGAGGAAGCTCATAAGGCTGGTAAGTTCTAAGATAAATTTAAAGCATAGAAAGAAACGGGATTTTTGTATTTGCAAGAATCCCGTTTCTTTTTTTGTATAAATTTATTTGAAATTCGAAATCAGTACCTTTTGGAGGATATTGCAAAGTATGGAAAACAAATATATTAGCAGAAGAGTATTTTGAAAAGGGAATACAGGAAGAAAATATTTTTATTTTTCAAAAACAGGGTGATAATCGAACATATTTTCTGCTATAATAATATCTATACCAGAAAAACAGAAAGCGAGGCATCATCCGGTCATGAGTGATTCATCCCATATCTATATTGCAATCGATCTCAAATCTTTTTATGCATCAGTAGAATGTGTCGAACGGGAATGCGATCCGCTGACGACAAATCTTGTCGTCGCAGATGAGAGCAGAACAGAGAAAACAATCTGTCTTGCAGTATCACCGTCACTGAAAGCATATGGAATTCCGGGGCGTGCGAGGTTATTTGAGGTCGTGCAGAAAGTAAAGCAGATTAATAAAGAACGGAGAAGCAGGATCGCCGGAGGTGTGTTTACCGGAAAATCAGCAAATGCGGAAGAACTGAAAAAAGATCCGACACTGGAACTGACCTATATTGCAGCGCCGCCGCGCATGGCTCTTTATATGGAGAAAAGTAACCAAATCTATGACATCTATTTAAAATATGTGGCACCGGAAGATATGCATGTGTATTCGGTGGATGAAGTATTTATGGATGTAACACATTATCTGAAAACATATCAGATGAGTGCGAGAGAACTGGCAGAGAAAATGATCCGGGATGTTTTAAAAGAAACAGGGGTTACAGCAACCGCCGGCATCGGCACGAATCTGTACCTGTGTAAGGTTGCAATGGATATCGTTGCCAAACATGTAACGCCGGATGCAAACGGCGTGCGGATCGCAGAACTTGACGAAATGAGTTATCGCAGACTGCTGTGGGATCACAGACCACTGACGGATTTCTGGAGAGTCGGTGGTGGTTACCGGAAAAAACTAGAGGCGGCAGGACTGTATACGATGGGGGATATTGCACGCTGTTCCTTAGGCGGTGAACAGGATTTTTATAATGAAGATTTTCTTTATAAAATGTTTGGTATTAATGCAGAACTTTTGATTGACCACGCGTGGGGATATGAACCGACCACGATTGACCTGATCAAAGCGTACAAGCCGGAGACAAACAGCATCAGTTCCGGGCAGGTGCTGCAGTGTCCTTATGAGTTTGAAAAAGGAAAACTGATCGTCCGGGAAATGACAGATCTGCTTGTGCTGGATCTGGTGGAAAAGCACTTAGTCACAGATCAGATGGTGCTTACGATCGGCTATGATATTGATAACCTGACGGATCCAAAACGGAGAAATGCGTATCACGGGGAAGTGACCATTGACCGCTATGGAAGAAGGGTGCCAAAACACGCACACGGAACGATCAATCTGAAAAACCAGACATCCTCCACGAAACAGATCATGGATGCAGTGATGGAGTTGTATGACCGTATTGTAAATCCGAATCTTCTGATCCGCCGGATCTATGTGGTAGCCTGCAGGTTATCGGATGAATCATCGGCAAAACAGGAAGATACGTTTGAACAGCTTGATCTGTTTACGGATTATGCGGCATTAGAACAGAAAAAGCAGGCAGAAAAGGTAAAGAAGGAAAAAGAGAGAAAACTGCAGGAGGCAGTCCTCAGTGTGAAAAAGAAATATGGGAAAAATGCCATGCTAAAGGGGATGAATCTGCAGGAGGGGGCTACCAGTGTGGAGCGTAACCGGCAGATCGGAGGGCATAAAGCATGAAAGGGAAAAATATATTTCAGGAAAAAGAAACACATAAATATGATGATATCATCCATCTGCCACATCATGTCTCAACAAAACATCCGCAGATGGCGTTATCAGACAGGGCTGCACAGTTTTCGCCTTTCGCAGCACTTACAGGGCATGAGGACTCTATCCGTGAGACGGCAAGACGAACAGAAGCATTCTTAGAACTCGATGAGGACAAAAAAGAACAGCTTGATGAAAAAATGCATGTTTTACAGGAATATTTTTCGGAAAAGCCGGAGATTATGGTTACTTATTTTGTGCCGGATGAAAAGAAAGCCGGTGGGGCTTATGTTACGCATCGTGGCAGGATACGGAAAATAGATACTTATCTGCGCAGACTTTTATTTGAGGATGGAACGGAAGTTCACATGCAGTATATTTTTGAAATGGATGGCGAAATATTTGGGGATACAGAGTGAAAAGGACAGCTGGGTAAATTTGACAATCAATATTTCGGATGGTATAATCTCCCCGATAATAGGGACTTTTGCTCTATGAAAGAATATGGATGAGTTAAGGAGCTTGTGAGGCATGAAAAATATATGGCGTATTTTTAGCGGAGATATGAAGAGACTGGTGCGGAATCCTTTTGCGCTGGTGATCGCGATCGGTCTTTGTATCATACCTTCGTTGTATGCGTGGTTTAATATATACTCAAACTGGGATCCGTACGCAAATACCAAAAATATCAAGATTGCAGTAGCCACAGAGGATACAGGTTACCAGATGGATGACGGAACTACTGTTAATATGGGCGATTCGGTCATTGAGAGTTTGAAGGAAAATGATAAGATCGGATGGGTGTTTACAGATACAAAAGATGCGGCTTTAGAGGGTGTATACAGCGGCGAATATTATGCAGCGGTCATCATCAGCTCTGACTTTACATACAGTATGTATAATGTATTTCGTGAAGATTTTAAGGGACCGACCATCTCTTATTATGAAAATGAAAAAAAGAATGCCGTGGCGACAAAGATTACGGATTCTGCGGTGTCCACCTTAAAACAGAGCATCAATGAGCAGTTCATAGAAGTACTTACAAGCAATATATTTGAGCAGACAAATCATATTTCCGAACAGATGGAAGAGAACGATAAGTTTGCTTATTTTCAGAATAAACTGGAAAATCTGAATGAAAATCTGATCGGTTACAGTAAAATGATCGATACGTTCATTGCCGGAAATTCGGAACTTTCCCAGGCAGTTGCAGAGGCGAAAGGCAGCATCCCGGGACTCAGTGACAAGGTATCCGACGGTGCAAAGAGTTTTGGTACGGCGAGAAGCAGCCTGGATGATACAAAGACATCCTTAAAATCATTCAGTGAAAATGTGAACCAGACCATGACAAGCATCAATGATTCTATGAATAAAATTCAGGGGAGTATCAATGCGACGAATCTTGCCGGGGATGCACAGCAGACGGCAGACAGTCTGAATCAGGCAGCACTGGATGCAGTGGAACTGCAGCGGGAACTGAACCGTTTGCAGGAACATTTAAAAAAAGTGGTCGTTGAAGATAGCGTGTCGGATGCAGACCGTACCGTCATTCAGAAAATCATTGAGACGATTGAATCGATCAATGGCGGGGCAACAGATATTGAAAAAGCGATCAGCAGCATTAATCAGATCGCAATGGGATTCTCCGGAGATTCCCAGACGGATACAATCAATACACAGGTATCGGGCAGTATGGTTGCGGATGCAATCAACAAATCGTTGTCGGATATGACGCAGGTTCTCACCACCTGTTCACAGGCAATCACAAATATGCAGGAAATGTATACGACAAGCCTGGTTCCACAGTTAGATAATGTGATCGACAGCATGAGTCAGATGTTGAACAATGTATCAGATATTCTGACAAGACTAGATGACACGTTAGGAGATATGAATTCTGTATTTTCCGGCATTGAGACGACCGTTACAGGAGCAAATGACAGTTTAGAACAGATTCAGACGGTTATCGATGGTGTGAGTGAAAAATTAACGAAGCTGTTAGACCGGTTAAATTCGGTTGAGGATGATGAAAAAGTACAGGCATTTATGGAGTTCATGAAGGGCGATCCGGAAGGATATGGTGAGTTTTTCTCCCAGCCGGTGCTGGTTACGACAGAGGAGGTTTATCCGATTCCAAACTATGGCTCGGCAATGACTCCGTTTTACACGATTCTTGCGATCTGGGTTGGAGGAACGATTCTCGTCGCGCTGATCAAGGTGAAGGCAGAACCGAAAAATCTGAAAAATGTAAAATCCTATCAGCTCTTTTTTGGAAGATATCTGCTGTTTTTTGTGATGGGACAGTTACAGGCACTGATCATTGTATTAGGCGATATCTATATCCTGCATTGTCAGATTTTATATCCGGGGTGGTTCTGGCTGGTGGCATCGCTTGCCAGCGTTACATTTACACTATTGATCTATTCACTTGCCCTTTCATTCGGTGATGTGGGTAAGGCACTTGCGGTTGTGATCATGGTAATTCAGATTGCGGGATCCGGCGGAACGTTCCCAATTGAACTTTTACCGGCAGTTTACCGGAATATCTATATATTTTTCCCGTTCCCATATGCGATCAATGCCATGCGTGAGACGATCGGTGGTATGTATGGAAGCGATTATATGAAGAATCTGGCGGAGCTGATGATCTTTGCGGTAGTTGGACTTCTGATCGGACTTGTAATCCGTATTCCGTTTGTGAAACTGAATCACTTTGTGGAAAAACGAATGGAAGATACAAAAATGATGTAGCGGAAGCAAAGCGTGAAAAGCAAGTTTTTTTTATAGATAGCAGAATTGGAGAGAGAAGAATGGAAGAAAAAAGCAGATACGAGGAAATGTATGGAAAACTCGTTGCATATGAACAGAATATCCATTTGCAGAACCAGAAACGGATCAAGATCGGACTCAAATGTATTGCGATCATTCCGCCTATATTTTTGATCCTGTTATTCTGGACAGACAGTAACAAGGTGGTTTTCCTGATTTTATGGATCGTATCATTATTTGCACTTGCAACTTATCTGATCCTTGTAGAGTATGTAGATTATAACCTGCAGGAGAAGCTAAACGAACTGCGGGATGAAGAGGATAAAGCTGTGGATGTTCTTATGGGAAAACAGCTTGACGAAGTAGAGGAAAATATTAAGAATGCCATTCAGAAATTAGATGAAAAGTTTAATTCCGAGGCAGAGATACCCAAAATAACAGAGAGTGATACAAAGGAGAAAACAGAATGAAAAATATATTTAAAATCTTTATCTCCGATGTGAAACGGATTTTCCAGAACGTGGTTGCGGTTGTGGTTATCATGGGACTTTGTGTGATTCCATGCCTCTATGCATGGTTTAATATATTTTCAAACTGGGATCCGTATGGTGAAAGTTCGACTTCAAACCTGAAGGTTGCAGTGGTATCAGAAGATGAAGGTGTAACGGTGGCGGGTATTTCTGTCAATATCGGTTCATCCGTTGTTGAAGCGTTACAGGAAAACAAGGTTATGGGATGGGTATTTACTGAGACATCCGACGAGGCGGTGGATGGTGTATACAGCGGTGAATATTATGCGGCTCTTGTGATTCCGGATGATTTTACGGAGGAGATGATCAGCTTCCTTGGCGGACAGATCGAACACCCGGATATTATTTATTATGAAAATGAAAAGAAAAATGCGATAGCACCGAAGATTACCTCAAAAGCCAAAACGTCTGTTCAGGAACAGGTGAATGCAAGCTTCGTGAGCACACTTGCGGAGGCAATGATGCAGGTCGGGGATGCAGTTGCGGGAAACGATGTTGACGGAGGTTCACTTGCGGATACAATTACGCAGCGGTTAAACGATGTAAGCGGTGATCTGCAGAGCTACATCAACATCTTAAATTCATTTGCAAGTATTTTAAATTCTGCACAGAGTATCGTCGCAACAAGCCAGGTCATGCTTCCGGGACTTGATTCCATGGTTTCTACAGGTCAGGACACGGTAAACAGCATGGAAAGTCTGATACTTGCCGGAAATGCAACGACGGATACGGTTACCCAGATGGTTACATACAGTTTTGATCTGGTTGAGAACAGCCTGAATAATGTGTCCATGGTGATACAAAATGACATGGAAAAACTGGGAAAATACGAAGATGCGGCAGGAAACGGACTGAATGCGACAATATCCGTAGTGCCTTATCTGGAAAAAATGTTTAATGACTCGGTTTCAAGCTGGGAGGGCACAGCAGATGACGAGACAAGAATGCAGATCCAGGGTGTGCGTGACCAGTTAAAGATGATTGAACTTGAACTGAACGGACTTGCAGAAAACGGAACTGCCACAGCGGAGGATATCAATACCTTAAAAGGACAGATTACAACCGAGATTGAAAATTGTAAGACGGCTCTGGATGCGCTGCAGCATACGTTTGAGTATACCGTAAAACCACAGCTTGATTCCACGATGAATGCAATGCAGAATTCCATGATCGCAACGACATCGATTTTAAACGGAATCAATGCGGATTTTGGCGATGTGGAAAAGGTGTTGTCAAAATACGAGGACACGCTCTCAAGGGGAAGTGCAGATTTATATGATTCTTTAGAAATGGCGCAGGAGTTATATAATAAACTGACGCAGATCATCGCGGATTTTACCACATTGAGACAGGATGAACAGTATCAACAGTTTATGGAGATATTAGAGACAGATCCACAGCAGCTGGGCAGTTTCATCTCTTCTCCGGTAAATCTTGACACTGTCGGAATTTATGAGATTGAAAATTATGGCTCTGCCATGGCTCCGTTTTATACGATTCTGGCATTGTGGGTAGGTGCGCTGATACTGGTTGCGATTATTCATGTGAAAGTAGAACCGGAAGAGGGCATCACGGATATAAAGCCATATCAGGCATATTTCGGGCGCTATATCCTGTTTTTCCTGATAGGGCAGACACAGACACTGATCACGGTGCTTGGAGATTTGTTTTATGTGCGGATACAGTGTCATAATCCATTCCTGTTCTGGCTTGCCGGAGCAGTCAGCAGTTTTGTATTTACGCTGTTTATTTACTCGCTTACCGTTGCATTTGGAAATGTCGGTGAGGCACTTGCAATCGTTGTTATGGTTATCCAGGTTGCCGGTGCGGGCGGAACATTCCCGATTGAGACATTACCGCAGGTATACCAGTCACTTTATAAATATCTGCCATTCCCGTATGGAATGAATGCCATGAGAGAGACAATCGGTGGAATTTATCAGATGAACTACTGGATCTATGTTGGAAAACTTGCAATTTATCTGGTCGTTTCGCTGGTCATTGGACTTCTTATTGCGATACCGTTCCGTAAACTGAACCATATCATTGAAAAGAGCAAGGAAAACACGGAGATCATGATCTGATCCCACACGAAGGAGCTTAAAATGTTACTGATTCGAATGGTATTACTTTTGACAGGACTTCTTATGACAGTTGTGCCGGGGGCGTGCACGAGAAAAGACCAGAGAGGTGATCTGAATGCAGAAAAAAGGATACGGCAGATTGGCATCTGGTTTGTGGCAGCAGCGGTCATATGGATTATTACCGCAAAATTTTTCTGAAAATCGACTATGATTTCGGGCAGATGAAAAATTGTTTATTGACAAAATATTTCGATGTGATATCATAGCTTTAGTGTGATGTGTGATTAAAGTATTAAACTATTGGAGATGCAGAATGAGAAAACAGGTATTATCTCTATTAGTGGAGAATAACCCGGGCGTGACAAGTCATATTTCAGGACTTTTCAGCAGAAGAGGTTACAACATTGACAGTTTTTCTTCCGGCGTGACCGCAGATCCGAGATATACAAGGATTACGATCGTCGCGACCGGCGATGAACAGATCTTAGAGCAGATTGAAAAACAGCTTGCGAAGCTGGAAGATGTTGTAGACATCAAAAAACTTGAAAATGGTTCATCCGTGACGAGAGAGCTGATCTTAGTAAAGATTCGTGCGAAAGATACAGAACGTCAGCCAATCTTAAATGTAACCGAGATCTTTCATGGAAAAGTTGTGGATGTAACCCACGATTCGATGGTGATCGAATTGACAGGCCATCAGGACAAGCTGGATGCATTTTTAGATCTTCTGTCCGGATATGAGATTTTAGAACTTGCGCGAACCGGACTGACCGGATTGTCGAGAGGCATTTCCGATGTCGTTATGTTAGACGAAGACGGCAAAAGAGTATCATTATAACAAAATAAGCAGATAAGAATATGCAAATACATATTTTTTATTAAGAAACCAAAACTGGAGGAAATTAATTATGGCAGCAAAAATATTTTATCAGGAAGACTGTAACCTTTCACTGTTAGACGGAAAGACGATCGCAATCATCGGCTACGGCAGTCAGGGACATGCACATGCATTAAACTTAAAGGATTCCGGATGCCATGTTATCATTGGTCTTTATGAGGGAAGTAAATCCTGGGCAAAGGCTGAGAAACAGGGATTTGAAGTATATACAACTGCAGAGGCAGCTAAGAAAGCAGATATCATCATGATCCTGATCAATGATGAGAAACAGGCAGATATGTATAAGAAAGATATCGAGCCAAACTTAGAGGCAGGTAATATGTTAATGTTCGCTCATGGATTCAACATTCATTTCGGATGTATCGTTCCACCAGTAGACGTTGATGTTACCATGATCGCACCAAAAGCTCCGGGACATACAGTACGTTCTGAGTATCAGGCTGGAAAAGGAACCCCTTGTCTGATCGCTGTTGAGCAGGATGCAACTGGAAAAGCACAGGATCTTGCACTTGCATATGCACTTGGTATCGGTGGAGCAAGAGCCGGTGTCTTAGAGACAACATTCAGAACAGAGACAGAGACAGACCTCTTTGGTGAGCAGGCAGTTCTTTGTGGTGGTGTCTGTGCATTAATGCAGGCTGGTTTCGAGACATTAGTAGAAGCTGGTTATGACCCAAGAAATGCATATTTTGAGTGTATCCATGAGATGAAACTGATCGTAGACTTGATCTACCAGTCAGGTTTCGAAGGAATGAGATATTCTATTTCCAATACTGCAGAGTACGGTGATTACATCACTGGACCTAAGATCATCACAGAGGATACCAAGAAAGCTATGAAACAGATTCTTTCCGATATCCAGGATGGTACTTTTGCAAAAGACTTCTTATTGGATATGTCACCAGCAGGACGTCAGGTTCATTTCAAAGCGATGAGAAAGAAAGCTGCTGAACATCCATCAGAGCAGGTTGGTAAAGAGATCCGTAAACTTTACAGCTGGAACAACGAAGAAGATAAATTAATCAACAACTAAATTTAATTTACTTCATACATAATAAGGAAAGAGGTTGTCAAACTTAGATGACGTATCGTTATTCGAGGGTTTGGCAGCCTCTTTTTTTGTTATGGCGACGGGAAATGCAGCGTAAATTTGGATATGGCAGGAAAGATTTGCAGAGAAAGCCTTTCTTACTATGCAAAAATAGAAAAATCGGATATACTTGAAAGGAATTACAAAGTCAGAAAAATAGAAATGAAAAGGAAATCAGGATGAAAAAGGCAGTATTTTTTGATATTGATGGTACATTATGGAACTATCAGATGCAGATACCGGAAAGCGCCGTTTGGGCAATCCGGAAACTGAGAGAAAATGGACATTATGCATTTATCTGCAGTGGAAGGAGCCGTTCGAATATACAAAGTCCAAAATTATTGGGGATTGGATTTGATGGTGTGGTTGCTTCCTGTGGGGCACATATTGATTTTCACAAGGAGACAGTCTATCAGGTGCTGTTAACAGAGAGGCAGGTGACGCATGCACTAAGTGTGTTAAAAGAATATCATATGCCGGTCGTGTTAGAAGGACCGGAGTATGTGTATGTGAATGAAAGTGATTTTTTAGATGATCCTTACGTGATACATCTGCGCAAAGAACTGGGGGAACATTTGCGAAACATTCCCACAGACCACAGTGAGATTCAGATCAACAAAATGAGCAGCATTGCACCGACTGTGGATGCCAGACAGTTTGTAAAAGAGATGGGAGAAGATTTTGACGTAGTTATTCACGGGCAGGGGATCATAGAGATTAACCCGGCAGGGATTTCCAAGGCAACAGGTATCCGGAAAGTCTGTGAAATGTTAGACATTCCGCATGAGGATACGTTTGCGTTCGGCGACAGTGCGAATGACATTGAGATGCTTGCATATGTAGCGCACAGCATTGCAATGGGAAACGGAACCGATAAAGTGAAAAATACCGCAGAGTTCGTGACACGTTCCGTGGATGAGGACGGTATTTTGCACGGACTCAAACATTATGGACTGATATAGTGGAGGACAAATTTTATAAATAAAATTACATTTTTCTTCGAAAAACTAGGAGAGCAAATCCTCTCCTCACAGGGAGTTCGGATTTTGCTTCGCAAAACAAGGAGGATTTATGTCAAATTTAATGGATTATCTGGATTGGCGCGGTGACCTGACATTTCGGGAGGCACCTTTTAATGAGGTGGACAATCTGATACTGGCACAGCTTGTATATGTGGAATTTGCAGGAATTGTTCCGGCGCCGGGGGAAGAGGGAACGATCACGGTAAAAGAAGCATGTGAACTCTTTTTTGCGGCACATGACAGAAAAGAGATCATGGAGCGCGTATCCATGACGAAAACCGCCGCATTTGTGCTGGAGAAGATGGCGCAGACAGAGCGTTTCTGCAATGCGCAGTTATTTGGTTATATCAACGATATCAGCAAAGAGGAACAGTCCCAGTTTTCTGTGGTATGTGTCCGGTTGGATGATAAGAGTATCTATGTATCTTTCAGCGGAACAGACAATACGATTGTCGGCTGGCGCGAGAACTTTAACATGGGTTATCTGTCCGAGACACCGGGGCAGTTGAAAGCTGTCGATTATCTGAATCATATCGTGAAAGAGGATTGGGAAAAAATCAGAGTCGGGGGACATTCCAAGGGTGGAAATCTTTCCGTATACGCATCCGTCAAATGTGACCGGAATATCCAGAAGAGGATCGTGAAGGTGTACAGCAATGACGGACCTGGATTTAGCGAAGAAATGATCCAGAGTAAGGAATACCAGCGGATGCTGCCAAAAATCAAGACCATTCTGCCGGAGTCCAGCATTGTAGGCATGCTGCTTGAGCATCAGGAAAAGTTTGAAGTGGTAAAAAGTTCCCAGAGTGGTATCCAGCAGCATGATGCCATGTCATGGGAAGTGCTTGGCAGCCATTTTGTCTATGTGGAGGAGGTTGCACCGCAGAGCATCCTGCTCGACGAGACGATGAAAAAATGGATTTTCCAGTTGACGAAAGAACAGCGCGAGGAGATTGTCGATACGGTCTTTTCCATGCTCGATGATGCCAAAATCTATACAGTGGATGATTTTTACAACAGCAAATGGAAAAAAGTGCAGGAGCTGATGAAAGCAAAGAGCAAGCTTTCACCGGAAACACAGGAGCTTTTCTCACAGGCACTGCGCATGTTATGGAAAACCGGAAATCAGACGGTGAAAAAGTCTGTAAAACAGGCAGTTTTAGAGAAAGTGGAAGAAGCCAATTCTCTATTTTCCAACGATAAATCTAAAAAAAGTATGAAATCATCGAAAAAGTAATATGATATAAAAAAAAGAGAAAAAAAGAGCAATAATGAGAAAATATGAAAAAATATAGATATAAATACCTCTAAAGTTGGTTGCGATTTTGGAGCGAAAAACATATTATATGACTATCGGTTAGCACTCGAACTAAATGAGTGCTAATAACACATGATAACAATAGAAAGTCTGATAACTTTCTACAATATCAAAAGAAAAAAAGAAAAGAATATATATTGAATGGAGGAATCATCATGAAATTAGTACCATTGAGTGACAGAGTAGTTTTAAAACAGTGTGAGGCAGAGGAAACTACAAAATCAGGAATTATTCTTACAAGCAGTGCACAGGAGAAACCACAGGAAGCAGAAGTGATCGCAGTTGGTCCTGGCGGAATCGTGGATGGAAAAGAAGTTACCATGCAGGTAAAAGAGGGACAGAAAGTTATTTATTCCAAATATGCAGGAACAGAAGTGAAATTAGACGGCGAAGAGTATATCATTGTAAGACAGAATGATATCCTTGCAGTTGTTGAATAAAAAGTTATTTATATTAAAATAGAAAGAGGTAGAAAATCATGGCAAAAGAAATTAAATACGGATCAGAAGCCAGAGCAGCATTAGGCGCAGGCGTTGACAAATTAGCAAATACAGTAAGAGTTACATTGGGACCAAAAGGAAGAAACGTTGTTCTTGACAAATCTTATGGTGCTCCACTCATCACAAACGATGGTGTGACAATCGCAAAAGAGATCGAGTTAGAAGATGCTTTCGAAAACATGGGAGCACAGTTAGTAAAAGAAGTTGCAACCAAGACAAATGATGTTGCCGGTGATGGTACAACAACAGCAACGGTTCTGGCACAGGCAATGATTCAGGAAGGTATGAAGAATCTGGAAGCAGGAGCTAATCCGATCATCCTCCGCCGTGGTATGAAGAAAGCAACTGACAAAGCGGTAGAATCCTTGAAAGCAATGTCATCCAAAGTAAATGGTAAAGACCAGATTGCAAAAGTTGCAGCAATTTCTGCTGGTGACGAGGAAGTTGGTAACATGGTAGCAGACGCTATGGAAAAAGTTTCCAACGACGGTGTTATCACAATCGAAGAGTCCAAGACGATGCAGACAGAGCTTGACCTTGTAGAAGGTATGCAGTTCGACCGTGGTTACTTATCTGCATATATGTGTTCTGATATGGATAAAATGGAAGCTACATTAGATGATCCATACATCCTGATTACAGACAAGAAGATCAGCAACATTCAGGAAATCCTTCCTCTGTTAGAACAGATTGTTCAGAGTGGTGCAAAATTACTCATCATTGCTGAGGATGTGGAAGGTGAAGCATTAACAACCTTAATCGTAAACAAATTGCGTGGTACATTCAATGTTGTAGCTGTCAAAGCACCTGGTTATGGTGACAGAAGAAAAGCTATGTTAGAGGATATTGCAATCCTTACAGGTGGTCAGGTGATCAGCTCTGATCTTGGTCTTGAATTAAAAGATACAACGATGGATCAGCTTGGTCGTGCAAAATCCGTTAAAGTTCAGAAAGAGAACACAATCATCGTTGACGGTGCCGGCGACAAAGATGCCATTCAGGGAAGAATCAAACAGATCCGTGCACAGATCGAGGAGACAACATCTGAGTTTGATAAAGAAAAATTACAGGAAAGACTTGCTAAGATGGCAGGCGGCGTAGCAGTGATCCGTGTTGGTGCAGCTACAGAGACAGAGATGAAAGAAGCAAAACTTCGTATGGAAGATGCTTTAAATGCTACAAGAGCAGCCGTAGAAGAAGGTATTATCGCAGGTGGTGGATCTGCATATATCCATGCTTCCAAAGAAGTTGCCAAATTAGCAGATACTTTAGAGGGTGATGAGAAGACAGGTGCAAAAGTAATCTTAAAAGCACTGGAAGCTCCATTGTATTACATTTCTGCAAATGCAGGATTAGAGGGCGCAGTTATCATCAATAAAGTAAAAGAGTCCGCACCTGGAACAGGTTTCAACGCAGCTACAGAAGAGTATGTAGATATGGTTGAAAACGGAATCCTTGATCCGGTCAAGGTTACAAGAAGCGCATTACAGAACGCAACATCTGTAGCATCTACTTTACTTACAACAGAGTCTGTTGTTGCAAATATCAAAGAAGATGCTCCTGCAATGCCAGCAGGTAACCCGGGAATGGGAATGATGTAAAATCTGACGAGAGAATCAGATAAATGAGAAAAAGACCATAGCCAGAAGAGTCGAAGAGATAACTTTTGGCTATGGTCTTTTTTGTGCTCTTCGTTGCACACTGATATGTGGTGTGGTAAAATGTGCATAATCAAAGATACGAAAGAAGGGGTGGCACATGGAACTTCTCAAAAAGTTTGATGCACAGAATTATAAAGACACGACCAGTGTTTTTGAAAAATATACCATACGTGGGATTATCGTGCGGGATGGAAAGATTGCCATGCAGTGCAGCAAAGAGGGAGAGTACAAGATCCCGGGCGGTGGCATGGAAGCAGGAGAGACCTACGTGGAAGCTCTTGCAAGGGAAGTAAAAGAAGAAACCGGACTATTTATCATCCCGGAAAAAGCAGTGGAACTCGGTGAGATTTTAGAAGTCCGGAAAGATATTTTTGAAGACACAAAAAAATTTATCTGTCATTCCCTTTTCTATTATTGTGAGGAGACCGGGGAGGAAGCTCCAATCCATCTGACAAAGAGCGAGATCGCAAAAGGATATTGCTTAAAATGGGCGACACCGCAGGAAATCTACGACACGAATATTGCGATGGAAAAAGACCCGTGGATCATCCGTGACACGGCATTTATCAAAATGATCCTTGATGGAAAGATTGCGGCATTACATGGAATCCTCTGATCCATGACAATAGAATGTCCGCAGAGCGTATGTTGTATTGCATATTTTTGTGTGGTGCAATTTGAAAAATTGTGATACAATTTATTTGCGTGTTGCGAAAGAACACAGGCACGAATAACAGGTGAAGGAGAAATTCATGAACAATAATTACATAACACTTACCATTGGAAAAAAGAAAAATATCGCACTGATTGCGCATGATAATAAAAAGGCAGACCTGATTGAATGGTGCGAGCAGAATAAAGATATTCTGACACAGCATTTTTTATGTGGAACCGGAACAACTGCAAGAATGATCACAGATAAGACCGGACTTCCTGTGAAAGGATACAACAGTGGTCCTCTTGGTGGAGACCAGCAGATTGGTGCAAAGATCGTGGAAGGAAGAATTGATTTTGTGGTATTCTTCTCTGATCCACTGACAGCACAGCCACATGACCCGGATGTGAAAGCATTGCTCCGTATCGCACAGGTTTATGATATTCCAATTGCAAATAACCGTGCGTCCGCAGATTTTATGATCCATTCTGAATTTATGAATGAAGAGTATGAACATGAAGTGATCAATTTTAAGAAGAACATCAAAGAGCGCTCTGAGACATTATAGGAGGAAAAGGCCAGGATGAGCAAAGTAGCGATTGTAACAGACAGTAACAGTGGAATTACACAGAGTGAAGCAAAAGAATATGGCGTAACGGTTATGCCAATGCCATTTTTTATTAATGACCAGACCTATTATGAAGATATTGATCTGACACAGGAAGATTTTTATCAGAAACTTTCAGAAGATGCCAATATTTCAACCTCCATGCCTCTTGTCGGAAATGTGACAGACACATGGGATGAATTGCTGCAGGAGTATGACGAGATCGTGCATATTCCAATGTCCTCCGGGCTCAGTGGTTCCTGTGAGACTGCTATCATGCTCTCTCAGGATTATGACGGCAGAGTGCAGGTTGTCAATAATCAGAGAATTTCAGTCACACAGAGACAGTCTGTACTGGATGCAAAAGCATTGGCAGAGAAAGGATACAGTGCAGAGGCAATCAAAGAGATCCTTGAGCGTGAGAAGATGGAGTCTTCGATTTATATTATGGTGGACACGCTGTACTATCTGAAAAAAGGCGGCAGGATCACTCCGGCTGCAGCTGCGCTTGGAACCTTATTAAAATTAAAACCGGTACTTCAGATTCAGGGTGAGAAGCTGGATTCTTTTGCAAAGGCAAGAACGGTAAAACAGGCAAAGAAAATGATGGTCGATGCCATGCGCAATGACTTTGACCATCGTTTCAATGATCCGGAGGGAAAGAATATATATCTGGAGATGGCTTATACACATAATCTGGAAGATGCGGAAGCGTTCAAAAAAGAGGTCGAGGCAGAATTCCCGGGTATGGAGATTGTGCTGAATCCGTTATCCTTAAGTGTATCCTGTCACATTGGACCGGGAGCGTTAGCAGTTGCATGTTCCAAAAAGATTCCGGAATTATTAGAGTAGAGACTTAAGAATTCACAAAACCATACGATATATATAATAGTACATTGGATGTAAGAGAAAAATGACCAGGACGGCATATGATTTGAGAGAGAAAAGAATCATATGTCGTCCTTTTGGCATTGATAAAAGAAAATCAGATTTAAAGTGCATATCGGAAATACATCATATTGTAAAAACAGCAGAGTTTGACATGGGTGTGGAGGAGAGTTATGAGTATGGCAAATGTAACAAAGACAACCAGAATACAGGCAATTGCAGAGTTGCAGAAACGAAAAACAGAAATCCAGAATCGGTTACAGAACGGACAATCGCAGGATTCTACAACAATTGGCGGCAATTCTTTTACGGAGGATGAATGGAAAAAAATCATTCAGAAAATGGATGAATATCTGACCGAGGTAAAGCAGGAGCAGAAAGAGCGGTTTGAAAAACGCGATAAGGAAAAGGAAATCCAGCAGTTTTATGAGAAAATGAAAATGGCAGAGCAGTATAAAAAGCCACAGGCGGAGAAATTAACCATACAGAAGCATTTAGATGGTGAGGACATTGCTCCATACTCTTATCTGGCGGAGGATGGAGTGATCACTTATAATGGCGTGTCATTTTTCTGTGATTATGAGAATAATGCGATCACACTTGGCGACATGAGTGATGAAAAGAATGTCATTACAGTGCAGTTAGAGAATGGAGGCTGCCTGAAAGTGAACAGGGACAATATCGAAGATCTGTCAAAAGCGATTGCAATGTTTTCACCGGAGGATATACGGAGAATCTTAGTTGCATTGCAGCAGGACGCAAAAGTCCGCCAGATGCAGCAGGAGATCGAGCAGGACAAGATCAAGCAGCTTCTGGCGGAACGTTAAGCTTATTCGTTATTTAAAAGACAATGCAGCAATCTGTCGTTATCTTCCGGATTCATGATACAGAAACGAATGTACTTATTATCTAAGAATGGGAAGGTGGAACAGTCACGGATCATCATTTTCTCACGGATCGCGCGGTCAAACAGTTCCTGCGATGTAAGATCATTGCGGAGGATACGGACTAACATAAAATTCCCACTTGGTTTGTACACCTTGTAGTCAGGACTTTCACAAAATGCCTGATACATACGGGCACGTTCCTTTGTGATCAGATCCTTTGTCTCTTTGATATAGGCAGTATCGGAAAACATTGTTTCCCCGGCAACAACTGCAAGCGAGTTGATCGTCCATGGATTCTTTCGTGTGTTGATCGCCTTGATGAGATCACGGTTTCCGGTGATGGCATAGCCGAGGCGGAGTCCGGGTGCTGCGAAAAACTTCGAGGTTCCGCGCAGAATGACAATGTTATTGTAATAGTTTGTCAGCGGTACGGAATCAATCTCTTCCATATTTTCTGCAAATTCCACATATGTTTCATCGACCATGACATAAATATCGTATTCCGTGCAGGCATCTAAAATACGGCGCATATCGGTACTTGTGATGCAGGATGAAGTCGGGTTGTTTGGATTGCAGATGACTAAAAGGTCGATATTTTCATTCAGGTGTGAGATGAAATCATTCACATCCAGTCTGAAATCGTCTTTTTCCCGGAGTGGATAATAAAGGGTTGTTCCACCACCAAGAGAAATCTCACGTTCGTACTCGGAATAAGTAGGACCGATGATCATTGCCTTCTTCGGATGCTCAATCTGGATGAAAAGGGAGATCAGCTCGGTAGAACCGTTTCCAACGATCACGTTTTCATAATCTGTGCCACAGTATGCGGCAATGCATTTGCGGAGCGAGGTGTATTCCCTGTCCGGATAAGTGGTAATGGCATCGATCTTGTCTGCTAAGGTTGTCCGCAGCAAAGGGGATACGCCAAGCGGATTGACATTTGCCGAAAAACTTACAATTTCCTCTTTTTTGATTCCATAGATTTCTTCTATTTTCTCTAAATCACTTCCATGGAAGTGGTCTTTGTGTTTTATCATTGATTACTCCTCCAAATTAGTTTATAATTTATTATAGTCATTGCTTAAAAAAAAGCAATAAAAATAGATAGGAGCAGGTGTCGGATTGCGGAAAAGGATACAACAGCTTGCAAATGGAAAATTCGATAACAATGGTCCGAAACTATCTCTGTCTACAGAGAAGATAGAGTTAGAGGCATTGGAAGGAAAGGATGAAACAGGCAGTTTTGTCATTACGAGCACGAATCAGGTAAAAATGCGTGGCATCATTTATTCTTCCAATCCGCGTATGGAATGTCTTACACCTCAGTTTGAGGGGGAAGAAGTGCGTATTCGGTATCAGTTTCACAGTGAGGGGCTGATAGAAGGGGATATTCAGAAAGGCGAGTTTTTTATCGTATGTAACCAGGGGGAATATAACCTTTCTTTTGTTGTGTCCATTTCCAGGTTGTATGCGGATTCATCCTTTGGAAAAATCAAGAATCTGGATGACTTTTGCAGGCTTGCGAAGGAAAATTATGATGAGGCATACCGTTTATTTTATTCCAGCAATTTCAAAAACCTGATCAGGGAAGATAAAGACCGCATTCTCTATGAGGGACTGAGAATGCAGCCGCAATCTGCATTGGTCGTGGAAACATTTCTGATCGCTTCCCATCATAAGAAGAAAGTGGAGGTCGCGTTCGAAGAAACTGAGAAAAGTTTTTATGGTGTGCAGGAACAGCAAAAAGAGCAGTTAGAGATCCAGAAACCACAGTGGGGCGCTGTCCGTATCCACGTTTCTTCAGATGCAGATTTTTTGATTCCGGGGAAACAGATCATCACAGAAAATGACTTTATCGGAAGTACCTGCTTTTACGAGTATTATATCGATGCAGATGCAATGCATGCCGGTAAGAATTTTGGAAGACTGTGTTTTGAACTCCCGGATCAGTCTTTTCTATATACCGTTACCGCTTCCTGTAAGGAGAGAGAGGAAGAGCGGGAGATTTCTGAACATAGGGAAGCCGGACAGGCGCGGACAGAACTTATGCAGCTTTATATTGATTACCGGTTGAAACGGATCGTTACCGGGGTCTGGGCAAAAAGTTCTGTGGAACTGTTGGATCATCTGGCAATTTTAGAGCCGGAAGAACCAATGCATCGCCTAATGAAGGCGCAGGCACTTTTGATCAACCGGCAGAAGCAGGAGGCAAGCTGGATTTTAACAGACTACAAACGGGAATGTCTTGACCGGACGACACCGGTCTGGGGATACTATCTGTATCTATGTACACTGATGGAACGCGAAGAGTCTTATGTGGATCGTCTGACGGAGGAGATCGAGCAGATTTTTCATCATTATCCGGAGGATTCCATGTTGTTTTGGATTCTTTTATTTGTAAAAGACGAGTTTTACCGCAATAGTTCCAGAAGATTCAAGGCGATTGAGCAGTGGATCGGACGAGGCTTTCACAGCCCATATCTGTATCTGGAAGCATATTATCTGATCTGGCAGGATCCATATCTTTTATCGGGGTTAAACGATTTTACATTAAAGATTTTAAGGTGGGCAGCAAAACAGGATGCGATCTCGAAAGATATTGCATTGCAGGTGCGCAATCTGTTGCCGGAACAGAGGGAATATCAGAAAAAATGGTATCCGGTTCTGGAGAAATGTTATGAGGCAGATCCTTCAGAGGAGATGGTCGCAGCGATATGCACTTATCTGATCCGTGGACAGCAGTTTGCACCAAAATATCATGTCTGGTATGAGCGTGGAATTGACAGTGAAATCCGTATCACGAATCTGTACGAGGCGTTTTTGATCTCTATGGATCCGAATGAGGTGACTGCGATTCCGAAGATGATCCAATTATATTTTCAGTATAACAGTGGTCTTTCCTACCGTTATATGGCGGTCTTATATGTGAATATCATCGCAGCAAAGGAAAAACAGCCGGATGTATACCATAAATATCGCAGAAATATGGAACAGTTTGCGCTTGCACAGATGGAAGCCGGACATATGGATGACAATCTGGCGATTCTATACCAGGAGATTCTTCCTGTCAGCATCCTGAATGAGGAACTGGCGCACAAAGCGGCAGAAGTTTTATTTGTACATAAATTATGCTGTGAGAACCATGGGATTGCAAAGGCATACATCCTGCACTGGCAGTTAAAAGCACCACAGGTTGTTACACTGACGAACGGATGCGGATATTTTAAGGCATATTCCAAAGATTACACAGTCATTCTCTGCGATACCGAGGGAAATTGTTATACCGATGATTATCAGGATGAGGCATTACTTCACCCGGAAAATTATCTGGAAAAATGTATGGAGCTTGCACCGGAGGAATTGTCATATCTTTTGTATTATTTCGATGGCAAAAGGGGATGTGGCGATTTTGCGGTGGAAGACGGAAGATATTTTCGTATGCTGACACAGTCGGAGCGTGTCAGTGATGAATATAAAGCTTATCTGATTCCGGAGATCATCCGCTTTTATCAGAAAAAAGGCGAAATGCTTGTGATAGAACCATATCTGAATGAAGTGGATATCCGTAATATGACGCTGGAAAATCAGTGTTATATAGAGGAGATGCTCATAGAGACACATCAGTTTGAACGGGCATTTCAGCTGGTACACCACTATGGATATGACAGACTTGGAAGCAGGGCAGGAGTGGAATTGTGCAGTTATGAGATCACGGAACATTCATTTGAGGAGAATGATTATCTGCTCGGAATGGCACAGAACTGTTTTTTACATGAAAAATATAATGATGTGATCCTGATTTATCTGTGCAAATTTTTTCAGGGACCAACCAAGCAGATGGCTGCTATCTGGAAAGCTGCCAGAGAATTTGAGATCGATACCTTTGATCTGGAGGAGCGTATTATCACGCAGATGCTTTATTCGACAGATTATGTGGATGAGATCGAACGGATTTATGACAGTTATCTTGCCGGTGGTGGCAGGGAATTAGTCTGCATGGCGTACCTTTCTTATTTTTCCCATTATTATCTGGTGAATGATATGATGATACCGGAACATGTATTTTCACAGATCAGGGAGCGCTATCTTGCGGGGCAGACATTAAATGATGCATGTCTGCTCGGTCTGTTAAAGCAATTGTCTGAAATTTCTGCACCAGATGCAGCTGACCAAAAAATAGCAGACGAACTTTTGATGAAGTATACCGGAAGAAATTTATATTTTGCTTTCTACAAAAAGTTCGGGGAGACAATGATCAGAAAATATCATCTGTATGATAAGTTTTTTGTGGAATATCATACAAAGGCAGACCAGCATGTGCTGTTAAACTATAGTGTAAACGGTGGGGAATACCATAAGGAAGAGATCCCGGAGGTTTATGACGGTATTTATGTGAAGGCGTTTGTGCTGTTGTTTGGGGAATCCGTGTCCTATTATATTTCAGAGAAGCTTCATGGGGAGTGGAAAGTGGTGGAAAGCCGGCAGATTTCAAACCAGAATATGTATGGGGATAAAGACCAGAGCCGGTATGATGTGATCAACAATATTATGTTTGCTTATGCCATGCAGGATGAGACAATGCTTTCAGAGAGCATGCGAAAGTATGTAAGCATGGACGATACCGTAAAGAAGCTTTTTAAATTGCTATAAAAATATTGGAAAGGACGGCACATAAGATGACGCAGCAGTGTTATTATATTGGAATCGATATGGACGACAGGAATGCCGTCATCAGTTATTACAAAGCCGGCATGAGAGAGCCGGAAACACTGAGTACGATCGCAGGAAGTGAGATTTACCAGATCCCGGTGGCGTTGATCAAAAAGCGGGGGATCGGACAGTGGTTTATCGGTGAGGAGGCAAAAAAGATGGCATTGATCCAGAATGAAGATGTGATCGGCCATCTGCTTGACAATGCACTTGCAAAGAAACAGGTAACTGTGGAAAACATCGTGTATGAGGCAGAGGAACTTTTTGCGCTCTATATCAAGAAACTGCTTCTTTTAGCGAGCCGTCTGGGAAATCCGGGACTGCCGGACTGCCTGGTGATCACAGTGGAAGCCCTGTCAAGAGAACTGACGGAGCTGTTCGGAAAGGTGGCAGAAGATCTCGGATTAGGACGCAGTCAATTGATTTTACAGGACAGAAAAGAAAGTTTTTATTATTTTGTATACAACCAGAAGCAGGAGTTATGGCTGCATGATATTTTTTTGTTTGACTGCCGTGGAGATGAAGTGAGATGCTGTGCTACCGTCCGTGATACAAGAACAGTGCCACAGATGGTAACGATCACAGAGGAAGTACATGCATTAGACGGAATCCATAAAGATGAGTCATTTTATAAGATCCTGCTGGACAGTTTTCATGGACATATCTGTTCCTCTGTGTATCTTGTCGGAGATGGATTTGACGGTGACTGGATGAAAATGTCTCTTTCCTACATGTGTAAGGGACGGAGGGCATTTATAGGTAAGAACCTTTATTCCAAGGGAGCCTGCTATGCGGCGATCGTCCGTGAACAGAAAAATCCATGGCCGTATGTCTATATGGGCGACAATGAAATGAAAGTGAATGTCAGCCTGAAAGTGAAAAATCGTGGGAAATGGGAATTTTTGTCTTTGATCAATGCGGGAGACAACTGGTATGAAGCTTCCGGAGACTGTGAGGTGCTGCTGGATGGAGATAAGGAGATTGATTTCTGGCTTCAGCTGCCACACAGCAGGGATGCCAGGATAGAAAAGCTGGAATTATCGGATCTGCCGGAACGTAAGCCGAAAACTACAAGACTCCGGATCAGTGCAAAACCGGTTTCTGATTCCAAGGTAAAGATTAAAATCCGTGATCTTGGGTTTGGCGAGATTGTGAAGAGTTCGGATCTGACATGGGAATATACAATGTCATTGTAAAGAGGGAGTGGGAAGATGGGAGAATTGATTTTATGCAGCCATCCAATTGCTGCTATGCCATACTATATTGATAATATCTCACTCAATGTATATTCGCTGGAGGAACTCTGCTATTATATTGAAAACCATCTGTATCTGATCGAGGCAGATTTTATGAGTGAGGAACTTTGTCTCTGGATCGGGCAGGAACTTGATGAAAAAGATCTGGCACAGTCGCTGCGCAGTGTTTTGCTCGGAAATGGGAGTCTTTCTGATTTTACGGAACTGATCTTAAGAAGCTGCGGATACTGTTCAGAAGACACGATACGCCATATCCGTTCTGTGCTGCTGGATATGCAGAATAAATCTGTATTTGAATGTTCGAAGATCCGGGCAGACCGTTACATGGAGAGTGAAAAGTATGTGAAAGCAATCCATGAATACCGGAAACTGCTTGGAATGGAGGAGGAGTGCAAAAAAAATCCGGTCTTAGAGGGCAATATCAGGCACAATCTTGGAACTGCCTGTGCAGGGTTATTTTTATTTGACGAGGCTGCGGCGAATTTTCTGAATGCATACCGGCTGAACCAGAACAGAGAGTCACTGGCTGCGTGTATGGCAGCCTGCCGTCTGGCAAAAAAAACAGATATTTTAAAAAAATACAAGGAAGAATTTCATGTTTCAGATGAAGCGTTTAAGAGTATGTCAGACCAATGGAATTCTGTTTTAAAAAGTGAGGATATTCTAAAAAAGCAAAGTGAGGCCGAACGTCTCATAAAAGATGCACAGGGACAGCTGGAGGAGAATAAACCGCTTATGGAACAGATCAGGAAATGGTCAGAAGCGTATAAAAAAAGTTGTAGATTATAAGGGATGAGCATATGTTTTTTTTCAAAAGAAGAAAAAAAGAAAAGACACTGGAAAATAAATTTGATGAACTGAATGAAGGCATTCTGAATGAAAAGGACAGGGAGAATCCACATAAAGTGGAGCATTATGTCATTGAACGTCTGGAGCAGATGATCGAGACAACGAAAGAGATCGAGGATGAAAAGGCAGAATACAAAGTGGTCACTTCTTATCTGAATGATATCCAGACTCTGGAAGGGCTGACAGAGGAAGAAAAAAAGCCGATCACAGATATCGCATCCAATATTGTTGCTTTAAATAAAACACGATATGAACTGATGCATTCCGAGAAAAAAATTGCAGATGTGCAGTTTGCACAGATGCAGCAGGAGGAGAGTGATATTCCAAATGCGATCAAACGCCTTCAGTCCAACGAGGCTTATCTGGAGACTATCAGGCGTGACATGAAATACCTGGAGCGTGAGAAGGGAGAATGGCAGTTATATCAGGAGATCCTTTCCCATGACAGGGTAAAAATGCAGAAGTTTATGTATGTGGCAGCAGGACTGTCTGTGACTGCGGCATTGATTCTTCTGATCACACAGATCATACTGGGGACAGATATGAGACTCATCTGGATGATCCTTATTTTTATAGCAGTACTGGGCATCTGCCTTCCGTATCTGAAAATGATGAATGACAGGACCGAGAGCCGGAGAGCAAAGGCAAATGCGGATAAGGCGATCACTCTTTTGAATAAAGTGAAGATCAAATATGTCAATATGACAAATGCAGTGGATTATGCATGTGAAAAATATCATGTCCGCAATGGAAAAGAACTGGAATATATCTGGGAATGCTATATGGATGCGGTCAAACAGAAAGAGAAGTTTGAACAGAACAGTGATGATATTGATTATTTTAACAACCGTATGATCCGGGAACTCTCCGCATATCGTTTATATGATTCACGGGTATGGATTCCGCAGGCAGCTGCACTGATCGACCACAAGGAGATGGTGGAGATCACCCATAATCTTGTGATGCGCAGACAGAAGCTTCGAAGCCGGATGGAATACAATGCCGGTATCTTAAAAGAACAGCGCACGGAAGTGGCAAAGTTTATGGAAGAAATGCCGGAGATGAGACCTCAGATCCAGGATATACTCGATTCTGTTGACCGGTTAAGCCGGCCGTGATGAAAAACCGGTATGACCGCTAAGATGAGATGATCAGTTGAAAAAATTAAAAATAATAAATTTTAAAGAATGGATTGTTATTTTCTGGAAAAGTGATAAAATATTTAAAAAAAATAAATTACGAAGGGAAAAATAATGGCAGTTATACCATTAAGGGTACACAGGATGAAGAAGAAACTTGAAAAAATGCAGCTGAAAGAAAGACTCATTTACGGATACGGAAGAGTCATTTTGAGGATGATAGTATCCGGTGTGCTTTCTCTTATTGTTATAGGTTTATTAATGGGGAATATGCTGCGTTATGTGGAAAATGTAGAACGTGCAGATGTTGCAGTGAAAATCTGCAGGATCGATGTCAATTCTGCGGCGAGAAATATCCGTGAGATGGCATTAAACAGTGACACATCAACTTACGACAGTTATCAGCAACAGGTAGAAACACAGCTTGCTGAGGTGGATTCAGAACTGAAGGCACTAAAGGCAACAGGAATCATATCGGACGAGCTCTATCAGGAATATGCATCCGCACTTTCTGATTGGGGAAATATCGGCTATTCCATTATGGAACAGATCAGGAGTGGACAGACAGAGGAAGCTGCGGATGCTATTATTAACCAATGTACGCCGGCATTAGACAATGCAGTCGCTATTGGGAAAAAGTTAGATGCAGTGACTGACAAGGCAAGCCATCAGGCGGTGATCTTTACAGGCTGCATGACAGTGGCAGGAATTCTGGTGATCATCTTAAGTGTGATATTTGCAATTCTTTTTGTGAAGAAAATAAGTAATGTCGTGGTTGATTCGATTCTCGAACCACTGCATGCGATCGAGGATGTTGCAAAGGAACTCACAGAGGGTAATTTGCACAGTACATTAGAATATCGTTCTGAGGATGAGATTGGAAAACTTGCACATAGTATGCGTAAATCTATCCGCATACTTGGATCTTATGTGGATGATATCGGACGTGCAATGAAATTGTTCTCGGAGGGCAATTTTGATGTGCAGCCGGAAGTGGAATGGAAGGGAGATTTTATAGGAATCTTAGATTCCTTTATGGCATTTGAAAAGAGCATGGCTGAGACAGTCAAGGGCATCCAGAGTGCATCCAATGAGGTGTCCGAAGGAGCAGAACAGGTGGCTGCAAGCTCCAATGATCTTGCCGAGGGCGCTACCAATCAGGCAGCAGTTGTGGAAGAACTGACTGCAACTGTTACAAACGTGGCAGATCAGGTGGCACAGAACGCCCAGTCTGCAAAAGAGATCAGTGGAAAAGTAGGAGAACTTGGAAATGCAATCTTAGAAAGCAACGGTAAGATGCATGAGATGGTTGATTCCATGAATGAGATCAACGAGGCTTCCAAAGAAATTGATAAGATTATCGCAACGATCAATGAGATTGCATCCCAGACAAATCTGCTTGCGTTAAATGCTTCTATCGAGGCAGCCAGAGCCGGCGAAGCCGGAAAAGGATTTGCGGTGGTAGCAGATCAGGTAACAGTACTTGCCGACCAGAGTGCACAGGCAGCAAAAGAGTCAGCAGTTCTGATCGAGACTTCTGTCAAAGCAGTAGAAAAAGGTATGGTCATTGCAGATCAGACAGCAACACAGTTAGAAGACGTAGCCGATAATTCCAGAACGATCACAGAGCAGGTTGGAAATATTGCGGATACATTAGAGACGCAGACAACAGCAATCCATCAGATCAATGAAGGAATCGAGCAGATCAATGACGTTGTACAGACGAATTCCGCAACATCCGAGGAATGTGCGGCTGCCAGTCAGGAGATGAGCAGTGAGGCTGAGAATCTGCGTGAACTGATCCGCAAGCTTCAGGTTGCAAAGTTCGAATAAGACATACATGATCGAATATGTACTGTGAGTATTCGATCGGCATGAATAAATAGTGTATATAAAAAAGACTGTCATACAAAGAACTCGATGAGAGCAGATTTTGTGTGACAGTCTTTCTGCTTTTTGGTCTGCGCCAGTCAGTGCAATGCAAAAGCTGATGGAACAGTTAAGGTTATCTAATTGCGAGGACAGTTTGGTATATCAAACTCTGGGTTGAATGCATAGAAATTCTTGCTGTCGAGGTCATCCTGAATAATGCGCAGGGCTTCACCGAAACGCTGGAAGTGGACGATCTCACGCTCTCTTAAGAAACGGATCGGATCACATACATCAGGGTCTTTGACCAGCCTCAAAATATTGTCATACGTGGTGCGCGCTTTCTGTTCTGCCGCCATATCTTCAAAAAGATCGGTGAGGGCATCACCCTTGGACTGAAATTCGCAGGCGTTAAAAGGAATACCGCCCGCCGCCTGTGGCCAGATACCACCGGTATGGTCGACATAATATGGTGCAAATCCGGCAGCTTCAAGTTCTTCTGCACTTAAGCCTTTGGTGAGCTGTCGGACGATGGATGCGACCATTTCCAGATGCGCTAATTCATCAGTACATAGATGTTGGAAATGGTTATATGTATTGGATTTCTAAGGAAAAAACATTCTCAACGTATCGTCCGACACCTGCTTTTGACTCCATATTATTATAATATATGATTTTGGAAACGCAGGATTTTAAAAACTGGTTCTTTTCCGTGGCGGACAGCTCCGGATCATTTAAGGCATTGATACAGTCACGGAAACGCCGGATTTTCTCCCCATAATCAACGTAGTTTTCTTTTGTCTCTTTTGCAGCAGTCAGAGCAGTGATCGTAGAAGCGATTTCCTGCTGAGTTTTAATATTCCTTTCCAGAAACTCTTCCTTTGAGTAAATCCCATCCTCATAAGCATCTTTCTGTCTCATATCTTTTTCCTGCAATTTTTTAAGACGTGTTTCAAGGTTTGCAACGATACTCTGATTTACAGCCTGTGCGTTGCCATTGTCGGCAAGGAGAGCTAATTCAAAGTCATGTATAGTATTTTCCATAGAAGAGATAAAACGCTCTAAAAAGGCAGAATAAAGCACTGATTTTGTGTGGCAGTATGACTGATGGTTGCATAACATGATCTGGGAAACGGAATTATGGTTCTTATATATCTTAAGAGACATAGCGTGATCACAGGTACCGCAGTAGAGCAGACCGGCAAATGGATTGCATAATTCTTTATTGCGTCGGAGACTTGGATTAGTTCCGCGCCTTGCCATGCATGCATCATATAATTCCTGTGAGATGATAGGTTCATGCAGCCCTTTATAATATTTCGCATCCGAACTTCGTGGACGTGATTTTTCCAATCGTCCGTCGTTGATGTATTTTACAACTTTTCTGGTATCCCAACGGATCAGTCCAAGGTAGAGAGGGTTGCAGAGAATCGAACTGATAATTGCAGGTGTCCAGTGCGCTGCTTTTTTCGGTTTCAGATTCATGCTGTCAAGCTTATGTGCGATATTTGTAAAACCGATACCACCCGGAGTATAAGCATAGAGCTCATGGATCAGCCTGACCACATTGGCTTCCTCCGGGACGATTTCCAGCGTGTGGCAGTTGACACCATCTTTTTTAATCACAATCTTGCGGTAGCCGTAAGGATCTACAGAGCCGATATAATGTCCTTTGGCAGCAGAGGATTCCCGGCCGCGCCGCAAGATACGTTTGGTGTATTCCAGATAATCATTACCTCTGGTGATCTCCATCTCAAAAAATTTGCGTTCATATTCTTCCTGAAGATTAAACGAGTGGGTGAGAGTGAGAACCATGGTATTTGTGTAGCGAAGGAGATTAATAAGCCGGCCGCAATCTTCCAGATCGCCACGGGAAAGACGCTGTGGCTCTACGATGAGAACAGCTTTTATCTGTGGAGATTCTATTTTCTGCAGAACGATCTTAACCTGTGGTCTTGAGTCTATCGTCTCACCGGATACCACCTCACGGTAGATGTTCTTTTCCGGGATAGGAGAGCCAAAGTGAGTATTGGCATAGTCCTGAATCATTTCCTCATGTTTTTTTAAAACGTCCTCGACAGACATTTCGGGACTATCTGATCTGGATTTACGCAGATAGACAATAATTTCGTCTACACTTAAGGATTCCATTGATTGAGTTAATTCGTACATAGTATCACTCCCTCATAAAAATATATGAAAAATGGGTATAAAAATAACAGCCAGCAAGGAACATTTGTTCCGCTTGCATTTGGCTGCTCCGAATGATACAATATGCTTGCTTATGGCGTGTATCTACGGAGCACGTTTCCGCCTCTGTTGTTGACTGGTGTCCGGTCCGCAGGGGCGGTTTTAAAATGTTCTATAAAAATAGCGTCTTAGTTTACCAGGCTGAGGGCGCTATTTTTATGTTAATTATTGACGGTGTTGGAAAAATCATTATACAGTTCCATGTTTATCTGAATCATCAAGCAACTTAGGAGAAGTAGCATTGAGTGGAGAAATTACACTTTTCCCCAATTGTGCTTCGAGTTCCTTCCGAGCATTTGCCGCAATTTTTCCGCCTGCCAAAGTGGCAGATTTAGCGCCTGTGTAGCCTTTTGGATTGGTTGCTTTGGAAATTTCTGTAGTAGAAATTTCTGCAAGTTGATTCAATACCAGTTCTGTATTGGTCATATTATCTCGTAAATTTTCATTTCGCAGACCTTTGAGTTTTTTATACTCACTCACTGTTTTGCCGGACCAGGAAGAAGTGAGGATATTGGTTAGAGCAGCATAGTCTCTTCCCGGAGTAACACCAGCACGTTTCCATTCATCCGTCATTTCCTTGCGAATCTCGATAGAGCGCATTCGTTGAGTTATCCATGCATCTGAATAACCCTTTGCCTGATAAGTAGCTACAGCGCGTTCCATTGCTTTCTCTGGATCAGCAATCTCCTCTAAGCGTTCAGCACCTACCTGTGCAAGCCATTGTTTGAATGGTTCAGCTTTTTTAGATGGAATGGACTGGATGATACGGAGTAATTCCTCAGTGTTAGCGCAATCGGTTTTATACATCTTTCCATCTTTTTTTGACTTCATTTTCAGTTGGTGACAATTTGTCACCGACTGAGCACCTTCATTGGATAATCGTTGCTTCAGTTTGTTCCAATACTTACGACCATCAGCGCTGTCTGTCAAAAATTGGCATACATCCACAATTGAGAAATACCATTCTTCCCTTGTGGCATTCCATACTTTACGGATGGTATCATCCATAATAAATTCTAAATCCTGTTCATCAAAATCATCTACATTATCAACTGGCACCTGAACAGTAGTGTCAGTATCTTCATCGTAGAAGAAGAAAAAGAAAAAGAAGACAATCACGTCCTTTCTAAAATATAAAAATCAAAGTGCAGCAGTTGCACCGGTGCAACTATAGTATATTTCTGTTTATTCATCATCTGGATCATCACCTAAGGAATAATCTGAACTGTAAACTTCATCAGAAGAAATAGATTGTCTGAATTCTTCTGCAATCATTGTTTTATTAAATTCCGCAGAAGGATCAATTTCCTCAACCAAAGTCTCTAATTCATCGATTGATATCTTGAAAAATTCTTTTCGAAGATTTACTTTATTTACTCGTCTATCGTTCAATATCTGATGCATTTTGTTTTCAAGTGAGACAGCATCATCAGAGAAGATAAAGCTATGTACATCAAATTTAAAAGGAACACTGGCACTTCCAAGTTCATTAATACGATCCTGTGGATCAAGGCGTCTTGTCATACCGATTTTGAATACATCTTCTCCAAACGATCCAAGATTACTGATTATATAAACAGTACCGGCTTTACCATTTTGTAAATTGGTAATTTCTTCTTTTTTAATAATTACTTGTCCCAATTGCTCTTGTAATTCAAGAATCCTTGCTTTTAATTTTTCTAAGTCTGATTGATCAGTGGTTTGAGCAATAGTTTCTTGGATTTTTGAAATTTCATTATTATATTTTTCTTCTTCTTTAGCAATTTTTTTACGTTCATTTTCCAGAGCTTTTCGTTCTTCAGCTTCTTGGCGCATTTGTTCACGTATAGCAAGCTGTTCCTGACGAGCCTGTTCTTTTTTCACATAATAGTTGTATTCAATTTTTACAGCATTTATAAAAAGATATTCAATTTCGCCAATGAACTTTGTTAAAGTACCGGCTATACTTTGGTTTCCTTCTCCTGCAATTTTTAGGTATTTCGCCGAAATAGTTTTCACGTCATCAATGGATTTTTCAAGTTTTTCATATTTCAAATTATATAAAATATTTTGAATTTCAGCACGTAAAGCTATGACCATTAGATTGTAAATGGACTTATTTGCTTTAGTTGTATAACGGGAAGAGTACTGGTCGAGTAATTTAGATATTTGTTTTTCATTTTCTCTATATGCTTTTCTTAAGCTTTTCACATCCATACAATGTAATTTTAATGTGACAGAAGGTGAAATAAGTTCTAGATCATCAAAATCTTTAGTGGAAAGCTTACAATTGCTATATGGAATATCTAAATTAAAAAAATTATCAATTGCATAATCAATACTTTTATATAGTTCTTTACAGTTAGCTACTTTTCGTTCCTGAGAAGCAACTGATTTTTGAAGTTTAGAATTTTTTTCTTCTAGTTCGGAAATTTCTTGTCTTAAATTGAAAATAATTGTGTTATTTGATGCAATATCCGAATTTGTTTTTTCTAAAGAGGTAGAAGCTTCATGTTCTAGTTCTTCAATTTTTTGTTTGGTTTCGTAGTATTCATTTACTCCTAGAGAATTTATTTTAGCTTGTAGAGTTGAATTATCAGATTTTAAACGCTCATTTTCCTCTTTTATTTGAGAAATTCGAAATATATCAAGTAATCCCATAAAAACCTCCTAAATAATATTTTTTGTTATATCAATTCCAAGTTCTTTCATGGCATCTTCTGATGAAATGAATTCTTTGCAGTCTGGGTTGTTTTTAGCATCGTGTACCATTTTTTAATCCCATTCGTCTGGAACTGCGGTTTCAATATCGTCCCATGTACGTTTTGGAAAGTTAGTCATTATTAATTTTAAATTATCGGTTTTAAATTTATCTAATAGTTTTTCAAAAAACATTTTATCACCCAAACATTTTAAAGTTTACCAATTACTTTTCCAAGAGTGGCAGCAGTCTCATCCAGAGGAATGTTCTTGTAATCTTTATTCAAAGAAATCAATTCCTTTTCACCAAGTTTTTTCACAAAGCATTCATTGTTGATCTGGAAGATGCCGATGTCTCCAACTTCGATCTCTTGTGTAGCTTCAACGAGGAGAATGTCTCCATCTTGAAATGCAGGCTCCATTGAGGAACCATTTACGCCAATTGCATAGCTGACATTTCTGTATTCCGGTTTATCTGGAATTTCAATATCCTTATCCGGAAGATTATCAATCACAATCTGACCTGTTCCGGCAGAGGCATTTTTAAAATAGTAGCTGATCAGCCGCGTTGGGAAAGAAGTAACAGGACGGGAAAGTGTCCCAAGCCTGCCGTATTTTTCAATGCGTTCTATTTCTCTATTCAGAGCAAGATCAACCATTTCTTTCCCATAAGAATCAAGATTGTTATATTTTTTCAAAAGATTTATTTCAGCAGGTACAAGTTGAAAGCCAGTTGTATTTGGAGTAGAAGAATGCTCCTCAACAAGATCTGCTTTCGAGATACCGAAGTAATTAGCCATTAATTCGATTTTATCTATACGTGGATATGTTTTTGCATTTACCCAATCAGAAAACGTAGGCATTTTAAATCCTAACGTATTACAGATTTCTGTCTGGGATACAGAATGTTTACTCATATAATAACGGATATTTTTAGCCATTATCTCTTTATTTCCTAGATTATTACTCATGTAAATTACCTCCTTAATCTGAGTATACGGTAAAAGCGAAAAAAAATCAATAAATAATAAAAAAATTCGGAAAAACCATTGACATTTCGGTTAAACCGAAGTAATATAATATCGTACCAATGAGATAGCAGGAAAGGAGTTAATTATGGAGAAAGACGACATGAACTTAGCAGAGTTACTGAAAGAAACCGTAGAAGAGAATCAGACAAGAAAAATCCTTGCAATCCTTACAGAAAGCGAGGATCTGGAGAAAGCAAAAGAAAAAGTAAAAGCCCTGCTTAAATAAAATAAAGCAGGGCGTAGATAACAGACACACACAAGGGCGGTGCTCTTAACATTCCTGCTAAGCCGCCCAAGTGATATAAAGATTATAGCAGGGACAACAGAAAAAGTAAAGATGGGAGATGACAAAAATGCAAATTGATAAAGATATGCGACTGACTTTAAAAATGGCAAGGGAGATTAATGGCTTAAAACAGTCGGAAGCAGCAGAAAAGATCGGAGTGAGTACAGATACACTGGGGAATTACGAGCGTGGAAAAAGTTATCCGGATATTCCGGTATTAAGAAAAATAGAAGAAATTTACGGTATCCGGTACAGCCAGATTATTTTTTTGCCCTTAGACTTCGGTTTAACCGAAAATATACAGTGAGAGGAGATGAAAGATGATGGAATTAAAAAAGGTCAGAGTAATTTTAGAAGGTACAGGATATAAACGTGAAAATGGACTTCCATAATATTATCGTCCCAACCAACACTAGAAAAACTTAATGCAATCAAGCTAGGGAGGGAATACCGAGTTTATGAGGAAGATCTTATTAAGTTTGAAAATGAGCGGAAAACCATTCCGTCAAAATAATTATCACAACACCGGTCCAATAAGTAGGACAGAAAGGAGAGTGAGAGGATTGCCGATTAAACAAGAGTTCAAGTCTCTATATATAGATTTGAATAGAAAAATTTTTTTGCTAAATGGAAAGCCAATGGATGGGATTACAAACCTCAGACTTGAAGCTGATGGAATAGAATGGAGCCTCGAAATCACAAAAAACGAGATATACGAAGCTCCACAAGCAAGCTCAGAAAGCAAGACCGGTAACAATGTCTGCAATTAAGTCAGCAAGATATTTAGATACTTCGGAAAGTCCATTTTTAAAGCGGTTTTCCATGTGAATTATCAAAGCATCTTGGAGTACAAAATCACCAGAAATGTATTCCTTGATAAAATTAGCTTTTCTTAATTCAGATAAAGAATCGGTAATATCATCTTCTGACCAAGATGATAGACAGGAAATGCCTTTATAAAATTCTAAATCAAAGTTTTTGGCAGATGATTTGGACTGACCATTTTTTCTACGTTCTAAATACATTTTATATATTACTGTCAAAACTTTTGAAGTGTCTTTTGTAAATTGCATATGAAGTCTCCTTTCATAATACTCGGACACGGCAATGTCCTGTAAGGAGATTGTAACACCAAAATAATTTAATAAAAAGAGTGTCAAGGACAACTTTTAAAGCATTAGATAAGAATAGGAGGTGCAGCGTATGGAATATAAGAGAGTAATTCAGGAATTCCCGAACGGTACAAATATCAACCTTATTCCAATCCTCACACCGGAAGAGGAAGAAAAGCGGCATCAGCGGTTGAATGATGCAGCCGTAAGGCTTCTGCTTGCCCAGGAAAAAAAGGATAAGGAAAAACAGATGAAAGTTGCCACGTAGGAAGTGGCGGAAGGACAAGCTATGAAAAAGAAAATTTTAGAAGGCGTAGGAATGCTTTTTGTGGCAATTGGCAGTTGCGAACAGCTTGTTATGTTTGCCTTGATAGGATTTTACCTGCTTTATAGAGTGGCGAAAGGAGAAGATTATGAAGATTGCAGCGAAGATAGAGATTAGTCCTCATGAGGAAGCATTGATTGAGGAATATATCAAGAACATGAAACAGGAACATCCGAACCTGGAGCTGACATTGAATGATATTTACGATTCAGCATTAAGGACAGGACTGGACATTGTAATGGATCAGATCCGTACAGAGCGAAAGCAGAAGATAATGGAGGACTGGATACATGGAACAAAAAGCTACACAAGAAAAAATGATAGCGGAATATAGAACATGGTTCAAGATTTACCACAAATTTTTAAAGCAGATAAAGGTTGATGAATCAATAAAGGCAGAATATGTAGAGGGATACCGGCACGAATTAACAGGAATGCTCACGCTGATGTCTGGAATGAAAGTGATCACAGAAGAGGAATACGAGACCATGTGTAAAGAAGTCAAGGAAGAATTTAACACAGAAAAGCTGTATGGCTTCAGATACCGCATGAGAACGGAGGTGTTCTATGCTGACCGTGACTGAGGTTGTGGAAAAGATCTTCAAACAGCCGGATATATTCGACAGTGAGATGGCAGCAGGCGAGTACTGTAGGGCAAAGTGGACTTACATAAACACAATGTTTGTGGCCGGCTTCATTGAGATGGACAGGGAAGCACTGGACAGGCTCTTAGAGATGTTCAATGAGCAAAAAGTGAAGAAAGCATTCAGGAAAGCAGGTGGACCAGATGATACAGGATGCAGACCTAAAAAGAAAACTGATCCTGCAGGCTGACATATTCCAGCATCATTACAGAAAAAAGGAATATGCAGAAGCAAAGCTGACAAGGGAAAGGGCAGGGATAGTCGCAGTGTTCATACGGCTGCCGAAGAAAGAACGCACAGAGCTTTTTGGAGACAGGCAGGGAGACGAACCAATAGAAGGACTGTTCAGCGAAGAACAATGTATCAGGGCAGGGTTTGAGAGCATCAGGAGAGGCTTTGACATGCAGCGCATGACGTATGAGGATGTCATGGCAGTGGTAAAAAGAAAAAGCGATTAAGAAACGGCCATTTCTTAATCGCAGGAGTTTTGTTTTCACGCATAAACTCTGTAATTATATTACCACAAAAAACCTGAAAACGCAAGAAAAACGGGGATTTTTCATCTCCGTTTCAGCCTTGATAAAGATATTAAACTTAGGACACGGTGGGGATATGACAAAGAGGAAACAGCACAGGTTTAAAGGTGGAAAGATCATTGATGTGGAAGAATACCACGATGGGAGATATGGAGCACCGGGATGCAAGAGAGAGAAGAAAAAGAATCCGACCAAAGAGCAGATACAGAAGATCAATGCGTGGAATAAGGCAAGACGATGTAGGTGGAAGCTGTTGGAGTATTTTTCTCCCGGCGACTGTTTTGCAACATGGACATATGAGGTGAAGAATAGACCGCTGGATATGGCAGGAGCATTGAAAGATTTCCAGAAAGCAATGCGGAGCGTGAGAAAGGAATATAAGAAGCGAGGACAGGAATTGTTCTGGATCAGGAATATTGAAAGGGGAACAAAGGGAGCGTGGCATATCCATCTGATCGTGAATGAGATCGGAGAGACAGCGAGTATTTTACAGAGAGCCTGGACGAAGGGCGGCACATGGTCAATCGAGATCAGGAACAGTAAATACTATGACGAAGATTTTTCAAAATTATCAAGCTACTTGACCAAGGATGAACATACAACAGATAAGAAATCGGATGGAAGCCCGGCAAAACCACGTATCAGCGAATCCAATTATCACTCAAGCCGGAATATGCCGCTACCAGAGCCGAAGGTGGACAAGCTGGTACGGTGGAAATCAGAGCCGAAACCGAAAAAGGGCTATTACATATCACAGATCCATGAGGGAATTAATCCGGTAACAGGATATAAATACAGGAGGTACACGATGATCCGATTGAAAGAAGGTGACAGCGGATGAAAGAAGTGAGCATTTACATAGTGACCGGGATCAGAGGCAGATGGCAGCAGGACGGACATATAGGATATGCGCTTGAATACTATAAGGAAAACTGCAAGTACCCAGCGGTGATAAGGGAAGTTGTACCGGTGCAACAGATGAATGAGAACCGATCGACATTAGAATCCCTTATCATGGCACTACACCGGATGCGGGAAAAATGTATACTGACCGTCTACACGGAATCCAAGTACCTCTACAACGGATATGAGGATGCAGAGTATGTAAAACGCTGGAAACAGAACGACTGGACGAGGTCCGATGGTCATGAGATCAAGAACCGTGACAAATGGCAGGAACTGGACAGGCTTATGCAGGGAAATCTTGTTCGGATTCTGCTGAACGAGACAAACGCTTATACCGAGAGCTTACGGCAGGAAATCAAGATGAAGGAGAATTAATTATGGCATTATTTGAAAGATTTGGAGAATTTGACTCTGTGGAAGAATTGAACATGACAGCAGAGGGATTAAAGGAAGAGGGAGACCTTGAAAGCCTTAAGGTGCTGGCAGAAGAGAATGGACTGGATGCAGCAGACGCAGAGGATTATGCAAACGGAATCGTGACGGAGCTGGCGAATAGTCTGTTGGCCGCACTTGGAAAACTGAAGGTGGAATATAAAGAACTGAAACCATGCGAGATCATGGAGGACTGGATCAGTTATATCGAGGTGTGCTGTTCAGAAAGTGAAGATATGGCTCGTGCGGTCAGATTAAAAAGTAAAAGCCTGGAAGGATGCATTGCAGCAGTATTGAAATGGTCATTCGCACATCAGTATCCAGTGTCGGATAAGATCAAAAAGGCAGCAGGTGTAAATGCCGGAAAGGTAACACTCGGTATTCCGGGATCTGCGACAGCAAAGAAGATCATAAGAGAATATTATCTCGGAAAGCAGGTGATCTGATGAAAGGGACAGAAGAGGAAGAAATCAACAGACTGGTGGAAATGACACCACCATTGCCGGAAGATTTTAAATCATGGTGCGAAAAGCAGATGAAAAGACCATTGATCTATTACCGCCGTAAAGGAAAAGAAGCAGAGATCAAGTGCGCGGCATGTGGAAAGACTTTATATGCAAAGACAGCAGATATGCCGGAATACGGAACACTGGAGATCGAGACACCGAGGAAAGAACATCCGGCGAGGTGCGTTTATTGTGGAAACCAGTCATTTTATGAGTGGATGAGAGTGACACGCAGAGAGAGGGAAAGAAAGCGCTTTTATCTCTACCAGCTTACAGAAGATAAGACGTTGGTCATTCGGATTTTTGATTATTACAGGGTAAGCGGTGCAGACCGGATAATGGATGACAGCATGGTAGAAGAAGGACGTTTTTTCCTGGAATATGGACAGGTAAAAAAACTGATCAATAGGTATATATACAGAGAGGATGACTATTTGTGGGATTTAAAGAAAACAGCAGGTTATCCGATCATCGGAGTGAAGCAGGGGGAAACATATCCGGGATATGACCGGATGATCGAAGAATCTTCCTTGAAATATTGTCCGTTGAGAACATTAATGAACGACAGCTCAAATTATTGGGGATATGGAAAGCCTGATGTTGCAAGGATAGATTCGCTTATGACATATGCGAACAATCCGGCAATAGAGATGTACTGCAAGATGAATATGTATAAGCTCACACACAGACTTGTGATCAACGAGAGTATGTACGGACCGGTCAACAGAAGAAAAGACACAATGAAAGGGCAATTGCGCCTGCAAAAAAAAGAAAACATCAATAAACTTGTGAAAGAAAACGGAGATCCGGAACTGTTGGAACTGCTTCAGTACGAAGAAAAAATGGGATATTCATGGAAACCGGAGTGGGAAAAACAGCTTTACAGGATATGGAGTAAGGATAATAAAAAAAGGATAGAGGAAATGCTCCGGTACATGACGATGCAGCAGTTACTGAACAGAATTAAAAAGTATGAAGCACAGCTCTATGAAAAGAAATATTTCAGATCATACGAAGAGACGTTTCTGAAATACAGTGATTATCTGAGAATGCGCCGGGAACTTGGGTATGACATGACAAATGAGGTATTTATCCATCCGAAAGATCTACAGGAAAAACATCAGGAAATGGTAAAGGAACAGAACGCCAGAAAAGACGAGATGGCCATTAAGAAAAAGAATAAGGAATTTGCCAATATCGCAAAGCGGTATGAAGGTCTGTGCAAGAGATATCAGGCGGCAGCAGGCGGTTATATCATCCGGCCGGCAAGAGATGCAGGAGAGATCATCATGGAAGGAAGAATCTTACATCATTGTGTCGGTGGAAATAATTATTTATCAAGCCATGATAAAGGCAGAAGCACGATATTATTTCTCCGAAGCGAGAAAAACCCTAAAAAACCATATATCACGATCGAGATCAGAGGGACACATATCGTACAGTGGTACGGGGCGCATGATAAAAAGCCGAATGAAGAATTTTTTAAGAAATACCTGAAAGATTATGAAACTCAGTTAGAGCAGAGAGAAAAGAAAACAGATAAGGTGCTGGTAGCAGCAGGATAGGAGAAAATTATGGAACAGGTAATAGGATACAGATCATATCAGGAATACAAGCAGGAACTGGATACGGAACTTAAGAAAACAGCAGAGGGATTTGTGCGTATCGGATATTTATTAAAAGTAGCGCGCGATACCAGTATTTTAGCGGAAAGCGGATATGACAACGTGATAGATTTTGCACGTGCGGAGTATGGTCTTGACAAGACACAGGTAAGCAGGTTCATGAACATTAATGATAAGTTCTCAGAGGGCGGATATGCGCCGGAGCTGAAAGCAGAATATCAGGGATTCGGGTACGCAAAATTATCAATTATGCTTCTGCTCCCGGAAGATGTCAATAATGTGCTGACACCGGATTATAGCAAAGCAGAGATCCAACAGATCAAGGACGTAGTAGACGAGGAGAAAAAAACGACAGACATTGAGGTCATGCTGGAAAGGAAAGACGAGGTGCAGCAGACTCTTGATAATAATCTTGAAAAAGTGGTTTTCCAATTGGGTAAGGATAATCCAAAAATCTATAAAGAACTTTGGGAAGCTGTAAAAAAGGAATCAGAAACAGGAAAGTATTTTATTAGACACCTGATACCGAATGGAAAAGCAGTTTATACAGTAAGGATTCCTGGCACAGGTTCACACATGCTTGCAATCACAGAAGAAAGTGAAGATGTAAAGCTTTTGAATTTAAGGGATGCGAGCCAGAACGAAAAATACAACAAAGAGGATGTAGAGAAAGCTTTTGGAAAGATATTTTTCAATACTGGAACATGGAAAGAATCATGGGAAAAAGAATATGGTGAAATACTTCCAGCAGAGAAAAATGCAGCAGTTGCACCGGTGCAATCGAAAGCGGCCCAACGGAAGGAAAGCAAGGTTATTGTCACGAAGAAATCAGAACCGGAGAAAAGCGTGCAGAATATTCCGGAAAGCGTTTCAAAAACACAGGAAAGTGTGCAAGAATCAAAAGAAACCGTTTCGGAAACAGCGCAGAAAAAGGAAATGACATTGAATGATGTAAATCCGGAGATTCCAGCGCCTGATCCAAAACCAGTTGAAGAGGATGTACCGGAAGAAAAGCCGGATGTGCAGCAGGATACCAATGAGCAGATACCGGGACAGGACGAGATTGAGAACCATCCGGAGTATATGCCGGAGAAGAAAACAGAACAGCAGATCATTCAGGATGCAAAGAGAACGATTGAAACGATCCGTGTAAGCTTAAGCGGATGGGGAGAGTATACGATACCAAAGAACATTTTGACCGCAGTGCTGGAACGTGTGGATTATCTGAAAGAGACTCTGCTGGAGCTTATGAAAGGAGAAGCTGATGAGAGTAATGTTTAGGATCAGGCTTTTCTTATGGGCGGCATGGGTGAGGATACCGAAGCCGTGGAGAAAAAGAAAATACAATAAAATATTTGAGCGGATGCAGCAGGCGGTGAAGAGATGAAAAAAAGCAAAAAAAATAAGGTCAACTACAATTTTCCAAAAGAAACCTGTGAACTGATCGCAGAAAGGGATGGTAATGAGTGCCTGTTCTGTAAAATGCAGTACCACATGGACAAGTGCAGATCAGAAATGCTTTTAGGAATACCGGACATCATGCATTACATAAATAAAAGCCAGGGCGGACTAGGCATAGAGGAAAATGGTGTGCTTGGCTGCCGCTTTCACCATGGATTGCTGGATAACGGCAACTTAGGACTCCGGCCGGAAATGTTAGAGATCATGAAAGAGTATCTTATGCAGCAGTATCCGGACTGGTCAGAAGATGGGCTTGTCTATAAAAAATGGGATTTTCCAACTTTTGAATAATATATCACAGTAACTGTCGACAGAGGATTTCCGGAAGCGTAGCTGGGGCTTCCGGAAGAAAGGAGAATTATGAAACAGCCAAGTAAACCGACAAGAGCACAGAAAGTGATCATTTCAGAACATAAACTAAGACCGGAAAACTGGATGGTCGTATACGAGAGCAAGGACACATTGGAAGTCATCAGTAAAAAGACATCCATGCGGAAGGTTTTGAATAAGTGAGGCGGAATTATGCAAAAGAAATGTAAATATTGTGGGAAAGAATTTAACAGTACAAAAAATGACCGCAGATATTGCAGTGACGAATGCAGAAAGAAGAGTCAGCTTGAAATGAGCAAAAAACGCAGAAAAGGCGCACGCATTAAAAAGCCGAATGCAGCAGTCGTCGATATAGCAGTAAAAGCCAGAGAAGCAGGTATGACATACGGACAGTATGTAGCGAAGATGGGAGACACGGATTATGCGTAAAAACACAAAAAAATATAAAAGAGAGCTTGCAGCAGCAAAAGCAGATATCAAGAGATTACTCACTGAGGAACATTTACCGTGTGAATTTTGCAGATATGAGGCACAAATGGACGTACCGTGTACGCAGGGCGATAAAGAATGGTGCAGACAGCATGCAGTATGGAAGGGAGATTCAAACGGAATGGACAAAATCAAAGACTTGTTAGAGCGTGCGGCAGAGGAAATAGAAAACCTGTACGGAAAAGAAACTGAACTGACTGAAGAAATAAGAAGATCTTTAGTCAGTTAAATTAAATTTTAGTGGAGGTATAAACATGAGTAAATATTGTCATAGCAATGACGGAGAACTTTATTATGGGGAATTCAACACCGAACAGGATGCACTAGAAGATGCAAAAGAAAGCTATCCGTGTAAGAGTGAAATTTATATCGGAACATGTACAAAGCCGGTATTTAGATGGGATAGTTGCGAGGGAGAAATTATTGATTCCATCAAAGAAAATCTGTCTGAAGATGTGGGGGAAGCAGCAGAAAATTTTGGAGTTTCTGTTGAACAGGAACTGGAACTTGCGAGGATGATCGATGAAACCGTCAAAGCGTGGATAGAACAGGAAGAGATAGAGCCATCTTGTTACTGTGTTTTGGATGGTCATATTGTTTCTTTAAACTGAACATGAGGTAGATATGATGGTGAATAAGAGAAAGGCAATACCAAAAAGCATTAGAATGACAATATATCAGAAATGCGATGGACATTGCGCTTATTGCGGATGCAGTCTGGAATACAATGATATGCAGATTGATCATGTGATACCATTGAACGGATGGAGCGAGCAGGGAACAGACACAGTGGATAATATGCTTCCTGCCTGCCGGAGCTGCAATCATTATAAGAGTCGGTCCACACTTGAAGGATTCAGAAAGATGGTAGAAGCCATGCCTGATACACTGATGCGTGATAGCACTACATACAAGAATGCTGTAAGGTTTGGGCTGGTAATTCCGAACAAAAAGCCAGTTGTTTTCTACTTTGAGGAAAATAACTAAACTGAACTTAATAGAGGTATTGAAAACATGGATAAAACAACATTGCATTTTTTCACTGAAATAAAAAACGGTGAAGTAAAACATATAGGGAAAAGCATTATCAGACAGCCGGAAGTAAAGTTTGGCGGAGGCACAATAAAATGGTTTGATGACAGACTGTTATTAAAAAGATAAAGAAAAAAGAGAGGAGAACAACAATGAAAACAACAGCAAAAGACATCAGGGAACTGAGCAGACGCTTAAAACCGGAAGCATGCACGATCACACGTATTGCAGGCGCATACGTAGATGCAGAAAAAAACATCATCACAAGATTCAACGAGACATTTTTGAACATGGAAGATACAGAAATGTTCAAGTATCTAAACATTATCAAGAAAATCTACTCAACAAAGATCGATGAAAAAATGCTGACATTAGAATTTGATCCGGCAGATTTGAAGCAGACGCAGGGATTTTTACAGCGTCTTACAAACGGAAAATTGAAAGACGAGGCAGCAGTGGATGAAATGATAGATAAAATCATTTGCAACTACGATTACATGGGTAACTACCTGATCCTCTTGTTGCACGATGCATACGACATATTAAAATATACGAGCGATAACGGAAAATTAGACGAATCAGAGGAAGTTTACGAATACATACAGTGCATCATCTGCCCGGTATCGCTTGAAAAGCCGGGACTGGAATACAACGAGGAGAAAAATGCGATCACACCGATCAACAGAGACTGGATCGTAGGAAATCCAAACGTAGCATTTATTTACCCGGCATTCATCGATAGGAGCGCGGATAGAGACAGAGTGATGTATTACACTAAAGATGCAACGTGCACACATAAGGAGATCATGAAAGATATCTTAAACTGCAAAGTAGAATATACACACAGCGAGATTTTAGAAGAGCTGGAAGATGCGATATATGGCGTGACAGGAGAAAAAGAAAAAACAGAGGAATACATGGAAAACATTGTAGCAGTCATTTTAGCGCCTGGATCTGTAAATAGTGAGAAAGATCCTGATATGGATCTAAACACATTAGACATGATATTAAAACGTGCAGACATACCGGAAGTATACAGAAAACTGATCGTGGAGAGACACAAAAAAGTCTGGGGAGAAGATTATAAAAAAATCTCGTTATACCAGGATACAAAGCGGCTTGAGAAGTTCTATGCGAGAACCAGAAGAAATAAAACAAAGTGCCTTATGGCGAGAGCGGCAACGGAATTATTAAGCTATGGACCATCAGAGACAGCGGATGAGATTAATAAGCACATTGAAAGCATGAGGTAGAAAACATGTTAAAAATGATATTTGGAAAAAACGGAATATAAAGGTAAAAGAAAATCTTGCTGATATAACAGGATGGGAATAGGAGGAAGGTACTTGGATGAAAAAGAAGTATATGAAGTGTGTAACTTAGTAGATGGTTTCATAGCAGAAAGACTAGCAGAATCCATAATACATAAGGTTTCATACGATATGTTGGAGGCTCACTATGGAATATTGCCGATTAGTCGTACTGGCTTTTACAGAAGGCGCAGAACGGTACAAAAAATATTGCACCAGAGAATGATAAGAGTTGAGAGTAAAAAGTAATTGCATAAGTTTAAATTTCAAAAGTGCAGCAGTTGCACTGGTGCAACCAGTTGAATTACATAAAAAAATATAAGATGTGTAACAGAGTCAAATACACGCAGAGAAAACGTGTATTTGACTCTGTTTATTTATTTTTGAAGGCGGCAGCAGGATTTGTTATTTGATAAAGCAAAGATAGTTTGGCACAAATGAGATAAATCCGTGATTTATAATCATGCTATCAGAAAAATATTCAGAGTTTTCAATTAAATTATTGTTCTGGGAAGGAAGTGATTAGTTGGCAGCAAGAAAAAATCCACTGGCTGATAGAGCGTATGAACTGTATAAAGGTGGCATGAAGCTGGTAGATATTGCTGACCAGATAGGATGTTCCCCGGCAACAATCCGTACATGGAAAAATAGATATAAATGGGATAATGGCGGAAGCGAAACGTTTCAAAAAAAGAGTGAAACGAAACGCAACGTTTCAAAGAAGAAAATTAGAGATGAGACAACTTTAGATGATGGTACAAAAGAGACATTACAAAATGATGATCTAACGCCAGAACAGCAGATGTTTTGTATATATTACAGTAGGACATTTAATGCGGCACAGAGTTACCAGAAAGCATATGGATGTAGTTATGAATCGGCGATTGCAAACGGTTCACGACTGCTAACAAATGATAAGGTTCGAGCAGAAATCGAACGCTTAAAAGAAATCAAGCGTCAGCAGATAGTAGCCGGTGCAGATGATATTGTGGAATTGCAGATGCGTATTGCTTTTGCAGATATTGGAAATTATGTCTCGTTCGGGCAGAAAGAAGTAACTGATATAGAGACAGACGAAACATATATGGTTAGTGTGGTTGATCTGAAAGAATCTAAAAACACGGATACACAGCTCATCCAAGAAGTTAAGCGTGGAAAAGATGGAGTTTCGGTGAAACTGGCAGATAAGCAAAAGGCTATTGACTGGCTGTCGAAGTATTTCCTCGTACATCCAGATGATAAATATAAGGCAGAATTTGATAAAAAGCGTGCCGAAGTCAGCGACGATTCTGGAGCACAGATTTTACAGAATATGCAGACGATAGCGGACATCTTGCAACACCCGGTAGCAAACCGAAGTATATCTGATCTGGAAGAAGGTGATGCGGATGAATAAACCGGCACCATTAAGCCAGAGACAGTATGAGTATATGCAGCGATGCATGATTAGCTGGTTCAATGTGGCGGAAGGTGGAAAGCGAGGCGGTAAGAACGTGCTTGCAACGATGATCTTCTGTTCCCTGCTTGAAACGCACAAAAACAAGATACATCTGGTAGCAGGCGTATCGAATGCGACAGCAAAGCTTAATATCCTGGACTGTGACGGATATGGATTGCTCAATTACTTTGAGGGCAGACACCGCGAGGGAAAGTATAAGGATCGTGACTGCGTTTATGTTCAGACCAAGACCGGGGAAAAGATTGTGCTTATATCCGGTGGAGGTAAAGACGGGGATGAGAAGTTGATAAAGGGTAATACCTACGGCATGGCATATGTGACAGAAGCGAACGAATGCCACCCGAAGTTTTTGAAAGAGGTCTTTGACCGAACGATGTCAAGTTCCGACCGTAAGATATTTCATGATCTGAACCCGAAAGATGAAGAGCATTGGTATTACACAGAGATACTTAAATTCCACGAGGAACAGCAGGAGAAAAATCCAGATTACGGATATAACTACGGACATTTTACTCTGGTGGACAATATGAGCATGACGAATGAGCAGATCAGAAAAGTTCTTAGCACCTATCAGAAAGGCACTGTGTGGTATAGACGTGACATTAAAGGCGAACGAGCAGTTGCAGAAGGAATCATTTTCCGGAAGTTTGCAGAGAACAATGAACCATATCTGTATGATGAGGATACAGATCCACTGTTTGAACGTGATATAAAGGGCAAACTGTTACACCGTCCATCGAAAATTACGATGGGGATTGACTTCGGTGGAAACGGATCTATGACAACATTTGTGCTGAAGCTTTACTTCCACGGATATCATGATCTGAGGACGGCAGAGGAAGCAAACTTGGAACTGTCACCAGACATTGATGCGGAAGCGATATGCAGTAAGTTTATAGAGTTTTTCAAATGCTGCCAGGAAAAGTACGGATTTATTGACTGGGTATTTCCAGACAGCGCAAGCACAACGATGATAAACAGCTTGCGAAGCGCCGCAAGAAAAGCAGGACTGCCATACCGGAATATTAAAGGTTGCCGTAAAAATGAAGTGTCAGACAGACCACGGACGTATGACATGCTGATGAATACCGGAAGGTGGAAGATAAACCGGAATTGCACAAAGCTGCGAAGTGCGATTGGAAAGCTGAAATGGGATCCGGACCACCCGGACAGACCAGAGGATAAGAATATTGGAAACTGTAATGACTGGTGGGATGCGGAGAACTATACAATTTTGGATTTTATTGAATATGTTGATCTGGACAGATAGGAGGATGTTGTAAGGAAAGAATGTGTAAATGCTTATTTAAACACGCTTGGATATAGCGTTAACAGTAATGCGCTTGGAATAATTGACAAGTGTTACAATTGGTATTCCAATCGGCTGATTGATGATTTCCATAAGAGGATTAATCTTAACAAAAAAGAAATTGAGTTATCAAGAATGAATTTTGCAAAAAGATGTTGTGCGGACGATGCGAATTTATGTGAAATCATATCTGTATCGCCTGAAAAAGAAGAAACAGCCCAACAGTTTATAAATGAGTTTTTGGAAAACAACAATTTCAATGTACGTTATCGCGAACAGTTGGAGAAAACGTCTGCTACTGGAACAGTGGGAGCTTATATTTATCTTCAAAATGCTGAGTATATAAAAGGCAATAATGATATTGTGGAAATTAGAGGTGGAGAGATACGGATTAATTACTGCGATGCAGATTGTATCATTCCATTGACGGTTGAAAATAAACTTGTGACAGAATGTGCTTTTTCTGCGACAAACATCGTTAAGGGGGAAGAGCGAACAACACTTGCTATTTTCACAAAAAACAGAGTTGGAACAAAGTTCTTATATAAAGCAGATACGATTGTTTTTGATGAATTTGGCAGAAGATTAGATTCAGAATCATCCAGTCTACAACTCGGCGATGTTAAACCATTTTCAGTGATGATGAATGCAGAAGTAAATAATATCGAGAACATGGAAGGCTATGGACTGCCAAAGATTTATAATTCGATTCCGTTATTCAAAGCAGTAGATCTGTGCTATAACATCCTTTATGGAGATCTGGATAAAGGGCAAAAGCTTGTTTTCCTCAATGAGTTGCTTGCGTGCATTCAGAAAGATGAAGATGGAAAACCGTATCTGACAGCACAACAGAAAGAGCTTTTTATTCTGCTTGGTGATTCTAGTGGAAAGCTGCCAGAAGAAAAGACACTTGTGCAAGAGTATAATCCAGAGATTAGAGTGGATCAGATTACAAAAGCGTTTGAGCTGGTTCTGTCGTTACTGTCTATGGAGTTTGGGTATGGCAGTAAGAAATATACTTTTGAAAATGGTCAGATTAAGACGGCCACAGAGTATATCGGAACAAAACAGGATGCCATGCAGGAGCTGAATAAGCAGCGAAAACAGGCAACCGATTATATTGAGGATATCATTCATGCGGCAATGTGGTTTTCAAATCAGTTTTCCGGGACTAATTATAATCTAAAAGAAGTATTGTCTATCGAATTTGATGATTCATATGTAGAGGATAAGCAGGCGAAACTCGAAGCAATGAGAGCGGATGCATTATCGTTCCCGGAAGTGCCAATTTTAAAAGTGTGGTATCTGATGGAAAAATATAATATTCCAGAGGATGAAGCTAAGAAATATATGCAATATACGAACGAACCAATTGACGATGTTGATGATTAGGGGGGGATTTAAAGGGCATTATCAGAACAGCAGATAGATGTTTTATCGGATAAATACATAATTGGACTTTACCAAGATTTAGAGGATGAGGTCATAGCTGATATTGCCCGGAGAGTGCAGAAAACTGGACGATATACTGAAACAGCGGAACTTATGGCAAAATCAATGGTAGAAAATGGATTTTCTGCGGATAAAATCCGTGTAGAAGTCATGAAAATGCTTCGTGCTGATAAAGATTTTCAGATGGCGGTTGCAGAAAACACTATGGCATATAAGCGAGAGGTGCAGCAGATTATTAATAATACCATAGAATCTGCAAAGGAAGCAGGAAAAACTTTGATAGCAGAAGCCGGTGATATGGCATGGAATAATGATCTTTCTATGTGGGAACAACAGGGGGAAGATCTGACAAAGCCGAACAGCTTAAGTAAATTTATAAAGGCATCTTCTTTGCAGACATCCGGAGCACTTAGGAATCTGACAAAAACGATGGGATTTAAGAATACAGCACTTGGCACAACTGGCGTAATGGATATGTATCAGCGAGAGATGGATCTCGCACTGATTAAGGTATCTACCGGAGCATTTTCTTTTGACCAGGCAGTCAAGGATTGTGTACATCGTTTGGCACAGAGCGGATTGAGAAGTATTGACTATGAAAGTGGAAGATCGTACCAACTTGACGTTGCTGCCAGAATGGCTGTCAGAACTGGAATGTCACAGCTATCTGGAAAAATTACGGAGGAAAATCTGAAAAACTCCAACCATGACCTTGTAATCACAACTCAGCACATGGGTAGCAGACCGGATCATGCGGTATGGCAGAATAAAGTGTTTTCTTATTCTGGAAAAAGCAAGAAATATCCGGATTTTGTCAAAGAAACAGGGTATGGAACTGTCACAGGATTAAAGGGAGCAAACTGTACGCATGATTTTTATCCATATTGGGAAGGTGCATCTATAATCCCAGAGGATATAAAAGAACCTGATCCAAGGATAATCGGCGGAAAGACCTATACTTATTATGAATCCACGCAGAAACAGCGTCAGATGGAGCGGCAGATCAGAGCGACTAAGAGAGAAATTGAAGCAATAAAAAGTATTGGTGGAGATGCACAGGATTTGCAGAATAAATTGCGTGGACAGATGGCAGATTATAAGAGCTTTTCGAAAGCTGCCGGATTGAAAGAACGGGATAATCGACTTAGAGTAGAGAGTGGAAGCAGTGCTCTGAGATCTACACATGCATATCAAAAATTTATTGAAGTGAATAATGATGACTCAGATATTGGAAGAAGAATAAAGAGTTTATTTATAAAAGATAAGACAGACGTTATTAAAAGTTTTAGAAGTGGAATTAGTAATGTGAAAAATAATGATGTTAAAATACTTCTGAAACAGGCAGATGAAAGAGTTCAGTATATAAAAAATGCAGGAAAGCAAAAATCTTATTTTAATAAAAATGACGGGAATATTTATTATGGTACTTATACAGCACCTGGAACTATTGCACACGAGCTATTTCACGAGATAGACTATATTTATGGACTAACAGATAATGGTTTCTTGAGTAGTTCAATAGAAAAAGATTATAGAAGATTAACGAATATAGCTATTGGATATGGAAAAAGTGTTGAGGAATTGTTATATTATAAATATCCTGATGCATTTTATATAAATGAAAGAGGGAAAAAGGTATTTTATGAAAAATATCGAGGAATATCAGATATTGTAAATGGTGCGAGTGACGGTAAAGTATTTTTGGGATATGGACATTTAAGACCGGGTTATTGGGAACGAGAAAATGTGCTACAAAAAGAAACATTTGCTCAGTTTGGTAGAATATTATATGATCAAGATGATGATGTGTTGAAAATGACAGAGGAAATATTTGAAAATACCAGTAGAGAAGTATTAGAGAGAATAAAAGGAATGATAAAATAATGTATTATGGAATATCATCACACAAATTGTTAGAACTTAGAGATGAATATGAAAAATTATTCGGATATGATCCAAATGGGGATATGGAGTATGAATTTGGAGATTATGGTGAGTATGTGCAGTTATTAAACAAGTGTATTAATCAAAAAAAAGATTTATATGAAATTCTGGAAGAATAGCATTAATTGCAATATAACAAATAATTTGCATTGATAATATGCAAAAAGTGTTATATAATATCTCTAGGGGTGATATATTGAATCCTAGTAGATTTATCTGGTATCCTTGTCCAAAGTGTGGAAGCCACCTTTTGGCAATCAATAAAGATACCGAGGTTAAAAATTTGCCGTGCAAATGCAAGCACTGCAAACGAGAAAGTTTAATAACGATAGTGCCGATGATTAGAGCCGATTAGTCAAGTCTTAAATTAGGACTTGATTGATTGGCTCTTTTTAATGCCGCGGATTGATGTAATGGCAGCATACTGGTTTCCTTAGCCAGTAGTAGTGGTTCAAATCCATTGTCCGCAATTACCCATATCGCAGAAAGTGCGATTAATTAAATCATTTTAGGAGGATATTATGAAAAACATTTTTGAAATCATGAAAGAGTTCGGTCTCGAAGTAGAGGAAGATAAGAAAAAAGACTTTGAGAAAGCTGTGCTCGAAAATTACAAGACTTCTGCTGATTATGATGTGCAGGCAGAAAAGCTGAAAACAGCAGAGGGTAAGGTGACGACCTTAACAGAAAGCCTGGACAAATTTAAGGATGTAAATGTGGACGATTTAAACGCTACAATTGAAACCTTGAAAACTGATCTTGCCAATAAGGACAAGGAACTGAAAGATAAAATCGCAGATCGTGATTTCAACGATCTTTTGAAAGAAAGTATTACTTCTGCACATGGTAAAAATGCCAAGGCAATCACAGCTCTTCTTGATGTGGATACTTTGAAAGCATCAAAGAATCAGAAAGAGGATATTACTGCAGCTTTAAAAGGTTTATCGGAAGCGGAAGATAGCAAGATGTTATTTGGAACTGCTGATCCGGAAGTTGTCGGTTATGGCAATCCAATTGGATCAGTAACAAAAACAAGCAACCAGACAGGCGCAACGGATGTAATGCGCTCAATCATGGGATTGCCACCAGTAGGAAAATAGGAGGATGGATAATTTATGGCAAATGCAATTGAATTATTTAAACAGTACATTGCGATGCTTGATGAGATCTACAAGTTAGAAGCAAAGACCAATGTGCTTGACGGAGCAAATGAATTAGTCAGACAGGGAGCAAATGCAAATGAGCTTGTTATCCCGATGATCGACATGGACGGACTTGCAAATTACAGCAGAAGTTCCGGCTACGTGAACGGTAGCGTTGATTTTAAGTTTGAAACTGTGAAGTGCAATTTCGACCGTGGTCGTATGTTCAGCGTTGATGCAATGGATGATATCGAAACTATGGGTATGGTTTTCGGTAAACTCTCCAGCGAGTTTGTCAGAACAAAAGTTATTCCTGAACTTGATGCATTCAGAATCTCAAAGTATGCGTCTTTAACTGATATCAGCACTGTAGAAGCTGCTGATCTTGCAACAGGTGCGGATGTTGTAAAGGCGTTAAGAGCTGCAACAACTAAGATGAATAATGATGAAGTGCCAGAGGCAAATCGTGTGTTGTTTATTGAAACCGGATTAAAAGGGCTTGTGGATGATCTGGATACTACAAAGTCCAAAGAGGTACTTAAGAAGTTCAGCCAGATCGTAGAGATGCCACAGAACAGATTTTACACAGGCATTAAACAGCTTAGTGGTGGATCTAGTGAGGAAAAAGGTGGCTACACCAGGGCGACCGGTGCTAATAACATCAACTTTATGGTTGTCGAAAAGAGTGCTGCTATTCAGTTTGCAAAGAGAGTAAACAGTAAGATTATTTCGCCGGAGCAGAATCAGGATGCGGACGCATACAAATATGGTTATCGTCAGGTTGCCATTGCGGATGCTTACAAGAATAAGCGTGCAGGTATTTATCTGCATAAATCTACGGTTACAGCCTAAGAAAAAGGAGGGAGTTATAAATGTCGCAGTTTGTTGATTGGGAGTATTACAGCTCCCTTCATTCTAAAGTAAAGGAAAATGATTTTTTACATACAGAACAGCTTGCAGAAAAAGAAGTACAGCGTGTGATTGGCTGGATCCGGTGGGCGAATATAACAACGGAAACGTTTGAATACGAGCAATTAAAGGATTGTATTTGTAATGTCATGGATAAAATGTCAACGGATGCACAATCTGGCAAGGGTAAAGGACTTTCATCGGTCAGTAATGATGGGTACTCTGAAAGTTATGTTGTCCAGACAGAGGAACAGCTTAGAAGTGAATTGCAGAGCTCGATTAGATCATGGTTAAGCGGTACGGGATTGGTAGGTGCATATTAATGGCATTATTTACGGATACAGTGACGATTTACAACAAAATTTCTGATTCTGAGTGGAAACGAACCGTTGTAAAAGGTGTACAGTGGTCTGATAAAACTGAAAAGAAAAATGAAAATGGGAAAATCAGCATTGCACGATATGCGTCTGTGACGTTTCCTGTCGGGACTTACAATGGCTTATCACTTAATTCCTATAATGAGGAGGATTGCCTTGTATATGGAGAAGTTGAGGACGTTGTAGAGGATGTCAAAGGGCAAAGGATTTCTGATCTGATGAAGAGATATCCAAAATCAGGAACGATACAGTCTGTAAACGATAATTCCAACCGGGATTTTTGTAAAAATATTAAGGTGGTGGTGGCGTAATGCCTAACATGTTTAAATTTATCTGCGATATTCCTACTGCGATAAAAAGGCGAGGACTTGAAGATAACGGAAAAGTTCAACAGTTTATTGATTCAGAATGCCTTCGACTGTGTGAATCCAAAGTGCCAAAAAGGGAGAACATTCTGATTGAATCCGGTCACTTGAACACTGCGATCGGTAGTGGGCAAATCAAGTACCGTACACCATACGCCAGACGATGGTATTATATGCCAGCAAATTTCCACGAAGCACCAGAGCGTGGAAATTATTGGTTTGATAGGATGAAGCAGCAATATAAAAATCAAATTCTTGAAGGTGCAAAGAAAATTGCAAGTGGAGGTTGATATGACTATTGCACACTATATTGTAAAATTGCTTAGCAATTATGATGGTTTATCAATTGATATGAACCATGTATCAGACGGGTCCGATCAGTATGGTCTTTTTAAATCACCATCCAGAGAATTAAGGGAAATGAATGACGGTAGCTGTGAGATTACAGAATATTATAATTTTATGGCGCGCCAGTCAACCGGATCCAGGTCAGAGAGAAAAGAATCTGATGAATGGTTGGAAGATTTAACATATTGGGCGGATGATTTCTCTTACACATATGCATTTCCAGCACTTGATAAAAATAGAACAGTGACCAGATTTTCCATTACTGGAAATCCATATCCGATGGAAGCCAGTGACAAAGATACATTATATCAGATGGCGTTGTCCATCACTTATTTACGAGAAAGAGAGGTATCATAAGGGCAGAATTAACAAGATTAAAAAAACATAGAACTATTCCATTTTTGAACACTGCCGAGACATCGGTATTAACACCTTCGTGGGCGAGAATTGGAAAATCCACAGTATTTGACTTGGTTTTGAACGCACAGACCGAGGATAACGATTTTATTGAGGATGAAATCCCAACAACAGATATTAAATACTACAAACCATCACTTGCGCAGGAGTTACAGGCAAACAAGGGAGATGCGGCATTTGATTATCTGTATGATATGTTTTTCAACTTGCCGACTGGTGAGGACGTGAAAAAAGATCTGCTTATTGTATTTGATGGAAACATTGGATCAGAAGGAACACCTAAATTCAGGGCATGGAAAACAAAAGCAACTTTAACGCTGGATCATTTTGATTCCGTTGCAGAGAAGATTTATTTTAGTTTTTCAATTAACCACATTGATCGAGGTACTGTTACGGTTAGCGATGGAGTACCGACATATACCGCGGATAGCGCGACTTAGGAGGATTTATGGATTATACAGTAATTATTAACAGTAGAAGCTATGATTTACCGAAAAAGACAGTTTCGGTTATGAATAAGCTGGATGAAGTTTTGAAAGTGGACAATCTTAACATCAAGGCAAGACAGAAATTTGAAAAATTGCATGAATTTGTAAAAGATATTCTGGGTGAGGCGAATGCAAAAGAGATTTTGGAATCGGATAATCTGGATGAAATCGATCTGTCGGATTTATCCATCACGGTACTGAAAATCAATGATGCTTATAATAAGCCTTTAAATGATTATAAGATGGAGAAAATGAGAGCAACTTTAAATTCGGCGCAGATTGATAAAATTAATAATCTGGTACACAGCGCAACAGCAATGGCTAATCTTCCGGGTGCAGCCAATGCTTGATCTTACAAGAAAATCACTACCAAACACCGTCAGAGTGGGCGGTAGTGATTTTTCTATATATACAGATTTTCGTGTTTGGATGAGATTCGAAATTGAAGTAGCAAAGCTTAGGCGTGGAGAAAATATCGATGTTTCGTATTTATTTAAAAATGAAATGCCGGCGGATTGTAATTTGAATGAATTATTTGGTTTTTCAAGACCGGAAACGCCATTGCCAAGGGATATTTATCATCGAAATGTAATCACATTGGATTATGAACTTGATAGTGATCTCATATACAGTGCAGTTTTAGGTCAATACGGCATTGATTTATTTGAAGTGGACGAATTGCACTGGCATAAGTTTTTGGCTTTGATGCGAGGACTTAACGACAGCACGAGACTTCGTGAAGTCATGGGGTATCGCTGTTATGAGAAGAATCAGGATAAAGATAGAGATATATATTCTGAAATGCGTAGAGCATGGGAAATTGATAGGAAAACAGAAACTGAGTTGGAAGAAGATGAAAAATTCAGCAATCTTTTCAACTAGGAATGCGAGGTGAACCAGTGAAGGTCTGATGGATCTTTAGTTTTTGATACAAAATTATTAACAGATGGATTTAAAAAGGGCGTCAGTGCACTGGGGGGCATAACAGTCAATGGCATGAAAACAATTACTGCCGGAATAACTGCCGGAGTTACGGCGGCAGCCGGAGGGATTGCTGCAATCGGAACGGCAGCGGTCAGTGCCTATGCAGATTATGAACAGCTTGTAGGCGGTGTCGAGACTTTATTTGGAGCTGGCGGCCAGAGCGTATGGGATTATGCCGATAGCGTTGGAAAAAGTGTAAATGAAGTGCGAGAAGAATATGGAAAACTTATGATCGCACAAAACGAGGTCATGGATAACGCTTCCAAGGCATATAAAACAGCCGGTCTGTCTGCTAATGAGTACATGGAAACAGTTTCCGGGTTTGCCGCATCTTTAAAACAGAGTACATCTAGTGAACTAGAAGCGGCTCAAATTGCAGATCAAGCCGTTATTGATATGGCAGATAATGCAAATAAGATGGGAACGTCAATGGAATCCATCCAGAATGCTTATCAAGGATTTGCAAAACAGAATTACACGATGCTGGACAACTTGAAGCTGGGATACGGTGGTACGAAGTCAGAGATGGAACGACTTCTTGCAGATGCAACAGCCTTATCAGGCGTTGAGTATGATCTGGACAGCTTGAGTGATGTATATTCAGCAATCCATGTGATTCAGGATGAATTAGGTATCACAGGTACGACTGCGAAAGAAGCAAGCACGACAATTCAAGGTAGTGTCGGAGCCATGAAAGCATCATGGCAGAATTTGCTTATCGGTGTTGCTGATGACAATCAGAATTTCGACCAACTTGTAGAAGATTTTGTTAATTCTGTTGGAACTGTAGCAGAAAATATATTACCACGAGTAGAAATCGCTCTGGATGGTGTCGGAAATCTGGTTGAGGAATTAGTTCCGATTATTATTGATCGAATCCCAGAATTGGCGAATGATGTTCTGCCAGATTTAATACAGTCTGGTGTAAACATGATTTCATCTATTGTAACTGGCTTGAACGAAAATTTACCGGAACTTTTGAGTGGTGGGGCAGAAATTCTTAATACGCTTTCAGAGGGAATTTTATCACTGCTTCCAATGCTTGGAGAGGCTGCTTATAACATAATCACAACATTAATATCAGGAATCACCGATAATGCGGATTCTGTATTCAGTAGTGGTAGTGAGATATTGCTTAATCTTGTGAATGGTATAGCAGAAAAACTGCCTGATTTATTATCTTCTGGGGTTGATGCTGTGATATCATTAGCAATGGCGATAACAGAACCTGGTACACTGACAAATATAATCACGGCTGGTATTAATTTGCTGGTTTCGTTGGTGGATGGAATTTTAAATGCACTTCCAAAATTGTTAGAGGCTGCACCAATTATCATTGCACGGTTGGTATCGGCATTAATTTCAAATGCACCGCAGTTATTAAAGGCTGCTGTTCATATCCTTGTAAAATTGGCAGAATTTATGATTTCAAACACAGCAAAATTGTTGGCAGCCGTACCGAAATTGTTTACTAGCCTTGTAAACAATTTTAAAGAGATGGATTGGGGAAGTATCGGTAAGAATATTATTGATGGAATTTGGAGCGGAATACAAGCGGGCTGGGATTGGTTGACCGGAAATGTAAAAAATCTTGCGACAAATCTGTTTAATGCTGCAAAAGATGCCCTTGGAATCCATTCACCATCGCGTAAGTTTAAATATCTGGGTGAGATGTGTGTTGCTGGTTTTGATGATGGTATACAGGATCTTATGAGCACAGACGGTATTACAAAGAACATTAATGCTAGCATTTCAACGGTAAGTGCTGGAATATCTGGTAATGGTACTAGTACTGGATTAGGAAGCTTCAATCAGACAATTAATGTTAATCAGCAGATTTCAACACCAGACGAACTTGCAAGAGCAGTAAGAGTTGAAAGTAAACAGGGATTAATGAGGGGCGCGTATGGATACTAAAGTGTGTATTCGCTTCGTGAGAAGTGATGAGAGAGAATTTTTAATAGATGGAACAGATTGGAAAATTCCATCAAAAGGTTTAGATGGATTTGGTTCATATGAAAACGACATCACCACGGTAGATAATGCCGTGGGAGATGGCGGGATCATTGTCTCTGACAGAATTGCTCCGAAAGATAGGACTGTGACTGCTATTTCACGAAATCCATATCTGAATGATGTTTTGAGGAAGAGTGCAATATCATTTTTTAACCCGAAATTCGATTACAAAATGTATATAACGTACATGGGCATCACTAGATGGGTGAAAGGTAAAATTTATAAATTTAGCATTCCGGCTCAAAATGTAAACCGGGTGATGGAAATGAACATTACATTGTTAAGTCCAAACCCATTTTTTAAAAGTTATGATAATTTTGGCAAAAACATTGCTTCTGTTGTCGGAATGTGTGGATTTCCATATTTGTGCAGTATAACAAGTGGCACGCCAAAGGGAATCACTGGTGGCAAATTCAATTTTGCTAAAAAAGTGTTGCTCGACAATGATGGAGATGTAGATACCTATTGCAAAGCAGTAATATCAGCAAACGGAGATGTCGTGAATCCTAAAATCATTATTAATGATAATTATGTCAGGGTTCTGGATAATATGAAAGCAAATGATGTTATTATTATTGATTTCACACAGAATCCACCAACGGTAAAAAAGAATGGTGTTAATTTTATAGGACACTGCGATAGAACATCTGCATTTGATGATATGCAGCTTCCAGTTGGTAGTTCGGAAGTTTCTTTTGATGCAGACACTGGAAGCAATCTTATGAATGTTTCGATTTATTATAATAAACTTTATGGGGCAATTTAGGAGAAATCATGAAAGGATTTAATACGATCGCACTAGATAAAAATTATCAGATAGTGTCATTAATACGGTCAACAAATTTACAATGGAGCAGGAAATTCCACGAAGCTGGAACGTTCTCCATACAGATTCCGATAGAGCAGTATAATTCGTCAATGAGGTATATTTACACAAAAGACAGACCGGAACTTGGAAAGATAACACAAATAAATTACGTCCGGCAACAGCAGTATAAATATATTCAGTTGAGCGGGTATTTCATGGAAAAAACATTAGACAGACATGTTATATTTCAGAACGGTGCATCAAATGTGACAAATGCCCCTTCATGGTCATTCCAGAGTGGAAAAGCAGAGGATGTGGCATATGCTTTTTTCAATGCCTTTAAAACGTTAACTACAGCAAGTGCAAGTTCTGATCTAAATATTATTTCCGGAATATCGCTTGGAAGAGGAAAAGATTCTGTGCATTATCGCAACGGAGAACTGCTCGGATGGAAAATCTATGACATCTTAAAACCATCCGGCATGTCTTATAGAGTACTTTATGATTTCGTGGAAAGTAATAAGAAATTTGAAGTATGGAGTGGATCTGACCGGACGGAAAATAATGCAGATGGAAATAATCCAATTATTTTTTCGACAAAATACGGAAATATAAAGAACCCAAATATTTTGATTGATGATACAGAATATAAAAATGCTTGCCTGAATACGAATGAGCAAACAGATAATGATGTCACTACGTATGTTTCGAGAGCTACTTTTAACGCTGCGTCTGGCGATGATGAGTATTGGTTTTTATCAAATAGTTCTACATTAAATAGAAATGAGTATACAAGCAGCGATTTGGCTGTTGCTATGGATAATGAAGCACTAAATGCATTAACTGGATATCCCAAAATTATTAATGTTGAATTTGACGCAATGGAGAGTAGTTACGAATATGGAACAGATTTTGATTTGGGAGATTTATGCAGCATAGAAATTCCGGAAATGGATTTGTCTGCACAAGCCAGATTAATTGGCTGCTATGAAGTCATGAAGTCCGGGCAGTGGAGCATGACAATGGAATTCGGCACACCAATAATTTTAAAAAGATAGAGGAGGACAAAAAATATGATAGGATTTCCTTTTGATTCACATGTCACATTTGAGAGTGATGGAACACCGGTGTATGATCGTGCGATTACGTCAGCACCACTCAGAAAACTGATAGCCAAATTATTAACGGATGGCGTTTTACCAAACCCATCTACCAATCTGCAGGTCGAAGCAGGTAGTGGAATGAATGTTGTTGTTAATCCTGGTTTTGCAATTTGTGCAGGAGGGTTGAAACTGGAAGAAAATCAGCGGACGCTTGCAATTCAGGCAGCAGATTCTAATTATGATCGAATTGATACTGTAGTCTTAAGATGGAACGATAATGATTCGGAGAGAATCTGTGATTTATATATTGTAGAGGGCATACCTGCAGCAAGTCCTTTAAGACCAGAGCTTACAAGAACAGAATCTATTTGGGAATTAGGATTAGCAGATTTATTTATAAATAAAAATTCTTCCGCTATTTCCAATCAGAGAATTACGGACACACGTTATGAAACTGCAAGATGTGGCATTATATCGGCAATCAGCGAATTTGATACAACAACATTATATCAGCAAGTGCAAGCTGATCTTGCCGGATTTAAAGCATCGGAGCAGGCAGATTTTATTGCATGGTTCGATGATATAAAAGGTCAGTTATCTGAGGATGCAGCCGGAAATTTACAAAAGCAGATCGGAACGTTGGAAGCTTTAAAAACAGAAGTGAAAACTAATCTTGTCAATGCTTTGAATTGGGTTGTTGATAAAACGTCCGGTGTTATTGCGAAGCTTGGAAGTGCGGATATATCAAAAATCGGTGATGGTACCGTGACCGGAGCGATAGTCAATAATAAAGAAGCGATAGAGGATGTCTCCCAGAGTTTAACTTATACAACTTCACAAGATGTTGTTATAGGCTCTTTAAATGGTAAAGAACTTCATAGACACGTTTATAATATTATAAAATCTGATAACTTACAAACTATGACAATTGATACTGGTATTAAATCCGGTGATATTGACTGCATGATTAATATATATGGAACATATAAAGCATCAAATGGTGTATATTATGTGTTATCACCTCAATCATCTTTAAGATGTGAAGTTGTTTTATCGTCAAAAGGAGTTGAGTTAATTATTAAAGGTATTAACGCTGTTAAAGTTACAGCTGTGATTGAATATACATTGGCTTAATAATGTTTTATTTGACACCTATTAATACGGCAGAGTACCGTGTTCGCACATATAAGTTAATATGTGTATCGTCAATATACTTTGCGAAAGCTCCAAGGCTCGTGTTAGTCCAAATAGCAATAACTCTATATTTTGTCTGCTTAAAATATTTAATTGGAACAATATTTGTATTCAAAATATCGCCGTCAGTACTTAAATACATTAATATTAATAACTTATAATTATTAATATCATCTGGTAATTCTATTTGGTTGCTTTCGCTGGTGGAACTTGTTTGCCCTAAAATCACACATTCGCCTATATCAGTTAAACTCTGGTAATAATTTGCAAATGTAAATTCAGATAATCAGTACATTTTCTTAAAATCACAGAATTGCGATTTAAAATATTTGATTTATATGAATTGTGGTGTATAATAATAGCAACAAAATAAAGCAGTGCCATAGCGCCGAATGATTAGTCTATCAGATTAATTGTCCGGCGCTTTTTGCGTTGCAAAATGGCACAAATGGGAGAACGGATAGACATATAATATTTTATATACAGAAGAAAGGAAGATAATCCAATGGAGATGTTAAAAGAAACGTACACGATTGCTTTGCCTATCGTTCTGACCGCATTAATGGGATACATAGTGTGGCTTTTGAAAAATCAGAAGTCAGACAGAGATGCGAATAGTAGAGGAACGATGCTTTTGCTTCGAGTACAGCTGATCGAGTACCATGATAAATACATGGCTCTCAAAGAAATTCCATCCTATGCCTACCAGAATTTTATGGAAATGTACGAGGCCTATCATGCGTTGGGCGGAAATGGAATGGTCACAAAGATGAAAAACGAGATTGAAGAGCTTCATCTGAAGCAGAAAGAGAGGATTTAAACATGACAGATTTAGGATTTTTAACAGAATTTATGGTGCCGGTGATCGTAGGCATTTGCCTTTGTGTAGGCTATGTCGTGAAAAAGTGGATTAAGGATGTAGACAACAAGTATATTCCTACTATTTGTGCTGCTCTTGGCATCATTTTGGCAATCTGGATTAACGGATGGACAATTACAGCACCTATTTTATTAAGTGGATTATTCAGCGGTTTAGCAAGCACAGGACTGCACCAGTTATTTAAACAGTACATTAATAAGGAGGAAAAATAAGTTATGAGAATTGGATTAAACGCGGGACATACATTATCAGGATCAGGATCAGGCACATCGGGTGTAATCGTAGAGAGCGTTGAAACAAGAAAAGTGTGCAGCAGATTGACTGAGATGTTTAAATCATCAGGTGTGGATGTTGTGCCTTGCACGGTAGATAAGGCCGCATCACAGTCTGCATATTTGCAGCAGGCGGTAAACATGGCAAACCGTACTGATCTGGATTATTTTATTAGCATCCACTTTAATAATGATGCGAAGAGAGCTGGTCACGGCGTGGAAGTGTACACTTATAAAGGTAGACAGTACCCGGATGCAGTAGAAGTCTGTGATCATATCGCAGCTCTTGGATTTGCAAATCGTGGAGTAAAAGAGGGTAGCGGATTATATGTAATCAGAAAGACCAAAGCAAAATCTATGTTGATTGAGGTATGCTTTGTAAATGATCCGGATGCATCCTTATATCAGCAGAAATTTGAGCAGATCTGCACAGCAATTGCATATGCATTAGCAGATTATGTGCAGGCGGCACCAAAGCCAGTTGCACCGGTGCAACTTCCGGAGAAAAAGAAGTATGTGAAAGTTCTGGTGGATGATCTTGCGGTGAGAAAATCTCCAAGCTGGGATAAGTCAGCAGTAGCCGGAAGAGTACAGAAGAATGAAGTCTTTACCATTGCAGACGGACCTATCAAGGTCAGCGGTGGTAGTATGTACGAGCTTAAATCTGGATTGTATATCACAGCAGCAGAAAAATATGTAAGTGTATATGAAAAATAACGAGAAAGCCAGTGATTGATTTCACTGGCTTTCGACATTTTATATGAATTATGATAATAAAAAAATAAGAGAAAAAGTTTGTTTATTTTGCATATTGAAATAAGAACATACGTTCTTTATAATGCGAGTAAATAAAAAACAGACTTGAAACGTTGGGACGAAAACAAGCCTGTTTACATTAATTAAGATATGTATATTATCTCATATTCCGACATTTTACGTCAGATTATATTGAATAATTAGACGAGTGTAATATAATGGAAGAAAAAAATGTTGGGAGAGAGAAGAATGGCTAATGACAACATATATCGTTACACAATAGAGACAATAGAAAATTATTATCCAAGAATAATGAAAATAAAAATGGCTAATAATTTAATACGAGATGGAATTGCTACAAAAAACAAGAAAGAAACAGATAAAATTTTTGTGGGTGACAAAGAGGATTATAATAGAATTGCTTTTTGTTTAGAAAAAGACAGTCGATTAATAAAATATATTGAAAATTGGGAATATGAAAAATATTTTAAATATTCAACATATATGCAATTATCAGATGGATTAGATATTAAAAGTATTATAGAAGAATGTCTTGAGAGAAATGTAATATCTGTTTTTGATCCAAATGGCGAGCCAAACGAATTAGAAAAAACAATTGCACATCCAATCATGAAAGAGGATGAAACTTACTATTATTTGAAATTTGTAACTCAATTAGAAACGATAGATACAACTGGAAAACAAAGAATGAAAAGAAATGTTGCATTGATTTGCATTTCAAAGTTAACAAAACTTATTGAAGTGAGATTCGATGTCATAGAAACTATTTTTTTAGTAGATAGAGAAAAATATATAAAAAATTTAATAGCTTGGATAAAAACATATATAGATAGGAATGCAACAAATCTTGATTTAGCTGATATTATAGAAGATATAAGGGTAAATGGAGAAAATGACGGTGTGATTGTTGCTGAACAGCATATGGAAATGGCAACAGGTGGAGCTGCAACGGTTTCAATAGGAAAAAATGAAAATAAACAGTTGCCTTTTATGTCAGAAATTAAGGCTATAATGGATACTTATGAAAAGGAATTGAATAGTGTACCAGAATTAAAAAAAGCATTGGATGAGTTCTTGTATGAGAAAGAAGAACTTTCGATATATCCTTGGATAACATTTTTATTTAAAAAGTATAATTTTGAAGTAAAGTTCACAATGAATTATAATGGGTTAGGGATAGATTTGTTACAACATTATTCAAGCACAAGACAAGAAAATGTGGGAAAGGAGAGAATGGAGCATGTTACAAATTACATTACCAGTGTTGGAGAGCGTATTAAAATCTAATGATATAGATGATGAAAAAGTCAAAATTTTTTGTGACATGTTATTACATTATAGACCTGGACAATGGATTTATCCAGGGGCTTTTAAAAGAAAAACACATATATCAATTGAAAAAATATATATTATTTTTGATGAACTGGAGAAAAGAAATGTTTTAGAATCGTATTTTGAAGTAAACTGTGGTGAATGCAAAAAAATGTTAGGAGAGGTTTATAAAACATTAATTGAGATACCAGAAGAGATATATTGCGATAATTGTAAAAAGTATATTGCTGCAAAGAAAAATACGTATTTAATATATAAGGTATTATAGATATGGGAATAAGTTCTGAAGATGTTGATGTATTTGAATTGGCAAAATTATTAAATAATCTTGAACATAAGATAGCACCATTAAGTACTATAAGTTGTTTGGATCCAAAACATAAAAATCGATTTGTTGAAATGTATAACCAATGTGAAGATATTAATGGAGTAACAGAATATAAGGGGTTGTCTCAGGCAAAAACAACAAGAAAAAAAGGACAAATATTAGAGCTACTATTAAAAAGTATGATTGCTTACACAGGGGATATATTTGAATCTTATGAAAACCTAGGAACATCTACCAATGAAATAGATTTATATTTAAGAGTAAGAGAAAAGTATAAAGTGTTCTTAGGGAATGTTATTGATCAAAGGTATAAAAATATAATTTGCGAATGTAAGAATTATCAAGATCAAGTAGGTGTTACATATATAGGAAAATTTTATAGCCTAATTAGCATATCACATAAAAATGTTGCAATATTAGTTTCATGGAAAGGAATAGGCGGAGAGGGATGGAATGATGGAGTGGGTTTAGTGAAAAAAATATACATGCTTCATGAAAAAAAAGAGGATAAGATATATATCATAGATTTTAACAAGAAGGATTTTCAAAGAATAATTAATGGGGAATCATTGTTGTCAATTTTAGATAAAAAATGTGAAGAACTAGAAAATGATATATCATTTGCTCAATATATAGATAGACATCCAAACCAAAACGAGTTTGAGAGTAAAATACAAAAAATATTACAGGAATCTTAATAAAAAATGAATGTAAAGACCAATATAGACAGATATTGGTCTTTACATTTTTTTTCATATCCAATATCTATGCGCCAGTTCTTCCGTTCCAATATCCGTAAGCACGCCACATACACGTCTGTCCGGCATGCTGTATCTCTGGGAGAGGTAACGCATGGATGCTCCCATTTCACCGTCTGGTCCGCCATACTGGGACATAATGATCTGTGCAATTTTGGCATTTGGTGTTGTGATATTGATCGGGTACTGCAGTCGTTTTTCATAATTCCACATTATTTACATCCTCCTTCCCATGGCCATGGTTCTGTTGCCCAATTCCAGTGACTGCATGGATCTGCAGTGTCGATGGTCAGCGGACCATATTGGTCAGAGTAGACCTGCAGAGCGTTGCGTCTGATATCCGAGTAATGATGGAATGCTTTGATCGCTTCCACATCATCCGGATGGGTGTCTAAAAAAAGAAGAAGGTCGTCAACAGCGAAGCTTACGGTATTAATGAGGTTAAAAAGCTGTTGGCGGTTCATCTGGTTCAGTTGGTTCGTCATCTTCGAAAAGCCCTCCTTCCAAGGAATGGTTTATCTAATTCAGGGAAAATGGTTCCGACCATAAGCCCTTTTTCAATATCATATAACGGTCCAAACTGCTGCCATGGAACGTATGCCATTGCAACGACAAATTCCGGTCCCATATCGCGGTTTGATTCGTTTGGACAGACAGGATTCATTCTGTTTTGTGCATTACAGTTTCTCATAGATTTGTTGCCTTTCTTATTCTTTCTCAATACTTTATGTTCTAAAATTGAAAAGTGTGCATAATAGGACTGCAAAAAATTCCATTTTTGTAGGAAATGACAAAAATGAGAAAAATTATCAAAAACTTTGTAAGCTGCATTGACATAGGAAAATTTGAGCATTAAACTAAGGACAGTTAGGAGATATTAACTGAAAAAAATTATCAATAATCATACAGGAAAGTCCAGTGAGAGTTCCTGTTTATTACGGAGGATAAAATGACGTTAGACAATTTACCACTTGAAACAGAGGCAGTCATTACGACAGTTGGGGGAGAGGGAGCGCTTCGCTGCCGTTTTCTGGATATGGGCCTGATCCCAAAGACAAAAGTTGTTGTAAAAAAAATAGCTCCGATGGGAGATCCGATCGAGATAAGACTCCGCAACTATGAACTGACGATCCGTAAGGAAGATGCAAAAAAGATTGAGGTGTCTATGGAGGAAACAAAAGAATGATATTTGCATTAGCAGGCAATCAGAATTGCGGTAAGACGACTTTATTTAACCAGTTAACCGGATCTAACCAGCATGTTGGAAATTTTCCGGGAGTGACAGTAGATCAGAAAATAGGTGAGATCCGCTCGGTAAAGAATTGTTCCGTTGTGGATCTGCCGGGAATTTATTCAATCCGCCCATATACCAATGAGGAGATCGTGACAAGAGATTTTATCCTGAATGAGAAACCGGACGGTATTATCAATATTGTGGACGCCACCAATATCGAGAGAAATCTCTATCTGACGCTGCAGCTTTTAGAGATGCATATTCCAATGGTTCTGGCTTTGAATATGATGGACGAGGTCAGAGGAAATGGTGGATCTATTGATTACAGGCAAATGTCGGAGGAACTTGGAATCCCGGTGATCCCGATCAGTGCAGCAAAGGATGAGGGAATCGAAGATCTGATCAAAGCCACTGTCGAGGTCGGTAAGAAAAAGATTCTTCCAAAAGTCATGGATTTCTGCGAGCAGGGACCTGTGCACCGTTGTATCCACGCAGTATCGCATCAGGTGGAGGACCATGCAGCTAATATCGGCATGTCTCCGCGGTTTGCAGCGACAAAGATCGTGGAGAACGACGAGGATATTATCAATAAGTTAGAGCTTTCCCAGAATGAGCTAGAAATGATGGAACACAGTATCGAAGAGATGGAAAAAGACTGTGGATTAGACCGGAATGCTGCTTTGGCAGATATGAGATACACCTTTATCGAAAAAGTATGTAATAAGACGGTCAAGAAATGTCATGAGAGTAAGGAACATATCAGAAGTATGAAGATTGACAGGGTTTTAACAGATAAATACCTTGCAATCCCGATGTTTTTACTGATCATGTTTGCAATTTTCTGGCTGACCTTTAACGTGATCGGATCATTTTTAAGTGATCTGTTAACAATGGGAATCGATGCGTTTACTGCAATGTGTGACAGGGCACTGACTGCTTACGGAATGAATCCGGTGGTACACAGCCTTCTGATCGATGGTGTGTTTGCAGGTGTGGGAAGTGTGTTGAGTTTCCTCCCGATTATCGTAGTATTGTTTTTCTTCCTGTCTATTCTGGAAGATTCCGGTTATATGGCGCGAGTTGCATTTGTCATGGATAAACCGTTAAGAAAAATTGGTTTGTCCGGCAGAAGTTTTGTGCCAATGCTGATCGGATTTGGATGTACTGTCCCGGCAGTTATGGCGACAAGAACATTGTCATCCGAGCGTGACAGAAATATGACGATCATGCTGACTCCGTTTATGAGCTGTTCCGCAAAGATACCAATTTATACCGTGTTTGCCGCAGCATTTTTCCCGGGAAAAGAAGCACTTGTAATGATCCTTCTCTATGCTGCCGGAATCATAGTTGGAATTATTTCGGCGCTTGTGCTGAACCATACGGCATTTCGTGGAAATCCGATCCCGTTTGTGATGGAACTTCCGAATTACCGTTTTCCTTCCGCAAAGAGTGTATTCCAGTTGATGTGGGATAAGGCAAAAGATTTTATCCAGAGAGCGTTTACCGTTATTTTTGTGGCAACGATCATTATCTGGTTCTTACAGACCTTTGACACCAGATTGAACGTTGTGGCAGACAGCAGCAACAGTCTGCTTGCATTGGTAGGAAGATGGATCGCACCTGTTTTTGCACCGCTTGGGTTCTCTGACTGGAGAGTTTCTACCGCACTCATCACCGGATTTACTGCAAAAGAAGCGGTAGTCAGCACATTGAGTGTCCTCACAGGAACTGCAACATCGAACCTGAGTGCCGTATTAAGCGATATGTTTTCCGGTGTGTCTGTTGTGAGCTTTTTGGTATTTACCTTATTGTATACACCTTGCGTGGCGGCAATTGCAGCGGTAAAACGTGAGATGGGAAGTGGATTAAAGGCAGCTTTGGTAGTCGTTTTACAATGTCTGGTTGCATGGGTAGTCGCATTGCTTGTTTATCAGGTCGGAGGATTATTATTGTAATGAAAATTGGAGATTATATTGTCCTTGGTGTGATCTTACTCTGGCTGGTGCTCGCTTTTTGCTGGATGCACAGACAGAAGAAGAGAGGCAACTGCATTGGATGCAGTGGCTGTGCAGGGAAAAACTGCAAAAAATGTGAAAAAAATGGCGGCGATGGAATGTAAACCGTGCCTTGTCAGAATGAAAAATATATTATATAATAGCCTGTAGCGACTAAAAATAGCTGCAGGCTATTTTTTACAGGACAATAGAGCGGATGAAAACAAGTCAGTCTATTGGATAGAAAACGTAAGGTTTTATCAAAAAACCAGAAAGAGGAGATTTATGAGTAAAGTTAGAACAAGATTTGCACCAAGCCCAACAGGTAGAATGCATGTTGGAAATTTACGTTCTGCATTATATGAGTTTTTAATTGCAAAGCATGAGGGCGGAGACTTTATGCTTCGTATTGAGGATACCGATCAGGAACGTTTCGTAGAGGGCGCGGTAGATATCATTTATCGTACATTGGCTGAGACAGGCTTAGTCCATGATGAAGGTCCGGATAAGGATGGCGGTTATGGACCATACGTCCAGAGTGAGCGTATGAAAACCGGAATCTACATGAAATACGCAAAAGAATTAGTAGAAAAGGGTGAGGCTTATTACTGTTTCTGTGATAAAGAACGCCTTTCTACTTTAAAGACAGAGGTTGTAGAGGGAAAAGAGATCATGATCTATGACAAACACTGCCTTTCTTTAACCAAGGAGGAAGTGGAGGCAAACCTTGCTGCCGGCAAACCATTTGTGATCCGTCAGAATATCCCAAATGAAGGAACTACGACTTTTCATGACGAATTATACGGAGACATTACAGTGGAGAACGCAGAGCTTGACGATATGATCCTGATCAAATCAGACGGATATCCAACTTACAACTTTGCCAACGTTGTTGATGATCATACTATGAATATTACGCATGTAGTAAGAGGAAATGAGTACCTTTCTTCCTCTCCAAAATATCAGAGATTATACGATGCATTTGGCTGGAAATCACCTGTTTATATCCATCTGCCACTGATCACAGACGAGAACCACAAGAAGCTGTCTAAGAGAAGCGGACATTCCTCTTTTGAAGATCTGATCGAGCAGGGATTCCTGACAGAAGCAGTTGTCAATTATATTGCACTTTTAGGATGGAGCCCGGAAGATAACCGCGAGATCTTTACCTTAGATGAACTGATCAAAGAATTCGATTACCACAGAATCAGCAAATCACCGGCAGTATTTGACTACACCAAGTTAAAATGGATGAATGGTGAATACATTAAGGCAATGGATTTTGACAAGTTCTATGAGAGAGCACTTCCATATATCAAGGCAGTTATTACGAAAGACCTTGACTTTAAAAAGATCGCAGCTATGGTAAAAACAAGAATCGAAGTGTTCCCGGATATTGCAGAACATATTGATTTCTTCGAAAAATTACCAGAGTACGATGTTGCAATGTATACACACAAGAAGATGAAGACAAATGCAGAGACATCTTTAGAAGTTTTAACGGAAGTTCTGCCAAGATTAGAGGCGCAGGAGGACTATAGCAACGACGCACTTTATGCAATGCTCTGTGAGTATGTTGCAGAAAAGGGTGTCAAGAACGGATACGTTATGTGGCCAATCCGTACCGCTGTCTCCGGAAAACAGATGACACCGGGCGGTGCAACCGAATTAATGGAGATTCTTGGAAAAGAAGAATCCATTGCACGTATCAAAAAAGGTATTGAATTACTCAGCAAATAAAAGGGTATTTATGGAAAAAAGATACAATGATTCCCAGGTGAAGGCAATCGGACATTTTAACGGTCCGTGCCTTACCCTGGCAGGTCCAGGCTCCGGAAAGACAGCGGTCATTACGGAGCGGACAAAAAACCTGATCACAAAATATCATGTGAATCCGTCCAATATTTTAGTGATTACTTTTACAAAAGCGGCAGCATTGGAAATGAAGACCCGTTTCTTAAGTCTGATGGGAAACGGTTCGTATCCGGTCACATTTGGAACATTCCACGCCGTCTATTTTAGCATTTTAAAGCATGCATACAATTACAATGCAAATAATATCGTCCGGGAAGAACAAAAGTATGCGCTTATGCGTGAACTTGTCCAAAAACACCGTCTTGAGTATGAGGATGAAACGGAATTTGTATCATCCATTCTTGGAGAGATCAGTATGGTAAAAAATACAGGAGTCTCCATCGAACATTACTATTCCACGAACTGTGCTGAAAATATATTTCGAAGAATTTATGGAGAATATCATGAATATCTGCATCAGCATAAACTGATCGATTTCGATGATATGCTCGTTTATACTTATGAGCTTTTCAGGGAGCGAAAAGATATTTTATCGGCATGGCAGAGAAAGTTTCAGTACATCCTTATTGATGAGTTTCAGGACATTAACAAGATACAGTTTGATATTGTTAAAATGCTTGCAGCACCGGAAAATAATCTGTTTGTCGTGGGAGATGATGACCAGTCCATCTATCGTTTCCGTGGGGCAAGACCGGAGCTTATGCTGCATTTTAAAGACGATTATCCGGAGGCAGAGCAGATTTTACTGGATACCAATTACCGTTCACAAAAAGAGATCGTGGAGGCATCACTCCGTCTGATCGGATGTAATAAGGAACGTTTCCAAAAGAAGATTCAGGCGAACCAGGAGGCAGGAGAACCGGTTGAGTATGCAGTGTTTAAAAGCCAGAGGGAAGAAATCGCCAAAATTATCTGGGATATACAGGCGCATATGGACAGAGGCGGCAGATACGAAGATTTTGCCATTCTTTTCCGGACGAATACGCAGCCGCAGATGCTGATGGAAAAGCTGCTGGAATACAACATTCCATTCCGTATGAAGGATAATGTTCCAAATCTTTATGAACACTGGATTGCGAAGGATATCATTGCATACATGAAAATTGCGATGGGAAGCCGTTACCGGAAAGATTTCTTAAAAATCATGAACCGCCCGAAACGCTATATCAGCAGGGACTCTCTGGACGAAGAAACGGTAGCGTTTGATGTCTGGGAGTGGTTTTACGAGGATAAACCGTGGGTGGCAGAGCGCATCCAGCGGCTGGAGTACGATATTAAAATGCTCTCAACCATGAGCCCTTATGCGGCGATCAATTATATCCGCCGTGGGATTGGCTATGATGAATTCTGTGTGGAGTATGCAGATTACCGCAGAATGAATGTGGAGGATCTCTATGAGGTACTTGAGGAGTTACAGAACAGTGCGAAGGGATTCGACACTTATAATGACTGGTTTGAGCATATCGAAAACTATACGGCGGAACTGGAAAAGATTTATAGACAGCAGAATCAGAACCCGGAGAGCGTTGCACTTGCCACACTACACAGTTCAAAAGGCTTAGAATATGACAATGTCTACATTATCGATGTGAATGAAGGAATTATGCCTTATAAAAAGGCTGTGCTTGACAATGAAGTGGAGGAGGAGCGGCGGATGTTCTATGTGGGAATGACGCGCGCAAAAAAGAAGCTGCATCTCTATTCCATTGAACAGTTGAATCACAAAAATACAGACATTTCCAGATTCATAAGAGAATCACAGAAAAAATAAAATTATACACAAAAAAAGAACTGATGTGCAACTTCCAAAAAGCGCATCAGTTCTTTTTTGCTTAATCGTCTAAATCTTCAAATTCTGCCTCGTCAAGCAGTTCATCGAAGCGGTCAGATACGACTTCGTACTCCTCGTCATCCTCAATATTCTCCAGGGAAGGATTTCCCTCTGCATCCTCAGAATAGCGGTAGATAAATACTTCGCCGTCCTCATTTGGCTGCTCGTCCTCATCTACAGGAAGAAGTGCGATATAATCGCGGCCATCTGCCTCAAAGATGGTAAGAATCTGGCATTCCATGGAACTGCCGTCATCTAAGTCGAGTGTTACGAACATGTCTTCATCGTCTAAGTTGTTGAACTTGTTTTTCTCTGCCATTGGGCACCTCTTTCATTCATATTATTAGATAATAGCCTGGACATACAGATCCAGACGACTCTCCAGATTAACGAAGTTACCATTGTCAAGCTGGATGGTCGGGCGTGTAAGCTTCTTGTTGATCAGAACGATCTTTCCCGAAGATCCGTCACTTAACAATACTTCATTATTGATATAAGTATTAGCAATATGATCGAGAAAAGTCAAGATATATTTTGGATTAAATTGTGTCAATCCCTCTTTTTCAAATATTGCGATCACTTCAAACGGGCACAGCCCATCTCGGTAACAGCGGTTGGCTGTCATGGCATCGTAGACATCTGCAATGGATACGATGGATGTGAAATCATCAATCTCGTTGCCGGTAAGTCCTAAAGGGTATCCTTTTCCATCGAACCGTTCATGGTGGAAGAGAACGGCATTTTTGACACGCTGGTCAATGTCAAGGTTTTTAACCAAATTGTAGCCGATCACCGGGTGTTTCTTGATTTCTTCGTATTCGGAATCTGTAAGCTTTCCGGGTTTTCCAATGATCTCATTTGGAATTTTGGATTTCCCGATATCGTGCAGCAGACCGCAGAGGGTCAGAGTGTCCATATCCTTCTCGGAAAAATTCTTCCATTTGCCGATCAGACGGCAGATCAGTGCAACGTTGACACTGTGCGCATAGGTGGAATCATCGATCTGTCTCATATTGTGCAGCATATCGAACATGGAGATCGTAGTACTGTTTTCCCCAAAGAGTGTCAGAGTTTCATCCAGAAGCTGATCTACATTGAGATCCTCGTCATTGACGATAAAGTTATTGATATTTTCCTTCATAAAGGAAACTTTCTTGGTATAATCTGTTTTAAATCTTTGGAATTCCGGGCTTCTGCGGATACGTTGGGAATAAGTTTCCAAACGTCGTGCAGTCATGGTACTTGAATTGCGGTCGCCATGATTTTCAGGGAAAATGCTGACAGAAGCAATCTGATAGAACTTTAAGTGTTCGATCAGCTGTAGTGTAACAGGAGTATTCTGTTTTGCAAGACATTGCCCATGATAGGAAAAGACATCTTCACTGATGACCATGCCCGGTTTCAGGTTATTAATTGAAACGATTTTCATAAAGCACCTTTCCGTCCTATATTTAGCATTAAAATTCTAGCATAAATTTTTCCTGTTGTGTAGATAAAAAATTCATGAAATGCAAAAAAACATTCTTCTATACAAAATTATCGGTTAAAGGTATAATAATATTATATGTCGTAACATTTTTTTGAAAAAAATACAAGGCTGGTGACAGAATGAACTATACGGAGACAGAAGGTAATTATTTGAGATTTGGATTGCAGAGCGTAAAAGATGGTGTCATTTTTACTTTTGCAGGAGAAAAAGAAGATGTGTGTGAAGTCATATTATATGACAGATCCTTAAAGGTCGCCGGCAGGGTGGAGGCTCCGGCTGCATTTTGCAGAGGGGCAGTCAGATCTGTTTACATACATGGGTTGAAGGCAGATCATTTATTATATAATTATGAGATCAATGGAGAGACAGTGCCGGATCCCTATGCATCAAAGATTGCTGGAAGAGAAAAGTGGGATGATGCGAGAAGGGCAGAATGTGACTTCTTAGTCTGTGGCAGTTTTGAAGAAAAAGAATATGAATGGCAGAGCGCGTGCTGCCCGGAGATCCCGAAAAACGAAATGGTCATGTACAAGCTTCATGTCAGGGGATTTTCCATGGATTCCGGGAAAAAGGGAAAAATGCGTGGAACATTTGCGGCAGTGGAGGAGCGGATTCCCTATCTGAAAGCGTTAGGCGTGACGACGGTGGAGCTGATGCCGGTCTATGAGTTTGAGGAGATTGAGATTCCAAAGAAACAAAAACTTCCAGGGTATATACCACAGGGCAGCATACCGGAAAAGGAAGCCGGTTCCGGGACAGACAAAGAAAAATTAAAAGTCAATTACTGGGGGTATACAAAAGGATTCTATTTTGCTCCGAAAGCCTCTTATGGCTGTAGCAAGAATGTGACACGGGAATTGAAACATCTGATCGATGCACTGCATCAGAATCAGATGGAGTGCGTGATGGAGATGTATTTTGAGCAGGAGGAGAATCAGAACCTGATTCTGGACGCACTTCGTTACTGGGCAACCGAATTTCGTGTAGATGGATTTCATCTGATCGGGGAGAATGTGCCGATCACTGCAATCGCCCAGGATTTATACCTGCGGAGAAGCAAGATCTTTTATCAGTATATCCCGGAGCAGTTGTGGAAGGAGAAGGAAAACTATCCGCATCTGTTTGTATACAATGACGAGTATCTTTATACAGGAAGAAAATTGTTAAATCATCAGGGCGGCAGCCTTTTTGAATTTGCCAATCAGCAGAAGAAACAGAACAAAACAGTCGGTTTTGTCAATTTTATGGCAAACAATAATGGCTTTACGCTGGCAGATCTTTTTTCCTATTGTGAGAAACACAATGAGGCAAACGGCGAAGAAAATGCAGACGGTTCAAATTATAATTTCAGCATCAACTGTGGCACAGAGGGTAAAACTTCAAGAAAGTATGTGAAGGAACTTCGAAGAAAACACTTGTATATGGCGTTGTCCATGGTGTTTTTTGCACAGGGAGTGCCGCTGCTCCTTGCAGGGGATGAGGCACTGAATTCCCAACAGGGCAATAATAATGCATATTGTCAGGATAACAAAACCGGATGGGTGAATTGGAAGAGGAACACAGGAATGGAGGCGTTGCAGGAGTTTGTACAAAAACTTGCAGCATTCCGTAAGGCACATCCTGTGATCCGCAAAGCCGAACCGATGCATCTGAACGATTATCTGCACAAGGGCTGTCCGGATCTGTCCTATCATTCAGATAATGCCTGGACAGCAGGACTCCCGGAAGAAAAGGGGGCATTTGGTGTGATGTACTGTGGGGATTATGCCGTGAATGATGCTGGTGAGCCGGATGATATGGTCTATATTGGCTATAATTTCCATACCGGAGTGAATGAACTTGCCCTGCCGAAGCTTGCCGGGAAGAAGAAATGGTATGTAGTCATGGACACCGCAGAGCAGGAACATGCTTTCCTTCCGGAGGAGAAACCGGCGGAAAACCAGCACAGGATCACGGTCAGACCGCAGTCTGTCGTTTTATTACTTGGAAAATAGGAAGTCAGGGAAATGAATATTTGGAAACATTTTTGCACGATCAACCATCATAAAATGCTTGTGATGAAAGGGTGCTTTCAGGTTGGACTCATTAAGCAGGGACTGCTTCACGATCTTTCAAAATACAGTCCGACCGAGTTTATTGTAGGATGTAAATACTATCAGGGCAATATGAGCCCGAACAATGCAGAGCGTGAGGCGATTGGTTATTCTTCCGCATGGCTGCATCACAAGGGCAGGAACAAACACCATTTAGAGTACTGGATTGATTATGGAATACCGGATAAAAAAGGACCGCATAAAGGGGAACACAAAGGTCTCTGCGGCATGAAGATGCCGGTCAATTATGTGGTGGAAATGTATATAGACCGCGTAGCGGCATCGAAGAACTACCAGAAAGAAAAGTACCGGGACGACAGTGCTTTAGCATATTATATGAACGGACGGCAATTTCATGTGCTCCATGATGATACGAGGGCATTGTTAGAACTTCTGTTGGAAATGCTTGCAATAAAAGGTGAAAAAGCAACGAACCGCTTTATCCGGGAAGAGGTTCTCTCCCATAAAATCCCGTATGAGAAAGAACCGTTACTGCAATTGAAAGAACAGTTAGAAAAAAGATCATAATATCATTTCAGGAAAAAGAGCCTGCATATCTTCCGGCAAAGGAGCAGTGAACACCAGTGGTTTCTTTGTGACCGGGTGGGTGAAACGAAGCCGGTAAGAGTGCAGAGCCTGTCTGTTTATCTTTGTAAAATCAGGATTGTATAAAAAATCACCGATCAATGGATGCCCGATAGATTTCATATGAACGCGGATCTGATGGGTACGTCCGGTCTCTAATTTCAGGGAGATCAGGGAAAGACCGTCTTGATAGGCAAGTCTTTTATAATGCGTGATGGCAGTTTCGCCATGAAGCACATCGATCTGCCGTTCTATCGTGGAACCTTCTTTCCGCCCGATCGGAGCGTTGACCGTCCCCTCATCCTCTGTGAAACCTTTCACAATGGCAAGATATTCCCTGCTTATGCCCCGGACTGACACCTCGCTGTTTAATATTGCGGAACTGATGAGATGTTTGGCAAGGATGGTGAGCCCGGTGGTGTCCCGGTCTAAGCGGTTGACACAGCGGAACGTATAAGGAATGCCCTGTGTCTGGTAATAATGGCAGACAGCGTTGGCGAGTGTGTTGTCATAATTGTTCATGGAAGGATGGATTGGCATATCGGCTGGTTTGTTTACCACTAAAATGTCCTCATCTTCATAACAGATGGAGAGAGGGAGATTGGTGGCAACAATATTTTCAGAGCCTTCCGTTTCCTCAAAATGGATAAAAAGACAATCCCCGTCGTTAAGCCTGGTACTCATATATTCCCATTTGCCATTTAAAAGAATACTTTCCGGGATCTTTTTTAACTGCACGATCACGGCATGGGAAAAACCCTGCTTTTTCAGATAGTCAGAGATGGTCACACCATTGTCCTGTGCGGTTATGTTATATTCTAAATCACGTGTCATAATCGTTCCTTTCCTAAGTCCATAAAACGATTATAGCCAAAAACGCGAAAAAATAAAAGAGGAAAAGCACGGAGAACTTGCCCCAAACATAAGATGTATCAAGAAAGCTTTTAAGGTGCGTTTTGAAAACATTTTTATCTCCGTTGACGATGGAACAGGAAAGCGAATGTCTGAAGAAAATGAAAAATGGTGACCTTGAGGCGAGAAACGAGCTGATCGAGCGCAATATGCGGCTGGTTGCCCATGTGGCAAAAAAATACCAGAGCCAGGAGGATGAGATGGAGGATCTGATCTCCATCGGGACCATTGGACTGATCAAGGCAGTGGAAACATACAAGGAGGATTATGGGAGCAGGCTTGCAACCTACGCGGCAAGGTGTATTGACAATGAACTATTAATGCATTTCCGGGCAAAAAAGAAAACGTCGAAAGAAGTTTCCCTGTATGAGCCGATTGGAACTGATAAAGAGGGAAACCAGATCCAGCTTTTGGATGTTGTGGTCAGCGAGGACGAGGATGTTGTGGAATTGCTGGAACAGGACCGCAAAGTCAGGCGGCTGAATGAAATTATTCCGCAGACATTGTCCGGAAGGGAATTGTTTATTATCATAAACCGTTACGGACTCTATGGGAAAAAGACAATGACACAGAGGGAGATCGCAAGAAAACTTGGGATTTCCAGATCCTATGTTTCGAGGATCGAAAAGAGGGCGATCGAAAAACTCAGGCAGGCATTTTAGGTGTATTATAATATAGAAGAAATATTGTAAAATCTGGAAAATGTGCTATACTAAAACTGCATCTGGCAGATGTATGAGGGCTTCTGCCGGATGTCGGAATCTTTTTTTATCAGAATCATTGCAGGATTCCCTGCGGTATCCACAGAGTATTTTCGAATACATTTATTTTTGATGCAGAAAACGAGGGAAAGGAAGGGTATTTGTATAGTTTAGTAACAACCTCGATCATCCAGGGGATCAAGAGCATCCCGGTCTATGTGGAGGCGGATGTCTCAGATGGCATGCCGCTTTTTGAGATGGTCGGTTCACTTTCGCCTGAGGTAAAAGAATCCAAAGAGCGTGTGCGCACAGCACTGAAAAATACAGGGTATATTCTGCCGCCAAAACGTATCACGATCAATTTTATCCCTGCCAATATCAGAAAGACCGGATCAGGCTTCGACCTTCCGGTTGTTGCCGCAGTGCTTTGTGCCATTGGCATTGTGCCGGAGGAAGCGTTAAAGGACACGATGGTCGTGGGTGAGATCAGCTTGAGCGGGGATGTAAAGCCCGTCAATGGAATACTGCCTATGGTGGCAGAGGCAAAGGAACGCGGCGTCACACGCTGTATCGTACCGGCGGAGAATCAGACAGAGGCGCAGCTTGTAAAAGAGATAGAAATTTTTGCGGTGCAGAGTATTGCAGAAATGATACATATTTTAAACGGGGGCACATACATTGAAAAAGAAATAGGAAAAGCAGTGGCAAAAACGATCCGGATGCTGGATTTTTCGGATATCCAGGGACAGCATTTTGTAAAGAGAGCCTGTGAGGTGGCAGTGAGCGGTATGCACAATCTGCTGATGATAGGACCACCCGGTGCAGGTAAGACCATGACGGCAATGCGGATACCGACGATCCTTCCGCCGCTTGATGAAAAAGAGCAGATGGAGCTTTCGAAAATTTACAGTGTATCCGGACAGTTTCAATTACGGGAACAATTAATGGAGGAACGTCCGTTCCGCTGTCCACATCATACGATTACGATGCAGGGATTAGTGGGTGGTGGACTGATCCCAAAGCCGGGAGAGATCTCTCTGGCACACAAGGGCGTTTTATTTTTGGATGAATTGCCGGAATTTAAGCAAAATACCATTGAGATATTAAGAGGTTTTGATGAAATTGCAAATGTTTTAGATGTAGCTGCACAAAATGTTGGATATGATATAGAGGTAATAACTAAAGATGGAACACATAAGTATTTTGAAGTGAAAAGCGTTGATAATATAGGGGCTCCATTTTCAATGACAAATAATGAGTTCTCAGCAGCGGTACAATATAAGGAAAAATATTATCTTGCAATTGTAAATCAAAGTGATAACTATATTGAGATTTGCTTTATAAGTGACCCAATTAATTCGTTAAATATGACTAAGAGAGTAACAAAGTGGGAATGGTATTGTAATAGTTATGATGGAAATTATACAAAATATATAGTATAAAGACCATGATTAATGATGATTCTAATATACTAATTTGGAGTATTGAAGCAAAATGATAAAGAATAGTGAAATAGATACTTTTAAAATTTTGTGTTTGTGTTTAAAGGGACAGATATTATGGAAGGAAAAGCAAAGTTTTAACTTAAACGGGTCTCATTCAACCTGAATTGCAAAAGATTTTATGATGGTTGGATGAGACAGATTATAAAAGGAGACTAAGTGTATGAACAAAGAATGGTTTTCAGATTATAAAGAGCAGATTTCATTAAATAATATGCAAGAAGCAAGAAATGTGATATTAGATAATATTGATAAGACTCAAATGATTTATCGCTATAGCAGAGGTTTGAATAGGGATTTGCGAAATTTGGAAAATCATCAATTATGGTTAAGTAGTGCATTTAATTTCAACGATCCATATGATTGTTTAGTTACAGTTGATTGCGGATTGAAAGCCAGTTATCCGAAGAGCCAGAGAAAAGAAGCTATGGAAACATATATGAGACAGGAAACTGAAAATAGGAAAACAGAAGCATTGAGAAGTTCATTATTTGTTGCTTGTTTTTCTGAAGTTAATAATTCCTTTCCTATGTGGGGATATTATGCGGCAGATCACAAGGGAATATGTTTAGGATATAACCTTTATGAGCTTGTTAAGAAATACCAATGTATGCCGGTAATCTATAGTGATAAATTAATATTCTACAGAGAAGATAGTTCTGAAAAAAATATATTGGCTAATACATTAACCAAGTCAGATGAGTGGATTCATGAAAAGGAATGGCGGATAGTAATAAAAGATGATATTAATATTGGAAAATCAGGAATAATAAAAGATTTTGTTTTGCCACGAGAAATATATATTGGATGTAGACAGCAGGAAACAGTTGCTGAGAATAACAATAATCGTATGTTACATAGTAAAAAAGAGAATGAGATGTATGCTGATCTAGATGAGATACTTCAATGGGCGGAGAATAACTATATTGATGTATATATGCCAATAATAAGTAGAAAAGAATATAAAATGATTGATAGAGCGTTACGATTGATTTAGCAAGTTTTAGCAGAGGTGGCTATATGTCAGATTTTGAAGAAAAATATGATTATCAGGAAATTATGGTAGAAGATATTTCGCAGATATATCAAATTGCAAATGATTATAATTCGTTCTATGATTTACCAAGATCAGGTAGAGGTGACCCAGGTGATGAACGAACTTACTTACAGGCATTTTATAGAGGACAAAGTGATTCTTCTTGGAAAATCACTCCAAGTATATGCAGAGATACATCTGTGGATGAGAGTATATCGGAATATGGAGATTTACTATTTGAAGTAATGGCATATAATCAGCATTATATACATGCTACAAGATTAATTGACTTTACAATGGATATAAATGTAGCATTGTTTTTTGCTTGTTGTGAAAATATTGAAAAAGATGCGGCTATATTTATATGGTCATATTCGCCGTATGATCCTAAATGGACAAGAATAAAGATACAGTGTGAACTTGTTAATGTTAAAAAGCAACGTATAAGTGTAAGTGAATATGCAGAGATACTTTTGCAGAAATATCCAGAATTGAAAGATAATTATACTTATAAAAAGGATTTCTATACTGATTTAGTTTCTTATTTGGACCACGGCTTTATGATTATGCAACCACGTAATCCGTATTTGGAAAATATGAGAATACAAAGACAAAAAGGGTGTTTATATGTTTGTGGTGTGAAATTTGAAACTCCGATTGATAAAATGAGAACAAGTGTTAATGCGGGGAATAATATATTGTGCCCGAATGAGCCGGAAGCTCCTAAAGAATTGGACGGAGGTAATTTTTTGGTAAAGGTGGTCATTCCTGCAAGATTAAAAAATGTGATAATGAAACAATTGGAAGAAAAGGGAATTACAAAAGAAGCTTTGTTACCCATGTGATGTAAATAGGCACTTGTTTAATGTAGAAGGATGGTGATGATAAAAAGCTTGCATCAGAGAAATTCTGGGAACTTGAAAAACGGATAAAAGAAGATAAACGTCAT
>OIFE01000122.1_pt1 | contig 84613 bp, 121 predicted proteins | sample 1581921 | NCBI WGS metagenome assembly OIFE01 (sample SAMN04414075, study PRJEB24778) | human gut metagenome | material: faecal | host: Homo sapiens | reverse complement strand
ATTTTTACTATGGGGTATAGCAAAAACTATATATAATGTATTGGGGGGTTTTTACAGTGATTATAATAGCATGATTTTCTCAATAAGTGTTCACAAATGTTACAATTTTCTCATTTATTTTTTATGCAATATGCACAAGTATTTTTCGTGACTATCTACAAAAAAGAAGGCGAATCTTCTACATCTTCCCTATTTCAGGATTCGTCTCCCGAATTTTTGCTTTAATACGGGAGAGCGCATTATCAATAGATTTTGGTGATTTTCCCATTTTTTCTGCAATCTGCTGATAATGAAATCCCGCAAGATACTGGTCTAATACTTCCCGTTCCATCTTGCTTAAATGCGTCCTGAGCTTCTCCCAGAACTGTGCCACATTTTCCTGATCGATCATCATCTGCTCCGGATTTCCGATTCCGTCCATGGTCAGCGTTTCTGCCAGAGGATATCCGTTTTCACTGTTTTCTGAGTAGAAAGAAACATAGGAATTGAGCGGCGCATGTTTTTTCCGGTTCGACGCCTCAACTGCCTTGTATAACTGTCTCGTAATACACAATTCTGCGAAATGAAAAAAAGATGTTTCTTTCGTATCATCGTAATCTCTGATTGCCTTAAACAGACCGATCATTCCCTCCTGGATCAGATCATCCGTCTCACCGCCAATCAGAAATACTGCATTTGCCTTTTTGCGGACCAGCGGTTTATATTTATCTAAAATGTAATCCATGATCTTTCCGTCCGGATCACCGCTGTTTTTTAATGCCGCAATCAGCTGTTCGTCTGTCAAATCCCGATATGACTCTAACATGTTCCTCCCAAGACTCCTGATACAATATTATCTACCACGGCGTTTTTTTCTACCGTTGCGGTGTTCTCTACCACCTGCGACGTCTTTTATTGCTGCTGTGTTTTTTACCGCTGCGGTGTCTTCTACCGCTGTGGTGTCTTCTACCGCTGCGGTGTCTTCTACCGCATGCGTTGCCGCACAATCTCATAGGCAAGCACACCTGCTGCCACCGATGCGTTCAGGGAATCGATATCCCCCTTCATCGGAATGGATGCCACAAAATCACAGTTCTCGCGCACCAGTCTGCCAACACCCTCGCCTTCACTGCCGATGACAAGACCGATCGGTCCTTTTAAATCCAGATCATACATGCAGGTTCCATCCATGTCCGCACAGACAAACCACATTCCTTTGTCCTTTAACTCTTTCATTGTTGCAGTCAGATTTGTCACCTTTGCAACCGGTGTATAATTGATTGCTCCGGCGGATGTCTTTGCCACAGTTGCCGTCAGACCGACCGCGCGGCGTTTCGGAATAATGACACCATGCGCACCGGCAAGATTTGCCGTACGGATGATAGCGCCAAGGTTATGCGGATCCTCGATATTATCCAGAATGAATAAAAATGGCGGCTCGCCCTTTTCCTCTGCCAATTTTAGCATATCCTCCACTTCGGCATACTCATATGCTGCAGCAACTGCGATCACTCCCTGGTGTTTTTTTGTCTCAGAAAGCTGATCTAAACGCTCTTTTTCCACAAAATGCACGATCGTGTCATGTTTTTTTGCCTCTCTGACAATCGTGCGCACCGGACCATCCTGACAGCCGTCCAACACAAATAATTTGTCAATTGTTTTTCCGGAACGGAATGCCTCTAACACGGCATTGCGTCCCTCTATTTTCAGCTCTTCGTAGCCCATTACTCTCTCCTTTTACATTTTAAGTGCAAGTTCGTCCACACCGGTCTTTACCAGTTCCACCAGACGTTCAAACTCATCTTTTAAATACAGGTATCCCATCAGCGCCTCAAATCCGGTTGCTTTCCGGTAATCAGACATTGTGGCATTTTTTGCCATTGTCGGCGATTTTGCATTCCTTCCACGACGGTACACTTCTGCTTCTTCCTCCGTCAGCATCGGAAGTAATTTTTCAATCATTTCCGCCTGTGTGTGTGCTTTTACGATCTGGCTTGTCCGCTTGTGAAGTTCTCCTGCTCTCGTGTTTCCTTTTCCTACGACAACAGACCGGATCACCAGATCAAATATTCCATCTCCGATATAGGCTAACGTAAGAGGCGAATATGTCCGGATATCCACTTCACTGATTCCGAACTGTTCTTTGATATAAGAGTCTATTCCTTTCTGCATTGGCATTTCCTCTCTCTCACGCTTTGTGCCAGATCACACCTTCTCTGGTATCTTTCAGTACAATGCCTTTTGCAAGCAGTTCATCGCGGATTGCATCTGCTTTTGCAAAATCTTTTGCTTTCTTTGCTTCCTTTCGTTCTTCAATCTTTGCAAGTACATAGCTTTCTAATTCTGCATCGATCTCCTCTTTTGCATCTGCCTGTGCCGTTGTCAGATTTAAGGATAATACTTTATCAAAATCATTGATCAGCGCAAGTTTTGTCTTATCGTTCATATCATCTTTGAGCAGATCATAAATGATCGTGATCGCCATCGATGTATTTAGATCGTTGCTGATCGCATCCTCAAATTTTGCCTTATAAGCATCAAATTTATCCTGCTGTACGGTTCCCTCATCCTTTAATTCTGCGATTCGTTTGGTCAGTTTTTTATAAGCTGCAGCCATATTATCTAATACTTCATAGGAAAACTCCAACGGTTTTCTATAATGGGACTGCAGACAGAACATACGGTATACGATCGGATCATACCCCTTTTCCTGCAGCAGGGATACGGTAAGGAAATCCCCTTTGGACTTACTCATTTTTCCGGATTTATCATTTAAATGCTGTACATGGAACCAGTATTTACACCATGTATGGCCAAGGTAACTCTCTGACTGTGCGATCTCATTGGTATGGTGCGGGAAAATATTGTCTACACCGCCGCAGTGGATATCTACATACTCGCCCAGATGTTTCATACTGATGCATGAGCACTCAATGTGCCATCCCGGATATCCAACGCCCCATGGGCTATCCCATTTAAGCGCCTGATCCTCAAATTTTGACTTTGTAAACCAGAGTACAAAATCATTTTTATTTTTCTTATTTACGTCCTCTTCCACATCGTCGCGTACACCGACTAACAGCTCTTTTTCGCTCTGGGAAGAAAATACATAATAATCGTCTAATTTGGATGTATCAAAATAAACATTTCCGCCTGCTACATAGGCATAGCCTTTCTCAAGCAGCACCTCGATCATATGGATGAACTCCGGAATACAGTTCGTTGCAGGCTCCACAACGTCCGGTGTCTTGATATTTAACTTTTTACAGTCACTAAAGAAAGCGTCTGTATAATATTTTGCGATCTCCATCACTGTTTTGTGCTCTCTTTTTGCACCTTTTAACATTTTATCTTCCCCGGTATCTGCATCGGAAGATAAATGTCCCACATCCGTGATATTCATAACACGTTTTACATCATATCCGACATAGCGGAGTGATTTTTCCAATACATCCTCCATGATGTAACTTCTGAGGTTGCCGATATGTGCAAAATGGTATACGGTCGGTCCACAGGTATACATGCCGATCTTTCCATCCTCATGCGGGATCACCGTTTCTACTTTTCTTGTCAGTGTGTTGTAAAATTGAAATTTATTTTCCATTTAAATAATCCTCCTTGTTTTGCGAAGCAAAATGCGAATCCTCTGATGAGCAGAGGATTTTACTCCTTGTTTTGCGGAGCAAAATGCAATTTATTTTGTTTTTTGTGCATCAGCACTTAAAATCCGGACTGCCTGCTCTAAATCAAGCACACGGTTGACCAGTTCTGCATTTTCCCTCTGCAGCACATTGATGTCCTCTTTGACCGGATCCGGCAGATGGCACTGATCCATATCACTGCGCGGCATCTTCACATTGTCACGTTTTACGATTCTTCCCGGAACACCAACTACGGTACAGTTTGGCGGCACTTCCTCTATGACCACACTTCCCGCTCCGATCTTGGAATTTTCTCCAACGGTGAAGGAACCGATGATCTTTGCACCCGCACTGATCATAACATTATCCCCGATCGTCGGATGACGTTTTCCGGTCTCTTTTCCGGTACCGCCTAGTGTCACACCCTGATACAGAGTAACATTGTCCCCAACGATCGCCGTCTCTCCAATGATCACACCACTTCCGTGATCAATAAAAAATCCTTTCCCGATCGTTGCTCCCGGATGTATCTCAATTCCTGTTTTTCTCGCTGCCCGCTGTGAAATAAATCTCGCCCAGAAGAAATGTCCTTTTAAATACAGCTTATGCGCACGTCTGTAGCTCAACATAACCCGAAAACTCGGATAAAGCAATACCTCCATCGGCGATTTGATCGCCGGGTCCCGCTCCTTTATCACTGTAAATTCTTCCTTAATATGACTGATGATTCCCAAAACTGGCATCCCCTTTCCTTAACCAAATAATAGAATGTACGCTCCGCGAACATTCTATTATCATGAAAAACGGATCATTTCATCTCTAAGAGACGAAATGATCCGTGGTTCCACTCTAACTTAAGGATCTTTTGATCCTCACTCAATACACTTAACGCATGTTACTCGTATCCGGATACTGTACTGGCAGACAAACCGTTTCCCCGGACAGGCTCACGGAGGCACTTCGGAAATCTCTTTCTGAAAACTGCTTGCAGCCGATGGCAGTTTCTCTCTGTCAGCACTCTGATTTCTTACTCTTCCCGCTCAACGCCCTTATCATATTTTTACTGGTAAGTTGATTCGCTTACTCTAGTTTATGCACTTACGCCCGATTTGTCAACGGTTTTATTTTTTCTCAGTCTTTTTCTCATTGCACACAACCATTTTCCATGTTACATTATAGATAGTATCCTGTGGTTTTCAGGGGGATAATTTATAACTGATACGAAGGATTTTTTAATATGGAACAGTCAAAAGAAACTTTGCTAATCGTAGATGATTCACGCTTACAGCGTGCCGTTTTAAATGAAATATTCTCTCCGGCCTTCAATATTCTTGAAGTATCTTCCGGTGAGGAATGTCTGCAGATGATCAAAGATAAAAAAAATATGATTGACCTTGTCCTTTTAGATCTTGTCATGCAGGGAATGGATGGTTTCGATGTTTTAAAACACCGCCAGGAAATGCCGGAGTTTAAACAAATTCCAGTCGTGGTTCTGACAACCACCGACACTCCGGAAGTACAGACGAAAGCTTTCGAATTAGGCGCAAGCGACTTTCTCAGTAAACCCACTGAACCTGCCATTGCACGTCACCGTATTGACAATATTTTAAAGACGAACCGCAGACTGAATCATATTTTACAAAAACAGGAAGCTCTGCGGATTAAATCAGAAGTGGATGAGATGACGCATCTGCTGAATAAGGCCACAGCAGAGCACGCCATTTCCCACATACTTTTATCCACTCCGGAAGAATTACATGCATTGTTTGCCATAGATATCGACAATTTCAAAGCTGTCAATGACATCTTTGGGCATAAAATGGGCGATCATACAATCTCTGTCGTAGCCGGTATTCTTGCATCTCATTTTTCCGGTTCCGACATTATCGGACGCATCGGCGGAGACGAATTTGTTGCTTTTATGCGGGATATAGCCTCCAGACAGGCTGTCTATGAAAAAGCACAGGAACTTTTAGATGCAATTTTAGATAAAGAAGCTTTATCCATTCCTGAAAACGTTACGATCAGTATCGGTATTGCATTCACAGAGCCTTATGAAACTTCCTACACAACACTTTTTCAGAAAGCAGACACTGCACTTGGGAATTCAAAAAAATCCGGGAAACAATGTTTTTCCGAGTATGGTGTTTCTGCACAGAAACCAGACACTGCCATGAAAAATATTTTATTATATACACATTCCAGAAATGTTGCTTCCACTTTAAAATTTGCATATTCTTACCCGGACAGACTCATAAAAGTATCTTCCGTTACGGAAATACGCTATGCCATTATGGATAAAAATAACCATGTTCCTGCCGTTTTCATAGATGTATCCGAAACCGGAGATGATGGCAGGCAATTGTGGGATGAATTAAGTCATGAGTCCTGGGCTTCGTCAACTCCCATTATCGCAATCTGCAAAGAGGGTAATCTGACTCAGATTCGAAATGCCATATTATCTGATCTGATCAATGATCTCATTTTTGAACCGATTGATGTGGAAAGCATAAAAAGACGTATCAAAAAACATCAAACCCTGTAAAAAAACAACGGTCAGATGTTACTTATCATTCATCTGACCATTGTTTTTCTTTCATCCGGTTTCTTTATCTGAACTATTTTTTTATCTGAACTGCTTTTTTCTTTGACCAGTCTGAGTAGATCCTCACTTTTTTTGTACCGGACTTTACTTCTTTATATGTACGTACTTTTACATAATATTTCTTTCCCGGTTTTAATCCTTTGATTTCTTTAACTGTCGTCTTATTACTTTTGATCACAGCCGTCTTCGTATTTTTTTTGCCAAACGATGCATCTGCTGTATATACTATCTCATAGCCGCTCGTCTGTGATGCCTGTTTCTTCCATTTCACAGTCATGGATTTTTTCCCGGATTTTACACTTGAAATAGAAGTTCCCTTTGGACAGATTTCAAATGTCTTTTTCAGTATTCCCGAATAATTTCCCTGAAACTTCACGGTCACTGTTGCTTTTCCGACTTTTTTATTATTCTGATACGAGACTTTATAAAAGCTGCCTGAAATCACTTTTCCCTTATTATCCGTCACTTTGATGGCAGGTTTTTTCGCTTTTCCATCATAACTATAATGATCTTTCGACAATTTTACCGTCTTTGGTGCATTGATTTTCACCTGTTTCAATACTGTTTTGCACAAGCTGCACATGGTCACATTCTTTCCATTGCTGCCCGGTTTTGCAGGTGTCAGTTTTTTCTCCGGTGTATGGGACTTCTTTGCAATTTTTTCTGTATAACTGTCCCCACATGCACAGGAATAAATTTTTTCTCCCTCTTTCATGCAGGTTGCCTCTGTCGTTTTTTTCAACACATAACTGTGTTTGTGCACCGGTTTCTCTGTGTCCGGCTCCGGTGTCTCTGTTCCCGGCTCTTCTGTATCCGGTTCCGGTGCCGGTGTCTCTGTTCCCGGCTCTTCTGTGTCCGGCTCTTTCAGGGCTGGAATCACTATTTTTTCTCTGCTTAACTCCTCATGACATGTGGTGCAATACATTACTTTTTCATAGCTTCCTTCCACACCCACTTTCGCTTCCACGCGATTTTCAGTGACCGGCTCTCCTTTTTTGTGTCCTGATGCCGGAACCGTTATGTTCTCACGGGAAAGCTCTTCCCCGCAATCTTTATCCTTACAATAAACTACCTTATCGTAGCTTCCTTTTTGGGTACAGGTCGCAGCTATCTCGTTTTCCTTTACCGGCTCGCCCTCCACATGCTGATGTGATACACCTGGTTCATCTGTGAATATTATTTCCTTTTCCGCCAACACGGTATCTTTCAGTGCTTTTACATCTGCCACAGTATCAAGATCATCAAACGGCTCAGAACATAATAATAAGGTGTATTTTCCTGTTTTCACTTCACCATATGCAATCAGATAATAGCGGTCTGACTCATTTTTATCCACATCCAGATAGATTGGGTTTCCCCAGTCCATTTTCTGTTGAATTTCTTCATCATCACTATTCCAGTCATCAGAGCGGATTAGTATCATATGATTATAAAATCCATAGCCATCATATTCATTTGCAACTTCATCAAACGTGTAATCTTCTCCATACTGATCCTTCCATATCACATCCAGATATGGCGCATCATCAGTTTTATCTGTAATGTCTGCCGGAATATTACCGGTGTAAACATTTTTCGGGCAGGATTTTATCTCGATACTTTCAAGTTCACGTTTCTCCGGTACATAATTGCGATACGCTGTCCATATCCCATTTTTGCAGACCAGGCTATAGTTGTTATTGATATCTTTATCTGATAACACAAAATTTCCTGCTGTTCCATTCTCTGCTATGATATAGGTATGCTCATTTAAAAGATTACCAGATATAGCATGACTTCCCACCTGAAACTGTGTAACACCGCTTACCTGTCCATTGATCTGAACGTATCCATTTTGATCAAGAACAAGCTTTCCCTTTGCCGCACTGCCACCACTTGTGAAATTGCCCTTTACCTGAGCATCTATTATTTTTGTAAGATCCAGACAACCACCGTTTTTCAGTGTAATATTGTTTAACTGCGCTGTTTCATCTTTCGGCTGCAGTCTTCCTCCTGCCTCTAAAACAATATCTTTAATCCCTGTTGTAACGACACCTGACACAGCACAATTTTTTACAGTCAACACCGTGTTGGCATTTCCTTTGATCCCTGAAATGCTGATCTCATCCATTCCATTTTGTCCACCTGAAAAAACAAGTGATGCAGATGTTGTGTCCTCTGCCGAAATAATATCCCGCACTTTTGCATCTGCGTCCAGATTTAACTCCACACTCCCCGTATAGGCAGTCCTCTCACCTGCTGACGCTTTATGTCCCATATAGATATTCTGGAACATTGTATCACTGTTTGCATTTACAACTGTGAGTGACGCTTTCGTCCCCACCGCTGTATTACTGTGATATCCTCCTGCATAGATGGTTGGAAGAAGTTCTTTTTCTGTGCCGCCAAAACCACCCAGGCTGGCGTCCCCTCCTCCCGGCAAATATGTTTTTACATTATCCAGTGTAAGGCTGTGCCCTGCAAGAAAAATCTCACGATGCGGCACAGAATTCATACTATTGGTAGAGATAAAACCAATCTGGATATCCCGGATCACAACACCGTCTCCCATGATCTGGATTGGTCCGCTGAACGTAATACTTCCTGTATTATTTCCAGTAATCACTGTCCCGTCCGGTATCTCAACAGGCATCATCTGTCCGCTCGCTTCTGCCTGACCTCTGACGGAAAAACTTCCAGTTACAACAATATTCTTCTGCTTTTGTGCAAGTGCCGACAGAAACTCATTCTCATTCGACACTGTAACTGCTGTCTCAGCCGCCGCAGCCACATTCCACAGCAAATGATTTTGGGTTACTCCCTCTGCTCCCCCAGACGGTATGCCACAGATCAGCAGGCCCGCAGCCATAACTCCACAACAGAAACGTATCGTCCTTTTTTTCATATACTCATTTTCCCTTCTTTTGTACATAAAAAGACCCAATATATATCCTTGTTTTGAATATCCACTGATGTCCTTACAAAAAATATATCTGAGTCTCATTTCAATTCGCCAAAATATGGTTTATCATATCTTATTTTTATGATCGTGTCAATACATTTTATATTTTATTTATACTTTTATCTTCCACAGGCACGTCCGGGACAGCCCTCACAGCCTCCGGCGGAATCCGCCACGCTGACACTGCTCTCATAGATCGTTGTCAGTGCACAGATTGCCTGCGCAGAGATTCCCTGTTCCGTTCCGGTAAATCCCAGTCCCTCTTCTGTGGTCGCTTTCACATTGATCTGATCTTCTGATATTTTAAGTGCTGCTGCAATATTCTTCTCCATCTGTTCGATATGCGGACGCATCTTTGGTTTCTGTGCGATGATCGTCGCATCGATATTTTCCACAATATAACCTTTTTCGGCGATCAGTCCCGCCACATGTTCCAACAGTTTCATGCTTGAAATCCCTTTATATTTCGGATCCGTATCCGGAAAATGCTTTCCGATATCTCCAAGTGCTGCTGCCCCAAGCAGTGCATCCATAATGGCATGAAGCAGTACATCTGCATCCGAGTGCCCCAAAAGTCCTAATGTATGTGGGATCTTTACCCCTCCAATGATCAGGTCCCTGCCCTCCACTAATTTATGAACATCATATCCCATTCCTACGCGCATATTTTTCTTTTCCCTTCTATTAATATTTTTACTGTGGCGGATTACACTTTGAACACGGTGTAAGCCCTCTTGCTTTTGCCTCTGATAAGGTCACTTCAATATCACTTTTTCTTAAATACTGGCATCCGGCAGAGTGATATTTTTCTCCCGTTTTCGTGATGTGAACGATCACATCCGAATTTCCATCCGTCTGGTCCGTCGGATTACTTACGGCTGCATCTGTTTCTGCATTATTCTGGCTGTCAGCTGCTTTTTCACTTTTTTCTGTGTTCTGGCTCTTTTCCGCTTCCCCTGCCTGCCAGCTCTCCGACGGAGACATATTCCAGGTCAGCGTTGTCCCGTCTGACGCGGCAACGATCGTTCCCTGCTCATCCGTGCGGAAAACAGATACTCCGGCTGCGCGGAGTCTGTTTAATACTTCCGCATGCGGATGTCCATAAGAATTGCCTTCCCCAGCACTGATTACCGCATACGTCGGATGTACTGCATCAAGAAATGCCTGGGATGTTGCCGTATTGCTTCCATGGTGTGCAACCTTATAGACATCCGCCGAGATATCGATGCCATTCTGCAGGATATCCTGTTCTGCTCCCTCTTCCGCATCTCCGGTAAATAAAAACCGGTGATTTCCATTCTGTAAGAGGACGCCGACCGACCAGGAATTCATATCATTTCCATACTCTTTGTTTGGAGCAATGATCGTAAATGTTGCTCCACCGATCGTATATGTTTCCCCAACAACCGGATAAGTGGTCTTATATCCCTTATTTTTCATCGTCTGCACAACATCATCATAAGTGCGCGTGTTATTTGCAACATCCGGCATGATGATCGTCTTACAGTCAAATTTATAAAGAACGACATCCATTCCTCCGATGTGGTCTGCATCCGGGTGCGTGCCGATCACATAGTCAAGAGTCTCCACTCCCTGATGCTGCAGATAATTCTGTACAAGTGTACCTTTATCATTATTTCCCGCATCGATCAGCATAGAATGACCATCACATTTGATCAGAGTCGCATCCCCCTGTCCCACATCTATAAAATGTACTTCCAGATTACCTGCCGTCTTTGCCTGCTCCGCATCATTTTCTTCCGCGACAGTCTGACGACTTTGCTCTGTCTGACCCTGTTCTTCGTTTTCCGACGTTTCCTCCTGTTTTGAACCTTTCATAGAACCCGGTACGAATTCCACCTGATTTTCTGTATCCTGCAGCTCATCCGAATCTACAATATAGCTGCTCTGTGATCCATTTTCTGTATTTTCCGTACAGCCACTCAATAACATACAGCCGGTAAGCATACTTAGTAATAATATGAAAAATGCCAGCTTCTTATATTTTTGTTTCATAGTTCTCCTCTCCTGCATCTTTAAAAGTAAAATTGAATTCTGCCTGTATAGGATTTGTATCATAAACTTATTATATAAAAAATTTTGCCGGTATACAATAAAAGACCTCAGAATCTCTGAGGTCTTGAAGTAGCGGAAGGGAGATTCGAACTCGGTATCAATTCTCTCAAACCCGCATAAATACTGAATTTCTTTATCTCCAAAGGTGTTACCTCGTGTTACCTTTTACATTGATAATGCTTTTGCAATATATTCCTGCATTTCACTCTCTGTCTTGTTATTAAAATAGTAATGATCGAGAGTTGTTCTGATATCTGTATGCCCCATTTGTGTTTTTATTACCGATTCTGGAACATTTCCATCTATCAACTTTGTTGCATATGTCTTTCTTGCCTTGTGAATTGAACGTTCACCAATTCCTATTCTATCACATATCACATATAGCCGCCTTGTAAATGCCTGACCTTTTATTCGTTTACCGTTTTTCATAAAAATATATTGCCCAAATGGATTGAGCATTTTTATTTTTCTCATAAGTTCTTTGGTATCTGCGGTAATTATAACATCTCTAAACCCGGCATCACTTTTAGGAAAATTTTGAACATCAAATACATATTTGCCATTATCATCTCTATATCTTATTTCTGTCTTTGATATATGTATCTTATTTTCTCCGACATCAGACCATGAGAGGGTAGATATTTCCCCAACTCTCAATCCTGTTTTAAATGCCAAAATAATGCCAAGTTCTATCAATGTAGGCTCATCTTCCATTACAAATCGTTCAATTAAAAGTTCCTCATCCTTAGAAAATACCAATTCGCAGTCTGACTTATGGTTCTTTTTAAATGACTTTTCCGAAATTTCCAAATCACCCATAAAACTGGTTATGCTCAGGCTGGTATAATGTTTTTTCTTTGCATATTTGAAAATTCCGTTAATCAATATCCGCATATCAGAATAAGCTTTTTGCGTAAGTTCCAGTTTTGAAATAGCTGTTTTTATGAATGATTCCAATATTTCTTCATCAATGTACCGGATTTTTCTATTTGCAATCGGCAAATACTTATTTTCAAAAAATCTTTTAAAATTTGTCTCGTACTTGTCCTTTGTCTGTCTTGTTATTTCACCATATTCAAGTTTTTCAGAAATCCAATTAGAATATACCTTAATAACTGTAGGTTCATCCTCCTTAGCTTTATAAAACTTTACTATTTCATCTTCAATTGCTTTTTCAGATGTTCTCTTTACAAGTCTCTTTCCTCTCTTATTATCTTCATCTGGCAAATATGTGTAAAACTTTCCATCTTTTCCTTGCCAAATGCTGTAAGTGTGTTTTTCAATAAATTTTTTCCTTTCGTTCATTTCAATTTTTTTCTGAATGGTGTCTATGTTGATAATACCATTTTCGATGGCAATATTCAACAACTCACTATTTGAAAGATTTCCCGTTTAACTCACCTTCTAACTTTTTTACTTTCTGTTTAATATCAAAAATTCTTCTTTCCACTGTTCTTGTTGATATGCATAGTCTCATGGCTATTTCTTTTGAAATAAGTCCACGGGCAAGAAGATAAAATATTTCTTCTTCCTGCTCCGTGAAATTGGCGTTTTCAATAATTGTTTCAAGCTCTGGCTTAGTCAGTTTTGAAAACTTCATAAGCCACTATCCTCCAATATTTTATTCTTCTCCCTGCCAGATCTTCGGTGTACCATCTGCATTGAGCATAACGGTAAGACCGCCGCCCGTACTTATTGTGATATATAAATACATCACTCCTGTGTCATTATCTGCATAAATAAGATATTCTTGTCCACTTTCCACCAGTACCATTGTGTTTTCCTGTTCCTCGCTAACATTTGCCATGTCACTGCATCCGGCGATCAGGAGTGTTGCGGTTATAATGGCTGTTATAAGTTTCCTTTTCATGATCTACCTCCATCAAGATTTCTTTTTCTCATCATACGGCTCGCCACAGAACGGGCACCGTGACAGTAATACCGGCAGCTTCCGCTCTCTCTTCTTACCTTTTTCTTTTACTGTAAATTCTAAGTACGCTCTTTCGGATATAACCTCGATAGGTGGTAATACCTGTTCGATGTTTTCCATCCCACACATTTTTTCCAATACCTCATCCATGCAATTACACATTGTTTCCCCTCTCTTTCTCAAAGTTCATCGATCATCTTTGAGTACTCGTTATACTGTTCTTCCGTCACATCTGCGACATTGTTCAGGAAAAAATATAAATATCCTTTTGAGTACTCGGCTGACCATAGTTTTAATTTGATTTTCTTTTTGGCAATTTCATAATAGAGACCGAAATCCATTATTATATTTTTCATGAGATGACCATTCCTCTCTTCTTGGTTTTGTTATCTGGTTCTAAAATAAACTCATCTGGTTCTCGTCGTACTGGTAAACACGTCCGGTTGTGATTCTTCCCATCTGACGCAATCTCTCCACCCGCGGTTTCTGCTTAAAATTTGCCATATAATTATTGTCCACTTCCGGCGGTAGGGATAAATAACATTCCTCTGGTAATGACAACTGATTTTCTGTGCAGGCCTCGTGGATCTTTGACTGATAATAAATAATGTGATTTCGCACCAGATTCATGTTGCAGCCATCCGACCAGAACGGATCATTACACCCGTTCTGATTGATAACTTTCCAGTGTTCTATTTCTCTGCGGATGCACTGGCGGTACTCTTTCACTTTATCTTCTGCTGTCTGTATCATGGCAGCACCTCCGAAAAATTAAGTTTCATCTGTTGATCCGGCTCATAGTTCATACATACCGTTTCCATCCGTGGCTTTCCGTGCTCCGCACAGCTTGAAAACTGTTTTTTCTCCCATCCGTTCAGATAGTCGTTATACATTTCTGACTCATAACCAGAAATCATAATCTTTGCTTTACTCTGCAGTAACGCTTTTAATAATTCCTCGTGATCCGCATCCGTCATCTCATGTTTATATTGTTTTCCTGCTCTGGTACCCAAAACATACGGAGGATCAATGTACATAAAAACATTGCTGTAATTAAATCTCTCAATCACTTCCACCGCCGGGCGGTTCTCGATCTGTACCATGCGCAACCGTTCCGCTATGTCAATGATCCATTCCGGCAGACGGTACCAGTTCCATAATGCATAAGCTCTTTCTCTGCCCTGTACATCATTTTTCCATCCTACCTTGCTGCCATTGGTACGGAACCCGTGCCCCTGCCAACACTGGATTAAAAATCGTAATGCTTTATGATACGGTTCATCCGGCATCATCAACTCCCATGCATCCAGCTTATATGTATCCTCATATTTTTCACGACTGAACGGTGTAGTCATTACCATTCTGGCCAGACGATCCGCATCCTCCTGTATACACCGGAAGATATTCACAACGTCATGATCCAGATCATTAATCGTTTCGATATCAGATACCGGCTTATTAAATAACACGGCCCCGCTGCCGAAGAACGGCTCTACATAGCTGTGATGTTCCGGTATCAGTTCAACCAATTTTGAAGCTATGTTCCATTTACCTCCCGGATATTTCAATACTGTTCTCATGGCATCACCCCTGGAATATCCTCGAAACTAATCTGATTATCAGTTTCGAACACAAGCATTTTCTCTTTTGCTCCTGTATAAAAATTGCGGTCAATCTCAAATCCATACGCATTTCTTCCAAGTTCCGCCGCCGCTCTTAATGTGCTACCGCTTCCACAACATGGATCAATTACCACATCACCGGGATCTGTAAATATCTCTATTAGCTTTTTTAAAACAGATACTGGCTTTTGTGCCGGATGGATTTTCGGAATATCTTTGCCATCTTTCTCCCAAGTAAACCAGTTAAAGATCATATGTCCAGTGCCTCGGATAGTCTTTCCGTTTTCATCGAATCTTGCTCCATTTCTAAACTTTGGCAACTTGTCCCTATATAAGATCAATGCATACTCCGTCGCTCCGACCACTCTCATATTTGCCTTAAGCACCTGTGGACTGTAATTTTTTACAAATACAAGTGGTATGTAATTGTTGAAACCATGCTTCTTTGCCGCTGCAATTAGTGTCTGCATTTGTTCAAAGGCACAAAATACTATCATACACGGTGCGTCGGAGCTCCTTCCGCGGCTTCCTGCTTTCTTCGGCTCTTTCTTAAGCATCTTGCTGCAAAAATGGAAGTACTCATACAGATTAAAATTAAAATCTGAATTAAATGCCGCTTTTCCTGCAAGCTTACTTTCTCCGTTTTTATTATCTCCGCCGTTGTACCACATCGGATTACTGCCATAAAAGTTTTTTCCTACGTTGTACGGCACGTCTGCAATAATTAACTGTGCCGGTGGAATTGCATATTTTTTATAATTCTGCATTGAATCTCTGTAAATTTCACATTTTAATTTCATTTTCTTTTGAAAGGAACCCGGCGCGCCTTTTATCCGGATAGGTTCCGGCTCCTTTCTTTGTTTTACTTTATTTTTCTGTTACTCCGTATTTTATCCGTCTTCGCTCATTCATGTTATCAAGTACGTGTCCTGTTTTATCAAGCCACTCCTGCCTTTGACGCTCTTTTTCAGATTCATACCGTCTTTTTTCTTCCTCTTTAGGCTTCGACCAATCAATCTTTTGACCACACCTTGAGCAGAAAGATAATTCGTCCTGAATATGCCATTTGCCAAACCCACTGTATAATTCACCCACGAACCAACCGCAATTAGGACACATCCAATCAGTATAAGTGGATTGCACAAATTCTCCATGACCGTCTGAATGCAACTCGTGATGCAAACCTGTTTTTGTCTCAAGAATCGGCTCTGCTCCGTCATCTCTGTCAAACACCTTGATTTCTTTTTCCTCATCAATGACGGCATCAATCTCTTTGCATTCCTTAAGTCCAATTTTTGATTCACTGTTCAATCTCATAAATCTATGACGAATATGCTTTTTTAAAGCATCAGAATCAATATATCTTGCCATGTCATTATTCCTTTCTCATCCCATCTGTTTTCCAAATCTTATCCAAGCAGGCATTCCAACCCACCCGACGTATTGATGTGCTGAGATCTTCATAACCAGATTTCAACTCTGGTATCTTCTCTGGCAACTCTCGTAGGGGACAAGATTCGGGTCTACATGCTATATAATCTGTTACGTCCTCGCCCATTCCCGGTATTCCACAATACAATGTTTTTTCTCCGTATCTTGGCGGTTGCTCATCATCTACGAAATCGCACATATCACACGATTCCGGCATATCCATAATCAATACTGCTTTAGGCATTTTCTATTCCTCCTTATTCTGCTATTCAGTGGCATAACTCAATTCGGATTCCAGATATTCTGTCAATTCCTCCACCGTCTCAACGTTTTCTCCTGCGCGTATTTCTGCAACCAACCACTCAATGCTTTCAAATTTACTTATTACTTTTGCTAATTCTTCCATGATTATTTTTCCTTTCTGTCATTTAATTAACTTTCGTTTCCGGCTTCTCACACCGCTCAAATTCTATAACCCAAACCCACGGTGATGCATCCCAACCGTAACGGTCAAGGTCTGATTTCTTGATGGTGGAATTCCATAATGCTTGCATAGCTCCTATTTGAGTTGTGTAGCAATTATGCATATCTGTTTCTTGCTTCCAGGTAAATCCTGTTGGACATTCATCATACTGTATGCCTTCACGTTTTGCTTGCTCATCGGTTATCTCCTGCAACCGCTCCACTCTCACATTCATAACCTTAAGCCAGATGCGTGCGGCTTCTTTTGGCATGTGAATGGATGGTTTCCATTTTGTAATATCTGCAATATCATTTCTTTGCCAATCTTCGTAGTAATAGTATCCGTTCGGCGCCTTTTTCCATGTTTCTCGGACATACAGGATATCGCCCGGACAAATAGGACAAGTTCTTTCTGCTATGCTTAACTGCTCCGTATGCTCCTTATCAGCAAAGTTATGTACTGCATAAGTCCGCCTGTCAGCATTGTAAAATTCCATATCCGGCACAGTACACTCATTGGCATCTTTGCAAATTCGCCTTGTGCAAGCCTTCCGTCCGTCCAGAATTGCCCGAACCATTTCTGTGTTGAATAATATTGGTTTAATTGCCATCTACACCACCTACTTTCTCAAAATAAAATGTAATTGGTTGCTTATTGGGAATTACTAAACCAAAGCGAACCGCATTTTTATAAGTTACGCTATCCCGCATCAAGGTATCTGGCATTGCTTCAACCATCTTTCGGAATCCCTCAAGAGTAGAACGGCTTTTATAATGATTGCAACTCCGGCAGGCAGGGAGAATATTATCCACCGTGTCCGTTCCCTGTTCGCTCCAACCGTTTAAAGGAATAACATGGTCTACTTGCATATCCTTGTACTCTAATTCACACCCACAGTAAGCGCAATGACCGTTGTATTTTGCATATACTTGTTTTCTAACAGATTTAGGAATCGGTTTTCGCATCTACTCCACCGCCTTTCACAATCTGGATTGCTTTGCCAAATGCTTCATATCTTCCCTGACTTCTCCCGTCATCGTAGATCTGTTCGCCGTCTCCGCATCCGTCCTCGTCGCAATCATCTGGTCTGTCCTGCTCTGCTTTCTTTAATTTTCCCAACTGTTCCACAACCTTGTCCGGGTCGTAGGCGGTCGGCTGCGCATTAAAAGTATCATGTATGATATCCCCTATGGTAATGTATGTATCGATCGCTTCTCCGTCTGATCCATCCCCCATGATGGAACTTAAATTATTTGCTAAATCCTCATACAATTCGTCCGCATCAATCAGTCTCATCGTTTGCCCTCCTGTCTAATAATTCGCCTGAACTACTTTTACTATTTCCCAAAAGCAAGCATATATCTCTTCGTAACTGTCTTCCCCAGCAATAAGCTGTTGATCAACGATCTCCTGTACCTCTCTTCTTACAGTCATCGCTTTCTGGCATTCTTCCACTGTTCCGATCGTGCGGTACTGTTCAATTTCTTCAAGTGCATTGATTGCCATTGCATAAGCATTTTCAAATGATTTTCCCCATGATGTATCACACGGAATCGCTTTTCCAAGTTCGTTACAATCATATTTTAATTCTTCAATTGCTTCATTCTTCGTCTTGTTTACACCTCCAACAGCTCCGGATTGTCAAAAATGTTTCCAATAACTTCTATACATTTTCTTTCTTCTGCATAAAATCCTAAGTTGCAGTAACAAGCCCCGCTTTCCTTATGGCTTGCATAACTGTAATCCAATGTCCAGTCCCCATTGCAATATTTTACAATCTCTGGATACTGTTCTTTTCTATTGCAAATATCATTCTCCCAGATCAGCTTGCCGTTCTTGTCCTGAAGTCCGGTACACCAACAAATTGTGGATGGATCAATTTCCAGAGTATATAAATCTGATGCGTAACTAGGGACAATATAGTATTTTTCTCTTCCAGTAAATCCATATCGTACCAAACCGCCAATAACCCATTCGCCGTTATCAGTTCGTTTTGCTTTGCATAAATATCTATCTTCCATCCTTTTCCTCCATTTCTTTCAACTTGGCTTCTGCTTCCTCTTGTGATAAAAACCAGGTTTCCTTGTACATTTTTTCTGACAGGATTCGGTCTGTACCATATTCCCGATCTTTGTCACACTCCATGTACCATCCTTTTTCTGTAAAAGTAATAAAGGCTACTTTCTGATGATAAATTTTATTGTTCTCCGGGTGCAGACTTAAAATATTTAATTCATAATTGACTTTGCTAGGAATTAAATATACATCTGAGCCAATTCCACACGGCAACCGCAGAAGTAATCCCTGCTCCTCGGTATCCTCATAGTCTTTGAGTTTCCGATATACGGCATCTATTTCCTCGCAATCCGGTTCACATGCCCTTTCCCACAGTTCATCATCAATCCACAATGGATTTCTCTCTGTTAATCTCTCCATGCTATCCCTCACTTTCTGCCCGAAGCCATTGTTCCACATCTGTAACAGAACACATTGCTACGCCGCCCTCAATGGTCTTTACGCTACCCTGCTCATATGTTTCGATTGAGCAAAGGAAATCTAAAAGTTCCTCATCCGTCATGCTCCGGATCCTGTCTGCATTGGTCTGCGGTCTGCATTCTTTCACAATCTCAAAGCACTCATCCTTCCAAGCTAAAACATTTTCTAGCTTATAGGAACTGTAGCCAACATGATAATAATCCTCTCCGATTTCCTTGTACTTGATTTCGTAATATGGCTTTTTTTCTATCATTGTTACGATAATATCTAAGCAGGAAACTTTAATGCGTTCCGTTTTGCTATCCCGTGCCGCAGTTCTTATACACTCAATCATGACTTTCCTCGCTTTCCATGTACGGCTCCGGCAGTGGCATCCAAGCCACTATCCTGTAACCATGTATTCTTACTAAATCACACCGCCATTTTCCATCGGTTGTGTGTGCACTAGTTGTAACCGTTCGCCCGGCATCATCGGCCACTGTTACAATTACCTCGTCTGATTTTCTTTCAAACATCGCAGTGCTCCACTTTTTAGTCCCTTTAAATTTTATGAACATGCTATCATGTTCCTCCGGCAGCCTCTCACTACATGGAATCCATCCGCTTTCCTGCTCCAAAATCCTGTTTATTTCTTCCTCCGAAACCACTTTTGTTAGTGGAGAATATCCACAGGCTTCTGTTAATGATTCAGTTATCCGGTTTTTAATTCTGCTCATTTCCATTCTGGTCCTCACTCTCTGCCAGTTTGGCATGCTCCCATATTATTGTAGATCCATTAGTGGTGCTCCATGATGTTTTGCCATCGCTCCACGCATACACATAATTGTTCTCGAATTTAGCAAAATGTTTTTTCTCCCATTCGTCGCTGCTGCAGCATCTAACATAAATCGGTGTGTCAACAGGAACTTTACTCCAATCAACAGGCGGCTTGCCATATTCGTTATCAGCCCAATCCCTTAATTTTTTTGTACAATCGTTACAACCATAAAAATCACAATCAATGCATTTTCCACATGATTTCGGTTTTCCATGAACGATAGCTACTTTATATCCATCACAGGCAATTTCTGCGATCTCCTTGGCATACTTCTCTTTATTCAGCATCTTTCTTCTCCTTCCTGTACCGCAACTGATACGGTACTTCATTAAAATCTCTCAATGCATCCGGGTTTAGATGCTTAGGTATTCTCGTCTGACGGTTTTCCATCTCTGCTATGATTCTGCGTCTCTCTTTGCTTTCTCTGTGCAATTTATACCTCCGTCATTTTCCAAGACTGTTTACAAGCTGTTCTGACCTTGTATAAGCCTTATCTAACAGTTTTAAATATTCATTAAAGGAAATGTGCGCTTTTTCTGATAACTCCCTCGGATAACGCTCTAACAGAGCTTTAATGCACTGTTTCATGTCTCCAAAATATCCGATTGTTCGAACACTCTCTTTTTCGTTGCCGTCCTTATCCTGTCCGGTGTATCTCTGTCTCAGGGTGTAATTCAGAGAATCAATCTCCACAAAATATCCATCCTGCAGTTCCACAGCTAACTTGTCCATCAACCATTCCTCCTATATTTCATACGTCTTTCCGATAAAACGCTTGTCAATGTACTTACATTCCCATTCCAAAACACTTGCGATCCCTGTCATGGTTTCATATCCGGTAGCAAGGCAGTTAATTAAATATCTGATTCTCTCATAAACCTGTCTGATCTGATTTCCCGAAAATTTAAACTGTGTTTTAAGGCAGACACCCAACATAGCAAAATAATTAAATACCTGCGCCAGTAAAAACTTATTTGCCTGTATCATGCAGTTCGGTGCAATCTTTCTCTCTACCAGATAAAAACTTTCACGATACGGAATCTTATTAGTTTCCTCTCTCACGTCAATCTTGCATTTATCTTTCAGATAAAAACCAAGTTCCTCGCCTGTCGTTCCATCCTTTGCATTCTCCACATATGCATCAATGGTCTGCTCAACCTTTATGATTCTTTTGTGTCCGAATCCGAACTTATCATGCAGTGCCTGATATGCCATCATACGGACGTTATAATAGGATTCCTCTATCAGATAATCCGCATTGCTTTGTGCCTTGGCGTATCTCTGTATTCCGATCAGTTCACTCTTGGAATATCCAAGTGGCTGCATACGCTTTTTCTTTCTTGCCAGTGCATTACTCATTTGCTCTTCCATCTCCTCTCTACATCCTCAAAATGGCTAAATACAAGACTTTGAACATATTTTGATATATTTGTCCGTGCATATTTTTTAATTAGCATTTCCCCTGCTTCCATCATTCCTTGGAACCACTCATCTTCGTTATCAGCTTCATAAAACTGCTGCCGGAATTTATAATAGTCATTAAAAAACTGCCATTCTTCGGAACCTTTTTCAAATTTCTTACTTGCCATAATCATTCACCTTTTAATCAAATGGTGTGCTGCCACATACTTCTCGGAAACCGTCTTTCTGTCGCATCCGTGCTTGAATCTGTTCAATGGTTTCGGTTCGCTCAATGAACCTCATGTGATCTCCGTCAAATTGAAGAACTTCTTTTAAATGTGTTCCCTGTCTCTGCTTCTCAATTTTCCATCCCTTATATTGACCATCCTCATCAAGATTCCATAACAAGATAATGTTTGATGCATCCTGCTCAATATCTCCGGATTCTCTCAATTCTGCCATTGTCGGTTCTTTCGTTTCCTTTAGCTCCGATACTCGATTAAGCTGTGACAATAAAATGATTGGTACGTGCAGTTCCATTGCCAATGCTTTGATAGCTTTTGAAATATCTCCGACCTCGGATGCACGGTTACCGAATCTTCGATCAGCCTTGATTAACTGCAAGTAGTCAATCACGATCACATCATATCTTTGATGCCTGCATTCTGCCCGGATTTCACTTACGGATTTTGCTCCGGTAGAAATCGTGATATTGTACCCAGAAAGTTTGTCATTCGCTTTCTCAAAAGCTTCTTGTTCTCCACCAAGGAATGTTTTTGCCCGGCGAACCCTTGTCAGACCGATTTCAGACATTCGAGAAACGAAACGCTCATACACCTGCGATTCGTTCATTTCAAGGTTATAGTAGCCAATGTTATAACCATTTTCTGCCATCTGCCCGATCATTTGCGTAACGATTGCAGACTTTCCAACGCCCGGTCTCGCACCGATTACAGTAACGTCTCCGCCTTCCAAGCCGCCAAGGCAATCATCTGTTCGATAAAATCCAGTTTTTATCAATCCCTCGCCTACATGCTCATTGAAATAATTCCCTTTATTTTCTGCAACAATCTGCTTCATAGTTTTTGAGTGAACGGTTTTGTTTTCTTGGATTTCTTCGAGTTTCGTGAGAACTTCAGCTATAGAATTGTCAATATCACACGGTCTAAGGCTCACTCCTTGAAAAATTTTTTTTGTTTCTCTCGATCGCCAATCTTTAACAACTGCATCCGCATAACTTTTTATTGCCGTTGAGACTGGGGTAACAGATATGCATTCTTTCAATTCGCTTGCAATTATTTCCGGCTCCCATTTATGGTTTTCAAGTGCCTGTGATAACGAAACAACATTGATGTTTTCGCCACGGTCATACATGGCAAGCATTTCAGCATATGCGTCTTGGTAAAATTCCGTACTGAACATTTCCGGCTTCAATTTGTTGTAGACCTTAAACATGGAATCATTGTCAATCAGCACACAACCGATCACCCCTACTTCTGCTTCCGTCAACTGCTCTCACCTCGCTTTCGTTTCTCTACTTGGCGAATCCAGTAATCGCAATCCTCTTTCAGCCAATCACCATATTTCGGAATATAACGATAATTCGTATCATCTGGATTCTTCTCTATATAGTCGGTAACATATGCCACTGTAGCCTCATATATCAGCTTTGCAACGGCTTTTCTGTTCGGTTCGATAACTTCTAAAAGCTTGTCCATCCATGCTACCTTGGCAGACGTTAACGACGTTTTCTTTGGATATGCATTGATCGTGTATTCCCATCCCCATTCCGCGTCAAAGTCCAAATCAGATGCAGGCACGCTTTCTTTTGTATTTTCTTTCTCTATCTCTATATCTGTATCTATATCTTTCTCTATATCTATCTCTACATTGCAATTTTGTTGCAAAATGTTGCACTCCGTTGCTCCACTGTTGCATTGCAACGCTTTTTGTGCATTTTCCCTAGATTTACGACTTCTACGAGTGCTTGCCGTCTCACTTCCTAGGTTATCTTGCACAAATGGCAACTTGTACTCAATGGAATCTGATGTTTCAAGCAATCCGCAGGAAAGAAGATACTGAATCGTTACTTGAACATTGATTTCGTCCTCGTCAATATCCAAAGCAATCTCTTTGTAAAATTCATCTTCCAAGCCGGAATACTCTAAGTAGCCGCCCTTTTTCAACGACAACAACTGCATCTTAAGGTATATGATCGTGTATGTATCACCGCCAGCCATCTTACGGAGTTTTTTGATTCGTTTACTGTCAAAGAAATCATCCATCAGTTTAAGCCAGTAATACCGCTTATTCTCCGCCATTTTCACTACCTCCAAGCAATTCAATAACCTTTGCCCCAGCATCTTCCGGGCGACAAAATACGAACTCAACGCCATACTTAAGTTGCATTGTCAACATAGCTTTTGCCAATACCTTGCCAGATGTCGGCTTTGTTTTCGGTAGCGGTACATTCAGCAATTTTCCAAGTGTGTGCATATATGCAATATTGTTATACCGGTCTACTCGTGGATTGTTCCACTTAGAAACATCTTCAATGGATTTGATTCCATCTTCGTTTTCTACCAATACATAAAGTTTGATTCCGTTGTTTTGAGCAAGAATACACTCATCACGAAATCTTCCATGCTGACGTCCGCAGATGTTTCCTACAATCTCCTGCATGTCCTTTTTCGTGTCAACGGAAACATCATATGTGCCAAGAAAATCCATCTTTTTAAGTTCCATTTTTCTAGCTGATTTTCTATGGATAACATCCGCTACCTTGTCTGTGGCAATTATGTAATCTCCAACCGGCAATGGTGCGCGCAAGACTTCCATATCGTGGCTTTTAAAATATCTATTCTTAAGGATATGTAAGCCCTCTTTCTGTCCTTTATCCTCAATTATTAACACGTATTCTCCTTTCTGGCGGTTACTCTTAGAGACCGCCAAAGGTATCTCATGGCTTTCAATTTAGTTTTTTGTGATATATTAAATTCCTTGCCAAAGATCAGATACCGCATGAATTGGTTTCTTTTAGGTAAATGCCAAGGTGTTGCAACCTATTTTTAGTATTCAAGATTGATAGTGACATTCGGACAGATGCTTCCTTCATTGTTATCAATGTTACCGAAATCAACATCATCATTAAATTGCACTGTTACCGTTACTTCTTGCGTATCGTCCTCATCGTCTCTGTCAAATTCAGCTTCTACATCGGCATCAAATTTTGCCTTAACATGGAATTCTACTTCTGTATCTGCATTAAACTGTGACAACTGCTGAATCAATTCATATACTTTCATGCCCTCTCCTTTCAGAACGGACAAAGGTTCATATCAACCTCTAATCCTTTTTCTGCAATATAAACATTTGCTCCATATTTAACTGTTTCTTCTGTCTTTTGTTTGAATAATGCGGGATCTCCGCTTTTATCTGATAAGTGAATTAGAACGACATTTCTTAATGCCGGGTTATCGTTAGTAGAAATAAAGTCAAGTGCCGTTGGTAAGCTCATATGACCTCTTAATCTGCGTTCGTAATTTGGCTCTTCTCGGTTCACAAACTGCATATCATAGTTGGCTTCCACCATGATGTGATTAACACCATTAAATCTCCATCTGACGTATTCCGTGTCTGTTGCATACACAAGGCTTCCCATCTCTGGATGCGTAATGTAAAACCCAACGCACGGGCACTCTGAACCGTCTCCGTTGTTATGTAGCCATCTTCCAGATTTATCACGGTTTTCAAATGCCATTATGTCAAAATTTCCTTTTCTAAAACGCATTGCAGAATATTTTATCGGCGGTCTGCATGGTTCAAAAACAGGAATGCCAGCTTGCACATATTGTAAGCTATAAAGACTATGGTCAATATGGAAATGGGTAGTAATCACAGCCTTAATTTTCATCACATTGAAATCCAGTGCTTTCTTGACTTCCCTAAAAGGCAACCCGGCTTCGATTATCAAAGCTTCCTTGTCATTCTCCAGCATGTAGCAATTACCGGATGAACCAGAACCTAAAACTTTAAGTCTCATTAAAGAACTCACTCCTCCCATCAATAATCTGTCTCGTCTGTCCCAACAATGTCCTATTGTGCTTTGCTCTCTGCTCATTGTCGCAAATGAACTGTTTGCAGATTTCCGGTCGTACCGGATAGATTCTGCATTTCTCACAACTCTTGTCCGTATCAAGAAAAGGGCATGTCATATCATATGGTCGATTCACAGTAGGAAGCAGGTGCCTACACTCTTTGATATGGTTCTTACGGATATATCTGTGAATTGCATCTACTTCCTTTCTGCTCATTGGTAAAAGATTGGAACAGCAGTTACCGCATTGGCTACATTTCCCATCTCTGCAAAAGTTGTAAATGTTATCTTCCATTCCTTTCTGTACGGATTCTAAAAATGATATAACTTCCATATGCTACTCCAATCCTTCATCCGCCGGAAACTCAAATACTCCACTCAAACCCATAGTAAGTTTTTCGTCAATTCCATCTGGCGGTGTCTGCCCCATCTTTACAAGATTATGGCACATATAAGCCATTCTTAATTCTTCCATGGCTTCTTTTGCTTTTTCTTCCGTGGAATATTTAGCAATTTCAACGTCCTCAGTAAGATGTTCCATTAAGTAAATGCTTTTATCATGTCTTGTAATTATTACCTGTTCATACGGCATATCAATCGTGCCGTCCTGGCTAATAACTCTCATTTGGCTTTTCTTCCTTTCTTTTTTATTTTTCCTATTCCTTTAATAATCCTTGAAATATAGGATTGTGTAATTCCAAGTGCTTTGGATATTTCGCTTTGTGTTTTCCCTTCCACAAAAAACATAATAAAAATACGTTGTTCTCTCGGACTCAATTCCTCAAAAATCTGTTGAGCAAGCATGGAATTAACTGTATTTTCTTCATAATCCTTACGATCTGCTATCATTTCAGCATAAGAAACGCTTTCGCCATTTCCTATATCCACATTATCATCTAATGAAAATGCTGCATTTACTGATTTTTTACTTTTCCGGAATTCCATAAGCAGTTCATTTCTCACAAGTCGAAAAGCATATGTAGAAAAACATCCTTTTGAAGCATCAAAGGTGTCAATAGCCTTTAGAAGTCCAATGGAACCAATCTGAAACATATCTTCATCAAACGCTGGAATACCTAAACGTTGCATAACAAAAAAGACAATTCCGTAATTTGTAAGGAACATTTGCTCTTTGGCATACTCCGAACGGCAAGTAATCCATAGGTGCAATGCATCCTGCTTACTCAATTCAGATTTTGGAAAGTTCATTCTATCCTCCTACTTCATGAAGTCCGGCAAATCATTGTCATTCTCAACAACTTCCGTCTCTACCTTTTCCGGTTTATCTGCCATCTTTGGCTCTTCCACAGTTTCGGCAACTTCCGGCTCAACAGGAAAATCCTCTGTATTGGCGTTCTCGGCAATTTCTTCCTGCGTCTGCTGATAAGTTTCATCCATCTGCATAAGAGACTGTTTTGCAATAGCATTAAGGTCTTTTGGATGCTTTTTGATTGCATTATTACGCATCTTGCGAACAATCATGGATTCCGATGTATCAAGCCATGCGGCACTCATATATGGTCTTGCAACTTCACAAGCAAGCATATCTTCCAATGTTTTGCATTCAAGAAGAGCCTTTATAATTTCATCTTTCTTAGACTTAATTTCTGCTTTCTGTTTATCGGTCGCCTTGCGCTTATTCTCACAGATGCCGAATGTTTCATTCAAAAGATTGTTGCGTACATGAGCCAAAAGATTTCCTTTCACGCCTTCACGTTCCGCAATCATGTATTCAATCTTTCCACCGTCCATCTCAACCGGATAAACGACACGTATTACTTTCTCCGACAATCCTTTTTCTTCCCATTCTGGCGGAGTAATCTCGACACCTTTATGTTTCGGGTATGTAAATTCATCTCCTTCTTTCACAAGCCATACCGGATAAACCTTTTTAACACCAACACCGAAATTACGGAGAAGTGCATCGTTTCCGTCTCCCTCAATACCCATTTCAACCTCTTTATACCAATTTCCATTAGCATCCTGCTTATTTCTCAACTGGAAATAGCACTCTCTCGGCACGGCATTTGCATTAAGTTTAAGGCTGGAAACCTGCCCGATAACCTGTCTCAAATTAGAACCATTCAGATTTTCCATAGCCGCCTTATTCGATGTAACAAGGTTGTAAATAGCACTCATAGATGCCATAACGCACTGTTTGGAATAATCATCAAAGGCAAGACCATGTTCTGCAAAATCACGCTCCATAAGTCCGGTATACTGATTTGCGTAAAATGAAAGTCTTGTATTCATTTCCTGCTTAACTGCAACTTCCTGTTTCTTTGTTTCTGCCATAATTATTTTTCCTCGCTTTCCATGATGATTTTTAATTTGTTTTCTGCTATTTCAAACTTTTCTTTTGCTGATTTAAGTTCCTTTTCTGCGGCTTCTCTAAACTTTTCCTTTGCATAATCGAAATTCGGCTTTGTAAGGAAAATACTTTCATAATAGCCAGTAATTTTCCCTTCGTCCTCTTTTCTAACAAAGCTCATGCAATTTGGAAAACCTCTTTTCTTATCAACTGGATAATATGTCTTTGGTTTTTCAATCACTTCCACTTCTGTGACGGAGATTCCGTCCGAATTAAGTCCATAAAAATAAAGTTTCACTGCTTTTCCTCGCTTTCCTCATATTTCTTCACAACCGCCACCTTATCAGCACCATAGGTTTCCACCCACTTCATATCCACGGTTTCATCCGTGACCGTCAGCTTTGCACCTTTGGCATTTACAACCGTGTCACCGGCTTTTACGGAATCCTCGGTGCGGTATGTATAACTTCTGGTGCTGTTTGGAAACTTTGCTTTGATATAATGCATCATTAACCATCCTTTTTCACATATCCATTTGACAAATTTTCAAGAATACGCAAAAGTCTTTCGTTTGTTCCTGAGACTTTTCTAAGTTTTTCTTCAAGGCAATATTTATTACTCATAAGTTCATCTACCTTTGTTCGCAAATCCGAGTTTTCAGCCTTCAATTTTTCAATATCATCCATGTACACGACCTCTCTTTCCTTTATTTCTCATATCTTTCTCGCAATACGGAAGAGAACAATGTCCGGCTCTTTCCCAGAACCCCTTACTTGCACTCTTCCAACGCTTGCACGACATACACCGTGCATCCGGCTGTGTGATGTTGTTGCTTGTCCCTACTCTTGACATTCTACACACCCTCAACTTTCAGCTGCTTGTCCTCTGTTACGCTCAAAAGAATTAACTGTGCATCCATATCCGGCACATTGAACTCATTCAGCGATTCTGCGTTATCAACAAAAATAGGCACGCTTACGCCGTATAACTCGCTAAGAGAACGGATAATATCAAGTCCTGCTACGATTCTGTGACCACTATTCAAAGTCGAATACGGAACGCCATTCACAGTACACTCGCAACAATCTTTCATACCGCCATTTAATTGCATTTCGAAGAGTTTGAAATTAACTGTCTTGAAATGGCTATTGATAGATTCAGAAACCTTATCCAGTTTGAAACGAATGAACTCTTCTAAGAGGTAAAGCATCTGTTCCTGGTCGGCAACTTTCTGCCCGATTTCTTTCTGCTCGTCGCGAAGCGTTTCGATACGATCATCAATCATAATGTTGTTAGCCGCCTGCGCAATAACCTTGTTCACTTCATCAAGCTGTGCCTGCAGATTGGTTTTCTCGGCTTTCAAATCAGTAACAACCTTGTCTGCGCCCTCGGATTCAAGCTTTGCAATATCAGCAAGAATCTTGTCATGCTCTGCTTTCAGCTTCACATATTCTTCATTCTGCGAATAATCAGCTTCTTCTGGTATCTCAGATAACAGTTTGCAAAGTTCCTCTTTATTCGTAAAAGTCCCCTGCTCCTGTTTCTTTAAGGAATCTATTTCCATTTGCAGATCAGCATTTTTCTTTGTCAGTTCCTCGATAAGATTTTTCTTCGCAAACCCATATGCCTTGATTTCTTCCAAGTTGGATTCTTTCTGGGTAATAAAGTCACTTTTTGAATCATTTAGTTTCCGCTTTGCATCTGCCTTGGCTTTTGTCTTTCTTTCTTCAAAATCAGCCTTTAACTGCTCAATCTTATCAGCCGGTAACTTCTGACCACATAAGGAACAAATCGTTGTAGATTCGTCAAATACCCACTTGGATTCATCAAACAGATATGGTGTTTCATCAAACGCCTTGGCTTTCTCGGCATTGTACTGCTCGCCCAGTTTCTTCCGCTCTGCATCCGCATCAGTGATAGTTTTTTCGTTATCAGAAATCTGTTTCTCTTTCAAAGAAATCGTAACCGCAAAATGTTCTAACTCATTTTTACAATCACGCAATTCAGCATCCATGATGCTTCTTTTGTTTGATAACTCGCGATTCATCGTCTGTTCCATGCCAGACATGTCAAACTGTAACTGCATTTCCTTACTTCTTAAATCGCCCAATGCGCTACCGGCATTCTCAATCTTCTTATCACATTCAGCGATTCTTCTTGTCAGATCAGTCTTTGCAAGCTCCTGTTCTGCCACATCCACATCAATCTTGGATTTTTCTGCTTCATCAATACGTACCGGAATTTCAGCCTGTTTCTTCTTCCACTCGCTCAAAGCCTTGGAAAACTTGGCACGAATATCATCCGTTGACGGTGCTTTCTCCAACTCGCCGAGTAATGGGGCATACTTAGCATCTGTCTGCGCCAGTTCAACATCCGATACATCCGTTGCAAGGCGCATCAGAATATCGCGCTGATCTTTCCATTTCAGAGAAGAAAAATACTGCGGATTGGTCAGCATCTTAAACATATCCTCGCTCTGTGCCAGATTTGAAACATAGGCTTTGAAATCAGCTTCACTCTTCGGATATCCGTCAATCTCAAACGAATTAACATTCCCCTGCAATACTGCCGTATCGGTTCCACGCTTCTTAACCCAGTTCTGTTTCTGTGTCTTGGAAAGTTCAACTTCCTTTCCATCTACATCCAGAATGGAAGACACCTTGATTTCCACGTTATCAATGCGGTTTCCGTCCTTATCCAACGGTCTGACATTGAACTTTTCCTCTCCGGCACTGTTCTTGTTAAACAGAAGCCATGTGAACGCATCGAATATGGTTGTCTTTCCTGCGGCGTTCTGTCCTTTAATACTTGTCTTATTAGAGAAATTCACATCAAGGCTCTTAATTCCCTTGAAATTCTCCATATGTAACGATCTAATTTTCAGTTTCATTTTCTTTCCCCTTCCACTCTTTATATTTTTTAAGTGCCTCTTCAAAGCATGCTTCATCGTCAACATATCCAAGAGCTGACTCTATAATTTTTGAATCAATAGTTGTTCCTTTTTTTCCCATCAGCTCAATGTCTCTTTGGTGCTCATTTGCAATAATGTCACATGCTGTATGAACTTTCGTCCTGCATGCAACCAGATCTGCATATTCTTCAACGGAAATTGTAACGGTATTTTCTGCCATCTTAATTTTCCTCCTCTAATACATTGATTTTGCTTACAGACACCTCGTATGCTGTTCTCTGTTCTTCTGTTCCATCTTCATATTTCTTAATATATCCGCGGCTCTGAATGCGTCCATTGATCTCGATATAGGTTCCTACTTCCAGTTGACCAACAAATCTTGCATTTCTGCCAAAAACAACACATGGAATATAATCTGTTTTTCCATAGGAGCGGTTGACTGCAATTAATAAATCTGCAATTTCTCTTCCAAGCGGAGTTTTCCTGTAAATCGGTTCTTTGCATACATATCCGTCAAGCTGGATTTTGTTCAAATCTGTATGTTCTCCCGGATTCGCTTTTTCAATTTCACAGACGAATACATATAATAACAGACGATTTCTCTTTTCCTCATGTTTGTTATAAGAACTATACACACCGGAAACATTAACGGCAGTGCCCGTGTATTTATCATTCAGATTGATTAATCTCTCTGAAATAATTAATGGGATAATATCAGCCGTTCCACTTAATCTATCCACTTTGAGGTACATATTATAAAATCCCTCTCCAAACACCTCATGGTTAAATTCCGGCTCTGTGATAATCGTTCCTGTAAGTTCCACTTTATTGTTTTCTGCTCTCATATTTGAATTTCTCCTTTTCTTGTGCTAAAATAGGCGCAAATAGCTTATGCTATTGCTTGAACTGGAATCATTCAGCTTTGGTCGGTTCGGATGATTCCTTTTCTTTGCTGTAATCAGTGTCAAATGTGATATAGGTAATACCGTCATCGTCATCAGACTCACTTCTGTAATCGTAATCTACAATCTCTTCTGTATACTCCTGCCACTCCCCATCTATTTTTGTTCCTATATAAATAAGAAGTAATCCAATCAATACAGGTATAGCAGTGACCGGATACTCCGTTGCATCAATGCAGATGCAAAACAGAAAAACAACAGTGCCGATCATTTCAATTACCTTTGCAAACTTCTTCATAGGCACATTAGAGTCCTTTAATAACGTTGATAAGTTTACTTCTGTTTTCAAGACATTTCTCAACCGCACTGATTATGTAACCGTAACCCTTAAGGCTATGTTTTACGCCGATCTGATCTAATGTCTTTCTTAATGCAATGTTCATCTGTCTATCCATGAATACCTCCTGTTAATCCTTTCCAACTCCGTATCTGATTGCCATTTCCTTTACAATAGCTGTATATCCCTCGATCAGCTTCTTGTCCTCTGCGATAATATCAACGTAGGATAATTTGTCTCTGGTTGATTTACAGATACCCTCGTCAGCCATTCTTCTACGTTTGTTAGTCAGCCTCTGCTTCAGATTTACACCCATTCGCTTTGACAACAGTTCGTAGCTTTCGGCTCTTACTTGGCTGTATGCCTGCCCGCCACCAAGTTCCATGCTGATCTTCCGAAGAATATTCCCGGTATCGTCACGCCATGATGTTGTATCGAGTGCAACCACTTCTCGGATGCTCTCAACTCTCCGTTCCACATGGTTTAACTGCTCTGCCTGCCGTTTCTGTTCTAACTGCTGTTCTGCTACAGAATTGAAAATCTTCTGGAACATCTGCAACTCCGGTGATAATTGGTTGAGGTCAATTACCTTCTGTTTCACGCGCTCTTCCAAATGCGTAAAATACTCACGCGCTTCTTCTGCTTTCTCGCCATTCCCCTTCATAGAAAGTTTCTTAGCAAAATGAGCTGTGAGTTTGTAATCCTGCGTTTTGTTACCCTCGACATTGATGTCGAACCGCCAAAAATCCTCATTTTCAGTGGCAAATTCATTATCAACAATGTTTGATTTCGCCCATCTTGAAAACTGCCCCTGTGCCAATTCCAAGAACGCATACAGCTTTCTTGCAGTGGTCATTCCGTTTTCATCGACACCAAGTGCAATCTCAATCGGTGTCTGCATTTTGGTTGTTTCTAAGTCGTTCATTCTTCTCCTTTCCGGATTTTTTGCAATAAAAAAATCCAACTACCGCTTTGATAGTTGGAAAATACTGGTTGTCTCTATTTTGCTTTGTTGATACAATTAATGTACGGCGGCGGCCATCATGAAAGGAACTGTTATCATGAAAATCGTTAGTATACTTATCTCATTATTGGTATGGCGTGTTACCGGTTACGACTTCTTCATAATTCTAACCGTAACATCCATGACAATCGACCTATACAAAGGATTTAAAAAAGTACAAAAGAGATTAAATAAAATACTAAAGATGATGCGGAAAATAAAGCAATAATGTAACTCATTTCCTGCCGCCGTCGCATATTAATTGTATCAACTGATTTCCTGTGTTACAAACACATTTAATCTGCAAATTCCGACAAATTTCTCAACTATCAATATCTTGTTTTCTATTCTTCTGTTTTTGAGTTCCCAGTCTCTTCTACTGGATGATTTTTTGAAACACTTGCTGAACCCTCAACCATGCCAAGAACGTAGCCTTTCTGAAAGTCGTTCATTTTCGGAATGGCTTCTTTGAGTTTTTCAACAACTTTCTTTTCCTGTTCGCTCATTTATTACACTTCCTTTCTGTGATATACTTTCCTTATTTAATAGGAAAGGTGGTGTAAATATGGATAGTGGTTATTCTGAAACATTCGCTACATATGAAACTGTTGATAAAGGTACATATGTATGTATGCAATGTGGCGGTAAAAACAAACGCGGAATTATCACCATAAAACATTCAAGCGAAATGCTACCAGAATGCAAAGAATGTGGATATACTACATGGATTAAAGTAATGTAGGATTTTTAAACACTCTTTTTTCTTCTGCGAGCGTTTGGTTCGTAACCGCCAAGTTATCATCAACCAGATGCTCAATGAGGAACGTTCTTTTTACCACTCTCGTTCCATCTTCACATACTTGTGAAATGTGCAGATACATCTTCCCATCCTTCTGGAATGGAATAACAAATATACTCTGTAAAAATTTCCACTTCACAAAATGCTTATTAAAAAATGCAACGGCACAATCCTTGATTTTTTTCATCATCTCTTCTCCTTTCTGGTAACTTTTTAAGTTACTTTCTTTGCAAAAAAAATATCCATTGGATTTTGGATGTGAAGGTTATCAATCATAACCTGAATTTCGTCACTTCCGAAAACGCCCTTACTCATTCTCATATAAAATGTTTTTGGCGTAACTCCAATCATTTCCGCAACATCAGCCTGTGTTTTGCCATTTTCAGCAATAACGCCGCGAAGTTTGTTTGTATCAACCATCTTACTACTCCTTTCTAACTTCGTAACTTTTGAAGTTACTTTCATTATATTCCATTTTGGTAACTTGTCAAGTTATTTTTTTCTTGACGAGTAACTTTTTTGTGTTATAATAAAGTTACCAATAGGAAAGGAGGGAAACTCAAATGACAATCGGAGATAGGATAAAAAAGCAGAGAGAGCTTTTAGGTATTTCACAAGTAGAGCTTGCAGAGAAAATGAAAGTTTCAAAGCAAACACTATATAAATATGAAAACAACATTATTACTAATATTCCAAGTGATAAAATAGAAATTATTGGGAAAGTTCTTGAAGTTTCTCCATCTTATTTAATGGGTTGGGAAGATAATTTAGAAAATGCACCAGATATTCTTCCAGACCTTATGTCGGATAATGAATTGCTAGATAATTTGAAAATGCTAATGGAACTTAGCAAAGAACATCGACAGACTATATTTGACAATATAACCTATTGGCATGAAAAAGAGGGGCACTAAATGCCCCACTTTTTTTTGAATGAAAGTATTGTGTTATATAAAAATTTCAAAAATCGCTCGTTGTCGCACTTAACGACCATTTCAGTTATTTTTTCCTTGTAAAACGCTGTTTCCTCATTGCAATCTTTTTCCCCCATCTTATTCTCCTCCAATCATTCCGCACTTTCGATAGCGATACATAAATTATAGAACTTATGTTCGATATCGTCAACCCCATTTGACAAATTGCTACAAATTACAAACTCGTTTGTAGTTGAGGGACAAGAAAACGCCTTATCCCGCCCCTCAGCCAGAACTTGAAGTGCCCTTATCGGACAATTTTATTTTACAAATTTTCCCGCAAACATTCAATTTCTTTCGGTCGCAAGTTTCGACAGGTAAATTTCTTATTGTCACAGAATGTCGATTGATTAGTTTAAATTTTGTTAAAAAATTAATTACTGGTTGAAAATTATGCATCTGCCAGTTATCTGTGATGAATTTTAAGTGCATAATTTTCCTTTCTGCCCGTAGGCTTTATGCAAAAGAGCCGGCTACACAACACATGGTCATGTAATCGGCTCTTAGACTTTTGATTTTATTATATTTCTGCAGTTATTTTCTTTTGTGCCAAGTTGTCCTCATTTTTTTTGTAAAACAGCGGTTTAACGAAAAAAGTCCAAATTCAAAATAGTTCTAATCAAATGATATTGTTTCATGGTGCTGTTAACCAAACAATGCTTCAAATATTTGTAGATTCAAGTAACAACCTCATAGCATCTTATAGAAGTGCAAACATGGGTGACGATAAATGGCATAATATCAAAATTGGCACATTTTCATAGTTATTTTAAACGGGTTATTGAAATATAAGATTCACTTACGTTTAAGGTAGCACCACTATTCTGATTTGCATACAGTCCAATTTTGTCTCCACTATGTAAGCTAAGTGCATTTATGGTCTGACATTGTATACACGTTTGTACTGGCGATGGTAGAGCAATCGTATTTGCGTTTCCACGAGTTGCGAGCATATTTGTTTTTTTGTCAGTTACTTTTATTGATACATCACGATAACCAACACTGGCGGCAGCAAATGTACATTGAGAACGGACAAGATATAGTCCATCATCCTTAACCTCTAATTGATTGACTAATGTCTGCGTGTTATTTGGAATGCCTACCTGGGTTCCGTGAATACTTGATGTCTGAGCCTGCATTACATTATTTATATGGTTCGTTAAACCGCTGTTTAACGCCATAAGCTGTTGCGCTATAGTTTTTAGCGAACCACTTATTCCTTCCAAATAATTGACTGTTTGCCAACCACTACTTTCCTCTACTATGAGCTGATCGTCTTCTGTACCAACGACTGCTAATTCCTGTGAAAGTGGAATACTTACTTTTTTCATCATTTCATCAATAGCTTCTATTGCATACGCTCCAATGTCCACAGGCGTAAGATTAACATTTCCACGTCGGTAAGATGTTTCTTTCGCTCCTTTGATTCCAGTTACAGGTGTCCCCGCCAGCACATCCCACTTGCCATCTGACGTCTTATAGATGTTCGCTCCGGCCGGAACTGTATTCCCGGCTCCCTCTTTAAAATCTGCGGTGGTCGTAAATTCGTCTGAAATATTAAACATCCACCCTGTGCTAACATCCGCAAGTGCCGGAAGATCTGCAAATGCAACTGTTCCGTGTGGCTGCAATCCACCTTTAAGTCCTTCTGATATGTCTTTTGCCTGCTGATAGTAATACTTGGCATTGTCAGAATCCTCGCCATCTCTGCTTCCTGTACCACCAACAGCATAACTCTGTGCTTTGGTTGCACTATCTGCTGCAGATTCGGCTTTACCGATGATCTCTGTTGCCTTTTGAGTTGCAATATCTGCTTTTTCGGCTGCTGTATCAGCTGACTGACTGGCGGATGATGCTTTCTCCGTGGCTGTGGCGGATGATTCACTGGCGGATGTCTCACTGACTTTTGCGTTGCTTTCGGATGCCTCTGCCGCCGTAGCTGACTTTGCTGCCGCTGTCTCTGACGCTTTGGCATTGGTTTCGGATGTTTTTGCCGCTGTTTCACTGGCTTTTGCAGCATTCTCACTTGCTTTGGCGTTGGCTTCGGACTTTGCCGCTGCCTGCTGGCTTGACTCTGCCTTTGCCACTTCCACTTTGATTTTCGCAAGATAGTTTGGCTCCAAGTGTTTTTCCTCGATGCTACCCTCTTTGACGATGGCAGACACTTTTCCATCCTTATCAATATAAAAAGCTACCGTATCAGAATCAAGGAACTCATACTGTGTAATCAGTGCCGACAGGTCTATGTACTGTTTCGTGCCATCAATCAGAGTCAGGATAATCTGCTGTGTGGTCGGGTTATAAACGAAGTTGATTGCGATTTTCTCCATCTGTGTATCAATCGTAATCTTAGAACCGTTCTTTTTTGTGATCGTAATGATTCCGGTCGATTCCTCAAAGGTCACGTCTGCAACAAGGGTAGCCACTTCTGTTTTCGTGGCTTTTGTGGTATCAAGAGTGATTACACGATCATCAATAACGCCAATAGCTGCGTCCATTTTGTTAAGATTGCTTTCATTAAGCGGTGTTTCATCACTAGGATAATTCTCCCAATTAATAGCACTATGCGCTTTGTTCATGGTCCTCACTCTCCCTTTCCTTTGCAAGCTTCATCTGCTCCCGTTCGGCTATAACATGTCTGTTTGCTTCTTCCTTAATCTGCTGCAGAATATCCTTAAACACTAGGTACTTAGCTTCGATTGGGACATCCTCACACAAATTTGCATAATTTATAATGTCGTTTTCAAATTCCCGGATTTTTGCATTTATCATAGATTTTCCACCTTTTCCTTTAACTGTTCTATCTCGTCATGCTGCAACTGCACTGTGGCAACCAGATCAGCAATCAGTTCCGTATATTTCAGTCCGTAATACTTTTTCCCATTGCTGTCTGAAAACGTTTTTGGACAAATATTCCACCCTTTTTCCGCTTTTTTCAAAACATCCTGTGCAATAAATCCATGATGGAACCCATCTTTTTCGAAATTATAACGATACGATTTTGCTCTTAAAGAATAAATAAACTCAGATGATTGCTTTTTGCTTAAATCTAAAATTGTGTTTTTTATTCTTTTGTCAGATCCATTAATTACTCCACCTCTGAATCCACCTACTCCGGTATCTCCGTCTAAATGGATCATCATGTGGTCATTATCGTTTGCGCCTTTATGCAATGAAACCTGATTATATTGAACCGTACATTTATGAACAGGACTTTCAAGCGTCCCTTCCACTGTTCGAAATCCATCCGTTCCCATCTGTACAAGTGTTCCACTGCGTTTAAATTCAATAAGGTTTTCTACAGACTCTTCCGCTTGAATATGCATATATCCCCCGGTCATTTCCATAGAACCTTTTAATTCAAGCAGTTTTGCTTTAATTTTGATACCCTCGGCTGACTGGTTGATTTCTGAAACAACACTATCTCTTGTAACTTTGCTTTCGATCCCCTTTGATGTCTGCGTAATCGCACTGGACATATTGGATGAAAGCTGCTTAAGCGTGGTTATCAATGTCCATTTATATTTACCGCTGTTAATTCCGCCATCCGGATCGCAGCCATACAATTTTCCACTATCCTGATCTAAAAAACTGCGTCCATTATATTTGGATGATGCAGGGTAAGTATCTTGGGGTTTTCCAAAACCATAATAATTAATATCATAGCCATCAATATTCCATGCCTTCAACGAAGCACTGACTTCTGACCGTATCTTAGTTGCAGTTACCTCTATCTTTCCGGACAAATCGCCCTCTGCTTTGCTTGCTCTCGTAACTTCCGCTGTAATCTTGTCCTCATTAATTTTAATAGCTGCTGCAAGTTCAACTTCCTGTCCCTGTGCCCTTTTAACTTCTGCTGTAATACTGCTCGCATTTTGCGTGATTCTCGATGATAAACCATCCGTTGTATTTTTAACTTCTGTGCGAATTTCGGTTGCGGTCTGCGTGATCTGTGACTGCAATCCCTTCTCAACATCAGTTATCGTGCTCTGTGTCTTTTCAATGGTTCGCTCCAACACATTGCTCTTGCCTTTGAGCTTTAAAATACTTTTCTGTATTCCGTTCGCCCCGTTTGTCCGGTACTCTTCCCCATCCGCTTCCAAATCATCACGCAAAGCCTGTATACCTTTCAGGGTTCTTTTCAGAATATAGGACTCGATCAGTTCATATCTGGTCGGCAACCGCACTGCATCCCCGACCTCAAGACACGGATTTCCTTTGCAGTCCGCTGTAAACGGTCGGTAAACAATCCCTCTGATCTTGGAAAGAATATTTTTTGCAATGCCTTTCAGTTCTTTTGTGCCTTTTCCATAGACAAGAAAATTATCCTCGATCACATAAGCATTGTCTCCGGTGCCTACGATCACGCCAATATCATTCTTCTGCTCCCTGATCTGTAGCTTATCAATGGTTTTGACAAGATAATCTTCATATGTGGCAGTAACATAGAATCCTTTTCCTATCTGCGTACTCTTTGGATCGCGCGGAAACAGATCATCTGCCGGATAAAGGTCATTTCTCGGATATAATCCCTGTATCTCCTGTTCCAGATAAATATAATGAAACTTCCCGTCGCGCCCCATGTGCCCCATACAGCCATTGATCTCACAAATACAGGACAACACTTCCTTGCCACTCATAGATTCGCCTATGATGCTCGATTCCTCTGTATCAGAACTTGTCTCACTGGATGGCGTGACCGCAACTGTTTTCTCAATAGACATGTTGTCATTGATAAGATCAATGTCAGCCTGCTCAATCCCGAAGTACTTAAAAAAGCTGTCCCGGAATTGCTTCATTGTGACCGGATCATAAACTGTAACAGTCGTAGTTTTTCCATCTTTATCTTTCTGCTGCTCTTTATGGGATGGAAAGACAGTGTTATACCATGCTGCCACATCTGCATTTAAAATGTCATAAAGAGCATCATATGCGACAACATCACGGCACGTCCTGTCTGCCGTAGGCGTATCAGAATCAACCTTATATCTCCCGAACTGAAATGGAACATCTGTATGTCCACCAAGAGACATCCTTACTGTCATCCATCTGCCCTTCATTGGCAAAAATGTATTTGACACCGTGAATTTAATCATGGCGGCTTCGCATGATCCAAACGTCAATTCCTGTTCCGAACACAAACTTTCTGTCAATTCGAATTTTTCTTGGTGTAGTTCTGTATTTGTGATATTGATTTTTCCGTCATCAGATACGATGGATAATTGCTTATCGACCGTATCTTTTTTGAACAAGTCGCCATATTTATAATTAACCACCATACACACCCCCTATGAAAGCAAGCCGAACTGAATTGTAACGAATTATTCCATCATATGTTCCGTATATCGTAGGCTGAAAATCTGCCATATAACCGTACTGTGTCACATAATCGTCATATTCCGGGATATACGCTGTGATATAGCAGGCTCTCCCTGTCGCATTTGTGAACTGGCTTCTAATATTGTTTAAAACCTCATTGAAAGTCTTATTTGTCAGCATAGCTGGGGTTTCAAATTCGACCTTTAACGCCTTTAACTCCACGGCATTTCTATGCAGATAGCCGTTGGCGTCTGTATAATCGTCCAAATCCTGCATGTTGACATATGGACTGTATGTTTCTGCTTTCATAAACGACATCGGCACTATGTAATTGCCAATCTTTAACAGCCATCCGCTGTACGCCATATTTCCACCACCTAACTGTTTGGGTTTGCGGCTGTCTCAAATGACAGTCGGTAAAATTTGTGCAAAAATAGCACCTGCCACCAATTTGATAGATGCCACTTCTTTTTCTTGATCTATTTTGTAATTACTTCGATATTGGGCGATTTAATCACAATTTTCTCCGGTGTGTGAATTACTTCCGTGTTCCCATATGTAATCCTGATTTCTAATTTGTTCATAAAATTTCTCCTAAATTTCATACTCCGGGTATGCTGCTTCCCAAACATCCCTATGGTAGGTATTTACCTCTCCATAATTTGCATCAAAAATCTTTTTCACGCCATATCCAAGTTCAATGCTCTTTTCTTTGAGTTTTCGCCAATTAAATGTTTTCCAGTCCACACCGTTCATTGCTGCAACACGCTTAATAGAATACCAGTCTTTGCTATAGTCAAGTTCCTGCTGCAGCTTTTCATTCTCCTGTTCTGCAATCTGCCTACGCTCTACTTCATCCGCATATGCCCGAAGTGCCGATGGAAAATCTTTCGGGACCTGTCCCCTCTCCATCTCGTTAAAACGCTTTACATATTTTGCTGTGAATAGGACGCCTTTTTCTCCTGTGAACTTATTGGCAAGGAAATCACAACCTAAACGAGTTACATTATAACATTTTCTTGGCTTTCCTTGTGCATCTTGGTACGTGCTTTCTTTAAAATAATCCGCCACACCCAAATGGGCTTCGCTCAAAATAGGAATAATTCCTTTACGTGTTCCGTCTCCTTCCAATTTACGAAGCAACCGCTTTTGGTGGCTGTGTTGAATAAAGCGTTTAACTTGTCTAGGGTTGGAACGCTTTATTTTTTGTTGATTTCTTCTTTCACTTTTCTAATCCCAATGTTGATAACATCCGTTCTGCTTGTTTTTAACTTATCCGCACAATATTGCAAATCCTCTGCTTCTGCTTTTGTAAGTCTCAAATCAAGCCTAACATTTTTAGGATTATCAGTAAGTTTCTGTCCTTTTTTTAATGGAGACACATAATCACTTCCTCTCTTTTTGATTGCACGTGCAATCTTTATGCCTTAATAATATATGTACGTGCAAAGAAAGTCAATACCCTTTTGAAATATTTTTCAAAAAAAGAAGCGCATCTCTGCGCTCCCTCTTATATACCCGCTTTCCCCAGCCTTTCCCAATCTGCATCCTTAGTACATTCATCCTTTTTCTTCAATAAGTTTTCGTTCTCTTTTTCCAGTTTTTCTATTTTTATTTCCAATTTCTTTTTCTCTTTTTTCAATGCAATATTCTCTTTTTCCAAATCGTCCGCACGAATAAGCGCGTTTGACTCCCGATTAAAAAGATCAGTATTGTGCGCCTTTAATGCATCTTTTTCTTTATTTAACTCTCTTATTTCCCATTTGTAATTCTTTTTATCTTGCGTCATCTTAATTTTCAATTCTTCTATCGTTTGATGTGCTTTATTCAACTTATTTTTGCACTCATTTAGTTCTGATTCAGACTCCCTATTCTCCATCGTAATTATCCACATATTAAATCCAAATTTATATGAAAGTGTAGCCACAATCATTACATATAATTTTATTTATTTCATATGTTTGATCTTTTCTCAAAATCTTTTCCTTTTTATTTACTAAAGTAAACGGTTTAAATGGATTTAGATTTGCAGTGTATCTTGTCTTTGTTTTGCCTGGTACAAATTTCTGCTCCGTATAATGAGAACAATTTTCGCTACCACATCTTGGACAGTAAACCTCTTTTTTTTCTCCGAATAAAGTATATTTATATATACCATTAAATCCCGTGTTTTGAGATCTTTCAACAGAATTTCTTAAGAATAATTTTCCAACACCTGTAATCTCTGGCTCTTTTGGGCGTTCCCACCCTCTATCATTTTCGTTTTCTTGTTCGTATGATTTATAAAATTCACTTTTCCCCGCAGACATTTCATTGTTTTCGTGTTGTTTCAACGGAAATCCGCAATTGATACACATTTCTGCTTTGTCTGAAATTTCTTTTCCACATTCAGGACATTTAATCAACGCCATGTGTTACCCTCCCACCACTTGTAATAAAATGATTCTACCACAAGCGGCGGTATTTGTCACTAGAAACTATATGCTTCTCTGCCCGTTCTATTAAAATATTCTCTTGCGTATTTTCTAGCACTTCTTCCTATCTGGTCTTGTGTCACACCAAATTCTTTTTCGAGGATTCCTTGCAATAACTGATTTTGCTGTTTAAGTAACGCAATTTCCTGCTGTGACGTACTGTATACAGCATCACGAATACCTGTGATCTCCTGCCCCCCAGCAACTGCTGTCTTTCCTCCAACTGTTCCAAGGATTTCCGGTACGCCGTTTTCTCCTGCCATAAACATGCTGTACTGTTTTGGAAAACCTCCTGCGGCGAACGTTGGGATTTTTCCAAGGTTAATATTGCCAGCTTGAATTATTTCTTTTCCACCAATATTTACAGAATCCCATGAAAAAGACAGTTTTGAATTAAGCCACGTTGCAAAATTATTCCATACCTGCTTAATTCCTGCAACAGCATTATCAAATGCCTGCTTCAATCCGTCAGAAATGCCACTGAATGTCCAATTATCTTTTGTAAAATACGGTTCTACATGATTTGTCCACCAAGAACCAATTCCAGATGTACTCCACCAGTTACTAAATTCGCCCCATTTTTCAGAAAGACCTTTTTTCATTCCGTCTCCCTGCTCATCCCATCTTTTTTTTGTAAACCATGGCTTCACATGATTTTCCCACCAATTATATATTCCGGTATTCTGCCACCAATCGGAAAACTCATCCCATTTAGCAGACAATCCCTCTTTTATTCCATTCCCTACTTCCATCCACTTTTTCTTTGTGAACCACGGGAAAATGTTCTCCTGAATGTAAGTTAAAGCTTCATTCCACTTTTCTTCTATTTTACCTTTTATTTCTCCTATTTCTGTCTGTATTGAAAGCTTTTTTTCTCCCCAATATTCTTTTACATCTTCCCACCATGAAGAAACATCCTCTAAAGTTGTTGTTAATTTATTGCGAACGGGTAGTTCTACATTCAATCCCCACCATTCTTTGACATTGTCTTTGAACTCGGAAATCTTCTCCTGTAAATTTGGAAGGACGACATCTGCTCGTAAATCTACATCATCTAATCCGTTTATATTCTTCCATTCATCTATCCACGCCTTTAGATCAAAGCTGTCAGGTACATTTAATTTATTAGGCATATTATCATTGAACTCATTTAATGCTTTTTGGAAATCATCTAATGATTTGTAATCTTCCTTTTTAGGCAGATTTTTGACAAATTCATCAACATTCATTCCATTTCCAATGCCTAATTTGTCCATCACAGTATCATGGCTCAAAACTCCACCGCCATATGCATTAATCCATTCAAACGGATTAAGAAGTTGTTTAAAACTTTCCTGAAGATATTGCAGAAAACCGCCTTTTTCATACGCTTTTTCTAAATTATTAGCATCTTTTTTTATGCTATCTTTTCCAACCGTAAAAGATAACGTTGCCACTACTACAGCAAGTGAAATAGGAATTGCATAAGAGAGCAATGATTTTACCGCCGTTGAACCAAAAGCGGCTGTGAATTTCGCTCCTATTAATTTTCCAATAGTCTCCTTGAGAAGTTTCCCTGTTAACAGTTTGCCTGCAAGTTTCAGAGCAAATGCTCCAAGAAGAATTTCAACTGTCTCAATATCAATGTTTGAAAGAAAATCTTTTACGCCTTTCCAAACATCAGACCACTTGATATTTTCTATCATGGTCTTAATCGTCTTGTAAACTCCCTGTACCCAAACATTTATATCTTCTGCAAGTGCCTTAAAATCAAATGTCTGGAAGAATTTATTTATTCCCTCTGCCAGTGATTTTCCAAGGTTTGACCAGTCAAATGTCTGGCCAAAGGAAAGTGTGGCATAAATCGCCGTATTCAGTGCCCCGGCAATCGTTTTTCCTACATTTCCAAACAGTCTCGGATTGATAAGACCATTAAGGAAATCTGCCAAGCCTTTGCCGAAATTTCTTGCCTTGGAATAAATCTTATCCCAGTTGATAGACTCCATAGCTTTTGATAAGGCATCACTGATGTATTTTCCAAGTTGTTTCAGATTTTTAATATCACTTTCGTAATTTTTGAAAATGGTATCAGTCTTGACGAGTTTGCCACCACTGGCACCACCGGATGCACCACCGCCGCCGGAACCGCCCGAACCTTTTTTGCCAGAACCATCATTTGTGGTAATCAGTTTCAATTCATCAAACTGACGGACACCCTTATTCATCTTGTCAATGTTCTTTGCCGCCTGTCCGGTACTGTCCGCAACATCATCTGCGCTTTCTGCCGCATCTGAAAAACTATCCGCAAGACCTGCACCGGAATCCTCATATTTCCATCCGAAGATTGCGCCTAAAGCGTTTGTAACCTTTGTAACAAAGCTGATAACAACCAGTAAAACGGAATTGAGTGCTTTTACGAATGGTTTGAAAGCATTGATTAATGCTCCACCAATAACACTGCCAAGCTGTTCGAACGACTGTTTTAAAATTCTGATCTGGTTCGCCCACGAATCAGCAGTACGCGCAAAGTCTCCCTGTGCTGTCTGCGTATTGGCAAGGACGTACTGATACCGGAGCATTGTCTTTTCAGCCTGTGACATAGACTCGATATCAGAATCTAATCCCTGTTTCATCGCCCACTCTTTAAGGGTTGCCTGTGTAAGATCAAGACCGTAATCTCTTAATGGACGTGTCTGTCCGGTAAATATTGCAGCTAAATCCTGCGACACAACATCCTGATCTATGTTATACAGAGATGCCATATCAGCAGTTAATTTTGTTAAATTCAAAGACACATCAGCCATGGAATCAGACAAACCAATATAGCCATCTGTCTGTTTGTTCAAAAACTCATTGGCTTTCTTTATCAAACTGCTGTCAATTCCCATGGCTGTTCCCATTGCTTGGAATCGGCTTGCCGTCTGTTTCAATGTCAGTTCTGACATACCAAACTGACGTATAGAGTCCTGTGCAAACTCATTGACTTTTTTTGACATGTCACCAAAAGTAACATCAACAACGTTCTGAACCTCTGTTAATGCCGATGATATGTCGATTGCATTTTTTATTCCTCTGATCGCTCCGTACAGACCAAGATAAATCCCCATAGAGGATAAAATCTGTCTTGTGAATGACTTGAGTCCGATCAATGCTTTTCCTGTGGATGTCTTAAATCCAAGGAAAGAACCGGAAAGATTACTGATGCTGTTATTTAATCCAGTAATCGCACCGCCAGATCTGTTTGAAAGATTTCCAAGTGCCTGTGTCATTTGTAAAATATTTGCGCTTACATTTGGTGCTTTTGAGAGTGTCTCAAACAGATATTTAAGGTTGTCAGCAAGCAAAGGTATATTTGTTACTGCACGTCCGCTTGCAACGCTTCCAAGCCTTGATATGGCTGTTACAAGGTTGCTCATATTGGTCATATCAAAATTCAATGCACCTATCTTGTTCATCTGGCGTACAAAGTTTTGTAACTGCGCAGATAAAGCCGGCAGATTCTTTGTCGCCTGTGTAGATGCCTTGCCACCAATTTTTGACAGTGCCGACACCATGCTTGTGAGTCCGCTTGTATCAACAGCTTTAACACTTGCTATTCCAGATGCAAGATCTCTCACAGCAGAAGATATTCCGTGGATAGAATTTGCATCAACACCAGAAAATTTATTGAGTGCCCGCACCATTGATGTGATTTCCGAAGATTTACCACCTTTGAACCCGGTAGCTGCATCGGAAATGCTTCTGATTCCGCTTGCAATATTTGAAAGTTTTGCAGTGTCAAACGATATGCTTTCCCGGAGCCTATTCATGCTGTTTACAAGGCTTTCTATGGAATTACTTGCTTTTGCAGAGTCAGCTTTGATTTTTATTTGTAATTCATCAATGTCTGCCATATATGCACCAACTTTCTATGCAAAATAAAAAGACGGTAGGCTGTGACACCTTACCGTCCTTGATCTACTCTTTTAATTTTTCTCTTGTAACCGGTCCGCATTTCTTATCTACTGTAATTCCGACTTTTTTCTGGAATGTTCCAATACCGGTCGCCGTATCATTTCCAAGAATACCGTCCACATTACTGTTTCCCTTTTTATCTTTTTCATCTAGGCATCCGTGATAAATAAGCTCCGTCTGAAGCCATCTCACATCATCCCCTCTCATGCAAGGGAATTTTTTCTTTAAAATCCTTACAGGTTCCGGGTATGGGTTTAAATGATCTTTTACATTTTTTCTAGGGTTTCCGCTTGTCACAATCGCTGTATGACCTTTGGTTTTTGTGACAAGAACATCTCCATTGTAAAGAACCATTCCTGCCGCATAACCTCCAATGTCATCAAACATGCCACTAGAAAGAAGTACAGATTTTTCATTTGCTGTAGTGAAATTACCAACATCTTTTCCAGTTGCATGAATAATGCATGCCCGTACCGTTGTGCCGCAATCTGCTTCTGTTTTTACTTTTGAATTAATACCATATTTGACAATTCCAAGCCGGTGTCCCTGACAGTAGCCAATATTATCATTATTGCACGCTGTAATCATTGATTCTGCCAGTTTATCCGCCATATCTTTTGTTTTTGGCCTTAACACATACCATCCTTTTTTATGAACATAAAAGTTTTGCATACTTACTTCTGTTCCGGTCTGATCTCCCGGTCTCCCACCGGTCAATTTCCCATTTTCATCATGTCTTGCAGATCCAATTCTCATATTTATACCTCCAAGTTCTTTTCTGGTTTTGGGTGGCTCAACTCATAGTTTGACTGCATAATTTTGAGCTTTGCCACAAATAGCTCTCTCTGTTTCTTAATTTCTTCTTCCGTCATTTCCGAATCATCTTTCCCTTGTTGCTCATTAATTGGTTTTTTAATATACTTTGATTTTGCTTTTCGTCCGGCAAGGCAATGTTCTACTGCCACCGATACCGCAGACAATCCGTATGTTCCAAACCACATCCACATCTCATCGTCTCTTTGCTTTTTATCTAAGTTGTAAGCATCCGCATAAGGCTGTAAATCAGTCGGACAGGACGTGTCTATGTCATGCACAGTAAATCCGTACCCCTTTGTAACTAAAAGCCAAAACGGGCGGATTTCCGTGCAATACGTTTCCCATGTAAGCTCTCTCTGTTCTTCTACTTTTTCCTCGGAGTTTTCTTCGCCGCTTCTTTCTGCTCTGCTTTGAGCAGTTTTGATAAAAAACCATTTTCAAGTAACTCTGCTAAAAGTGCATTGTAAAGTGCCTGAACATCTGCATCTTCTCCGTCAAAGTAGTCATCCAGCATGGCATATACTTTTCCAAGCTGCTGTTCCTTTTCTCCCTCATTGTCCGGATTGTATCCAAGTTCCTCTTTGTGAAACTTCTGCGCGCCTACAAGGATTAACTCTGGAAGAAATAAAAGGATTTCGTCAACCGCTTCGATATCTTCCATCTGGTCTAATTTTGCTACTTTCTTGATAATTCCGCTTTTCACGGTTGCTTCATATCCAAACTTGATCTGTAATTCTTTCTCGCCAAATTTTAATTTTGTCATTTTCTTTCCCTTTCTCCCTCTCATATAGGGAAAGGGCAGTCCGAAGACCGCCCTGTTCTTTTAAATTGTTTCTTCAAGCTCTGGCTCGGTTGTCTGGTTATCGTCAGCCGATCCAACCGAACTATTCGACTGACGTGTTATTCCCCCGGTGTAAAAGCTACAGCGGTGTCCATGCCCTTGTATTCTTCAATGGTAAGATTCATTTCAACCGTCAAAAGTTCGTTCTGACCAATCTCCGGCTGTGGAATCTGCTCTGGCGGCTGAGCCACAACAAAAAACGCGTCGGTAAATCCCGGGATAATAGTTTCAAACCACATTCTTTTCCCGCCGGAAAGCGCCTTATACGCCGTGATAAGTGCTTCCCACTCTTCCTTTGTGGCATCCGTAAGGTTTACCGTGATAGGGAAAGAGCCACCGGTATCTGCGCGACCCTTTACATATCTGGTAATAGCATCTTCTAATGCAGATGCGTCAATCTGTTCCGGCTCAATGTTGATACCGCCGATTGCGTTAATTCTTGTAAGCTGTTTAAACGATGTAGGCTTTGTTCCGGCTGTGGTTTCTGTTCCATAGCCAAACGTAATGCCTAACGTAGACAATCCTGCTTCTGCCATTTTTACCTCTCTTTCTACCGCCAAATAATGCGGTTATCGGGCGCATCTTTTTGCACCCGGTGCATAAAAAATAGAGCCTTTCGGCTCTTTTACATCAATCTGTCGTTGGCTCCGATTATCCGCCGGAACCTTGCAACGCTTCTAAATTTTTTCTCACTGTCATTTTTAAACTCCGGCATTGCTGTGATTTGAAATCGCATCTGTTTAAAGGCATCAGCTAAAATAGCCATAATCCCTTTTGCATCGCTCTGCTTTGTGTTTGTAATGACGTCAACCTGTATTGTTTCCTGCACCGCATTTACGGATGTGCCCTCTAAATCTGCCCCACGTTCAAGCCCCGGCATCTCGTGAATGTAAATGGTCGGGAAAACAGGGTCTTTATCAAGGTTCTTTTCAACCGTTGTAAATGCAGTGTCAAAATTCATGCTTTTGTATTTTTTCTTGAGTTTTGGTTTGGCTATCGTTGCAACATTGGAGAAAATGTTTATTTCAAGGTCAAATACCCACTGGTTGTCTGCCATTATCCAAACACCTCCTTCGCTGTCTGTGTAACAATCTGCCGCAACTCATTCGCGGTCAGATACATGAATGGTCGGCTTGGCATTCCCTCTGTAAACCACCAATCGCCATTGTCGTCCTGATAAAACCATCCATATCTTTCATCTGAAATCTGATGTATAGTTTTTCCACTTGCATACTGCCACGAAACGCCATCCGGCAGTTTCCCTGGATAAGGATTTTGCTGTCCTACGGTTCCTGTTCCAAATTCAACAAACATTGCATGGTCCGTCCCGGCAACTACCGCCCATATCCCGCCTCCTTTGGTACTTCCCTTGTATTCTGAATGAATACTGGAAATCAATTCTGATGTGAATATTGCGTCAAGGTCAGCAATTTGTACTCTGGCAATCTCTACGCCCTTTTCCGCGAGTTTTTCTGCCAATAGCTGGCATTTATATGTCAAGCTGTTTTTATAGGCTCTAAGCTCTCGTATGGCGTTCTGAATAGACTTTTCAGACAGGCTCATTGTGATTACTTTCTTTCCCATGCCGCACCTACTTCACATTTTTTTGCAATAAGAACAAATCAACCGTCAATCCCTCGTCTGCGACACCTTTTACGATGTAATCAGCCGAATTTTCGTCAACGATTGTATTCTCTTCATCTTTGTACTTTACGTCTGATCGTTTCCATACCAAAGATCCGACGCTCAATGGAAGCTTTCCTTTGTCTTCTACGATCTGAACAAAATTTGTAGAGTTATCTACGCCAAATTCTTTTATAAGTGCTTCGCTCAACTTATTGCTGATTGAAGAATAAAAAACCACAGGCTTTTCATAACCTGTGGTATACTCTCCGGTTGTCTTCGGTATCTTGTTCCCGTCATCATCAAGGTAATAAATTACATTACCATCAGAATCCGTGTACGAAGAATATTCGATGTTACCATCATCATCCGTCACATATACCGGCACCTTGCCGCTTTGCTGCGAATAACTCATTTTTTGCTTATTGATCTCAAGCATTTCACTTCACATCCTTGCCGAACCGTTTCCACAGCTCAGAAAGCTTTTCCCATCCATACATTGCGACAAACGCAACAATAAATCCTGCAATAATAGCTGCCAAGATCATATACCATAAAATTGATGTCTGGATGTACTGCATGTATGCCACAAACGCAGCGACCGTGATTCCGATAGAAAGAACAAATACCAAAATGTCCGTTGGAATCTTAGAAAATACGCCTACACCTTTGATTACCTGTGTTACCACAGACACAACAAATGCCAGCGTACCAATAATCGCCAGAATAATTGTCATGTTAGCAATTACCGACTGTATAATATCCATGATTAAACCTCCTTTTCATCATTAAGACGGGTTTCTATTCCGTCAATTCTGTGATGAGCCGATTTCACACTTTCCTCCACCTTTATGATCCTGTTGTCATGAGAATTGATTTCTTTTCGCATCTCTGAAACTTCATTTTTGATCTCGGTCGTGTTGTTTGAAATGGCATCCAACTTCATGTTAATGCGTGTGTTCTCCCTCACGCGTTCTTCAAGATCCGTGTTGTCTGTCCTTTTGTTGCTCTTCAAGCCCATAAAGACGGAAAAACCAAGCGACAGCACGCTTATAATGATTGCTGTTGATATTTCAATCGTCAAATCATATACCGCCTTTCATTTTTATGGCACACCGCCCACCACCGCTCAATGTGTGCCGCCTGCTACGTTTTGCCGACGTCGGCAAAACGTAACGCACAATCTTCTAACCAGATGGAATCCCATACGGTTATAATGCTTTTACAAACGGAAATACTCCAACAAACAAGCTTTCCCTGTCTTTCCAGCTACGGCTTACGCCGTTTTCTGAATAACTTGCCATATAGGCTTCTCCTGCCTGTGAATGGTCGTACAAGGCTAAATTGACGATTACATCCTCAAACTGTTTCAAGTCTTCGGATATTTTTTCATCCGTGTAGCTTTCCGGGTAATTCCGCTTGCTTACCACTTCATTTCTTGCCTGCTTGATAAGCTGTTCGATGTAAGGATTATCTTCTTTCTGGTCGAACACGACAACATCAGAAGTAACACCATCTTCATCCGTAACGGTTTCAATATGAAATTGTTTCAGTCTGATTTTGACCTGCTCTAATGTTGTATATTCGTCCATTCTTCCCTACCTATAATCCGAACTGCTCGATCAAAATGCGTTTCAGTTCCGCTCCACTGATTTCTTCTGCACCCTCGATCCCATGTTCAGCGGCAAGTGCCTGTAAATCAGCAGTGCTCATTCTGTTAATCTCTGTCTTGGTGTACCCTCCGGAAGATTTCTCTCCCAGAACAATGTCCGGGATTTCATCTCCTGCTTTGTACCATTTTCCATTGCGCTTTACCGTGTATTCAGCAATCATACCGCACCTCCTACGCAACTTTCATGACAACAACGCTGTCCATGCCCTCAAAAGTAGGCAATCCGATCATTGACACAACGCAATGAGTGTTGATCGGATGATTTGTTGCGTATGTATACACCGAAATACCGGTTTCTACAATAGAAAGGTTTCCGTCTGTTAAACTTCCGCTTCTCTCTTCCGGTGTCTTTCCAAAGACATAATCTCCAAGGTACACGCCGGATGCCTGCGCTGAAATAACTCCTGTAGGAATAAAATATTTGGTGGCACCGTCTGCCGGGTCGATGTAAAGTTTGTCGTAAACTTCAATCCCGATGCCGTATCCTCTAAGATACTCTGTAACCTGCCCCTGCTGTAAACGAATACCTCCATTGTAAGCAGTAATTCCAAGCACCTGTTTCTTTGTGTCTTCTGCCTTAAGAACCATCTCCCACGTTTCTGTATTCATGCTAAAACGTGCAAGGGAATATCCGGTTTTCTTTGCAAACTCACGTTTAATCTCGATAAGGTCATCAAGTGGCGTTGCTGTTTCTGGTGCAGACCATTTATCAGTATCGCTTCCGGAAATATCCTTGTAATGATCTCTCTTGTGCGCCACTCCATTGTCCGAAGTATAATCAACATAGAAGCTCTTGCCACCAATTGTTACCTGTACTCTTGGAATACCATCAGATGGTGCTAATAACTGCCAAATCTGGCGTTCCGGCACTACTCTTGCGCCCTCAATCAGCATCATCGGTTTTTTGCTGATTTCTCTAAGCACCTGGTTTGCCATGTTGGAATTTTCTGCCGACTGGTAATTTGCATACTCCTGCTCTTCACGCTCTGTTACCATGTAAGATTCACGGTAGAAAGGCATCTCGTTCTGAATATCCGAAAATCCACCGACATCTCTTAACTCTGCCTGCGCATCAAAATTGGATGCCTTTAAGGATACCGGAAGACCGTTTTTCCCTTTGATAAATCTAAGTTCAAGGCTGTCCTGTTTTCTGGTTCCAAATTTCTGTCTACCTAAGTAAGGTGCAGAACCAAGCGTTTTTTCATAATTATTCCACATAACCACAAGACTTCTTGCGGTAAATGCTTCTGCTAATGGTAATGCCATTCTCTAATACCTCCATTTTTTAATCAAAAAAAGTAACACGCGGTGTTGCTGCTTTTGCAGTTGCTTCCACGGTCACTCCGTTCGCTGTTACCTTTGCGCTGTCAATAGAACCCTGATATACATAAGTTCCAGGCGCATCTCCCATTGTTACGTCAACATCTTCCAGAAGATACCCTTTGCAAGATTCGTCATTGCTTGGGAACGGTGTCCCTGCCTTTGCAATCTTCTTTCCGTTTGCATCGGCACTTGACACCATTGTCTGCGGAACGATACACGCCGCACCCTCATAAGGAAAGAATTTTAAAATTCCTTTACTCTGTGTAAAGTCTCTTTCAATCGGTTTTCCCATAATTTACCTCCTATAAAACATAATGGTCTTTGGCTTCTGCACTTTCTGCAGGTTTGCCAAAACTGATTTTTTCTGCGTTCTCTACGTCCGCAGTTTTTTTATTTTCTCCACCTGCAGTACCGCCGCCCGGATTTTCAGAATTATTTGCAATCTCCTGTTCCTTTGCCTGCGCTGCCGCGGTTTCCTTTTCGGCTGTAATCTTTCCAAGAGCGTCATAATCAAGGCTTCCATTATCCTTGACAACGGATTTTGCCTGCTCTGCATTGATTTTTAACTTTTCCATCAATGCTTCGCGCTGGTCTCTAATGGCGTTTTTCTTCTGCATATCTGCAATCTGCTGATTTGCTGTCTCTAACGCCTTGTTTGCTTTTTCAAGTTCCGTGAGGTTTCCTGCTTCCATTTCATCCAGCTTTTTCTGCAACTCATCTGCGCTGTCTGCCTTTGCCTTAAGCTCTGCTGTTTTTGCCTGTTCTCTCTGTACGGAACTGCCGTAATCAGCAATGATTTTTTCAACATTTTCCTCACTGATACCCATTGCAATTAACTCTTCTCTTTTCATTGATTACCTCCGATATGTCTTTACGAATTTTTGCGGTGCAACGACACCGAATGACACTGTTGATTTTTACGCTCACAACTTTGCGAATTTTTATAAAATAAAAACAGCCACCGATTACTCGGTAGCTGTCTTATTTTGCTGTTTATTTAATTGGTTTACAATTTCCTGTGCTTTTTGTTCCTGCTCTTCTGCATCATCAATGGTTTTCCACAACGCATCTATATATGGCTTAGACAAGAGGAATGTCTTTTCAGCATCTCCCCAAAGCCCCACCGTTTTAATGGCAATAAGAGGATGTATGCCGCACTCTAAAAGCTGATATAGTGTTTGCGACTTTGTATACATATTGTCTTGCGGGCTATGATTGATTTGCACATCAAAATCCCTCATTGACAATTTCAAATCATTGTCCTTAACGCGTATTACATTTAAGACAACTTTTGCAAGTCTCTTCTCTGCCGATTTCACAATTGGGTCTTTTAATTTTGCTCTTGTCTTTGAAAAATCCCATCCAGCCCTTAATGATACTGCTCCTTGTGTATCTCCTCCAGAGTTTTGGGACTCTCTGTTTGGTATTGCTAATATTGCCAAGGCATTGTCCCACAAATCATCTTTTGCCACCTGACACTGGCTCTGATTTAGTTCCTGCGTCATAATCTCAACATCGGCTTTGTTATCCTTGTTATTGGACTTTACCGTCAAAGCATGGCTCATTTTCATCTCTTCAAACGTTTTTTGGTCGATTTCACAGTTCACAAACTTAACCCAGTACTGAACAAACTGCTCAATTCCATCCATTCTGTTTGACTGCATATTGTTTATGGCATCCAAAATACCTATGACAAGCTCAATGTCTGATATTCTTTCGTGATTGTTTGGGAACTCAACAATAGGAATGTTTCCAAATGCATGCAATTTCCATTCAGAAACTACTCCATTTTGAATTTTGCATGAATGACTGTCTGTATAGCACAGTTTGTACCATCTTCCATCTTCGTCTTTAAGCTCCTGCACCGCAACCACCGGTTCTTCCGTACTCCGATTATAAATAACACACGTATTCATTGGAGTAGGCGCAACAATTTGAAATGGTATTTCTCCATTTGCAAATCTTACCGCCTTAAAAGATGTTCCGGTTGCTGACTGCCACTCTCCTGCTTTAATGTCTTTTTCCTGTTTATTCGCATCCACAAGATAGTCATTCAGCGCATCCACTGCCCGATTAATTTCATCATCATCTTTTCGACTGATAAACTGTATTGGCTCGCCATATGTCTGTCCTACTTTGAACTGAACAATCTCATACGCATGATTTTCTACTATTTTGTTTGTAATATCAGCATTTTGTACCTTTAATCGGTATAAAATCGGCTGATCTCCTTTGTAATACCGCCATAGGTATTCTATTATGGTTTTGTTGTAATAATAATTACCGATGCAGTCTCCAACCACCTTGACAATATTGTCTGCTGTGATGGTTTCAACATCTGTATATAAAATTTTTCTACCATAACAGCCTTTAACAAGGTCTTGGAGAGATTTGTCATTTCTCATTTTTTTCTCCTAAATAAAGGTCATTCCGCTGGATGTTGCACGAAACGGAAGAGATTTTAATTCTGTTTTTCCATTCTCCGGATAAAAAACAACTTTCTTGTGGCATTTTCTGCACTCAACAGAAATTTGCATTGTTGAACGCCCATCGTGTGTGGCAACTTTTCTTCCACACCGCGGGCAATATATTGTTTTTGGTGTATATCCCATAAAATCCTCTTTTCTTTGCAAAAGAAAGAGCACCGGAGATTCCTCTTCGATGCTCTTTCAATGGTGGATGGTAAAGTGTTCAACTATTTGTTGACTTCTTCGATTATAACTATATCAGAAAAAAAACGGACATATCGGACAACTTTACTCTTTCATAAATCTATCGAACGCTTTTCTCACGCTATCTTCTGTGTTATTGCCTCCTATTTGGTCGGCAACCTTATTCCAAGATTGATTTTCTAAAAATCTAAGATTAATTATTCTTCTAATTCTGCTATCTTTTATATTTGCAATAAACTCTTCTACTTCATTTGTTTTTTCAAGAAGTTCGTTTTCCAAAATTTCGAGGGTGGTTTTTCTGGAATATAACAAGGTTTTTTTGTGCCTATATTCTGGCAATGGTATTCCTTCTATTTTAAAATGTTGGTTTCCACCATTTCCGCCAGAAACGCTATCAATAACCGTTCCTTCCTGCTCAATTTTTTCTATGTATTTTTCAAGCTTTTCAATTTTATTCCTTACTTCTTTTACTTCTTCTCTTAAATCTAAGTATTGATTTAAAATATCTTTGTTTACCATATCAATACCTCCTAAACGGATTTACTGCCGCTTCTACCTTTGCTTGTGTTCCGCTTCGCATCTCGTTTTCAAACAATGCAACTGAATCCGGTGCATCATCATGCTTTACTTTTCCACTTCTTGTCATGGTCGTAAGTTCTTTCATAAACTTGTAATATTGGCTCTGCCTGTCCATTTTCTTGAAATCGCGGAAATAATAATCTCGAATGATATTATCTCTTGCATTTTCCATTCGAGTTATTTTATTTGAACAATTAAACTTGAACCGTGCGCTACATCTTCCGCCTTGCTCTTTTACAATGTCCATTACATCGCGGCCAAAATATTCTCCGGCACTGTTGCTCTCGAATGTAACCGTCTTTACGTTGTGCTTAATAAGCATATTTGCGCATTCAGGCTTGGTAAATTGTGTTCCGGCATTATCGAACACTACATCTACGATATAAACCTCGTTGCCGTACACATAGCCAATTGGCATTGAGCAGCTATCTTCTCCCTTATCAGCACTGTCACAAGCCGCCATAATTGCATCTGGTTCTTGATCAACAGGAAGTTCCTCAAAATAATTAAGCTCATTCTCCGCAAACATTCGCCCTTTTGCTTCAAATGGTTCTTGTTGGAACTCTGCCGCCCACGTTTCTTCCGAAACAAGTTTTCGTTCCTTTTGGTAGTAACCGGTTGTGAATATCTTCCGCAATCCTTTTTTATCTTTTCGATAAATCTCCCAATTGCTTTCATCTGTGATTGGGTCAAGTGCCGGAATCGCAACTTCTTTCCATCTCCACTCCAATTCATCAGCTTTATTTTGTAAAGCCGTAATTGGATCGTACAAGCTGTATTTCGTTCCCTGTATGATAATAGGTGTTCCCTCTAATCGTCTACCGAGAACATCGTCTGTTACTTTCTCGCAAAGAAACTCTAATCTATCTCTATTTCGTGCTTCCTCATGGTTTTTAACGCAGTCATCAATATAGACAAGTACATTTGCTTCGGTACATCCTACGATTGCGCCATCAATCGGACGGCATGTAAATGTCGGGAAAATATTCTTGCTTTTAAGGTCGATTGATAGATTTTCAGCACTTTTATAGTCCTTTTCGCCTATCTTTGTTGCTTCCGGGAAAACACTTAAGAATCTATTGTACGTGCTTTCTGTTTCAAATCCTTGCAATAAGCCACCATAAAATCGCTTAACAAGTCCTTCGCCTTTTCCAACACCGAATATACTTCCGTCCGGGTCGCGTCCACCCATCATCTGCGCCAATTTCAGACCGCCTGTTGTTTTTCCAGTTCTTTTCGGTTGCGATACAGACAGAAAATCCAATTTTCCATCATAAATCTCCTGATATGCTCCGACTACAGGCTGTAGCACTTTTCTTCTTGGGAAATAAAATCTTTTCCACGGGTCCTTTTCATCAATTTCAATGTAATAAAAAAAGCTGTCCACAAGATAGGCTGATTCATACATCAAAACATCGTAGAATTGTTGGAGCACCTTGTATGTCGTATCATGTTCCCAGGCATACACTTCTAAGTCTGCAACTCTGCCGCCTGTATATTGTTTGACATAGCTTGCTATAAGTTTTTTTGCCTTTGCGGATATTTTCAATCCATAATCAACGTCATGTTCTGTCCTTAAGGCAACCGCTACGGCTTGTATGTATGCATCTATTACCTGTTCATCAACGCCATGCACCTGTATGTAATTTTCATATCCATTTACTGTGGAAATTAGGCTTGAACTTGCCAAAAGAAAAGCACCTCCGCAAAAGCAGAAGTGCCTTGACCTCTGCCTATAACTGTTTTAGGGTAGCGACTAACTCCATTTGTTAGCCGGTAATATGCGTAGTCAGTAGTAAAAGCTATTCTTAGCACACCAATATTGTACACACCTCTTAGTGTTTCGGAAATTATTTAATGACTATTTTCTTCGTCTTGTTTTAAGATAATGGCTATCCCTTTTGTCAGCCGGTAATATTTTATTAGACTGTTGGCATTGCATTCCAACAATTCGTATGCAATCTATTCAAAAGTGCATTATAATCATCAATTACATACCGTGCTGGAATCATATATGTTTCAATGCCATATTTTTTTGCTGTTTCTCTTTCAATGCTACAGCCGTTCCAATCGTAGCTCTCGCATATTCCAATAAATACATCAGCCCGTGCCAGTTTCTTAAGGTTCTCGCCCAAGTACCATACATCTTCTTTACTATCTTTAGGTGGGGTACTCTTAGTATAACTGTCGATAAGCTTCAATTCCTCACCCTCGTAGATTTCAGCAATCTTCTTCATCTTTTGAATACTTGCTTTGATTTCTTCCTCTGTTCTGCCTTTCATTGGCACGCTTACAAATAGCTTCTTCATAAAATCTCCTTCTAAATTCTTGCAACTACGTGTTCTTTTGCAATTTCTTCTTTTTCCGGGTCGTAAATAACCGAACCGTTTTTATCAGTCTTATTCTTATCAAATTCGCAAGAAATTTTTATGTATGGGTATCTCAATGGCGTGCAGTCAGCATGGAAATCAATATTATACACTCCCTTTTGCCATTTTCCGTTAGCATAAATCTTTGTGTAACCGCCTTTTCTAGTTTTGATTATGATTTTTGAACGTGTTTTCTTCATTTCCAATGCACCTTGAACCCTTTCGCCGTATAATTACCAACTGCCTGTTTCAGCTCTTCCTTGCTTTTATATTCCTCTCGAAGCATGATTGCTACCTTGTTCTTCTCAATGGCGTATATGCCGCAGGTAACCGCTTTGCTCGCCGTATCAAGAACTGCTTTGTACTGTTTGCTGTTCATCTCGTATGTGCTGTTATTGATATTGACAATCATGCTTCATACACTCCTTCTCTTCCTTATGAGTTTGCATCAACATTTTTTAGATATTCAATGAAACTCATTTCAGCCCCCTCGCATGTTAAACCTTCAATAGGATTTTTGTGATAGTTTTCACGAAAATACCTCAATGCCTGTTCTTTTTCTTTTTCTGAATAAGAGTCCCATTTTGATATCCCAGATTTGTTTTTGAAAAATTCGCAATCGTGTTCTTTATAAGCAAATCCTACTGGAGGAATATACTTTTCTGGATGGTTACAAAATTCTATCGTTTTTTTTCAAAAATTCATTCCATTCAATTCCAAAATAAGCACATTCATAGCATGTCATTCTTCCACCAACTTTCTGCCACACATAGGGCAAAATTCAATTTCCATTGCTATCGCTACGTTCATTCCATTGCTACAACATTTAGCATACTGTGGACATTTATCGATATGGCATTGAATAACATTTATATAGCCCAATTTTTTGATTTTAAATTCTCCATATGCAGTTTTATATGATTCTTTCCCATTGCAAAAATCACACATTTCAATTACTTCCTAATAAACCTATGTTCACAATCTTCCAAAGTTGTTACCTCTATTATTTCCGGTTTATTTTCCGTCACACATCAACGCTCGATTTTTTTCAAGCAAACGCCGCACACATGATTTGAACCTGCAAGCCTTTTACAGCCAACGGTTTTCAAGACCGCCCCCTCACCACCCGGACATACGGCAAATATAGCAGTGTGGTAGAACTGCTATATTCAAAATTGCTTTTGCCACCACTTTGTACAATTTCACACGGACTTTCTACCGCTTACGGCAAGGTTCACCCCTGTCGTAAGTTAGCGCAGTGTGTAGGACCCGAACCTACAAGGCGAATAAACGCCCGGCGGCTTAGCAAGCCGTTCCAATACCATTGTGGGAACACTGCATCTTGATGGTGCGATTTCTTAAACAACCCATCCATTACAACTGTCTACCACGCACCTGCCAAACAGTGTTTTTAGGGAGTTGAGTGAAATGGGGAAGAGAGGAATTGAACCTCCAGTGTTTACCACTTGGGAACTGATTTACAGTCAGCCGCAACACCGCCAATCGTTGCCGCTTCCCCAAAATGCGCGGACACCTCACTCCATATCTCTGTACGCGGCCGCGCTACGCATACAGTATCAAATCAGCTCGGCACCATCGGAACGGAAGGATTCGAACCTTCAATCCGGCTCTCATTGTTGTTTTCCGTGTACACGCCACTTTTACCAATTAAGATACGTTCCGAAACCGCCACAAGACGGTTAGCAATAATGTTTTTCGTGCCATGCGTTGCACTATCTGGTTTACAGCCTTTCACCAGAAACTCACTTTTTGACAGCTCAGGCACCGTGGGATAGATGCCCGAACTACCAATAGGCTGCTGCATGGATCGCTCTTCAACGAAATAACAAGTAGGATTCCCACTTAACCATACAGGCTTACACAGCCGCGCTTCGCGGCAAATACAACCGGACGGTCTCGCACCGCCCTTAACAGAATCGTCCTAGTGGCGAAAGGATGTGTCATGAAAAACACCAAGAAGGAGAATTTACGGAATGGATCGTTAAACCCATTCCTCCATCGGAACGGCAGGAATCGGACCTGCGACCGCTCGGATATAAGCCGAGTGCTCTGCCAACTGAGCTACGTTCCGCTACGGCATATTAAAATGCCGCAATGTAGGATTTTTATCTTGTAAGCAACTCTTACAAGTTGCCAGTAATTTAAAATTTTGTTTAGCTATACTGGATGCTCCGATTTCTCACTCTGGTGCTCTGCGTCGCTATCCAGATTGAGTAAATCTCCGGTGCTGTCCGGTTCCTTTGATTTTGTTATATGTATTCTTTCCTCTGCACAAATGATAGGCAGCTGAAAGCAAATACCAAATATTGGACTATAAAACATTCTGTTACCTCCACATCAGAAACATGTTCAGCAACAGCAACATCACAAGTACCCATAATGCAATTGCTGTTTCTTTGTCTTTGGATTCTCTGCCAGATACAAATAGTATCAGCATAAAAATAACATCCAGCGTCGATATAATCGTTTTAATAATTACCATGGTTGTTTTCCTCTCACAAGTTTCTTTAGCAGGATTCGAACCTGCGAATACTGGAATCAAAATCCAGTGCCTTACCGCTTGGCGATAGCGCTATATTAACACTACTTTTCCGGCATGTAATAGACCATGTTATCAAATACAGTTATTCCCATACAAGGATCATTCATCTCAACGCATCTGATCGATATGTTTTCAGATACTGCAAACATTTCGGCCACCTGTTGTTTATCCATGTTTGTGCTAATAACTTGAAAAGCCGAAAATGCCTTGTGCATATCAGAGAATACTTCTTTTTCTCTACCTAAATTTGCATACGTCCCAATGGTAAACGTTTTTCCATCAACCATAGCAGTTATCATTCCATGATTTGCTGTGAATACCGCTCGGTCAAAATCAAGCGAAACGTCTTTGCTTTGTGATACTACTCTCATACTTTTCCATCCAATCTCTTTTTGTTTTTGAGGATATTTAAAGGACTTAGTAGTGCTGATTTTCTCAACCTATCAAACCCCCTCCCCCTCCATGCAGAATCATGCTTTGAACATTGATAAATTGTTTGAATTGTTCGTTCAATTCCATTCGTATTTTACAACTATTCGCAAAACCCTTGTTTTGCGTAATGTATCAACGATTTAATGCGCCTTAAGACCATTAAACACTGGGCTTTAAATTGTTTGAATTGTCTATTGCGTTTTTCTCGCTTTTTTCAACCAGAATTGTCGGAGTTGTTCGGCAATCCTATACAATTATTAGCCCCAAGACGTGGCAGTTCTTCGGCTGTCAGCGCTCTTGCTCTGGATCCCTGATCTCTAACGCCCGGCATATTGAAACCACAATACTTGTTGAGTGATGGCATGTAGTTCATTGGATTTCCTTTGCCGGAAACTTGTAAACCTACCAAACTTTCCTCACGCATTTCGTCAAGTTTTTTGCAAATGTCGGAACCTGAAGAGCCTAGCTGTACTCCATTAACCCACCCATTTAATGTATCTCTATGTATTCCGGTAAAGAATGTAAACCCAACAATATTCACTACTTTCTCGTAGTCATTACACAGGTCTATATATATATCTAATACCTCGTTAACCTTATCTGTATCATAGGCATTATTAATATTATTATCATCCTTTAGGTACTTTGGATTAACTTTAAATACATGCTCATAGACATATTTACAGCAGTTATACCATCTGTTCTGTGATACTTTACACATGTCATAAATGCTTCTCTCTTCCATCCAGAGATTTATATATATGTCAATGTCATCTTTAAAAACATCAACTGTATTATTTACTTCCTGCATTTCAACTGCTGACATGTTATATATCTCCTCTCTCCAGTACTGGAATAATTAAAATAAAAAATGCAACTGATACAATCAGATCATGATGATCTCGACTGTACCGGCTGCATGAAGTCCGTTTCTTTCGGGACCTCGACGGCTGCCGCCGCCCGTTGCCCGAATGCGTTTTTAATTTAATAAAACAATATCATTCTATCATTTTCTTGTCAAGGTATATTTTAAAATTAAATTTTAAGCCTGTATATTATATATATTATTTATATAAATATACTGCCTTATTTATAATATATATTTTTAATATTACAAGAGAGAATATACTCTTTCTCTAACTCTAGTGTCTATATCTACGTTGCAAAAATGTTGCAATTTGTTGCAGAGGTGTTGCATTGCAACAAAACTGGTACAATTCTATCATTTTTGTCTTGTCCGTAATAAAATTATCACTCTTGAAATTTTGTAAAATTCTTACAAAGATTTTCTACGTTTTGCACAAAAAAAGACGGCTATATTTCAAGCCGTCAAAATTTTTTAACCAACGCCACCAGATATTCCTTTTTCAAGAAAAACCTGTTTATTTTATCCGGTGCATCGTGATTTTCTTTTATGAAATTTTCAGCGGCTTTTCTTACCGCTGCCGCATCCGCCTTATTAATATAAAGTCCTAAATTATGATTTTTACCGGAAAATTTAATCTGTGCACACCATTTGTCACTCTTTTTATAATAATAAACGCCTTTTATACCGGATGAATTGTTTTTATTATCCGGGGCGTTGTATGAATTCAAGCAACTACCTTTTTCGTGTACAAGTTTATCCCTTGCGATGCTGATTGACTCCGCGGCGCGTTCACGCTGGAGACAACCGCATGACTGCACATAGCCGCCAGTTAGACGTGACGTGATATAAAAACATTCATTGCCGCATGAACAGGCGCACCGCCATAATGTGCGCCCGTTCTTGTCCTTACCGGCTTTTTCAACAACCTTAAGACGCCCGGTTTCAAACCCTTTCAAATCAACCTTTTTCATTTTTTTATCTCTCATTTTCAAGACGTGACGCAATGTATTCCAGCACTTCTTTCTTTATCTCCGCCCACTCTTTACCGTCGATATAAATATACTTATCGCAGCTCTCCCCGGAACCCGTCGGGGAATGATCTGAAATTCTCAGATCGAAGCTGTCAAGATAATCGCCGTTTTCGTCCTGTATCTCGACGTTGATATAATTACTCATGCCGAAACACGTTGATGCCTCATGATAACATGAGACGTTTTTAAACTTTCTTTCAATCTGTCCCGGCAATGCCTCACATCTTTTTTCAAGGTATGATCTGCATGTCTGGTATCTGTTTTTTAACGTATCAGTGTCAAATCTCATATCCGTTCCCTCCTGCGTACTGGTTCATTGCCTTTCGATAAGATTATAATACACCGTCTATAATGTAATGTCAATATATTTTTACATTATTTTTAAAGTATTTATTTTTCTGCATTTTCCACATATTTTATAATGTTGCCAGGCTGCATATCCAGTAGAGCACAGATTTTTTCTAATGCAATTATTCCGACCATCTCGCCGCGCCTTAATGACTGAATCGCGTTTTCTCCAAGCAGCTTTTCTTTTCTTAGACGCGTTGTATTATAACCGCTTTCCTTTAATGTCTCTAGCACATCTATTTTATAAGTAAGCACAGTTTAACACCTCTCTTTCATATAAAACAGTATACATTATTTTAAAATTGCTTTCAAGTATGTTTACATTATAAATAATGCACAAAAATCATTCTTTGTTTATACATTATTTTTGGTGTATTTGTGTATTGTAATTACACCGTTTATAATGTATTATAATCTCAACAGGAAAACAAAAAACACAAAAACAGGATGGAACGATCATGAAAGTTAAAATTAAAATTGAGGGAAAGATAAACGATACTTACACTTTTCAGCAACCAGAAGAGGGAAATATCCTGGATGAACTGGCGGCGATCTCGGAAGAAATGAAAGCCGGAAGAATTGATAAAGTAGAAATTGAGAGGGAGGTGTAAACATGAGAGGAACAGGATTATTTATTAATTGGGAATCAGGAAATAAAAACAGTAATGCGATTCAGGAATTTGAAAAAAACGGCATCAACTGCGAATATAACCACTTTGGAACACTTACAGCCGACTTTTACGGCATCGGGATTTTTGAAAAGGTTGATTTTGAACATATCCAAGGCGATGTGTTTGAAATCTGCATAGCATAGTCGAAACCGCCCGCGCGGCGGTCTGGTGTAGGGTTGCAACCTTGCCACTGATGAGACAAGCACGCACAATGAAAGGATGGTTGATTTTATGAAGATGATGACACTTGAAGAATCAAAAGAATACACACGCGAAAAATTGGCGCCATATTATGACCCTGAAAAAATAGAAAATATAGTTAATCAATATGTTTCCGTGGCGCGTCCGGGTGTTGTCTTAGTTAGAAATAAAAATGTGGGACTTATGGAACTGTATCTATGATTAGCCGCCTCAGAGAATGCACGCCGGATCACTACCGGCGGCGGTTTTTACCCAAAAGGGATTTTACTTTAAGGAGGATCTATAAATGACACAATTAGAAAATTTGAAAAACCAGATCAAGGAATTAGAAAAATCATGTGATGAAGCGCGTGATAGAATTAAAAACGAGAACCTGCCGTTTTTAAACATTTATGAAAACAGAGCTGCATTTTTTATCAACAAAATAGAAATCCGAAACGTGACAAATCAGGGAATCCGGGTTTGTATTGTTTTTGAAGATGAAAAAGAGCTTGCAATCGCGATTAGTGATTATGCAGAGAATATAGCGTTTTAAGCCGGGATCGTCCCGGCTTTTTCCAGTGTCCGGATATATTGCAGCTTGACAAGATACACGCTTGGTCATATAATGCGCTTAAATGAACACGTATAAGCCATTTTAAGGCTTGTGCAAGGCTATGCAGTGCTTTTTATACTCACGGTATAAAACCGCCTGTAAATCGCTTTTACGACGTTGCAAGCCTGTAAACACTGTGTTTATCTTGCCGCGTTGGCACTCCCCCAGGTGCACAGCCATGATGCATCCGGGAAACCACCAGGAAGCATCCGGGGCGCGTCTGGAGACATCACCGGCATCCCGCCGGGGTATGAAAATTCTGATTTCTGATCTCAAAATCGAGCCGTTTTCCAAGAAGAAAAAAATTCAAAAGTTGAAAAATGAGATTCCAACTGTGAAAAGACAATATGCACAGTAAATTATTATGTGTCATTTCGCAACTTGTGAAATTTGACTAATTCGTTCTCTTCTCTTCCTCTGACTCTCAGTCTGTTTCTGTTTTTTCTGTGATTTTGTTGTTCTTGTTCCCATTTGAAAACCTCTCATTGACCTTCTGGTTGCGTGATTTATAATTTACAATCTTTACATCGGTGTTTAATTCATCCGGTATCTTCCCGACGATCAACACTGTATGTGGCTGCAACATGTCGATCATAACTTTGAATCCCTCGCAAAACTCTATCCGTGCCGCCTTTGCCCGCACTCTTCCATTTGTGCATACAGCGATCACACCACCCTTACTGTACCCGGCAAAACAAAGATCATAATTGTCTTTGTCCGGGATTCCTACGGACGGTATAACGCGGATCCCGCTCAGCAGCATGTAATGTGCAAGCGCATGATTCCGGTACACATTATACAGATTCAAAGCAAACGGCATACCGCAATCGCCTGTAGCAATACTAAAATCCGGCATACAGACCGAGTGGAAACACTTCAAGTGTTCCATGTATTTATCCGGGTTATTCCACAGTCTTTGAAACTTTGAATCGTCAATATAAAAATTCACATTTAATTTTCTATGCCCTTTTATCTTTTGTGAAAAGCTCTCTCCAAAATCTATGGAGTCCTCCGGCAAATAATCCAAGCTGCATGCCGGGACAATCGGGATCTGATATTTTTCATCAAGCTCCGCTCCATAGATCATATATTCTTTCATAACATCAAAAGATGTATGACATCCATTGTACAATACTATCACCCCAAAAACATTTTACTATTTTTCTTCTTGACAAACAACTTCTTTTGTGAAAAGCAAAGAACGTGCGGCGTAATCACTTCTGCTTAGTTCATTTATCAGCTTTTCCCTTGTCATTTCCGGGTTTGTTCTGTGAATATACCGCAGCAATTCATCTATTTTGTCCACTATGCTGCCCTCCAATCAATGTTTGACATCAGATCATCCAAAAGATAGATCAAATCAGTACCGTACAGGCTGATCCAGTCCGCAAGATACTCTTCCTGCTCAATCGGCATATGAATGTTATAGGAAAAGCAAAAACAATGACAAAGTTCATGAGCCAGTATTTTGCGCAAATAGCCATTTTCTGGTTTATCCGAAACATATATTATCCTATCATTCCAATCGGTCACAGCAAGGCTGGTAGAGCCATCAGAGCGCATCAGCTTTCCGCTTGCACTGTGAACAAATTCTATTTTCCATTCAATACCATTTATTAAAAACATATTTTACCTCCAAAAAAGAAACCACCAGCCAAATATCAGCTAGTGGTTTCTAAATTCATGCTTATTTTACCTTTTATTCTTCAATAAGTAGGTAATTGATGTATCTTGTCGCCGTATCGTTGAGGTCTCTATTAAAATCAAGCAGATCAAGAGCGTATTCCGGTGGATATCCATAACTGGCGTAATATGCCTTTTCGATTGCGCGTAAGTTGTGCAGATCCGATAATTCCACGAGAATCTTGTGGTATAAAAATTTTCGAGTCCAACCAAACCGTTCTAGGATTATACTTAACTTCCAGTTGTTCTTTGAAAACCATGTTTCCGTTTCATGTTTCCATCGAATCTCCCAGTGCTCAAACGGGTCTTTCTCCGGAATTTCAGCCTGCGTATTTTTCAGAGCCTGTTCCATGTCGTGGAAGCGATTGATGTATTGAGCCGTGAAAGCCGTTCCCTTAACTCCGGTCAGCTTGTGGGCGATAAATTCACAGCCTTTCTTGGTAATGTCATAGCATGGGCGTTCTTTTCCTTGCTCGTCCTTATAGGTGCTTTCTCTGAAGAAATCAGCCAACGCAATTTTGCGTTCGCTAACCAATCCATTATTGGCTTCGTTGATTTGCTTACAATAACGGTTGATGTCACGCATCAAATCACAATGCCTTTTCCCTACCATTCCCGCAACTTCCATACTGGTTAACGTCTGTTCTAATTGTTTCATATGAATATTGTTCATCAACAAATACCCCATTTCTTCTTAAATGAAAGTATCGTGTTCAAAATAAACTGCAAAAATTTTTCGTCCTGTATGTTCTGAATTTCTGTGATTAATTGCTCTTTCATCTCGCACCGCCTTTCTTTACAAGGCGGTAAATACCGTCGTGATCTATTACGTCCTCATCATTCAGATCTGCCATAAATATTACAACGCCGCGCAACAATTTTTCGTTATCACATTCGATTGCGAGCCGAGAAAGCAACGATCTGTACTGCTCAATTTGGCTCGGCAAATAAGTTCCATCCTTTTTTATGATTTCATTTCTGAAAATGTCCTTAAGAATTTCACTGGCAATATCAACCTCGCCGGATTCGTTCTGCAGTCCGAGCAAATTCATGGCTGATGTTACCACTTTGCGAAAACCAATCGGGGAAAAATTATCAATGTCCGTTTCGGTACTCCAACCACGGTTATACTTCATCCTCTCGATTTCCACAACATGATTCACTTTCTCCATCAGCGCGTCACTATTAAGTATCGTTCTTACAATTTCTTCAATGCTTCTCATAGATTTTTCCTGCCTTTCAATTTTTCTTGAAAAGAGATACTCTCTATGATAAAATATTTCACAGAGAGTTATCTCGGTTGATAAGAAGTTGTTTTCGTTGGTAGCGTGGCAACTTCTTATTTTTTTTGACCTTTTAGCTTTTCAATCCCCGCCCTTATAAGTTCTAATATGGAATATCCACTTTCTGATGAAAATTTCATAATTTCATCTTTTTCTTGCTTCGATACTCGAACATAAAGTCTTTCATTCATAGGATTGTCAACTTTAGGTCTGCCTGTGCGTGGAGACATTCTCAGCACCTTCTTTCTGTACGCACATTTAATATATAATAGTACGCACAAAAAGTCAATACCTTTTTGAAAAATTTCCAAATCCACAAATCACTAGCTGATATTCAGTTGTCAATGTTCAAACAAACAGGGGCATTTCTGCCCCTGCCATTACATTTTGGAAACAAGCGTTGACAGCTTGCTTTTTGTCATTGTGCGCTCTTCCGGTGTCATGTCGGAGATAAGTTCCGCCATATCCTCCGAAAGCTCTTTCATGTATCTTTCAAGGTCATGCATCTTTGCATCCTTGTCTTCTGGCGTATTGCCTTTGTGAAGCTCTTTGCTTTCCATGTAGCTTCTGCGGCTCATTCCGCTTTTGCCCTCTCTGCGATCACGCATACCGCCATCTGCCGCAATTGTAGGCTCTGTGTAATACATTCTGCCGGAAGAACGATCCATATCACGGTCGTGTTCCATTTCCCGGTACATTTCCGGTGTCATGTGCCAGTACGGAGGTTCTTCATATCCTCGGCGCGTTCCTTTACCTTTTGGGGCAAATCTGCCGTTTGCATAGCGGTAGTTATCATAAAATCTTCTGCCGTCACCAAATCGCTCAAACATTTCCATTGTTTCATCTGCACTGGATTCTTCCATTGCTTTCATCAATGTACGATAATACATTGCTTCTGCAAGGTCTTTCATCATATCTGTAACCTGTCCCATTTCGCATGGGTCTATATTTTCAATTCCTTTGTCAATTTCGCATTTAGCACATTCAGACAGTTTTTCAATCATGTCGTGCATTCTCATAATATCCATAAAACCGCCCCCCTATGCTTCCCGGACCGCAATTAAATTGCTGTTCTGAACCTCGATTGCCTGCGCAGACGTATTCTGTACCGCCACCGTTACACAACAGCCGCGAGGAACATCCACATATGCCTGCGCCGAAACGTTAAAGAAGTTTTCAACTGCCGCCGGTGTAACAATCATTCGAGTTGACTGCAACGGTTCTCCGTCAATTGCAATAGCAAGTGAAATAGCTTCAACTGTTCCACCGGTAGGAATTTGAATGTTTCCAGAATAAGATACCAAAAATCTTGCCCGGCACTGATTTGTAAGTCCTCTCAATTTAACAATGCCGCTTCCCTGTCTATGAACAATACATTTTGTTGCGCTTGCCGGAGTTTCTGTAAATGCCACATCTTCTCCCTGCGCAACAGTTTGAATTGCAATTCCTGTAAATTCTGCCATAATTATTTACCTCTCTTTCAAAAATAAGGGCAAACATTATAGTCTGCCCTTTGTGTTTATAAGCAATACTGCACAGCAGACATAATCGAGTTAAACTCAATTAAGATACTCAATTATTCAATTTTGTGTAGCAGCTACTTTTAGCAGCTACATCCTGTGTTGCATCCACAGCCATACGCATAAGCGTTAGGATTTGGAACAACATATGCCGGGATTGCAGCCGGATTTACAGCGTTGATGATCTGCTGTGTCTGCGCTGACATTGCAGTAGTGAGCAATGCAGACTGGCGATCCTGTGATGCGGCTCTTCTTAAGTCATTATTTTCTGCCTGTAAGGAAGAAATCTTTTCCTGACACAGGTAATCAAGGATTGCCCTTGTTCCTGCCTGCTGGCTGTCGATAATGTCTCTGGTGTTGCTGTTCATGGTGTTCTGTAATGCGCAAGTGTTCTGCGCCATATTGTAGTTCACACCCTGGATAGCTTCCCTGGTCTCGCAGCAGCAATTAGCCAACTGGGACTGTAAAGCATTCTGCGCCTGCATAAGTGTCACGTTTGTGGTATTAAATCCCTGCTGTGTCTGGTAGCCAAGGTTGCAGATTGCATTGTCTACACCATGGAAACCGTTCATAACGGCGGTATTCTGTGCGTAAAATCCATCACAGAGACCATTTGTGATACCATCTAACTTTCCGATGATAGCCTGCGTGTCAAAACCACGCTGAATTGCAGAGTCGGTGTATGCAGATGCTGTCGCTCCCATACCTCCGTTTCCTCCCCAGCCATTGCCGCCAAAGCCGCCCCAGCCAAAGATCATAGCGAAGATAATGATAGCCCACCAGCCATCGCCGCCCCACATACCATCATTGTTTCTTCCGTTTCCTGTCACTGCTGCAATATCAGCAAGACTAGGCATTGCATTTCCATTAAACATTTTGTTTACCTCCATCTGATCTATTTACAAATGGGATAACCGGTTATTTTGCGCGCACCCCAAAATGTACTAATGATTAAACATACTCATAACTTTCTGTTTTGCTTCATCTACCGTAATTCCTCTTTCTTTACAGAGGTTCTCTGCCATTGTCTTAAGTCCACCTGTATCTCCGCTTTGATACATTTGCATGGCATTTTTTGCCATAGGATTGTTTTGAACCTGCGGAGAATTCATCATTTGATTTAACAATAATTGTGCCGGATTCATTCTGGATCACTCTCCTTTTTTACCTGTGAAGTTTTTCTTTGACTGCTTGGAATTTTATCTAATCGGTTTTCTATCTGTTCAATCTTCCCAAAAAGTTCATCAAACTTCTGCATAAATGCACCTGTGCACTCGTCTGATAGGTCAAATTTCAATTTTTCAGTATCATGCGATAAATTGCTAACAGTATCATGCGAAACTGGCTTAAAAACGATTGTGCGAATTGTGCCATCTGCGTTCCAACTTTTAGCGTATATTTCTGTCATATCCTGTTTTGGGAAAAATGCAACGCTGCCATCCATTGGCACATCATTGGCAGTGATGTTTTCTACCGCCGGAACTACTTTTCCATTTATGCCAAAAGTTTGAACCGGGATCTGCTGCTGAATTTGCTGCGGTGCCTGCATATAATTTTGTGTATTATCAATGCGTGGCTGATTCATATACGGATTGTATGCGTACTGCTGCCCGTATTGCTGCATCTGCTGATTATAAATCGGATTCTGGTATGCTCCGCTCATATTCATCCTGTTTGACCTCCTCTAAAACATCTTCTATTGCGTGTATGATAGACGACTGCGTTGACAAGTCCAAGGACTGTAACTCTTTTCTGGCAAAAATTTTTTCAAGAACTTCATCTGAAAACACCACCATCCCTCCCTTTGATTATATTTTTGCATAAAAAAAGGCGGCAAAACCGTCACGATTCCGACAGTTTGCCGTCAAAAAATACAAAAAAAAAGAACGCATTAAGCGTCCATACATCCGTTCGTGTTACCTTTAGTGTTACCTTTGATTTTGACCTTTAGAAAAGACACCATTCAAAAACTCCCTTCTTTCAGTAAAATCAAGGCTTCACAAGGTTTTCTTAAATAAAAATAAAGTAGCGGAAGGGAGATTCGAACTCTCGACACTACGGGTATGAACCGTATGCTCTAGCCAACTGAGCTATTCCGCCATATTAAATTGTCATCAGAACTTCTGATGTAATGGGACCTATAGGGCTCGAACCTATGACCCTCTGCTTGTAAGGCAGATGCTCTCCCAGCTGAGCTAAGATCCCATTTTTGTCCTTTGCTTTTTGCAACCGACTTCTAAAGTATACTATTACAGGAGATGAAAGTCAACACTTTTTTTCATATTTTCCTAAAAATTTCAAAAATATAACAACACATCCAGCTTTCTATACTGGCACTTCATGTAAAACAAGCTACAAGACTCGTTTTACATGTTATGCTATACTAAAAGTGTCTTATGCCAGTAAGCGTTCGACCAGTTTCACACATTCCGCTGCATCTTTCGAATAGCCATCTGCTCCGATCTCATCCGAAAAACTCTCCGTGATCGCCGCTCCTCCAATTACAATCTTCGCCGTACAGCCTTTTTCTTTTGCCAGCTCCACAACGTCTTTCATCCGCATCATTGTGGTCGTCATCAGTGCGGAAAGTCCGATCACCTTTGCACCTTCATTCATTGCGGTATCCACGATCACATCTGCCGGAACATCCTTGCCAAGGTCGATCACATGATAACCGTAATTCTTCAACATCAGAACCACAAGATTTTTTCCGATATCATGGATATCGCCCTCAACTGTCGCAACAACGATCGTAGCCATTGCCTCTGTATTACTGCGCTCTAACATCGGCTCTAAGTACTCGATTGCAAGTTTCATCGTATTAGCGGAAGAAATCAGCTGTGGCAGGAAATATTTCTTTTTATCAAATAATTCTCCTACTTCATTGATCGCAGCGATCAGATGCTCATTGATAATCTCATCCGGTTTGGCTCCGCCATCCAGCATCTTTTTTACTTCTTCTAATACATGTTCTTTGTTTCCCTTTAAAACTGCCTGAAATACGCCGCTTCCCGTACTCTCTTTCCTGATTTCGCCGCCAGCCGCAGATGTACCTGCAGGCGTTTTCTGAACCATGACACGTTCCATACCGGCATATTTTTCTGACAGAAAATTCATACGCTCAATATAACGGATGTCGCTTTCTTTCTTATTCAACAGCATATCCGACGCAAATGCGGCATTCATCAGAAGTTCCTGTGACGGATTTGCAATCGCCATCGTAAGACCATTTGCGATCGCCATTGTAAGAAAAGCCGTATTGACATAAGTACGTTCCGGCAGTCCGAATGAAATATTAGAAAGTCCACATGCTGTCGGCAGTTCCAGTTCATTTTTGCAATAGGAAAATGTCTCAAAACACTCTAACGCTGCATTCGGATTTGCTCCGATCGTGGCAACCAGTCCATCCACAATGATATCTTCTTTTGCCATGCCGATCCTCACCGCCTCATCCATGATCGTGCGGATAATGCCATGTTTCTCAGCAGAATCTTTTGGCAGCCCCTCATCCGAGAGGGGAAGCAGGATAAACATTGCCCCGTACTTCTTTGCAATCGGAAGCAGTTTTTCAAACTTTTCTTTTTCCAGTGAAATCGAATTGATGAGTGCACGTCCCGGATAGATGCGGAGCGCGGCCTCAATAATATCCACATGGCTGGAATCAATGCAAAGCGGACAATCCACCGTCGAAGTCACTTCGTAAATGGTACGCAGCATCATCTCTTTTTCATCTATACCGTTCATACCCATATTGATGTCAAGGATCGATGCTCCATTTTCCTCCTGTTCTAATGCCATGGTACGGACAAGATTTAAGGAACCCTCTTTTAACTCTGCCTGCAGCTTTTTCTTTCCGGTCGGGTTAATACGTTCTCCAATGACCATAAAACGTCCATCAAGCGTGATCTCTACAGACTTACGCTCTGAAGTCAGCATTCTTCTCTTCGTCTGAAGCGGTGCTTTGACCGGGATACCTTTTACTGCCTCCTTTAAAGCACGGATGTGCTCCGGTGTTGTTCCACAGCATCCTCCAATGATGGCAGCACCCTCTTCGACCAGTTTTTTCCCGACTTCGGCAAATTCTTCCGGCTCTACATTAAAGACGGTCTGACCATCGATCAGCTCCGGCATTCCGGCATTTGGTTTTGCGAGAAGTGGTATCGTTGCATACTCTGCCATCTTCGCGATCGGCTCTAACATTGCCTCCGGTCCGGTCGAACAGTTCATTCCGACCGCATCCGCACCAAGGCTCTGCATCACAACAACCGCTGTCACCGGATCTGTTCCATACAGTGTTCTTCCGTCTTCATTATAAGTCAATGAAACCATAACTGGCAGGTCACATACTTCACGGATTGCCAGCACAGCCGCACGGCATTCCTGCAGGCTCATCATCGTTTCAACCACAAAAAGATCTGCTCCGGCCTCCGCAATAATTTTCGCCTGCTCTTTATAAACATCCACCAGATCCTCAAACATCAGATCTCCCAACGGATAAAGCTGTTCTCCTGTCATGGTAAGATCTCCGGCAACCAGCGCATTTGTACCCTTTGCAGCCTCTTTTGAGAGTGCGACAAGCTTGCGGTTCATCTCCTCTAAATGATCTTCCAAACCATATTCTTTTAATTTTATTCTGCTCGCGGTAAAGGTCGGCGCAAATAAAATATCGGTTCCGGCCTCTACATACCGTTTCTGCAGATCGATCAACACTTCTGAATTTTCCAGGATCCACTGCTCCGGACATACTCCGACCGGCATTCCTGCCTTCTGTAAATTCGTTCCTGTTGCACCATCAAGCAGTACCGGGCCTTTTTTTACCAGCTCCCTAAACGCTTCTCTTGTCATTGCTGCCAGTTCCTTTCCTTTTCACGTCATTTTTATCTTGTGTAATCTGCTGTCTTTTTTACCATCCAGCGGCTTTCCGTCATATCGCTTTTCTAAAGGATCGTGCCGCCTCCGGCAACATATTCTCCATCATATAATACGACTGCCTGTCCAGGTGTCACCGCACGCACCGGCTCTAAAAATTCACAGTGTATCGTATCTTCTCCGGTTCTTGTCACCTTGCACATACTCCCGCTGTGGGAATAACGGATTTTTGCCTTCAAAAGCATCTCATCCTGAATATCCGGGATGGACATAAAATTAATATGATCTGCATCCAGTTCATAAGTAAACACATCTCTGTTCTCACCAAGTACGACCTCATTTGTCTCCGGCCGTATCTCCGTGACAAATACCGGATGCCCGAATGCAATTCCGAGTCCCTTTCTCTGTCCGATCGTATAATGCGTAATCCCTTTATGTTTTCCGACTACAGTTCCGTCTGTCAGAACAAAATTTCCCGGAGGTGGTACCTGATCGCCGCATTCCCGGTCAATAAATCCGGCATAATCATTGTCAGAGATAAAGCAGATCTCCTGACTGTCTTTTTTATGTGCAACCATAAGACCAATCTCCTCTGCAATCTTACGGATCTCATCTTTATGATAGGCGCCGACCGGCATCAATGTGTGTGACAACTGTTCCTGTGTCAGATTGTAAAGTGCATACGTCTGATCTTTGACTGCTGTCACGGAATTTTTAATTGCATATCTTCCATTGGAAAGCTGCTCGATTCTCGCATAGTGCCCGGTTGCAATATAATCCGCACCAATCGCAAGACTCCGATTTAACAATGCTTCCCATTTTACATAACGGTTGCATGCAATACACGGATTTGGCGTCCTGCCTTTTAAATATTCCGCAGTAAAATAATCCATGACATTTTTCTTAAATTCCTGTTTAAAATTCATGACGTAATAAGGAATTCCAAGACGGTCTGCCACTCTTCTGGCATCATCCACTGCCGAAAGACCACAGCATCCGCCACTCTCCTCCTGCACAAATTCATCCTCATCCTGCCAGATCTGCATGGTCACACCGATCACATCATATCCCTGTTCCTTCAAAAGATATGCTGCCACAGAGGAATCCACACCGCCTGACATACCGACTACTACTTTCTTTGCTGCCATTCTTTTCTCCATTTCATCTATCTCAAATATTTTCTATTCTGCCAGATGTCAACATCCATTTTTACACTATATATTATTTGACCATACATCGCCCCATTGTGCAATCTTTTTTTCCGGTGCACTGATTATTTTTTTGCAAAATTTATGAGAAACCCAATCCGAGTTTCTCATAAATGATTGCGTGATATAATCCTTCCACCGTCCGGATCACATCATACCAGTATGACCGCTGCTGTCCGCTTTCAAAATGTATGAAAACAGCAGCATATTTTTCTGCAGCTCTGCGATCAGATCGTAGAGTTATAAAGTTCGCCTGTTCTGTAATTATAGGTATAAGAACCTGATTTCTGATAGGTATTCGCCTTTGCGGCCTCACTCTTTGCATAAGACTCTGCACGGCCTGCCTGCCGTTTCACTTCTGTTCCATAGTAGCTGCTGTCTGCAAACATTGCCTTTACCTTACTCATATCAGTCTTCTTAAACTTTTCTTCATCAATGGTAAGCTTGTTGTCTGCACCTATGGAAATACCGATATCAGAAAGTGATTTACGATTTGCCTCTGTCACATTCACCATGCTGGCACCGGCTCTTAAAATACTCTTTGTATTGGAATTGCCCACTTCATCAATCAGACTATTATAGCTGTCTGTAAAGTTTTTAACAGCTTTATAGATAGCATCCGTATCATAACCGGTCGTCTTGTTTCCATTTTCATCTGTCTTTGTCACTTCGTTAAATAAGGATTTATCCCCTGTTTCCTGAAGAGCTGCAACCGACTTCTCCACACTCTTCGCATCACTCTCAATCACAGCGAGTGTCCTGGTGCTGTCTTTGGATGTTGACGTTGAGGAAGATGTTGTATCGTCTGAAGCACTGACCTGTCCACCTTTCCCATAATACGCATTTAACAATTTAAAATAGCTGCCCGATCTGATTGTTGCCCAGTCACTGTAATTGATTCCAAGTATATCACTTCCTGACATACTGTTCGAAAACAATGAATTCTTAGATGATGTAGTGTTTAGACCAGAAAACAAAACTCCCATTGAATATGAATTATAGCCAGAAATTGTTGCCATATATCTCACTCCTTTGAAATAATACAATAACCTGTTCGTTATGAATCAAACATCCCTGTTTTCTTTTATATCGTCATTTTAGGCCGTTCTCTTTATATTTTCAAGCATTTTCCACAAGTAAAACCGTCTTTTCAGGTGTATGGATAACCTAACCAATTTTTTTGTATTTTTTTCTGTTTTTTTGTTTTAAATTACTAAAAAATTGTTAATTTATTATTCATACTTTGTTCATATATGATTGATATACTAAATACAGTTAAAAAATACTTAGACAACTTGTTATAATATACTTGATAAATTTTTTTCATAATAGCCCGGGCGCCGAAAGGTGTCTGGGCACTCCTCATTTATGGGAACTTACAGGTTTTCGATCTGCCAGTCGATCGGCTCGATCCCATTTGCTTTTAAGAAATCATTTGCCTGACTGAAATGTCTGCATCCAAAAAAACCTCTGTATGCAGAAAGTGGGCTTGGATGTGGCGCTTTTAAAATCAGATGCTTCGGATTTGTCAGCATCGGTATCTTGCTCTGTGCCGGTCTTCCCCACAACATATATACGATTGGCCGGTCCTGTGCATTGACTGCCTGTATGATTGCATCCGTAAACTGCTCCCAGCCTCTTCCCTGATGGGAATTCGCCTGATGTGCACGGACAGTCAGCACCGTGTTTAAAAGCAGTACGCCCTGATCCGCCCATTTTTTTAAATATCCGTTGTTCGGAATATAGCATCCCAGATCATCCTGAAGCTCTTTGTAAATATTCTGCAGAGATGGCGGGATCTCCTTCTGTGATGGCAGTACGGAAAAGCTCAGACCATGTGCCTGATTCTCATTGTGATACGGATCCTGTCCTAAGATCAGTACTTTTACCTCACTAAGTGGTGTAAAATGCATCGCATTGAAGATATCATCTGCCGGCGGATAAATGACCGCCCTGCTGTATTCTTCTTTTACAAATTGAAATAGTTCCCTGTAATATGGCTTTTTAAACTCTCCCTGAATTGCCGGGAGCCAGTCATTCATAATCATTGCCATGATATTTACCCTCTTATTATCTTCTGACAGAGACACCGCGTTCTGCCAGATAATCTTTCAGATCACAGATCTCAAGTTCTTTGTAATGGAATAAAGAAGCAGCAAGCGCTGCATCCGCTTTTCCCTCCGTCAGCGCATCGTAAAAATGCTCTTTCGTCCCCGCTCCACCGGAAGCGATCACCGGAATAGAAACATTTTCTGCGATCATACGGGTCAGTTCAAGATCATAACCTGCCTTGGTTCCATCACAATCCATACTGGTCAGAAGAATTTCTCCTGCGCCAAGCCGGTCCGCTTTCATTGCCCATTCCACAGCATCAATTCCGACATCAATACGTCCACCGTTCTTGTAAATATTCCAGCCCGAACCGTCTGCACGCTTTCTTGCATCGATCGCTACCACCACACACTGGCTGCCAAACTTATCTGCCGCCTCACTGATGAGTTCCGGACGGTTGATTGCAGAAGAATTAATCGATATCTTGTCCGCACCCTCACGGAGTAATGCCTTGAAATCATCCACAGTACGGATACCGCCGCCTACAGTAAATGGAATAAACACTTTTTCTGCCACTTTGCGCACCATATCCACGACCGTCTCTCTGGCATCTGAGGTTGCTGTGATATCGAGAAATACCAGTTCATCTGCCCCCGCCTTATCATAAGCCGCTGCGATCTCAACCGGATCTCCTGCATCCCTTAAATTTACGAAATTAACACCCTTTACCACACGTCCGTTATTCACATCCAGACACGGAATAATTCGTTTTGTAAACATTTTTATCCTCCTGTCTTAAATCCCGGCAAAATTTTCTAGTATCTTAAGTCCGACTGTACTGCTCTTTTCCGGGTGGAACTGACATGCAAAGATATTGTCCTGTTCCACGGAAGCATGAATATGTGTGCCATATTCCGTAGTTGCTTTCACAATTCTGTCATCTTTTGCTTTCAGATAATAAGAATGAACAAAATAAACATATGGATGCTCCGGCAATCCTGCAAAGAGCCTTCCATTATTCCATAGATCCAGTGAATTCCATCCGATATGCGGTATTTTTAATCCCTCTGTATCTGGTATACGCAGAATCTGCCCATCTAACAAATGCAGACCTTCCACTCCGCTGCTTTCCTCACTGCCCTCAAATAAAAGCTGCAGACCAAGGCAGATGCCAAGAAATGGCTTTTTCTCCTCCGCCACTTCCTGTATCACTTTATCCAGTTCATATTTTTTTAACTGGGTCATCGCCTCACCGAAAGAACCAACCCCCGGTAAGATCACCTTGTCTGCCTGACGGATTTCATGAAAATCCCTCGTTATCACGCATTCCTGATGTAAAAAGTCAAGTGCCTTTTGTACGCTTTTTAAATTGCCTGCATCATAGTCAATGATCGCTATCATTTTTATTCCTCACTAAGTCCTGCATCATCCAGTATCTGATAAATCTCTTTTGAATATGCAGTCCGATCCTTCATGTCATATACTTCAAGTGCTTTTTCCGTATCAATCTTAAATGCTTCTAATGCTTCCTCTGCCTTTGCCTGTATGTCTGAAATCTCTCCTTCACATCCAAGTTCTTTGGCATCACTGCTGTATTCTTCACATCTTCCGATCGTGCTGATCAGTGAATCCAGTGCCATATCATAAATTTTCTGGTTCACCAGATTCTGATATGCTCTGTACTGACCTGTTGTATATGCCAGAATACGGTATTTTCTGTAGGTATCCTGATCTTTCTCTTTCACTTCAAGACCTGCCACATCCTGAAATGCCTGCTCATAATCACCCTTTGCATATGCGTCTTCTGCATTTGAAAAGCTGCTTGAATAGCCGACCAGATTTGTTGCTAACACCACAAGAATAAGGAATGAAAATACCATTACAAAGATCAGAATTACCGGCACCTTCGGCAATGGAGGAGTCAGATCCGGTTCCTTTGGCGGCTTTGGCTTCTTTTCTTTCTTTGGCTTTGGTTTCTTTTCTTTCTTTGGCTTCTTTTCTTTTTTCTTTTTCTCTTTTTTCTTCTTTTTCTCTTCTTTCGGATCCGGCTTTTCTTCTTCCTTCGGTGCATCCGATATATCCGGAATATCTCCCAGTTCCTGCAATATCTGCATATTTGGATCTGACAAATCAATGTCACCCGCATTTTCTCCTGTTAGCGGTTCTTTTTGAGATGAGACAGAATCACCTTTTTCATCCTCATCATCTTCCCCAAAAAGAATGCGTGATAATTTTTTTAGAAAACCTTCTTTTTTCGGAGTTTCTTCTATGCCATCCGGAGTAATTTCGGTTTCTTCTGCCTCACTGTCTCCAAACATATCAGCCCCGCCAAGGTCTCCAAAATCATCCAGTCCTGTGCTGCCTGCATCATCCATACCAAAAGTATCACTTCCGGCATCATCTGACGCCTGTGCCGGTTCTGCTGTATCTTCAGACTGTTCATCCGGCTCTTTTTCCATCGTCTGTGCCTGTGACAAATCTTCTGTTTTTGTCACATCATCGATACCCGGGATATCTCCAAGCGTATCCATCAGGAAATCATCATCATTATTATTATGATCTGCTCCATCCACAATCTGATCTAAACTGTTAAAGAAATCATCCGTTTTTTCCTCTTCCGGTGACGACTTCTCATTTTGCAATTCTTTTTCAAACTGTTCTAAAAAATTATCTTCCGCTTCTTTGGAAAGTAAATCATTTTCCATATCATTCATAATATCTTCCTCTGTCTGCATCGTTTCACTCCCGGTTTTTTTCTTTGTATCCAAATCTTTTTCAGATATGGAATTTAACAGTCCATCCAGATAATCTTCTGTCCCGCTCATCCGATACCTCCGTCAAGCCTATAACTTAATTTGGGGATGTGACAATACATCACATCCCCCTCTTCGCTTCAACCTAATCAATGCTTTTATCAATTAAATTGTCAATAGCCTCTACAAGATTGCCGATTTCAGGTTTTGTCAACTGAGCATCTGCCCCTAACTGTTTGCCTTTAATTCTCATTTCCTCATTGACCAAAGATGAGAAAATAATGAGCGGTATCTTCTTCATATTATCATTTGTCTTAACCAGTTTGGTCAGTCTGTGTCCATCCATCATCGGCATCTCGATATCCGTGATAATACAGTGAACCTTGTCACGCACATTGCCTGCTTTTTCAAATTCAGTAAGTTTGTCCCATGCTTCCTGACCGTTCATTGTCACAATCAGATTGGTGTATCCTGCCTTCTTCAGACAATCTGTGATCAAGCGGCTAAGAAGCGGTGAATCCTCAGCGATCAGGATCGGAGAGTCACAACGTTCACGGCTTACCATATTATCAACATCTGATACCTTAAGTCCTGTCTCCGGGCTGATATCGGATACAATCTTCTCAAAATCAAGGATGATGATCAGCTTGTCATCCATCTTAATGACACCTGTGGATGCACTGTTATTCTCCGTATTGATCGTTGAATCCGGTTTGATGATGGATTCCCATGATACACGATGGATACCAATCACAGCATCTACATGAAACGCAATATTTAATTTGTTAAAGTTCGTGATGATAAAAAGTCCTTTGTTTTCTCCGTCCTCCGGCATTCCCAGGCATCTTTTCAGATTAACAACAGTAATCATCGTATCACGCGGCATAAAAATACCTTCCACACTTGGATGAGAATTTGGTACTGGTGTAACCGGCTGATACGTCAATATCTCTCTGATCTTTGCAACATTGATTCCATAATGATTATTTCCTAATGTAAATTCCAGGACCTCCAGTTCATTTGTTCCTGACTCTAAAAGTATATTTGTATCCATTCCTGTCTCTCCTCCCGCGTATCATCTGCTACGCAATTCGTCTCTTTTTCCATTGCATAAATACTGCATTTATTATAGCACATTACTAATATCATTACAAAGTAATTTGATAATTTGTACCGCTGATATTTACAAACAGATCCAGACTGTCCACACTGGTCACACTGTCCGGCACCTGAAACAATAAGATAGTATTTTCTGTTACTCCAGCCGGGACTGTTTCCTGATACAGTGCAAAATCAGATGGAAGTATTGTATTTTCTTCCTCTGCTTTTTCCTGACCATTGACCATAACAGAGAACTTCGGTGTCTTTGCAAAGTTATCTATCGCTATTTCATCCGCTCCGGAATTTGTAATATCAATACCGACAATCACAAATGTCTTGCCCTGCTCTGCATCCAGCGAATAATAACCGCCCTCCATATAATTTGCTGCAATTTCTGCTCCGGTATATGTGACCGACAGATTTTCTCCTCCAAACAGTTCATCCAGTGTCGACGGCTCTGCTGTTTTATTCTCTGTGCTCTGGTCTCCTGCAGCTGCATTGCCGGATGCATCCAGTGTGATTTTATTCTCCGTCTCCGTCGTCTGTGACTCATCCACTGCCTCTGTTTCCTGCTCATTGCGGCTCACATTTGCAAGACCGTCAGGCTGGCTCGTATTAAATTTTGCCACAGCGTGTGCCGAGTAATCCACAATCATGCCTTCCTCATCTTCTGTTAAACTGTATGGCTGTTCTCCACATCCACCGAGCAGCAACGCTGTCACTGCTGCCACTGCCGTTAATCTCATTCCCGTTCTTTTCATGGCATTCCTCTCAAAATATCTGTAAATAATAGAACTCACGCTCTGCGAATATTCTATTATCATGAACAACAGAATGCGCACTCTGCGAACATTCTATTGTCACGAACTATACCCATATGTTAGCATTTTTGGTATGATTTATCAACTAAAAAAATTTCCATTATTTGTTTCTAGTTCAAACCAGAATTCCACTCCGTCCTCATGATTGATCACGCCGCACTTCTGATGGAACGAATCCATGATTGCCCGGACGATTGACAGACCGATGCCGCTGCCACCGTATTCTCTGGTTCTCGCTTTATCCACTTTGTAAAATTTGATCCAGATATTGTCCACATCTTCTTCCGGTATCGGATTTCCCGTGTTAAAAACACTGACGCGGACTTTGTCCCCTTTCTGTACACAGCTGATATCGATCCGCTTTTCTCCCTCTGCGTGATGGATCGCATTGCTCAGATAGTTGGTCACTACCTCTTCCACCTTAAATTCATCCGCCCACGCATATAACGGTTCCTGCTGTGTAAAGTCCAATGTGATCTCATTCTGATTCAAAAGGATCGCAGACGAATTGATCACCCCCCGGATCAGTTCTGTCAGGTCAAACCGCTCCATGGTGATGACCTCATTGCCAAATTCGAGCTGGTTTAAAGTGAGCAGTTTTTTGACCATTTTATTCATCTTGTCCGCTTCGTCCATGATGACTTCGCAGTAAAAGTCCCTGCTCTCCGCATCATCATTGATACATTCTTTCAATCCCTCCGCATAGCCCTGGATCAGTGCAAGCGGTGTTTTTAACTCGTGCGATACATTGGATAAAAACTCTTTGCGCATCTCATCGATCTGCGTCTTTTTGTCAATATCGATCTGCAGCTGGTTATTTGCGCTTTTCAGTTCGGAGATCGTATGCTCTAACGTGGTCGACATGACATTCATATATTCGCCTAACTCATCTACCTCGTTGTGGTATCTGCGCCCCGGCTGGTATTTTGCCTCAAAATCAAGCTCCGTCATGCGTTTTGAGATATCGGTCAGACGCAGAAGCGGTGTTGTAATGCCTCTTGAGACAAACACGATCACGACTGCACTGATGATTGCAGCGACAACACCCACACATGCCAGAAATGTATTGGACAGATTGACGCTTTCCCTGATACTCTCAAGTGCGGTACGCATCAGGATCAGATTGCCGTTTGAAAGTGTTCCGTAAAGGACCAGAAACTCTGAATCTAACCTGGTATCCGTCTGTTTTTGAATAATATAATTATCCGACTGCATCATCACCGTCACTTCATTTTGTTTTTCGCCAAAAATGATATTCATAAATTCCAGCATCATTTTCTGCGTATCATTGACGGAAGACCGCACGATCGTCCGGTCGGAGCTTATGATCATGACGGTGATATTCCCATTTGCACAGAGATTGTCAAATGTCACATCAAAAGAACTGTCATCAAGTGTCCCTGCCTCACTCGCTTCATCGATCGTCTCAAATCCGGAAAGCAGCGTATTTTGTTTATTGATCACATAGTACGGTTCTAAAAAAACCGTGTTGATAAACCAGCACAAAAGAAGTGTTCCCGTAACCAGACAGATACTGATCAGGATCAACTGGTGTGTCAGTGAACCAAAATATTTTCTTTTAAATTCTTTTTTCCTGCTTTTCATCATTACTTATCACTGCCATTTTCTTCTGCTTCAAATTTGTAACCCATGCCCCAGATGGTTTTGATGTAATCTCCTTTTTCACCGATCTTGGCACGCAGTTTTTTGACATGTGTATCGATTGTTCTGGCGTCCCCGAAATAATCATAGTTCCAGACATGATTAAGAATCTTTTCCCTGGAAAGTGCAATGCCTTCGTTTTCCATAAAATAGGTAAGCAGTTCAAATTCCTTGAAGCTTAATTCGATCTGTCTGCCATCCACCGTCACTGTATGTGCAGTCTGATCGATCACGATGCCGCCGATGGAAAGAAGTTTTCCCTCCTCCGGTGCCTTTCCGCTTCTTCTTAAAATTGCACCGACACGCGCAACTAAGATCTTCGGAGAAAACGGTTTTGAGATATACTCATCAACTCCAAGTTCGAACCCTGTCAGCTCGTCCTCCTCATCCCCCTTCGCCGTCAGCATGATAATTGGCACTTTCGAAGTCTCCCTGATTTCCCTGCAGACCTCCCATCCGTTCATCTTTGGCATCATGACATCTAAAATGATCAATGCAATATTTTTTTCCTGATAAAAAATATCGAGTGCTGCTTCTCCATCTCCCGCTTCTAACACCTCATAATCTTCCCTGACCAGAAAATCACGGACTAATTT